>JABAOC010003515.1_pt1 | contig 11523 bp, 12 predicted proteins | sample 7062161 | NCBI WGS metagenome assembly JABAOC01 (sample SAMN14538625, study PRJNA623070) | marine sediment metagenome | biome: marine biome [ENVO:00000428]; feature: marine pelagic biome [ENVO:01000023]; material: deep marine sediment [ENVO:00002113] | place: India: Gulf of Khambhat ... | reverse complement strand
CAAATCAAACCGAAGTACACACTTCTTGCAACGGACGGAAAGGAAATTGGTGAAATCAAGCAAATCCAAGATCGAGGACAGCCCCTACCTGAAGCAAAGACTGGAGCACAGGTCGCCATCTCCGTGGACAAACCTGTTGTGGGAAGACACATTAATGAAGGCGACATACTCCTCGTAAAGGTGCCCGAAGCACACGCAAAAGCCCTATTAACAAAGTTTCAAGATCAACTGTCACCTGAGGAGTTGGATGTTTTGAACGAGCTCGTCGACACTAAAAGACGTCAGCTCCCATTCTGGGCAACCTAAATGATAGCGACAAAAGGTGTTTGGGGAAGAATATAGATGGGCTGGAAGATTTCGTGGAATACAACAACCGCTCCATGAGATCGGATAGAGCTCATATTCTCTTGCACTCTAGTTCAGATCTTGGAGTTGCTACCGTTCCAACCCGCAGCAGTGTTATTGTCTAATTTTGTGCACGCGCATGAGTGATGAGGTACAGGAGAAAACAAAGCTGCCCACACGCTACTGAACTTTGAAATTGGCGTCTTTTGCTAACTTGGCAAACTACACAACCCTCTCAACCATGGCGGCCTACGATGCGCGCGACCAAGTGATTTCACCTTCATAGAGTTTATTAAGTCTCGCTACACAATATTCCATGTCGTTGCGACTGCAAAAGTTTGGGTAGAGGCTATGATTGTTCGAAACTGAGTGAAAAGCGATGAAAACGGAGTCGAAAGCGGTAACCAAGAAAAAACTGTCCATGTTCCGAGAAGTCTACTTGATAGCCGAACCTTACACCTATGCCGCAGTTGTAAGAGACCCAGCCACACAAAAGACGCGTTATGAGGTGATTGAACCATCCCTAAGCAAAAAAGAGAAGAATCAACTCCGAGAGATCAAAGACATTCTAGTTCAAGAAGTAGACATCAGCCTTAAAGACCTTGAAACAAAGGAGAAGGCAAAAGATTACTTGAAGAATAAGGCTCAAGAGGTCATCAGAAATTATCATATGGAAGTTGCTGACGAGGCCGTGGACAAGCTCCTCTACTACATATTAAGAGATTTCATTGGTTATGGAAAAATTGATCCTCTTATGAAAGATCACATGATAGAAGACGTCTCCGCGGATGGAGTCAACATTCCCATCTATGTTTGGCACCGGGAATACGAGTCGCTACCCACTAACATAGTTTTCGAGAAGACTGGAGAGCTAAATTCCTTCGTTGTAAGGTTAGCTTATATGGCTCAAAAACATATCTCGCGTGCTAGGCCTATTCTTGACGCTGCTCTCCCCGACGGGAGTCGTGTTCAACTTACGTATGGAAGTGAAATTACCCGAAGGGGTTCAACCTTCACAATTCGTCGTTTTCGTGTCGATCCACTCACAATCTCAGATTTAATCTTCTTTAACACTCTCTCTTCGGAGATGGCTGCTTACTTTTGGTATGCTATTGAGAACCGAGCATCCATTCTTGTAGCTGGAGGAGTAGCAACGGGAAAAACAACAACGCTCAACTGTCTATCGATGTTCATAAAGCCCGAATTGAAGATTGTCAGCGTAGAGGATACGGCCGAGCTTAACCTGCCCCACGAGAACTGGATTCCCTCAGTCGTGCGACCGGGATATGGATCCGGTGGGGAGAAAGCAAGTGCAATCACCCTATTTGACCTCTTAAAGACAGCGGTGAGACAAAGACCCGACTACATTATTGTGGGCGAAGTGCGCGGTGAAGAGGCGTACACCTTGTTTCAAGCAATGGCAACAGGGCACTTGGGGATGAGCACGGTGCACGCTGAGTCCTTCAACGCCGTTGCTCACCGCCTAGAATCTGAGCCGCTGAACATTCCGAGAGCCCTCCTCACCATGATCGACATTGTCATGGTCCAGTTGCGGACCGAGATTAAAGGAAAACCAGCTAGAAGAGCCCTGACGGTAACTGAGATCATAGCCTTGGATCCCAAGACGAAAGAACTCCTCACTAATGACGTGTATCGTTGGGATTCGAAACGTGACGCCTTCTTGTATTCTGGTCGCAGCTACGCTTTGGAGAGGAGTATGGAAAAGCTGGGTTTCAGTGAGGACGAGGTTAGAGCGGAACTTAATCGAAGAAAAACTGTATTGGAATGGATGGTGAAAAACAAGATTCGAAGGTATACTGATGTGGCTTCAGTCATTCGGGAATACTATTCTGACCCCGAACGTGTCTACAGAAGAGCGAGAGTGGGAGTGTTATAGACTTGGTCAAGAAGGACAAGAATATCGAAAGAGCGGTCACACGCCGCAAAAAAGTGTCTAGTTCACTCTTTTCTCCAATTCTCGCCCGACTTCACTGTTGGACCAAAGAATGCCGTCTAGATACGAAAAAGCCTCAGACGTTTGCTCATCAGATCATCGGAAAAAGAATTGCCAGGCTTTTGCCCGCCCTCAGCGACATGGGTGTGAACCTTCAGAGATCTGGAATGAAGATTAGCTTGAAGGTATATGCCAGCTTTGCCATCTTTGTTTCCTTGTTCGTTTCCGTCGCAGTCCTGATTCTGGTTCCTACTATCCTCATTACGATCTTTCGTTTCCCCCTTCTTTCCTCACTGCTATTCGGAGTTGGAGGAAGCTTTTTCGCAGGAGGGATAACAATGACTCTCTTCTATGCTTATCCAATCTATCGAGCAGACAATTTGAAGAGAAACTTGGAACACGGTCTTCCGTTCATGACTGGGTACATGGCGATATTGGCTGGAGCTGGCGTTCCGCCTGAGCGGATATTTCGCTCCTTGGCTGAGCTCAACGCTCCATCAGCGGTTTCCCATGAAGCAAAAAATGTGGTGCGGGATGTGGAATTATTTGGGCTTGACATTCTTTCAGCTTTGGAGTCTGCTTCTGATCGAACACCCTCTCCAAGAGTGAAGGAGTTACTTGAAGGATTCATCGCCACTGTTCGCTCTGGAGGAGGCTTAGCGAAGTATTTGAGGGATCAATCTCGTCAATGTATGCGTTTAAAGCATATTGCCCTGACCCGATTGTCAGATACTCTTGCGATACTTGCTGAGTTCTATGTAACCATGCTGGTTGCCGGACCCTTGATTCTGATAGTCATGCTCGCTGCGATGGCGATGCTGGGAGGAGGAACAGGATCACTTGATCCTCGCCTGCTGTTGTGCCTACTGAATTACCTCGGCATACCCATTGGATCTATAATGTTTCTTATAATCTTAGATGCACTCTCGCCGAGGAGGTAAGTATGCCTAAGATTGAAAAATGGGAGAGAAAAGTCGCTTGGATCGTATCCACCGTCGTAGGAGCTGCAATACTCATAACCGCCGCTGTGACGCATTGGAATACGCCTCTTTTTGATGAGTACTTGTTGCTCGCGGTTTTGATCACAGTTTTTCCCCCTGCAGTGCTGGATTACGTGCACTATCGATGGAAAAGAGCTATAAATGAACATCTACCCGACCTTTTCCGAAGCCTTATTCAAGCTCAACAGGCAGGAATGCCACTTCCGCAAGCCCTAGAAGAAGCATCCAAAAGACGCTATGGACCCCTAACCGGGGAATTGAATAAAATGGTCACCCAGATGTCATGGGGGACGTCATTTGAAAAAGTTCTACAATCCTTTATGGAACGCGTTAACACAGCGTTGGTGAAAAGTGTAGTCCCGCTTATAGTTGAAGCCGGTCGATCTGGAGGCCCGGTTGAGAAGGTTTTCGCTCCGACAGGGAAGTTCATACGGTCAACCCTAACTTTGGATAAGAAGCGTCAAACGCACACAAGGCCCTACGTTGCGATTGTGTATGTAGCGTTCTTTGTTTTCCTTTTCACCATAATTATACTCTCTAAAACGTTGTTCGCTCAGGCGACTGAGTTTATTGCTTTTAGATCTACAGCTCTGACTTTTGATCAGGCTAGAACGCTTTTCTTTCACATGAGCGTAATCGAAGCTTTCTTCGGCGGTTTGGTTGCTGGAAAAATGGGTGAGGGAACCGTGAGTGCCGGCTTGAAACACAGTGTTGTTCTCTTGACTGCTGGATACTTGGCCCTCAAGTTTCTCATATAGGAGGAATACTGCGTGAGAAGAGTATTGTGGGACAAAAGGGGAATCACACCGGTCTTGAGCAACATTTTGTTAATGGCAATTGCGGTGGCTGGTATGTCAATCGCCATAACCGCGACGTATGTCATCACCACCAACCTTCGCGAAACCATGGGTGAGCGTTTCATCATAGAGGATGTGTGGTTTAAGTCAGACGGCGAGATTGCGATGTATCTTCGTAACACAGGTAAAATGCCAATCAAGGTCGCTGCCGTATATGTGAATCATACAGCGCAGTCGTTCACATCACTGCAATTAGACGTAGACAGTCACGGCGGGTTGAGTGTAGCTTACAGTTGGGTTTCGGATTCTCCATATCAGATTAGGGTTGTGACAAGTAGGGGGACTCAGATTGCGGACTATTACAGGTCTCCGGCTTAAACGGGATCGACGTGGTGTAAGCAACATAATCGTGGTCGTGCTCAGTCTAGTAATCATCATCGCAATTGCGTCGAATGTCATTCTGTGGAGCTACCAGATGAATCAGCTAGACTGGGAAAGAATGCGGGAAGACATGGAAATTTGCGATGTTACCCATGTCAACGCCACCTGCTCTTTTTGGTCTGTTGTTCTCAGCGAATATACAACCAACATTGGGAGCCTCATAGGCGGAACCTACGAAGATACACAAGTTGCCAACAATGGTAAGTGGGAAACATTCCAAGAGGAGGCGAAAGCCCCAAGGTACATCTTAGATGTAAATGGCACCTTTATCATCGATGTATCAGCCTATCCGCTTCGATTCATTTCAACTGTGGAAATCCAATTAAGGCATAGAGCAAGCGATGCTGGCGAACGCTGGTACTTAAAGGCCTTCAATTGGACAGCAAAGGTATACAGCGACAGCGGTTTCAACTATACTGCGGGCCACAAGCCTACAAAAGGGTGGGACGATTATGCTGTGAATCTCACTGATCAGTGGCGCAGTTACGTGCAGGACGACGGAAGGATGCTGGTAAAATTTTGCGATGAAGGAAATGACGCTGTGAAGACCACAGTAGATATTGACTTTTTGGGCGTCAGGGTCGTAGCCAGCGGCACCCAATTCACTTTCAGAAATGAGGGTGCTTCAACCTCTCACCTAGTTTCTCTCTGGATCAACAACTCAACCAGCCATCAGCACTACGACATAAACATCATCGTAAACTCAGCGGAAACTTTGAATTATACTCGCGCCGACATCATTTTGCCCAGTGGACAGTACATAGTCAGAATCGTAACGGACCGAGGAAACAGTGCAGTTTACTTAGGAAGTTAACCGTCTTCCAAACATTTTTCCTGCAAAACTATCCTTCTATACAAGACTTCAGGCCTCTTATCGCATCTTTGTAATCCTTCGCTTCAATTAGTCTGATCTTGTAAAGTTCTGCCAGTTTCTTCCCGTTTTTGTTCATTTCGGGAATTGCGACCAAGCACGCTCTATCGGGAGCGATGTCGTATACCTTGGCAAACATAGCTATGATGGCTTGTTCGGAAACAATGTCGTCGCCTGAAGCCGCGAGGTCAACTACTGTTATGTTTTCATCTTTTCCGCCGCGGGAGGCCGTTATGTCAAATATGTGGCTTGTGCCAGATTTTCCCTTCAAAAGGCCAGGGCTTTCCACCTGGAAACCACAGCTTTCCAGAAACTCCTTTATCGGAGCGATCAACGCCCAGCTTAGGGCGGCCTCCTGTCTCACGTTCTCGCTCAAACTATATGAATACACGTCTTTATACAGGGCCTCCTCGAACGTGAAGTGTCGATGGCAATCGCGGCAGAAGTGAGACACAACAGGGATATCGAAACTCTTGCCACACTCTCTGCAGGTACACCACGCTCCGGCCTTTATGTAATCAACATCAAGCTTGGTCAAGGCTTTGCGGCATCTCGGGCAAACAAGTTCTCCGTGCTTCCTGAAACGTTCCTCAGCATCAATGTACCCGCACGAAACATGTTCAATCAAGGAGTTTTTCTGAATTTTGAACGACTTGCAGTAGGGACAGCAGTAGTGAACAGAAATATTAGACGAACTACAGTATAGACAACAGACAGACTTGTCAAAGAGTTCTCTCTCCAGGACACCAACCTCGAAGAGCTGCGCCAAAAATTCATCGGTGCTTTGAGCGCCGCCCACGATCTTTTCAACAGTTGGATAGGTATACCCAAACTTGGGATCGTAAACAGGCTCTAGTCTGCTGAGCTCCCCACTGATAAACTTGCCAAGGAGCAGCTGAACACGGTGGTCTCTGTATATCTCAGCTCGCTGTTCCTTTGAAGCCTTGGGCATTTTTTCTCCCTTCCGTCGAGCAATATGGCGAGGCTTCGTTATAATCACCTGGCGAACAACTAGTTTATTGGATTTATCTTATGTTTAAGCTTTTATTCAATTTTTCCAAGAAACATTTTTAAAATACGGTAAACTTTTAACTAAAGATCAATACCATCGTGATACTAGTGTCTCAAACAAAGCGAATCATTCATTGTCCTAAATGCGGTTTCACCTTCGACATAACCTACGGCAGAAGCTTCGCTTGTTCAGGATGCCCCTCTCTCATCCAATGTGACATGGCAAAGTGTCCAAAGTGTGGAAACGAATTTCCTTTGTCAAGTCAGTAGCGTACTGTTTCTTTGAACCTCCAAAGAAAATACAGCTAAGATTTTGAAGGTACTGAGGTTTTCTTCTCGCAAAAGCTATTCAAGACGAGAAGCATATCCTGAACTTGAAGGGACGTAACTATTGGTTGACAAGCACCGAAGCGTGAGAACTAGTCGCTTAATTGCCATGGATGTTGAGGGCGTCATAATACCCAAAAGACGCTACCTACTTGTCGGCGCGACAAGGAGACTCGGTTACAGGAAGACCTTGAAGGTAATGGCAATAGGCTTTTTCTACGAGGTCGGATTACTATCGCTGGAATCCGCACTCAAAAAAATTTTCATGTTTTTCCAAGGTTTCACAGTTGACGACCTCCTCCAACTTTACAAGGCAATTCCGCTCATCCCTGGTGTCGAAGACTTTTTCAAAAAGGTGAAAGAAGCCGGATATCAAACAGCTCTCATAAGTTCAGGTCTTCCAACACCTGTTGTTGAACACTTGGCCACTAGGCTTAAGGCAGACTATGCCTTTGGTTTGCAGCTGAAGGTCGCCGACAAACGTCTGACAGGCGAGATCGGCGGTGACGTAATAAAGCCCAACGGGAAAGCACTCGTTTTGAAAAAGATTATTGACGGCAATAATTTATCACCTCAAAACTGCGTTGTAATTGCTGATGACCGAAACAATTTGCCTATGTTTCCGCTTTGTGCTTTGAGGATTGGCTACAATCCTGACTTCCTTGTGAGCACCAAGTCTGACCTTGTGTTCACCGATGAACTTTCTGAGAGCCTGCCACGCTTGACTACACAGAGTTTGGAGACTCCACACCCTTTCCTATCAAAGAGCGACCTTATCCGTGAGTCAATCCACATAAGCGGGGCTTTGATTCCGTTTATTTGCATTAATCTATTGGACCCTTACTTAGTCTCCCTACTGATACTCTTTTTGATAATACTCTACGCCGCGTCTGAACTCGTCAGGTTGCAAGGACTCAACGTTCCCTTGTTTTCCGCGGTAACTCGCAGGGCAGCGATCAAACCAGAGCTTTACGAGTTTGTCACCTCCCCCATCCTCTTTGCCTTAGGAATCACAGTTACGCTAATCTTGTTTCCCATTCCCATCAATTACGCGTCTATAATGATACTTGCGCTGGGTGACGGTTCAGCCACCCTGTTGGGGAAGAAATTTGGAAGAACTGTGTACCCTTTTAATAAAAGAAAACGGGTTGAGGGGTCAATTTTTGGCTTTCTCTTTGCCTTCCTAGGTGCTCGACTCTTCGTGGATCCGGTTAGAGCGTTGATAGGCGCTGCTGCAGGGATGCTAGCGGAATCTCTGCCCATTCCTGTTAGTGATAACTTGGCTATACCTATAGTTTCTGGAATAATGATGATTCTAGTCCCATAAGGGCAAAGAAAAAATTTAACGGGAAAAAGAGCTGACAAGAAGATTCATATTTCAATATTGCCTTTAAAAGTAAATACGAGCCGAAGCAGTGAGTCACTATGACGATGGAGAAACGCCGGAGACGCCTGATCTTCAAGTGGACAGCTCCGAAAGGGTTCACGGCAATAGCTTTGTTCTCAGCCCTCGCGCTAGTTGTCGAGTATGCTCTAGTCAGCTTCTTCACCTCATTCGGGTTGGCAGACATCAATACCCTTACCACAACCTTTCGTTTTCCTCCAACCCAGTCGGTCTTCACCATAAACATCAGCCCACTCTTTCACCTCACACCTCTCGGAGTAATCGTTGTCCTAGTTTCAAGCTGGGCATACCTCACAAAATACACGGCTGTGGCACCGCGCGCAGTCAAACCCGTTAAGAAACCGCAAAAAATTCAGAGGAAGAAATTTTCCAAGAGGCTCAGCACAAGATTCAAAAAGGTCAGTTATGCTCTCAAATCCTTTCATCGACGATTGAACACCGCGGTTCTTCGAGTTCGCGGCATCTCATATGTGGTGAGGCGTCTTTCCTTCGCCAGAGCTGCTGTCAAGAGCGCCTTAGGCATAATGGCCATCTTTCTGGCGTTTTTTCTTGCATCATATATTCTTGTGTATCCAAGGTTGCCTTATGATGCGGTTGTTGGACTCTACCAGTTCAGCCCCTCCTTCCTCGGCTTTGTGTTAAAGACGATCGAAGTCGCTCAAGGAATAGCGCGGGTCTTTTCCCCGATAGGGTGGTTAGGCTCAGCGATCAACGAGGCCTTGTTCACGGCAGCGCCTGGCTTCAAGAGAGCCCTTGATGACTTCGGAGCTTCAACAACTGACCAGCTAGCTGAACTCGACCTCATGGGGAGATACGTCCTTTGCCAAAACCTTGCAGCGTGGACCTCAGCTGTTATCGCCTTTGTGTATGGTCAATATATCTCTCGCTTGCACCTTCGGAAGTCACGGTAGGCTTTCTNNGTCTTCGATTCTCTGCCATGTGCCTGTCAATGTAGGTTTTGCCCGCGCTTTTCTCACGCGCGCGCGCTTCTTCTTCCTGATACTCGGTATATCGCTTCAAAGGCCAACTCCTTCTTGCCCCTTGCTTCGACAATTTCCTTGCGCAGTTTTTTTGCGTCCATAGGGCAATTTCTGGAGACTTCGCTAATGAATTTCCTCAGTTCATCCTTGCTCAAATTGCATTTCAACAGGAGTTCTTCGACAACCTTCCTCGAAGTGTTTGCGTCACCGTAGCAACTTTCACTCAGTTCTTCCATTGCAGACTCCAAAGTCGCCGGCTCTAGATCACACTGGGAACTCAATTTTTTTGCCCACTTTGAACTCAAACCTTTTCACTTCCTTGCGACAACCCGAGATTTGGTCAGTTTTGTATCTAATTGTAGCGACTCCGTACTTAAATCTATTCAACAAGTAGTGCTCCGACTCAGCTAAGCATGAGCAGCAACGAAAAATGAGCAATTTTAAATGGTGGAGTGTTCAACTTCTTTTCTAACAGCCTGCGGTGTTAAGTTTTGGTGAGGCTAAAGGGATTTGAAAAGCTCATGGGCGTCGACGAAGCCCTCTCCACATTTCAAAAACAGCTTAAGCTAGAAAGGCTTGCTTCAATCCAAATTCCAGTTCATGCAGCATTAGGACGAGTCACGGCTGAGGATTTTGTGGCGAAAACCGATTTGCCGCCCTTCGATCGTTCGGCTGTCGACGGTTTCGCCGTAATAGCAAAAGATACTTTCGAAGCATCGCAGTTTAGTCCAAAGATCTTCAACATAACAGAGAATGACAGAATCGTTAGAAAGGAGACTCGCGCGTACGCGTGTGCAGTGTGGACAGGAGGCCCTCTTCCTAAGAGAGCAGATGCTGTGGTAATGTTGGAGCATACGAAGAAGATTGAAGACCAGATCGAGGTTTGGACTCCAGTTACCCCGGGCGAAAACGTTTCTAGAAAAGGAGAGGACATTCAAAGAGGAGCGGTTGCATTAGAGGCTGGAACGCGGCTACAACCTCATCATCTGGGTTTAGTTGCTGCACTAGGAGCTACACATGTGAGTGTTATAGAAAAGCCTAGGGTTGCCGTCATTTCCACGGGCAACGAGCTTGTTGAGCTAAGTTACAAGCCCAAGCCAAATCAGATAGTGGACGTTAATCGGCTAATTCTTTCTGGAATGTGTCTAGAACTCGGTGCTGAACCCTTAGACCTTGGCAATGCAAAGGATGATGTTAACGAGATTAGGGGAAAAGTCGAGGAAGGCGTGAAAGTAGCAGACATGACTGTCACAACAGGAGGGACCAGCGTTGGCTACGCAGATTTTGTTCCCACAGCAATAAGCCAGAGTGGAACACCCGGAGTTTTGGTGCACGGGATAGCAATGCGCCCTGGTATGCCAACGGCGCTAGCGATTCTTCACGGCAGGCCTGTCCTCGCATTGCCCGGAAACCCTGTGGCAGCTGTTATTGGATTTGAAGTCTTCGCCCGACCTATCCTCCTCAGACTGTTGGGGATTAGAAGTGAGCCTAGGCCTGTGATTGAAGCGAAGACAACTCGAAAGATTGCAGCGGCTCTGGGGCGGCGAGTCTTCCTGAGGGTTTACGCTTTTGAAAAGGACGGAAGATTCTTCGCTGAACCCGTTCGGGTAAAGGGTGCAGGTGTTCTTTCCACTTTGACCAAGGCAAATGGTTATGTGGTAATTCCAGAGAGCCGAGAGGGGCTTGGCAAGGGTGAGGCAGTCACGGTGCACCTCTTCGACAAGATTGGAGAGCAGCAAGATGTTTAGAAAACTGGTCTCCCTGGATGAGGCTAGAAGGATTCTAGAACAGAGGTTTTCCTCTAAACCCGTTGGAATGGATCGAGTGTCTCTCTCTGAGGCACACAATCGTGTTCTAAGTGAAGACGTGGTGGCGCCAAGGGATGTTCCCCCCTTCACTAGATCAACAGTGGACGGTTATGCTGTGAGAGCCGTTGACACTTTTGGCGCGGATGAAGATCGCCCTGTTGCTCTGAAGTTATCCGGAAGCATTAGTGTAGGCGAAGCTCCTGGCATTATTGTTCAGAAGGGTGCAACTGCTGAAATAGTAACAGGAGCGCCCTTACCTGGAGGCGTGGATGCCGTGGTGATGTTGGAGTATGCGGTTCAGCAGGGCAACACGGTCCTTATGCATCGTGCAGTTTCGCGGGGAGAAAATGTGATGCCAGCAGGCTCTGATATTCAGGAGGGTGTTGTTGCCTTGAAGAGAGGTCAGATGATGTCGTCCCGTGAAATAGGAGTGTTAGCTGCGCTCGGCTTCACACAAGCGAACGTATACAAAAAACCTAAGGTCGCCGTCATCTCCACGGGCGCTGAAATCGTTGAGCCTGGAAAGGCTCTTGCCCAAGGAAAAATTCATGATATCAACGCGCACGCATTGAGCGCTGCCGTC
>JABAOC010003865.1_pt2 | contig 11526 bp, 6 predicted proteins | sample 7062161 | NCBI WGS metagenome assembly JABAOC01 (sample SAMN14538625, study PRJNA623070) | marine sediment metagenome | biome: marine biome [ENVO:00000428]; feature: marine pelagic biome [ENVO:01000023]; material: deep marine sediment [ENVO:00002113] | place: India: Gulf of Khambhat ... | reverse complement strand
CAGCGTCGAATGCTCCTTTGTCAATTCATCGCCGCCACGGATTTTTGCCAATCCAAAATCCATGATTTTGACCTGGTCTTTTTCTGTTATCATAATGTTGGCGGATTTGATATCCCGATGAATGACGCCCTCCTCATGGGCGGCCTGCAATCCATCAGCAATCTGGGTGGCATAATCCAGAACCTTCCGAAGGTCTAAAAACTTCGGAAGGTTGGAATGAATAATATCCTTTAGTTCCCGCCCTTTGATGTACTCCATGACGATAAAAGTCTCGCCATCAACTTCTTCAACCGCATAAATCGTGGCAATGTTGGGATGATTCAAAGCGGCAGCTGCTTGTGCTTCAATCTTAAACCGTTGTCGTTCTTCTTCACTCGGAGCAATGTGGTGCGGAAGAAATTTTATAGCGACTTCTCGATTCAGCTTTGTGTCCAGAGCTTTATAGACGACACCCATGCCGCCTTCGCCAAGTTTTTCGAGGATTTTGTAATGTAAGATTGTTTTGCCGATCATTTATTTCTTGCCATCTTCAATTGAATCATGTAAGGTAAAACATAAAAAATTGATAATCAAATTTATTCCAATTCCTTATTCATACACCAAATCCGCAATCCTATCGAGGCCAGTAGAATATCCTTGACTTACCCCTTGATTCTTAATTGTACCAGATACCATCACCGAGGTTTAAAATTTTGTGTTGACGTTTGTCTGACCGATTATTTTTTATCCACTTAAAGATCTTTCTAAAAAATACATATAGAATTATTTGTTACTTATATTCCAATTGAGCTATCCAAATATCAGATACCGATCGCCGTCTAACAAAATAGAGTCTTTCACTATCACAGGCGAGAGTAAGTGGACACTGTGGGTGAATAAGTGTTTCCTTAGAGTCGATGATTTTTCTTGTTATGCCATCTTTGACTGCAACTTGCCAAATCTGTCGATATCTATCTCCGCCCTCAGGATTATATTCTATATAAATGGTCTGATTGTCAGGTGACCAAATAGGATATAAAATCTCATTAGCCTTGATATTGGTCAATTTCCTTATGCTGCCAGTTGAAATAGAGGTAATATAGATTTCAAAAGCACCGCTGCGATTTGAAACAAATGCTATCGAATCTCCGTCAGATGAGAAACTCGCATTGCCATCATAAGCCTCATGATTGGTAAGCTGTCTAACGGTATTGTTGTGGAGGGAGACCATCCAGATATCCTCATTTCCGCTTCGATCTGATTGAAAAATAATCGTATCACCTTTAGGTGACCATGAAGGATAAGAGTCATTTGCTGGATGATTGATTATTGGGCTAACGGTTCCTCCTACGATTGAAACCGTATAGATATCATTATTTCTATTTGGGACTGCTGCATGATAAGCTATTCGTTTACTATCTGGTGACCAGCTTGGCCCTGCTTCTTCTAAGCTATCTGCTGTCAGTTGTCTAAGTTCTTTACCATCTTTGCGAATGATCGATAGGTCACTGAAGGCTTTGCCTGCTGAAATAAAGGCAAACCATTCATAATCAGGTGATATTGCCAAATAATGCACGTGTTGGTTTTTAGCTGTAACCTGAATTGCATCCTCCATCTTGAGAGTTTGATCTGTTTTTAATGGAAGTGACCAAATGTTATCAAGTGGAATTTCCTTACAGTAAGCTAGTTTCGAACCATCCGTTGAAAGGGAAAAATCAAAAAGGTTCCAACCCGTTGTTACTTGTTTAATCGAGCCTCTTGGATTCCCTTTTTTATCCACAGGAATCCGCCACAAATCACGAATTCCATCTTGGTTCCATTTGAAGAATATCCTCTTTCCATCAGGTGACCAAAGTGGTGTAAAAAGCCAGCCAGATCCTTCAATTACAATTACAGGATCTGAGCCATCTACATTAACTGTCCGTATTTGTGAATTTATACCATACCAGTTGTTTGTCACATAAACAATTCGACTTCCATCAGGCGACCAGGCGGGATCACGACAATTATGAGGTAATGGTATAGTACTTCTAATCCCATCTTTCACTGTCACTGTCTTCAAAGTATCGCTGACTGTATAAACCAGTTTCTTGCCGTCTAAAGACCAATTTACACCAGTAACATCTCTAGTATCATGATGATGCGAAACAATCTGTCTAATATTCCCACCCATTTCAGATACTAAATAAATACCACCTCCATCACGACTTGAGTTAAAAGAAATCCAATTGCCATCAGGGGACCACCTTGCATGACCATCCGTTCCACCATAATCATGAGTAATATTCAATCTTTGACCCGAGGCAATTTGATGTACCCAAACATCCCAGTTTTCATTTTCGACGGATGAATAGATGACCTTAGAACCATCTGGTGATATGTCAGGATCAACCTCAGAAATTAGTGCTGTGGTAGTGAGCGGTTTGACTTTTGTAACTGCAGGTTCTGCAATTTTTTGTTGAAATAGAAAAGTAGCAATAAAGACTGACAAAATAATTAAAAGAGCCGCAGCGAGTGCCACAAAGACTGTCTTTTCTTTTTTGGTTTTTTTCGGAATTTGTTTCGCTTGTGGCTTGCTTTTTCCAGAATCGACGGCTATCGTTGTCATTTTCAGATCATTCAGGACCTCATCAAAAGTCTGATGTCGATGTTCCCTATTCTTTTGCAGACATTTATAAGTGATCTGTTCGATTTCGAAAGGAACATCTGTACGTTTTTCCGTTATGGATTCAGGTTTCTCATTCAGGACGGAATAAATTATCGCTGAGTCATACTCACCACAAAACGGCATCTGTCCCATCAGCATCTCATACAATACCACACCAAACGACCAGATGTCCGTTCGGTGATCGATGTCATCTCCACAAGCCTGTTCTGGTGACATATACGCAGCCGTGCCCAATGTCGAATGTTTTTTGGTAAGTTCTGCGCCGCCAATCACTTTCGCCAGCCCAAAATCCATGATTTTCACCTGACCTTTTTCTGTTATCATGATGTTGGCGGACTTGATGTCTCGATGGATAACGCCTTCCTCGTGAGCAGCCTGCAATCCATCAGCAATCTGGGTGGCATAGTCCAGAACCTTCCGCATATCCAACATCTTGGGAAGGTTGGAATTAATAATATCCTTTAATTCCCGCCCTCTGATGTACTCCATCACAATAAATGTCTCGCCATCAACTTCTTCAACAGCATAAATTGTGGCAATGTTGGGATGATTCAAAGCCGCGGCTGCTTGCGCTTCAATTTTGAAACGTTCTCGTTCCTCCTCACCCGGAGCAATATGGTGCGGAAGAAATTTTATGGCGACTTCTCGATTCAATTTGGTGTCTACAGCTTTGTAGACGACACCCATTCCGCCTTCGCCGAGTTTTTCGAGAATTTTGTAGTGTAAGATTGTTTTGCCGACCTGTCCGCCGTCTTTTTGGTGGGTCATCTTCATTAGACAAATCTTAACCTCCTTCTTCAAACAAAGCTTAAGATTGATTTACAAACACAATTTTGGTCTATAGCCTGTGATCCGCTCAATCGCTTTGCACTGATAAGCTTGCAAATTTCCCAGTCCGACTTTATCTTTTTCTGCTTTGATTTCTTATTATGACATCTCGCTGATTAATTGATGAATCAGAGTTATGAAAAATTATTATATAGTTTAGCTATATTTTATAATATAGCATTCAAATATAACAAAATCTTCTTACAAAGTCAAATAAAATTTCTAATTTTAGCTGATGGATTTTTTTCTCTATATCCAGCATCGTCGTTGATTGTTCTTCCATCTAAAGTCGATCTTTTTTTAAATTGTTGTCATTAAAAAATAATCTGTAAATTCAATTTAAGAAATATACTCCTTTTGCGCAATCAGGGAATCCCTGATTTTGGGGTTCGAAAAACCTGATTTTGATGAAAATGTGACTGTCACCTGCATACGTTTAAGGTGAGAGTATAAATGTGACCGTCACCTTTATTAAGAATAATATTTTAAATGGCTAATTTTATTCTGTTTAGCGGATAGAAAATTGGCAGCAAATTATTACGGGTGATGGTCACATTGGTAATTTCCGGACATATTTGAAGCCATTAAAAAAGGCTGTACCACTACTATAAGGAGTAGTTACAGCCTTTCCATGACCAATGAACGGGAATGATTTTGGTTGGTTTAATTCTTTATATTATTGCAGCAGCAGCATTTTCTTTGTTTCACTATACCCTTCAGCCTGTATCCGATAAAAATAAACACCGGATGGAACTGCCTGTCCCAAATCATCCGTTCCATTCCAGACCACATTGAAGTGCCCCGGCTCTTGATTTCTATTGATCAATGTTTTAATCTCCTGACCCAGTAGATTATACACGACAAGCTTTACATGACCCGCCTGGGGCAGTTGGTATTCGATGATAGTCTGCGCATTGAACGGATTGGGATAATTGTCGAACAATACAAAATCTTTAATGGGCTGATGACTTTCTCCCCTTGCAATGACAGTTTGCGCCTCATACGGATAGATGTTGATGTCATCGATGTACCAACCCGGGTATGTCACCGTCGAATCAGATACAAAGTGGAACCTGATCCTGACATCAGTAAATCCTTGCCCGCAATACTCCGTTAACGAGCGATGGTCCTGCTTCCATTTGCCATCAAATCCAGTATAAGCATCGCCAAGTTGATCCCAGCTTTGTCCGCCATTAGCACTGACTTCCACGTACCCAAAATCATGATCGGCTTGAATTATATACCTTGTCCAGTACGAAATATGAGCCGCATCCAGTTGTGAAAGGTTAAAACTGTAATTATACTCGATCCAGCTATCCCCATTATTTTCATAGTTCCCAGAGGCACTATTGTTAAGGCTGTATTGACTTGAATGCCCCATACCTCTCAGCACTCTCCAGTTATTGTCCGACTGCCATTTTCCCATACCCCTTTCAAAATCATCCACTAAATTGGAGACTTCTAACGTGCTTACCAGTGTGTCATTCGAGCTATTCTCATCATTTGATAACTGGACAACATAAGAGACATTGTAACGGTAAGGTTCAAAGACAGTCCAATCAGCAAAATTCACTTTTCTTGCTGCCAGACTCCTTACTGTATCAACGGTTTGTGCATCAGCATATATTAGAATCCCTGAAGAATCGATCTGGCAGGCTACCTCCACATCAGTTTCATCAGAACGTCCAATATTTCGTATCTCTACCTCAGGACTAACGTTTTGGGCGTAAATCGGCACCGAGTTAAGCAGCCCAACATAAGAATACACTCCTAACTCGTGTTGATACGCCTTGCTGGCGGCATATTTAATGTTGAGATTGTTGACATCAACATACCACATCCGATAATATTCACCATCAAAAAGAACTTTGGGCTGTGCTAGATGTTTACCAGGAATTGCCAGTACCGGATTATAGGTGTATTTTGTCCAGTTAATGTAATCCGTTGATGTTGCATAGCTGATCGGCTGACCATCTTCGTACCATAAGTTGTAAATGGATCCGTCATAGACCACATCATGATTATGTGCTGCGAAAACAGGATTGTTGGCAGTCTTTGTCCAATTAATTCCATCTGGCGAAGATGCATAACCAATCTGTAAGCCCGGGTATCCAAAATATGTCATGTGATAAGTCGTTCCGTCAAAATACACCGTTTGGGGTACAACATTTATGGATTCATAAGAGCCGGCAGGACCGGGATCCATAACTGGATTGCCCTCATATTTTGTCCAGTTTGCCCCATCGGTAGAAGTCGCATATCCAACCCGTCCTTTGCTGCCATCGGTTCCCAGGTACCACATTTTGTATAGTGAATCATCCTTGATTACAACTGGTTGGACCATTCCAGTGTCATCCCACGACCCGGGCGGTCCCTTTTCTAGCACTGGATTGGACGGGTGCTTTCTCCACGAGATGCCATCTTGAGAGTAGGCATATCCAATTGGGCCATTAAAATAGGCCGTATACCACAGGTGAAAATTTGTTCCGTCAAAAAGCACATAGTGATGCCAGATACCTCTACTGTCCCAGGCGCCTGATGGACCTCGTTCCAGCACTGGATTGTCTCCATTGGTTTGCCATACCACCTGGCTGTGTAAATCAGTAATTCCTACTGCAAAAAAAATTATGACAAGCAAGCACTGAAAAACAAAACTAGACGAGGTTCTTAACTTACAATAAGAAGAACCTTCCCGCCATGCATAAAATTTTGTTGAAATCATGACATTTCCTCCTTGGTTAATATTTTAAGTTGTAAAAAGTTATTAATTATCTTGCTTATTACATTATCAAAAAAAGTGCCAATAAATCAGAATAATTTTTAAATGATATTATGTTTTAAAAAATAATTGGTTAAATAAAAAGCAAATAAGGAGTCAACACTTAAGAGTTAGGTAATAAAAATTCGAAGATTTTTTCGAGGAGATAGAGAAGCTATTTTTAATAGAATTATGCTCGAAAATATTTTCGCAAAAAAGTTGCAATTACGAGGATGCTACTAAGCTGGCTTCACAATCCCCAGCTTCTCCATCTTATACCGCATCGTCCCCTCAGAAATCTGTAACACACGAGCCGCTTTCGATTGATTCCAGTCGTGTTCTGTTAGTGCCTTTCGGATGAGCTGTTCCTCAAAATCTGCCAGGCTGTCTTGCAGGGACTTTTGTACCGGGTGCGTTTCATAATCGGCCGTAATCTTTTTGAATTCCCTTTGATATTCTTTAGGAAGGATACCGCGATCTAACATGGTCATGTCTGGCAGTGCCAGCGTTACCAATCGCTCCACAAAATTTTCCAGCTCTCGGATATTCCCTGACCATTTCCGGTGCTTCATAAAATGTAACATCGATCCATGGAATGATCTTGCCTGTTTACACTGTTGCCCGGCAAATTTTTGAAGGAAATAATTCGCGAGGATGGGAATATCGTCCTGCCGTTGGTTCAAAGTTGGAACATGAATGGGATAGACATGCAGGCGATAGTACAGGTCTTCACGAAATCGGTTTTGCTCCACCAATTTCTGTAATGACGTACTGGAAGCAGAAATAATCCGAACATCAACCGGCTTTGAGCGATTACTTCCAACAGGTCGGATTTCACCTTCCTGTAATACGCGCAGCAATTTTGCCTGAACATCAAAAGGCAGATTCGTAATTTCGTCCATGAACAGCGTACCCTGGTCTGCTTCCTGAAACAATCCTTTGCGATCCTGGCTGGCTCCGGTAAAAGCGCCTTTGACATGTCCAAACAATTCACTTTCGATCAAATTTCCTGGAATCGCACCACAGTCGATTGCCACAAAAGCATGTCCTTTTCGCGCGCTTAATTTATGAATCGCCCGGGCGATAAGCTCCTTGCCAGTTCCGCTCTGCCCTTCCAGCAACACCCGAACATCACAGCGTGTTGCCGCTTCGATGGCTTTCAGCAGCTCGATGAATGGCTTGCTTTTGCCGGACAGTCCCAATTCTTCATATTTAATTAGCAGGGTAGATTCTGGCAGCGGCGGTTTGAAATATTGTTCAATTTTCTGGACATTGCTTAAAAACGGCGTTGTGACTGCAGCAAACTTTTCCAGTAGAGAAAGCTCCTCGTCGTTCAATTTTCTATCGTTACTCTTATTCATAACCAGCAGACAACCGATGATTATCCCCTCGCTCAGCAGCGGAACGCATATTAGCGATCGCACATCCGTTTCCTTAAAGACTCGTTTACTGAACCGGGTATCCGATTTTATATCCGAAATCAACAATGACTGGTTATGTTTCATTACCCAGCCAGTCACATTGGTGCGGAGAAATTCAAACTGTCTTTCGCCAATTTTTTGACCTTCCCGCATGATAGTTTTAATGGTATGCTGCGTGCGAGGATTGATCATCAAAATCGATGTAATATCGGCATTCACCAGCAACGTCGCTTTCAAAGTAACGATTCGGAGAATTTCTTCAAAATCATTCTGTTGACAGAGTATGATGGCTAATTCGATCAGGCTGGCTGTGGCTTGATTTGCTTTATCCTGTGTTGTCGAAGCCACTTGATCTTCTTCAGTTTTTCTTTTGAATAGTGTCATAGTGATTCTCTTATAAAGTGAAATGAAATACTACTGGTATTGTGTAGAGCCTGGCGCAGTAAGCTGCCAGTCAAAAAATAATTGAATAGAATTGTAAAAATTAAATATAATTTAAAAATTAAGCTTGATTTTTAAAGTATAGTTTGTTATATTTAGCATTATGGAACGCGATATAAAACCGACAATTCTAAAAACGCTCACCAATGAGCGAGCCTGCGCCCTAATTGGGCCAAGACAGGTGGGGAAATCTTATATTCTTAAAGAAATTATTAAAGAATTACAGGGAAACTATATTACACTTGACGATCCAATCATCCGTGATGAAGTAAAAAAAGATCCATTACAATATTTGCGACGTTTTTATTTTCCCGAACAGTATTTATTCATCGATGAGCCTGCAAAAGTGCCTGATATTTTTGATGCCATCAAAATATTAATCGATGAAAAAGAGGGCAAACCCTCAAAAATATGTATCGCCAATTCAGGTAATTATCTTTTCTTGAAAAAAGTAAAAGAATCATTAGCTGGCAGGGTTTCAATCCTTTCGTTACTACCATTCTCCTGGAATGAATTGAGTCCAACAAATAAATATTGTGGACTGTTCCAGCTACTTGATTCTGATATAACGATGCCAGAGAATGTTGATTATATTCACATCAATCGATTAAGGAACAAAACGTTAGTTTGGGGTGGTTATCCCATCCCGAGCTTAGCCTCCAATACCAACTCTCAAATTCGATGGATCAGGGATTACTTAACCACTTATGTTTTTCCGATTTTAATCGAGCAATTTCAGGTTCGGAATCTCGATGCTTTTGAGAGATTTGGACGACTAATTTTTGTCCAGAGCAGCAGCATATTAAATAAACAAAAGTTAGCTGTTTCAGTTGGTGTCAGCCAACCCACGGTGAGTAATTTTTTATATCAACTAAAAGCGATGATGTTGGTGATCACCTTAGAAATTTATCATCGAAATCCCAGCAAAAGATTAGTCAAACAAAATAAGATACATGCCATTGATCCACTTTTAATTCACAATGCATTAAATACAAATTTTAGTAATGAACGAGCCAAAGAACTGCAATTCTTTGGAAATATTTATGAAAGCTTCATGGTTGCAGAACTCCATAAAATACTTTATAACGCTGGCGCTATATTCGACGCCTACTACTGGCGAACCCAGGATGGCGCAGAAGTTGATTTAATACTTGAAATTAAAGGAAAAGTTCTTCCCTTTGAAATAAAATCATCTCCCAAAGTAAGCCGCCGTGATGCCTCTGGACTGATGTCATTTCTATCGGACAATCCTCATGCAAAAAATGGCTACATCATCTATCCCGGCAGAGAGATACAAAATATTAACGATCAAGTAATTGCCATACCTGATTGGTGGCTGTTAGGATATTAAAGAATAGAGCAAATATTATTTTTTTGCCTCATTCATGGTAAAATCCAATGGTGCTTCAATCTTCCCGAACTGTTAGATAACGCCTCCAATGGCTCACTACATTGCCCTGATTTTGTCTAACGTATAACACACGTCACTGGACAGGCAAATTCCAACTTCCAAATAGGCAGATGCGCCAGAGGGCGCATCTCCGCCAGGGCGGATGATTCCAAATAAATTTCAAATACCAAATATCAAAGACCAAAACTTTTTGCAAATCAAGGATCCGCTTCTGGATGAAAAAAATTTTTCAGTTCTTTACGGAGTGGCACATGAAGCGTTAAGCGTGGCGCACAAGTTATTTTCCGTTACGCATTACGCCTTACGTACTACGCTCCACACCCAACGCCCCACGCTCTACTCTTTCAGTCGTTCAATTCTCATTTTCGCCTCCTCAACTTTCGGCTGCAGCTCTGGATCACATTTCTGCCAGAGTTTGATAAAATAATTATAATGTTCGACGGCTTTTTCAGGCTGCTCCAGTTCTTCGTAAATCTCTGCCAGCAAAAAATGTTTAGGGGCTTTGTAGGTAATATCACTCCAGCCTACATTTCCAAGTGTGGACAACCAGCGAATCGCTTCTTCATGGCGACCCAACGATTTTAATACTTGTGCTCTTAAATAACGTTCGTAGGCCAGTGAAGTAAAGGCATCAGTACCTGGAGATGCTCGCCACCATTTTTCATAGTCCATTTGCTCAAGCTCCTCCCAGGCTCCTGTCAGATCATCCTGGTCAAAGCTAATTTTTGCAAGGATAGTATGTGCTCGATCTTGCGACATTGCGATTAGAGATGAATCTCTCCCGTGCTTCGCCAAAATAGCTGAAAAATTTTTCAATGAATCGGCAAAAGCCGATGCTTTTGTTTTATCGCCTGATTGGGCATTGAATAGACCCAGGACGAATAACTTGGCAATTTTTTCCTTATCACCACTCACATTTAATAAACCTGCTTCTCTTATTCGATTCTCAAGTTCTGCAGAAGATAATTCTGTCATTGGTGTGACTTGCATAATTGGCGTAATAACCATTGGAAATGATGGATTTAAATCTCTCGCCTTATTTATTTCAGCAATTGATTCCTTGATTTTTCCCTGGGCGAAATCTATATATGCTAAACCCAAATATCTACGGGCTTGCCAATAAAGAGATCGATTAGGCTCCGATAAGAGTTTTAGAACATCTCTTACTCCTGTGAATTTTTCGGGCTTAGCTAAGAATGTAGCGACCATCCATATTAAAAAACTTGACTCATCTTCTAACTTTTCGATCATCTGAGCTTGTAATCGTGTATCCTCTTTTAAATGAGCCAGCACTGTTCGATCCCACAATGCAAAACCACCTTCTGGCGCAAGCTTAATCCGTTGTTCATAAATTGGAATTGCATCTGCGAACCTTCCCTCTTGCTTAAAAGTGCCGAATAAAAATCCCATGGCTATTGGCTGGTTTGGATTGAGAGCGAGCGATTTTTCCAGGGCAAAGCGTGCATCCTCCATCGATCGACCCTGCAACCCTCCATAATTGACTAACAGCCCTCCCAACTGGAGCCACGCTTCCGCGTCATCTGGATAGCTATTAATAATTTGTCGATAAAGTCTCTCGGCAGCTTTTGCCTGTCCAGTATCATAATAAAATTTGGCTTTCAATAGATTGATATCTCTCCAGGGCAATTTTTCACTATACCGCAATGCCTTTTGTATGATAAATTTTCTATCGATGATACTTTCTATTGAATAGCTTTGTGCATAATTCATTCTGTAATAGGCAAGCGCAAATGTTGTGTCATCTTCCACTGCCCGTTGCAAAGCCCTGATCGCCATCACATATTTTTCTGCACGGATGAAGCTTTCGCCTTCCAGATAAGCTTTCAGCGCAGAAAACGAATTTGTTGTCGCTGAGGCAAGGTTCTTCAGTCGGTTGGCAGCAACCTCATCCCGCAAAGAGACCAACTGAGTCGCTAATTCATCTACTAACTGATCAATTTTTGTTTTTTCCAGTCTTTTTGTTTCAAAATTTTGCTTGAGTCCCGAGTTCACATCATAT
>JABAOC010016590.1_pt2 | contig 11528 bp, 10 predicted proteins | sample 7062161 | NCBI WGS metagenome assembly JABAOC01 (sample SAMN14538625, study PRJNA623070) | marine sediment metagenome | biome: marine biome [ENVO:00000428]; feature: marine pelagic biome [ENVO:01000023]; material: deep marine sediment [ENVO:00002113] | place: India: Gulf of Khambhat ... | reverse complement strand
TGCCCGCACAGAAAACGCGGGTACAGGTGTTGCTGACGATGATTATAAGGGTTTTGGGTCGGTTGGCTGTGCAACTTCTGAGCTTCTTGATCCAGCGATGCGGTCCTTTTTGAAGATGCCGAAAACTCTTAAAAATGGTGCTTATGTAACCGATGTCTATAATCTTGGCACCGGCCGTAGTGTGCTCAAAAAAGCTGACGTCATATTAGCAATTGATGCAAATCCTCTCAACTCTTACGGCCAATTCATGCACCCAAAATACGAATGGCTTAATTTCAAATATTTGATTACAAGTAAAACTGTCGGCGAGAGTGTTCTGTTCGAGCTTTGGCGAGATGGAAAGAAAATACAGGTCCAAGCCGAGGTTAAGAACTTCAAGGCCCCAGAGATGCTCGTACCATATCATGAATATGATCAGCAACCGGAATACATTATTACAGGCGGTTTTATCCTACAAAAACTTACCCATGAGTATCTAACTCGATGGGGCGACGATTGGACCGGTAAGGTCCCGCCACATCTGTATCATTATTATCGTGACTTTGCTTTCAAACCAACCTCCGAACGCAATAACATCGTGATACTAAGTTACGTCCTACCGGCTGACATCAACCTCGGCTACAGTGACCTTAGACAAATTGTTGTCAAAAAGTTTAACGGCATGGCCATACGTGCCATCGAAGACATACTGACCGCCCAGAAATTGAATCCCGAATCCAGGTATGACGTAATCGAATTTGAGCTGGATAATCCGGCGATAGTTATCCCTCGTGAGCAATTGCCCGCAGCCGATATGTTTATCAGTAAGAGATACGGTATTCACAAACTTCTCAATATAAACTGATAATGTGATTAGGGCCTTCCCTCCTCGCCGACCAAGAAAATAGAGAACGCATGTCCCTGTGGCCTGACAACGGTCGTTTCATATCATATATATCTTACCGAAATTTCTCGGACTTAGTCACACCAACCAGAAGCGCATTGAATCGAGCACGAAGCACTTATCATGAGTAGAATGGATTCGATTAAAGTCTATGAAACCGCACTCATGTTCATAGGTGAATCAAACAAACAATGAGCAAATAAGAATTGATAATCAGTATGGCCAAAAGAAGAAGCCCCAAGGACTTCGTGACGCTAATAATGCTGCCATTGGGTAATGGCGGCATTATTAATATGGGAGCCTATGGCGGTACTTCCGAGGCGCGCAAAAGCCCTGAAAACTAAACGCTATTGGCTTGAAGACAGATGTCCTTCTCGTATTGAGTGATGTTTATTGCGTGTAAAGAAAACCCGCCTGTTACGTTTGTGAAGGGACTTTGTCAGGTTCGGGGTCTTTAACAAACGGCTTAAGGGATTGCGGCTCAGCGACTTTGCGATAGCCCAAGGCTTTTATGACCTCAAAAACCTCTGTCCAGGTTGGAAAACGTTTATCGTTTTGTTGCTTATATTCCTCAATAGCCAAAAGAAACTCAAACTGCTCATCGGACATCTGGCCTTGTTCAGCGGCTTTTCGTTCATCGGTTAGTCGTCTGCCGGGTCCCCTGCGGCGGTCCAGACCTAAACGTCTGTCAACAATACTTTGCCTGCGGTCCTCGCCGCTGCGACGCTCAGGAATATGTTCTTTATCCATTGTATTTGACCTATATTTTTTACTTTGTCAGCTTGCCGGATATGAAAGCAGTTAATAACCACCCCGCAGAATTACAAGCTGCTGGTCAGCCTTGTGAACTCGCTGGAGCTCAGAAGACTAAAAGTCCTCTTCAAAAAGCTCATCGTCGAAATCGCCGTCCTCTTCGCCTTCAACTGCGAAATCATAGAAATCGTCATAAGCGTGCTGCGACTCGATTATTACGTGTGCTTCATCAAGAAAATCTTCGGGAACCATTACGGCGATTTCCTTGGAGCCTAAGGATTGCTCTTGCTGCTCACTTATTATTGCAGCAACATCGTTAACTTCCAGCAGAGTTTTGTACTCTCTGGCCTGCTCCAAATCCTCGGCAAAGGTAACAACCACGTACCCCTGCAGTTTAGCCTGCGATCTATGACCTTTTTTGGAACGCTTTGCCATTTTATTCCTCCAATACCAACTCTTGTTCTAAACGCCCTTTCTCCGTTTAGCTTTCCCCTCTTAATCTATCCCAGCGTACCTGGATAGGCCTTTAAAAATCTCTCATTCGGATATTTTCGTCAAATTAGACTCTATAAATTATAAAAAATTACGAACTTCTAAGAAAAACTTTGATCTGTAAGCTCTGACTCTCACGACCATTTTTTAGCTATCTGGCCTGTTATTTCAAAAATTTAGTGTTTGAGCGGATTTTTTTGTTGCAAACTCCCCTGATTGTATGTAATAACAACGCTCAATGCTGAAAAACACGCTTCTAACAGGCGCGATGTTCCGGTCTTAAGGATTTGATGCCGGAGTAATTACAATTTAACTTTTTTAACAGGGAGGATTTTAAAATGGCAAATAAAGAATCATTGATTGTAGCCAGCAAAGTTAAGGCCTACATCAAGAGCAAAAAGATGATGACCTCATCCGATGCCCTCGGGGCAATCAGTGATAAGGTCTATTGTATGCTTGATGATGCCATAGCTCGAACTAAGGCCAACCGTCGCAGCACGGTCAAGGCACAGGACTTATAAAACCGGTTAGAAAACCCTTTGTTTTTTTACTTCTAACGGGAAAAATGAGTTGTGCGCTAACATCTTTTGGCGACACATGTTGCTTTTGTTGCAGCGCTGAGTAAATGAGCCGTTCCGTTGTTTACAGAACGGAACGGCTTATTTTATCGGAACAGAAAAGGTGTAACAACGGACTTTCGACTAAAAGAGCTGTAGTTGAAGCTGCAATATACAGCGTTTTTCAGTCTCAAACTGACCAATTTGGTCCCAATAATCATAATCCCTATGACCCTCAACTTATTTTAAGCCCGCCAAACGACAAACAGCAGTAATCACTTATTTAATTGGCTTTCTGCCTATAAAATGTATCATATTAGCATCAAAATTTACGTTTTTTGTAAAATTTTTTAACCTCCAGCCGTGAAAACTCCGATTTATTAATAGGTGGTATCGGGGTAAATACCGTATTTTTACCAGCTTTCGGTTAAGATAACGTAATTTCTTGCCGAAAAACGCCTTACTGATTGAGAGCGGACGGCTTTGCTAAGCAACCCAGCAGTGTGTTGATAATGTAAGGCCAAGGAAGAAGTCTATTGTAACTTCTTACTGAATAAACAATTACGAAAATATACCAAGGAACACACATGAGAGTTTTCATGTTAGGCTGGGAGTTTCCGCCGTTTATTAGCGGTGGTCTGGGTACAGCGTGTTACGGGCTGACCAAAGCGATGGACCAGCTTGGCATGGAAGTTACCTTTGTTCTGCCGAGAATGGTCGAGAGCAGGTATGTGACTCATGTGAAGTTACTTAGCCCGAACTCCTGGACCTCCGCCGCCTCTTTTATGTTCAGTGAGATGAAAAACGTAAGATTTCACGCAATCAGCTCAGCACTGCAGCCATATTCAACACCGGATGTTTACCGTCGGCAAATCGAAGAAACTTTGAAACAAAAACAAAAAATGCACAGCGGCACCATCAGCTCAGCCAGCCAGCTCATCGGGGGCGATGACTACAGCAGAGATATGTACACTGAGGTCCATCGTTATGCCGCGGTTGCCGCTGAATTGGCTAAAATTGAGCAGTTTGACATTGTCCACGCCCACGACTGGATGACCTATCCAGCAGGAATTGCCGTAGCAGCCATAAGTGAAAAACCGCTGATTGTGCACGTACATTCGACGGAATTCGACCGCAGCGGCGAGCACGTCAACCAGATGATTTACGACATCGAGCGGCAGGGTATGGAGCGGGCGGACAAAGTCATCGCTGTTAGTCATTATACCCGCAGTACGATAATCAGCAGATACGGTATTAGCCCTGAAAAAGTGGAAGTAGTCTATAACGGCGTGGAACGAAACGGAAACTGGTCTTTGGCCGAAACCGGCATCGAAAAAAATGAGAAAATTGTCCTGTTCCTGGGCCGAATCACTATGCAAAAAGGACCGGAGTATTTTCTCCAGGCAGCCAAGAAGGTCCTGGAGTTGATGGATAACGTCAAGTTTGTTATGGTCGGCTCAGGCGATATGATGCACCGCGCGATTGAAATGGCAGCCGGACTCGGCATCGGACATAAGGTGCTCTTCACAGGCTTCTTACGTGGCGAAGACGTACAAAAAATATATAAAATGGCTGACCTCTACGTGATGCCTTCGGTATCGGAACCGTTCGGAATCGCACCCTTAGAGGCGTTGAACCACGATGTGCCTGTCATAATAAGCAAGCAAAGTGGTGTATCAGAAGTTTTGATGCATGCCCTGAAAGTTGACTTCTGGGACATCAACGAGATTGCCAACAAGATTTTAGCAGTACTGAAATATCCACCACTACAGGAGACTTTAGCAAACCACGGCAATTTTGAGGTCAGAAAACTACGATGGAAAGACGCAGCAGCCAAGTGCGTAAGAATCTATGAAGAGACACTGGTTGCGGTTTAAGGCTATCACGCAAAGAATAAACGCAATACGAGATGGAGACATCCGCTTCTAACAGGCGGATACGAGATTATGCCTTCGGTATGTTTCTATTTTCAAGTTCATCAGCCAATGCGGCTAAGACACTATACGGTCTTTGACCAAAACGACCGTTATTTTGACGATTACAAAAATGCTTCCATATGCCGGAAGGTTGCAAACAAATGTTATCTTCCCGCGAATCGATTGATTCTTGATTTGATACGCCAATTCAACGGACGGTTCAAGGTCTCATACAGCATAACTGGCGTCTTATTAGAGCAGTTCCTCTCGTTTTCGCCGGAAGTTGTGAGCACATTTGACGCCCTTGCGGAAACCGGCTGTGTAGAATTCTTGGCTGAGACGTATTATCACAGCCTCAGTTTTTTGTACTCACGAGATGAATTCGTAGAGCAGGTAAATAAACACATCGAAACCATTAACAGTTATTTTGGTCAAAAGCCCCGTATATTTAGAAATACGGAATTGGTATACAACAACGATTTGGCCGCACTTATTGAGTCAATGGGCAAATTTGACGCGATTATAACCGAAGGGGCAGACCACATCTTAGGCTATCGAAGCCCTAATTTCGTCTATCAGCCTAAAGGCTGCAAAAATTTGAAACTTTTACTGAAAAACTATTCGCTGAGCGATGACATTGCCTTTCGATTTTCCAATCGTGACTGGCCCCAGTGGCCTTTGACGGCAGAAAAATTCGCCCACTGGATAAGTAATGTCAACGGCAACGGAAATGTCGTAAATCTGTTTATGGACTATGAGACTTTCGGCGAACACCAATGGGAAGATACCGGAATATTCGATTTTATGCGGCATCTGCCACATGAGGTTCTAAAGCACCCGGACAACAACTTCAAAACTCCAAGCGAAACAGTGCAACATTACCAGCCCGTTGATACGGTTGATGTGCCGCATATAATAAGCTGGGCTGATATCGAAAGAGACCTCTCGGCCTGGGTCGGAAACGCTATGCAATCCAACGCTATTCACGAGCTTTATCGGCTTGAGAAGAAAATCAAACAAACCGCCGACGAAAAAATCATTGCGGACTGGCGAAAATTGCAGGCATCGGACCATTTTTATTATATGTGCACAAAATATTTTGCTGACGGCGATGTACATAAATATTTTAATCCCTATGACTCGCCTTATGACTCTTATATAAACTTTATGAATGTCCTGGATAATCTACACAGCCGTTGTTCCAGACAAGAAAGGGCAGAACCAGCTTTTACCGCGCCAAAACGGAACACAACAGAGTGCTTTTTGGGTACAGGCTCGCAAAGTAAGAATCCGCCCGATTTGCAGCCGGCAAAATAGATTTCCTGACTTCTTGCTGCTTAAGGCAATTTTGTTTCTCTTCCATCAGAAACTTTATAATGGAGTAATATGATACTATAAAAAAAGGATTTCCAGGGGGCCTGACATTTTCCCGCGATGACGTTTTTCGGAGCAAGATTGTGTTAACATTGCAAAAAGCTGACAATAGATGGTCCCTGTTTCATAACAGGTCTCAAAATGGAAGCCCGGCAGCAGTATCCATATCAACAGCCAATCAACCTATTGAGAATTTATTAACCAGGGAATGGCTGTTAACCAATGAACGCGGCAGCTACGCATCATCAACCATCGCCGGCTGCAATACCAGAGGATATCACGGACTGCTCATTGGCTCTCTTAATCCCCCGGTTAACAGGATAATGGCATTGGCTAATTGTCTGGAGATGGTAATATTTGAAAAACAGGCATTTAACCTCTCAACCTTTGAATTCCACGACAAATTTACACCAGCCGGCTTTACCTTTCTCAGGCAATTCCGCCGGGATACCGGAGCGCATTTTGACTACGAACTGGCTCCTGCCTCGGATTCCCACAAGGCGGGGCACGCAGGAGTAGTTATACCCGCGAAAGCGAGAATCAAACTGACTAAATCGGTATATCTTCTCCGTGACACAGATACGGTTGCCCTGGTCTATGATTTTATAAGTGTGCAGGAACCAGTGGAGTTTGTGTTGCGGCCATTCGTCGGCTTAAGAGACTTCCACACCCTGCAAAATTCCCATGCCCCGTTATATTCGAGATGTCTCGGCGATGGTGTCCTGGTTCGACACGATATAGCGAATAGTTGCGAGCTGTTCTTGAGCTGCCAATCTGTTCACTCCGTTGGAAATTCTATAGCGAGTAAGATAACAAATAGAAGCAAATTTTTCCTAAAGACACGGGAAAATTCACCTTCGGCGCATCTGGCAACGAAACCAGAGCTTTCTAACGGGATGCACTTCGAGAATGACCGGCAATGGTGGTTTAATTTCGTATATCGTAACGACAGAGAAAGAGGGCAGGATTTTACCGAAGACCTGTGGACACCCGGATTTTTTAAGTGCCGGATAGAAACACCTGCCAAAATTGTTCTCTGGGCAAGCCTGAGTCCCCCTTGGGTGCGCTGTAAGCCTGAGTAATTAGCCAATCTTNNCTGAGGAATTAGCCAATCTTGATATTGAGGCCGTTTGCGAAGATTTGGGCAGACACCAGGAAAGCATAAAACTTAAAGCCAAATCGATGCTGGATACTCGATGCTCGATGCGAGTATCGAGAATCGGCAATCGAGTATCGAGCTTTGAGGCCCTTTGTTTGACTGCCGAGGCGTTTATTGCAAAACGTCAAACAGACCATCCCGCACCAATTGAGCCACCACGAGATTTATGTGGTCGAGCTTCTTTCAAACCGCCCACGGATGAGCCAATTGGTGCGGGACAAAGAACCACCATTTTGGCCGGCTATCCATGGTTTGCAGACTGGGGCAGAGATGCTTTTATATCCTTGCCGGGTCTGTTACTTTCAACCGGCAGGTTTGACGAGGCAAAGTCGGTCTTGACCACCTTCGCCGCAGTGGCAGATGAGGGCATGATTCCAAATCGTTTTGATGACAGGAGCGGCACAACTTATTTTAACAGCGTCGATGCTTCTCTTTGGTTTATCAACGCAGCTTTTCAATACCTCAAAGCCAGCGGCGATTCAAAAACCTTCATACAGGAGCTTATGCCGGCAATCCGCTGGATTATAGACTCTTATCATAAGGGTACTCGGTTCGATATTCGCGCTGACGCCGATGGGCTTATAACCGCAGGCAATAACCAAACGCAGCTAACCTGGATGGACGCCAAGTATGATGGGCTCGCCTTTACGCCCAGATGTGGAAAGGCGGTCGAGGTCAACGCCCTTTGGTACAATTCTCTTTGTCTTTTAGCCCAGTTTTATATCGACCGGGATGCCCAAAACGCAAAGCATTACAAATCAATGGCAGACAAAGTTCAGAAAAGTTTCTCTGAATTATTCTGGAACGAAAGCAAGGGGTACTTAAACGATTGCATTTTGCCCGATGGTTTGGTCGATGAGAGTCTTAGGCCGAATCAAATATTTGCCGTTTCACTTCCGTTTTCAGCGTTGTCGCCCGAGCAGCAAAAATCGGTCGTAAACGTGATGCAAAAACAATTGTTGACACCTTACGGCTTGCGAACGTTGAACGTTCAGGACAGCCGATATAAAGGCGTATATACGGGCCCACAACAACAACGTGACGAGGCCTATCACCAGGGTACCGTCTGGGCGTTTCTGATTGGACCGTTTGTAGAAGGATTCCTGAAGGTCAATGGATTCAGTCGAAAAAGCAAAAAAAAGGCGGCTGAATTTATCCAACCTTTGCTACAGCACATGACCAAAGACGGCTGCCTCGGGTCTGTTTCGGAGATATTCGATGGTGACGCCCCCCATAAGCCAAGAGGATGTATCGCCCAGGCCTGGAGCGTAGCCGAACTCATCAGGGCGTACCAGTTGATAAACAGTTAAATTTTAACTGTCTGTTGCCGGTAGGAAAAACTGACTTTTAATACTTTAATTCTTCTCGAATCAAACAGCCGTCACAGGGGCAGAATGCGCGAATGTTCGGCTCAGGGGTGGCCGGCGGCACCTCACAGCCCGGCATTAAAAAGAATTTACCGGCCCCCGCTTTGAGACACTGCCTGGCGGCATCAGCAACATCTTGAGGGCTGCCTTCAAAAAGGACGCCCGCGGGATTGAAATTACCGCACAGTGTAACTTGGGGCCCGGCAAGCTCTCTGGCCTGCTCGAGAGGAACCATCCAGTCAACATCTATAATATCCGTTCCGCATTTAGCCATATGTTGCACAATATTTTTTATATTGCCGCAAACATGCAGCTTGACTGCGGCACCGGCCTTGTGAATTGCGGTAATCAGTTTTTGCTCCAGAGGTAAGACAAGCTCGGCATACATACTCGGCGCAATCAGACTTGCGGCCGAATCGCCTACTCCAATCATGTCCGCGCCGGCCTTGATTTGAGCAACGGCAAAGGTAATTGCATTTTGGACGATTATTTCACCTGCTTTGATGAACAGATCCGGCCTATCTATTAGGTCCAACATCGCACTTTCCACGCCGCGCAGGTCACCATACTCTGCCAGCGGGCCTTCCACCCAGCCTAATACGCTGTGGGTCTGTCCGACCTCGGCAGCCATCTTTCGAACACTTTCGATCCGCTGTTTTGTTCGTTCCGCGTTTTCAATATCAAACGGTCTTAGGCGTGATATGTCATCGTGGGTCTTTATAAGCACCTCTTTCGGCCTTCCGACTCCATCGGCGGGATAATCAAATTCCATCCCGTATGCAGATGCCTCCCGCCAGGGGTCGCTTATTGCGCTTATCTGGTCAAGATTGAATGCCCCAATAACCGCAAGCTGTGCCTGGACCAGGACATCACCATCGAGATAATAATCCCTGTAAGTACGCCCAATGAAATTGGCCGACCAGGCCATTAAGATAGGGGTAACAGCCGGACGGTCGTAAGAGCCGCCCTGTAAAATCGCATAAATTCGCTCTTTCGGAGTCATAAGTCACCTTAACCTGAATACAAAAATCAGAAGTCAGATTGTCTGTTCTCTGTCTTCTGTCTTCTGTGATGAATTGACCAGAGCCAAAAAAGAGTCCTTTACCTCGTTAGAAGTCAACGACTTACTTCTCACGGGGTGAATCATAATCAAATAATCGAATCCGGCCGGAATCCTGTCCTGGCTCTGCCGAAAGGCTTCCCGCAACAATCGTTTTAACCGATTACGTACAACCGCGTTTCCGCAGGATTTGCTGACAGAAACACCCAATCGCGGATAGCCACAATCGTTTTCTGCCATGCAGAGTGTAAGCAGCCCATTGCTCAGACGCAGACCACGAGCCAAAACAGCTTTGAATTGCCTGTTACTGACAAGCCTTTTCTTTTTCGGAAACGAAAACTGCATATTTTGGTAATTGTGAATCGGTGAGTATTTAGGTAAGTTAAATACTTAATACTCACAACTAACCATCTCGTTAACAAGTCGCCAAGGCCGGACCATCTGCCATTTCGCGTTTGTGCAAAACTTCGGCACTTATTTTGCGCAGCGTTTTAGAATAATCCAAAACACCGACAAGCTCATCATTATCTTTGCCGGCCACTACGGGTACATTTTCCAGATGATACCGCCTCATATGCTCTATTACCTCTTCGAGCGGCTTATCCGGCGTCATCTTGTCCCGAACAGGCTCGGCAACATCGCAGGCCAGCAGCCACCCGGCCACATCCTGATTCGCAAACATCTCTTTTATATCGGGGATAGTAATCACACCTGTAATCCGCGATTGACCATCGATAACCGGATAATACACACTCTCAGAAGTGCTGAATACCTCAAGAATCTCCTGCAGCGGCAAATCCTCCTTAATGCTTGTCGGGCTCTTATCCATAACATCGGCAACCGTAAATGTCTTTATCAGGTCCTCTTCGGTAACATTCATTCCAACTTCGCCTGCTTTTTTGACTCCCACCTTGACCAGTATCGGGCCAAGCAGCTCGATAATAAATGTCTCGGTCATAACGACCATAATAACGGTCTTGCCGAATTCCGAATCGAACAACTGGCTGGACAGAATTGCCAGGCCGATGGCCACGCCGGCCTGGGGAAGCAGGCATATCCCTAAGTATTTACGAACCACCGCCGGTGCCCTCGATTGTTTAGCGCCGAACCAGGCCCCCGCCACCTTACCACCGACCCGCAGTGTAATATATACTGCCGTTATAGCTGCCGTCGAAGATGCTAGCCTGCCGAGCTCAATATGGGCACCGGCAAGCACAAAAAATGAAATATAAACGGGCGGCGAAAATTTCCGGATAAGCCCAAAGACATGCTCACTCTGACGTGGTGCCAAATTCGCCATAGTTATACCCAGCACCATAGCAGGTAGAATCGGGTCGATTCCCGCTATCATCGAGACGCCGACTATAAGCAGAAGAGAAGCTATCGAAAATTCTAAGATTTTATCATCGGCTCTGACGAATTTTAACAAAAGATATAATGTTACACCCGCTAAAAAGCCTAACAGCACTGTACCTACGATTTCGGCCAGCAAAATAAAAGTAGTGCCCAAAACGGAGCCGTCTGCTGTGCCCAGCAGCGCTTTGGCCCCGGTAGCCGCCCCGCGATAGAGCAGCAGCGCTAAGGCATCATCGAGCGCAACGATAGCGAGTATTGCCGCCGTAAGAGGCCCTCTGGTCTTATATTCCCACAAAACGTTTACCGTCGATGCTGGCGCCGTGGCTGACGCTATGGCACCAAGCACAAGTCCCATTGCAATCGAGGTGTATATTCTGCCCGATATGAGCCATGCCATCAACGAAGTGCCAAGGGCCACAAGCAAGAAGGCGCCAAATCCCTGTGAAAAAAGAATGATGAAAAACTGTCTGCCGTACTTCTTAAATACCTCAGCCCGAAGCTCGGCCCCAATCATAAAACCGATAATGCCCAAAGCAAACATTGTAAAGGGCTTGAGAGATTCGACTCTTTCGGGTGTTATCAGATTAAGGACGTCCTGGCCCAGAAGTATC
>JABAOC010018909.1_pt1 | contig 11535 bp, 5 predicted proteins | sample 7062161 | NCBI WGS metagenome assembly JABAOC01 (sample SAMN14538625, study PRJNA623070) | marine sediment metagenome | biome: marine biome [ENVO:00000428]; feature: marine pelagic biome [ENVO:01000023]; material: deep marine sediment [ENVO:00002113] | place: India: Gulf of Khambhat ... | reverse complement strand
GGCTGAGGTCCCCATAGGAAATCTTCTGCACGCGCACAACGAGTATCTGGAGATATGGGCTGAGACGGGCTTACTCGGGCTGGGGACCTTTCTATGGTTGATGGTGAGTTTCTTTGGGCACGTTCTCAAACGGCTCAAGACCCGGAAGGAGAGCGGGCTTGTGGCCGCAGGCCTGCTTTGTGGAGTGGCAGGGGTGCTGGCAGACTCGCTCTTCAGTGCCAGCCTGCGATGGACTGGCCCGGCATTTGCATTCTGGCTGGTCGTTTCGCTTACCGTGGCTGCGGTCAGAACCGGCGATACGTCTCCAAAGGAGGAACACAGAAAATCAAGAGGCAAACTGGCTCACATTGCGGTCCTATCTGCCGGCATCATTGCAGCCGCGTTGATCGCAGGGTGGCATATTCAGAAGTACAAAGCCAACGTTCACGTCGGCAGGGCTCAGGCCTTATTGGACGCTGGCCTGCCAAGCCAGGCCGCGCAGGAACTGGAGAAGGCCCGGGAAAAGAACCCCCACTGCCTGCCGGCCATATACCTTCTGGGCTGCCTTCAGATCAACGATGGCGAGTTTAAGGCGGCCAAGAAGTCGTTTGAAAGGCTGGACAGATTGGCTCCGGATTACGCCAACGGTCACGAGTGGAAAGGCTATCTTTACTTCCGCCTGGAGGATCTTTCGCGAGCGGAAGAGGAATTCAGATTATGTATCAGACAGAAGAGTTCGGTGTTCAGGCACAACATGCTGGGTAGGATTTACTCGCTTCAGGAAAAATGGGATCAGGCATTAGAGCAGCTGGAGCAATCCGTCAGATTGGGCGCAGGAGCCGGTAAGTCACGGGTGGCTCAGGCCGCTGAGTTCTCGCCGGAGGAAGGGATGGAGCCATCGGCTGAACTGACGACCGACGCAGGACTCAGACTCTCCTCGGCCTTCGAAGAAACCGAGCTGGTAAACACCCACATCATGCTAGCCAGAATCTACTGTCAAAAGCGAGAGTACGGGAAGTCCATTCTGCAGGTGGAGAGAGTAGCTCAGGCAAGCCTGAACGAAAGACAGGCAAATGCCGTGGCTCAGATATGCAATGAGATTGCGTTCAGCTGTGCCCAAAGAGGGGTGGATCTGGACAGGGCGTTGGCGCTTTGTGAAAAGGCACTCGGCTTGGATTCGTCCAATCCTGAGCGGATTCATGATACCAGGGCCTGGGTCTACTTCAAGAAGGGACAGCTCAAGGAGGCCAGGCTGGAGATACAAAAGGCGCTGAAGATTGCGCCGCAGGATCCGGTGCTCAGACGGCACCTGGACATAATAGAGCAGGTTCTGAGCGGCAAGCTGAAAGATATTGATCTGGAGAAAATCAGATAGCGTCCGCCAGGTTCGTCACCTACTCCTGTCCCACCGCGGGAGCGAGCCAGTCAGCTTACGCGCAACCTACCAGAGGCGGGTTCCCCTCTTTGAACAGGTAATTGATCAGATAGACCACGTCCGCAAGATCCACGATGCAGTCCGCGTTGACGTCTCCGTCCGCCATCGGATCGGGCGGATTTCCACCCTTGTAAATGTAGTTGAGCACATAGATCAAATCCGCCAGATCAACTATTCCATCCCCGGTTACGTCACCGGGTGAGCAGTAGATGATGGCGAAGAAACCGCCGACGTCACAGGGGTCCTGGTAGGGCAATGCGCAGACTCTTACCTGGCGGCCGGAACCCGGTATGTCCGGGATGGTCCAGGGGTAACTGCCCGGTGAAGCCGGGGTGCTGGAAATGATCGGCACCCACAGCCAGTCGGAGCCGACGGTCATGCCGTAATCTATCTTGACGCTGTTGATCTCAAAACAGCTCCAGGTGACATCATGCGTGCTGCCCACGCACCACTCCTCACCGCCGGCCGGCGAGAGAACGACCAGCCAGGGAGTACCTGCGTCGAGGGAATGCTCAACCTCCGGGTCGTCGATTCCGAAATACATCCGGTCATGGTCTGTGGCAGGCTCGACCGCCGTTCTTTCATACCCGGAATCGCGGTTGGCGCGCTGCTCTAAACCTGCTGGCCAGGCCCTCTCCGACCATAAACCAGATGCCAAAGCCGCCGCACCCAACAGAAGCAATAAGTCTGCTTTCATAAAGAGACCCCCTCTTAATGGAGAATTCGCTTTTTCCCCTCCGCCGGGCTGGGAGAGACGAGAAGTCCCCGGGGCTTAGAATTCGGCGCCAAGGGACACGTAATGTCTGGGTTTAGGCGAAACCCAGTCGAAATCCGTCGCCCAACCCAAATCATATCGCAGAACGAAGAATCCCAGATTTATTCTGGCTCCAAATCCAAAGCCGGCTTTTATGTCTTCGAGCCTGCTGCCGCCTTTTGAGGTCCCTCCTTTGAAAGCCTTGTCATCATCCCAGGCTGCCCCCATGTCCAGGAACGTGGCACCGTTGATGTAGTGAAAGGTCAGAGGCAGCGGGAACTTCATGACGAAGTGCTCCACAAAAGGATAGCGCAGCTCGACATTGGCCAGGAAGAACTTGGATCCGCTGACGTCGAAATACCTGTAGCCCCGAAGGGGAGTCACTATGCTCCCGAAGTACAGATTGTTCACTCCATATATGTCGGCTGTGCCTAAGGCGGGTCCTACCCAGTTGGACTGACCGCCGAGGAAGAATTTCTTCTTGTCGTCTCCGTGAGAGTATCCTCCGCTCAATCGGAACACGAAATTGTATCTCTTCTTGAAATGGAAATATCTGCGGTAGTCCGCAACCACCGCGCCATAAGTCAGGCTCTTTGAGCTCAGATAAGGTGCGTACTCATACGACAGCATGCTTCTGGTTCCGTTCACCGGCCCGGTATGGCCCCAGATTACCGTATCGTTGATCCAGGAGAGCGACCCCACAAGCACCTTCACGCTTCGGTCGTCGTAGGTCATGGTCGACGGATGCAAATCGAAGTACTTTCGGTCTATGGAGATATGAGAGAGGTTCAACTCCAATCGGGTGAACTTGCTGAAAGGAAAGGCGAGGAAGGTCAGTGCCCCGTACACCCTGTCTGAGAAGAGCCGATCCAGATCATCAATATAGTAGTACTTGGTATGGAGGATTCCTCCACCCACATTCAGCCTTCGAGCTTCATACAGGTAAAAAAGCTGGAAGTTGCTCTGATCAATGGTATTGACCACGTCCGTGGCCAGAATAAAGGTATGGTTTCCCATCATGTCGCTGATGGCAATGAACGACTGACCCTGGAAACCAAAGAACGTATCGTAGCTCAGTGCCCCGGAGACCAGATCAGGAGAGAACTTTAGCTTATACTTGTGCTGCCGGTACTCTCCAGTGGGAAGCTTGTAACTTATGGTGTCCTCCTTGGTTTCCTCTTCCTCCTTCCGGCCTGCCTCCACCACCTCCGCAAGGCTGTCCAACTCGCTCTTGCCGGCTCTGAATACGTAAGAGCTGAAATCCGTTTCGCCTTCCTCTGATTCCTCCGGCTGAACCGTGTCGGCAGGGACGGCGGCGAAGCCGGTATCTTCCTCCAGGCTCAGAAGGTAAGGGGTCCTGGCCAGCGCCTCATCCCTTCCCGCCGCAGGCTTGATCTCCTTCATCACGAACACGTCCCAGCCTCCCTTCTGAAATGCGGAGAAGGCTATCTTGTCACCCTGCCTCGACCAGGAGGGAGAGAAACAGCCGGAGAGCACGTTTGTGATGGGGAACACCAGGGAGCTGTCCAGATCCGCCACGTAGAGGTTATATATTCCGTTACGATCGGAGACGAAGCAGATCTTCCTCCCGTCAGGCGCCCAGGTGGGAGAAGTGTGGTTTCCCTCACCGTCGGTGACCGCGCTCATTTTCCCGGACTCAAGCTCCGCAAGATACACATCGTAGTGCCCGTACTCATAGCGAGAAGAGTCGTCTCTTGGCTGCGGTAGCCTGTCGGAGCTAAAAGCCACAAGCTTTCCGTCCGGCGAGAAGCTGGGATCCTCGTCATCGTACGGATCGTCGGTGAGCTTGCTGAGCTCTCCATCACTGATCCGGAAGAGGTAGATGTCGGCGTTTCCGTTCTTGATCCCCACAAAGGCGATCGTTTCACCATCTGGCGACCAGGAGGGTGAACGCATGGCATCCAGTTTGAAGCGGAACCTTTCATATATCTTGCCGTTTCTCACCCGGATCAGGCAAAGCGCATCTTTCCCCTTGCTCTTGGCGACGAAGGCTATGCTCTTGCCGTCCGGGGACCAGGAGATGCCGCTCACGTAGGAGTGCAGCGACTCGAAATCCCCTGATCGCTCCCCCTTCACCAACCTTTTGAGCACCTTTCCATCGATGGCCGATATGATATAGATCTCCGTATAATCGCTTCTGTCAGAGAATATGGCCAGCCGATCTCCGCCGGGCGAGAAGGCCGGCTTCTCGTTGGCGTACGAGCCGTCATCGGAATGACGGGTGAGCTGTTTGGCAATATCCTTGGCTTCCTTTCTTGAGGCGATCTCCGGCCAGTAGTTCTTGCGCTGGGCTTTCATCCATTCCTCGGAAAAGGTCTTCTGGTCCATTCCGATGGCGGATTTTAGGGCCCTGTCCATGGAGAGCTCCCTTCTGCCCCTGGAGAGAATCTCGGAGAGCTTCTCCTCGCCGAACCTCTTCACGATGTAGGCGATGGCGGACTGCCCTTGCTTGTAGGCCAAGTAGCCTCCCACGTATTCCAGAGGAACCAGGTATCCGTTGATGGAGGCATCCCTCATCACCATATCGGCCTGGACGTCCCACCCGAGTCGAGAGGAATACTCGGCGTAGCCCTCGGCGAACCACGGGGGAAGCTGGAAGAGGTACTGCCGGCTGAAGATGGAACCGATCACGTTTCCGTAAAGCATGTCGTAGATCACGGCGTGGGTCAGCTCGTGGTGGAGTACGTGCCGGAAATCTTCGTAAGAACCGGTGAACGGAACCACCATGCGGGTCTTGAAGGACTCGGTGAAACCACCCACCGACTCCTCGATGAGGTTGGGGATGATGTTGGTCTGCTGAAAATCGTTGGGCGAGTTGTAAACGATGACCGGTATCCTCTTGCGCAGGTCGTACCGCAGTTCCTCCCTGACTCTCAGGTAGGCATTCTCGACAACGCCTGCGGCAAACTCGGCCAGCTGATACTCACCCTCATAGTAGTATATGTCAAAGTTCTCGGTCTGAATGTAATACCAGTCGAAGTACTTGTACTGGACCTTATTCTTGCCGAAGATCGGCTCTTGTGCCGCGCCCTGGTTAAACCACAGAAGCAGAAACAAGCACATCAGGGCGGCCGGTCGTATTAGATTTCTCATCGCCTTTTTCTCCCCACGGTATTCTGAAGTGTGCACAGGATGAACTCTACGTGGAACCGTGTTGGTTGTAAGATTAAACACCCCAGGAACTTCTCCGAACCCACCTGAGGATCCGTGGTCTATAACGCGCAGCCGCCTCTCTGTCTTATAGACCCCAGAAGGCCCACGCAGGTTTAATCGTTCTCCCTACGACATTAAGCCCTCAATGTATACCGAAATGCGGATCAGTTTTGTTGGTTTCGAATCCGCCACCTGGACGTCGGTGGAGTCCTGCATCAGGCATCAAGAGCCGTCCGGGCGCTTCAAGCCCGGCCCGTTCAAGCGCTCTTTTACTCGGCTTTTAAGCCTCCACTCTCTTGATCCTTGCGCCCAATTGAGCAAGTCTTTCCTCTATGCGGTCGTAGCCTCGGTCTATATGATAAACCCTTAACACCTCGGTGGTTCCCTCCGCCGCCAGACCGGCCACAGTCAGCCCCGCTCCACCTCTGATGTCCGAGGCCATTATGGATGCTGCCCTCAGTCGGCGGACGCCATTCACAGTGGCGCGATCCCCGGAGATCTTTATCTGTGCTCCCAGGCGACATAGCTCCATGANNCGTCTCCCTTATCTGGCTGGTTCCGTCGGCTACGGAGGCTAAGGCCATAATGGAAGCCTGCACGTCGGTGGGGAAGCCCGGATGCGGATAGGTGGTCACCGAGACGGGTCCCAGCCTGTCGGGCCCCGTCACCTTGATGGTTCCTCTTCCTTCCGCAACCTGCGCACCCATCTCCCTCAACTTCAGAGTGATCACGCTCACGTGCTCCGGCACGACATTCTCAAGCTCGACCTCGCCGCCCGTGATACAGGCTGCAGTCATGAAGGTGGCGGCGTCCAATCGATCCGGAATGGGGGTGTATTCTGCGGCCTTCAGGCTCTTCACTCCCTCGACCTGTATGGTGGAACTTCCCGCTCCTCTGATCCTTGCGCCCATCAAGTTCAGGAAGCTCGCCACATCGACCACCTCGGGATCGCAGGCCGCATTCAGGATCGTCGTTCTCCCGGGGCATAAACAGGCTGTCATCATTATGTTTTCCGTGCCGGTATGCGAGGGACGGTCGAAGAATATCACGTCTCCGGAAAGCCTTCTGCCTGAAGCCAGTATGTAACCATGTTCTTCTTCTATCTCGGCGCCCAGCTTGGCGAAACCGGCAAGATGAAGATTTACCGGGCGAGGGCCCAGAACGCATCCGCCGGGCAAAGAGACCTTGGCCTTGCCAAACCTGGCCAGAAGCGGTCCCATAACCAGAAAGGAAGCGCGCATCTTCCTGACCAGATCGTAGGGAGCCTCGTAGCCTTCCAGATGCTCAGCATTTATGATCAATCTGGTGCGGGCAGGCGCCCCTGTTGACTTATCGTCCTGGCACCTTTCAACTTTAGCCCCTAGATGTCGCAAAACCTGGACGATCACGTCCACGTCGCTCAGATCAGGGACATCGTTTATGCATGTCTTCCCCTTTTCAGCCAACAGGGAAGCGGCCAGAATGGGGAGCACGGCGTTTTTGGACGATTGAATTCTGATCGCGCCGGATAGCTTGCCGCCTCCCTCTATCACGAATTTGTCCATGATACCTCATTTGAAATTGTTCACCTAAAGCTCAACTCGTTCTATCAACTCTCCTTGGGCAAATTGCGCAATGGCTAAGTTACGCGAATCAAGGTACAAAGTCAAGGAGTTCTGCGGCTTCCTTGAACCCGTCACTCAACGTCCCTGTTTCATTTCTTTCCGAGTTCCCTCGACTCCGAAACAAATGAATCGGGAGATTAGTCTTTGGGGAATCCCTTTTTCGCACACGGCGTACTTTTCCTTCCATCCTTTCATTAAATGGATATGCCCCATCTACTTATCCCTTCGAATATAGACTTGCACAAGACAACTCACACAATACCCGGCTTTCTGATTCCTGGCGTCGGGTTCACACCATCCAAATCCGGCTTCCCCAACCGGCGAGCGCTGGTAGAGATTGCCTTTCCTTTTGGGGCGAAATCACGTACTGCCGGATGCGAAGACAGGGGTCCCGGAATCCGGCTCAAATCGGGCTGCGGTGTCTGCCCGGATAGGGCCTGAGCAGTCAAAGGAGTTAGGGATTGTAGCTCTCCCACGACGGTCGGCTGCGACATTTCGGAATGCCGCTCGTAAATTTCGGCACAAAACTTCCGATACTCATAATGTTTGGGAGAAGATCATCAGGATCCGGCAGAAGAACTTTCACAGAGCTGTCAGGCGATGGGAAGAAAGGTCAAGTCCAAGCTGAAGCAGTATGCCTTGACCGTGGCCGCGGCCATAACTCTAGGCATACTCCTGCGCACTTTTGTGGTGCAGGCCTACCGGATTCCCTCTCGTTCCATGGAGGACACGCTGCTGGAGGGGGATTTTCTGCTGGTCGACAAGTTGGCCCCGCGCTTTTCCGAACCCGGAGCCGGCGACATTGTGGTGTTTGAGTATCCCCTGAATCCAAGCAAGGATTTCATCAAGAGGATAATCGCTACAGACGGCCAGATCGTTCAAATAGTGAATAAGCGACTTTACGTGGACGGACAGCTGGCCGAGGATCGTTTCCCCGGGAAGCACATGGACTACCAGATATTTCCCGCGGCATATTCCAACCGAGACAATTTCGGCCCGTTCAGGGTACCACCGGGTCAGTACTTCGTAATGGGGGACAACCGTGACAACAGCCAGGATTCCAGACAGTGGGGGTTTTTGGAAAAGAAATACATCAAGGGCAAAGCCTTCTTGATCTACTTTTCCTGGACCCCGGATCCGGCCGTTCCCCGCTGGTCCGGCCCGTTCTCCCTGTTTCAGATACTTGCCTACAATCTCGCTCACTTTCCCGTCAGAGTTCGCTGGAGCAGAGTCGGAGCCATCATTCGATAGTGACCGGGAATCCCCAATCATATCCCGAGTCTGCCAGGGGACCAGCAGGCTTCGGGCTCCAAAGCGCACCCTGCATCTCGATGTCAGCCGACTGATCACGGCGCCTGTTATTCAGTTCTTGACAAATTTGCGTTTTGTGGTATGTTTGTAACGGGAGTAATCAGGCACCGCGCTTCCTGAGGCTGAAGCCCAGAGCGCGTCCGGTTTGCGTCTCCCGAATTGCCGCAAGATGCCGCTTTGGGCTCCGGTACCGGAGAAGGGCTGTCCTTGGCTGCCAACCTCGATATGGGACAATCGCTTGCGGTTTCTGGTATCTCGTCGTATGAGATACGGAAGGTGAGGTTTGAAGTGTGTTCGCCGATATGAGAAGTAGGAGCACCGACCACGAAGGAGATTAGGGACGAAGATGAGATTCCATTGGCTCTGCACCACCTGTGCGCTGATTTTGACCATTTTCTGGTTCGCAGGCGTTTCGCACTCAGCGGCAATCGAAAGAAGTCGTGACGTTCTGTCGATTGCGGAGCAGGCTCAGAGTCCGAATCCGCCGCCGTTGGGGAGCGAATCCAAAAGATTCTGCCATCTGCAGCGNNACGGTATGGCCCTGACGTACTTCCCCAACTACGCTGTCGGTGACAAGGACGCTGTATATTTCGATGCAGCTCAGTGCGGCGTGCCTTATCCTTTCCCCTTTCAAATTACGGACGTGGAGCTTTTGCTTTTCAATCACGCAGAGGTCGACTCGGTGAGGCTTAGATTCCATGTCTGGAGCGTGGGGTCTGATCTGGACCAGGGTCCGCAGGAGCGGCTTTGGACATCGGTCATTTACGCCGTTCATACGTTCTATCCGGACTGGGCCTCAGTCAGCCTTCCCCAGGCGGTCTGCGTGGAGGCTCCCTTCTTCTTCGGCGTGGAGTACGTGGCTGGCGACGTGGGATCCATTCCCGGCCTGGTCTCAGATGACCAGCAGAATATGGTAGACACCTCTTTCCAATGGGTGTGGTTGGCCGCCGACTCACCGCCTTGGCGCGAGTGGAATTGGTATTGGAACGATCCCGATCCCGGCTGGTTGATGGTGCGTCTGGCAGGGGAGACCTATTCTCTGGTTTGTGACACGGGTTGGATCTGGATGAGCGACAACGGGTACGCCCCCAGCGGCGCGCCGGATGTAGATGAAAGCCAGAACAGCTGGGTTGGATACTGTGGCCCTGTGGCCGCCGGGAATTGCCTGGAGTGGTTCGGGATCAGCCTGAACCTGGGTTGGAGCATCCCTCAGTTTATTGACAGCCTGGCTCTTTACTTCGGAACAGACACCGCCGGCACAGAGGTTCATTCCATGAAGTCGGGAATCGACAACTTCCTCAACGCTTTTAGCCTCACCGGGACCTACTCCAGCATCTGGCCTGCACCAGACTTTTACGTGATGGCCGATTCGCTTGAGGCCAGCCAGACCATAGCTTTACTTCTGGGTTTCTGGTGGTATGATGGGGAAAACTGGTGGAGAGAAGGAGGGCACTTCGTCACCTTGGCCGGAGTGGATGTGGAAGAGCTCAAGACTGCCCTGAGCGACCCCGGACGGGATGAAGCTGAACATGGCTGGCCGGGACGAGTAAGGCCCCCGGATCATCCGTCACCGCCTCACCCCGACACCCTGCACAATGATCCGGCATACGTCTCCCACGAGATCTATCGGTGCAGCGTGGAGTCCGGTGTTCCTGCAAACCCCGACTGGCAGCTCTCCGATTACCTCGAGATTGACCCTGATCTTGCTCGAGAGTATACGGGAATGAACTTTCCCACCGAATTTCTCTCATACTCTCAACCCGCCCCTGCAGGCACCACCTTTGTGACTCAGGTGGAATATGCCATAATGCTCTGCACCCGGCAGGAACACATGTTCTGGGAGCCAGCCTGCGCGAACTATGCGCCCAGCGGAATGCCGGATTTCGACCAGCGACAGGACACCTGGATCAGCTTTGAGACAAGCCAGCCGACCTTTTGTGGTCCGGCGGCAGCTGCCAACAGTTTCTGGTGGATAGACTCCAAGTTCGACCTTCCGTCCGGTGCGCCGGGAGACGGATCGGACCAATTCCCCTTGGTGAGGGACTACCTGGACAACCTGTCTTTTTACATAAACTGGGATGATCACGACATGTGGAACGTGGATCACTCCGGCACTCCCTGGACCGGCGTGGATCCGCCTCCGGCGACGCCGCAGCCGTTCGTCCCCGGCCCTCAGAATCCGGGTGGAGTGAGCAGCTGGGGAGAGTTCGTGGAGAGGCTGGCCTGGGAAATGGATACCGACGGGCGGCGGACTCTGGGAGCGCACCGGGGTACCAGGCCCCAGGACGTTGATAGTGCCCTGGAACAGTGGTTCGCAGGCGAGACCTTTTCTGACGGCAGCAATCTGAACGACAGCCTGTGCGTGAGGATTTACCAGAAACCCACCTTTTTCCTGGTTGACTCGCTGGTAAGCCAGCACGGAAACGTGGTTCTTCTTCTGGGCTTCTGGTTTCTGGAAAGCAACAAATGGTGGCGAGCAGGCGGACACTACGTTACCGTTGCCGGCATAAATCCGGTAGAGTCGTTTTTAGCGTTGTCAGATCCGTACTTCGACAATGCAGAAAACGGCGGTCCGGGTAGGATACTTTCCGGGTCATACATCACTCACGATCCCTTGCCGCACGGCGATTCCACCATCCATAACGATCCCGGGAACGTTTCGCACGATATCTACTTTCCTGACCTGAACTTCTCCAATCTGGCGGGAGTCTGGCAGGTGCCGGATTACGCCATTTCCTCGGATCTCGACACACTGATGAACCTCTTCCACCGACAGAACGTTCCGGAGGAGTTTGTCCCGTTGACACAGCCTCATCCGCCCGGCAATCCGGTCACTACCGTGGTGGAGTACGCAATCCTGATCGACGCGCTGGACTATCGAGGCGACGTCAACAAAGACGGAAACGCTGAACTGGGAGACGCAATCTTCCTGATCAACTACCTCTTTCGGCAGGAGGCAGCCCCCGACCCCGTCTATGCGGGAGACCTCAACTGTGACGGTGTGGTGGAGCTGGGGGATATAATCTTTTTGCTCAACTATCTGTTTCGAAACGGTACTGTCCCCCGCTGTTGCGGTCCCTAGCCTCCCTACGGACCCACTTACAGCCCCCGGGGCAGAATTCTTGCGGCTCTGGTTTCGCTCCAATTATCCTGCTTTTCAAGTTCGATTCCCGTTCGACACAAGATTCGGCAAAAATCTATTGCCTCTCTTTATAAATGCGTTATAATAAAGTGGACTACAGGTTGCAGGTGAAGAAGGCGGCAGGATGAAGGAGGCG
>JABAOC010006906.1_pt2 | contig 11539 bp, 7 predicted proteins | sample 7062161 | NCBI WGS metagenome assembly JABAOC01 (sample SAMN14538625, study PRJNA623070) | marine sediment metagenome | biome: marine biome [ENVO:00000428]; feature: marine pelagic biome [ENVO:01000023]; material: deep marine sediment [ENVO:00002113] | place: India: Gulf of Khambhat ... | reverse complement strand
ATACAGGTTTCATCCTGAGGATACAGAGGCACTCGCTATCTGGGATACGATGGAAAACGAAAAAATCACGAGTGCTATTATGATCGGATTCAATATTTTCCTGGGGATTGTTGGGGCCTTTACGCTGATCGTGGGAAGCATCGGCGTCTCGAACATCATGAACGTGGTCGTCGAGGAAAGAACGAAAGAAATCGGACTCAAAATGGCCCTGGGTGCCAAGAAAAGATTTGTCCTGGTGCAGTTTTTATTCGAGACCCTTCTGATAACACTGGTTGGCGGAGCCGCGGGAATCACTTTTTCCTACTTGCTTATTTCTTTATTCCCGACAACCAGCATTGAGGAATTCATCGGAAAGCCCACTTTTTCCTTCACTGTTGGCCTTGTCACAGTGGTTCTCTTAGGCATCATTGGATTGATTTCAGGATGGGGCCCGGCTCGGCGGGCTTCAAACCTGCACCCTGTGGAAGCGCTCAGGTCATAGGAGTTATATATGAAGTTAATCTATCTGTTTCGGCTGTTCACCAGAGAATTGAAGGGCCAGAAGAAAAAAATGACTCTGACAATCCTGGCTTTGGCCTGGGGCACTTTTTCAATAATCATCCTCCTGGCTTTCGGCGAAGGGCTGAAGAGACAGATGATCAAGGCCATGCACGGCCTGGGAGATGGAATATGCATCGTTTACTCAGGACAGACATCAAAGCCCTATAAAGGATTAGGAAAGGGGCGCGTTATCAGGCTTCAACTGGACGATGTGGAGCTCCTGCGCAGCAGGGTTTCAGGAATCGAGCTCATCAGCCCGGAGAATGACCGCTCCAGGAACAACATGACTTATGAACGAAAAAGCCTTTCAGAAAGAGTCATTGGAGTCTATCCTGATTTTGAGGAGTTGAGAGGCTATCATCCTGATCAAAACAGCCGGTTCATCAACGACCTGGATATCCTGAACAAAAAAAGGGTTGTCTTTTTGGGTACAGAGCTGAAGAAGAGACTGTTCGGAGAAGACGAGGCTGTCGGCAAGACCGTTTTGATCAACCGTATTCCTTTCTTAGTTGTCGGAGTCATGTTGGATAAGATGCAGAACAGCATGTATAACGGTGCGGATGTGGATAAAGCCGCTATTCCTTACTCCGCTTTTAAAACGATTTACGGAGATAAATACCTGCACCGTTTGATCTATCGGCCCGAGGATATTTCCCAGGCTGAGACGGTCAAGAATGAGGTTTATGGAGTATTATCCCGGAAGTACAAATTCGACCCCACCGATAAACAGGCTCTTGAAATCTGGGATATGGTGGAAGAAGAGGAGTTGATGAGAAATATTTTTCTCGGATTGGAAATTTTTATGGGAATCATCGGTGGCCTGACATTGATTGTTGCGGGTGTGGGTGTGGCCAACATCATGTATGTGTCTGCGAAAAAGAGGACCAAAGAAATCGGGATCAAGATGGCCCTCGGTGCCAAAAGAAGACATGTTCTTCTTCAATTCATTTCTGAGGCGTTGATGATTTCCTTTATCGGAGGAGGAGCGGGAGTTTTGTTTTCTTTTATTATAGTGGAGGCCACGGGTGTTCTTCCTTTGGAAGGGGACGTGGCGGATATCCTGGCCCATCCGGTGATCTCTTTCAAGATTATGCTTTTGACTGCCTTTATACTGAGCGTCATCGGGTTTCTGGCTGGAATATTTCCGGCTCGGAAAGCCGCCGCAGCCAAGCCTGTGGAAGCGTTGAGGTACGAATAATATGATGACAATACATGGAAATGGCTTTGCTCCCTTCAGATTTTTCACGCCATTCCCATGTATTTTCCCCCGCTATTTTGAATAAGAGGAGTTTGACTATGATAAAGATGGATAAGATCAAGAAGATATACGGGACAGGACATGCCCAGGTCGCTGCTCTCAAGAATATCGACCTGCAAATCAAGGAGAATGAGTTCGTCGGTCTGGTTGGTCCCTCGGGCTCCGGAAAATCCACATTGATGAACATCATGGGATGTTTGGATGTGCCGAGCTCAGGAGAATATTATTTTGAAGGAGAACCGGTTGCTGCTTTTAACCATAATAAACTGGCTGAGATCAGGAATAAAAAGATCGGGTTTGTCTTCCAGAATTTCAACTTGCTTCCTTATGCCACAGCCTTTGAGAACGTGGAGATTCCGATGATATTCATGGGAATGAAGTCTAGGTCGAGGAAAGCTCGCGCTATAGAGCTTCTCGATAAGGTGGGTCTGAAAGAAAGAGCTCATCACAAGCCCAGCGAACTGTCCGGAGGAGAGATGCAGCGGGTAGCCATAGCCAGGTCTCTGGCCAATAATCCCAGGCTGATCCTGGCTGACGAGCCGACTGGAAACCTGGATACTAAATCAGGAGACGAAATCCTGGCCATATTCCAAGACCTCTGGAAACAGGGGCATACTCTTGTTGTCATCACCCACAATCCCTATATTTCCGAACGAGCCCAGAGAGTGATTCATCTCATAGACGGGACGATCGAGAATAACGGCGCCTAGTTTTAATGGTTCTCTTCCATTTTTATAGGTAAATGGATAGATAGCATTCAGGGATGTTCTCACTCCAGTCAGATTTTTCACGCCATTCCCTCCTCAACCTTTTTAATTAATCTATTCATCTCGTTTACTCCATATTTCTGGCAATTTCCTCATTAACCACGTCTTTTTGAATTGTCAAGACAAGCAAAAAGCTTATAATATTACTGAATCCGGATTCCTGATAAACTCGTGAGAATTTTCAAGCGGTTTATGAGTTATATATGATAGATACGACATATGATTCATCTTTGCTCGAATAGGAAAATAAGGGAGGCCCATCATGGGAAAGATATATTCAAACAGTCGAATTGAAAGTTTTGAAAAATGCAAACTCCAGTACAAATACAGATACATCGACAGGATCCCGCTTAAAGTCGAAACCATCGAAGCTTTTTTGGGGACAAAAGTCCACGAAGCCTTGAAAGAACTGTATGACTTTATCAAGAACAAGAGTGTCAAGCCAAAAGAGTGGCTTCTCTCTAAATATGAAGAATTATGGAAAAGAGATTTCAGTGACGCTATCAAGATCGTCAAAGATGAGCTCTCCGCCGAAGAATATTTTCAAAAAGGGAAGAGAAGTTTGTCCGATTATTACGATGAATTCCAGCCCTTTGACAGGACGAAAATTGTGAAGACTGAAGAATCCATTTACTTCAATCTCGAGAGAGGGGAGGAGGAATACAGATTCGTGGGTATACTCGACCGCCTCGACTGGAATGATAAAGAAAAGATGTTCGAGATTCATGATTACAAAACTTCGAGCTCATTGATGACCCAGGAGCAAGCTGACCAAGATTTTCAACTGCCGCTTTATCAGCTTGCACTGATGAGTAAATGGACAGAGGCTGAGAAGGCCAAACTTATCTGGCATTTTCTTTTATTCAACAAGCAGATCGAGTCCTCCAGAACCAAAAAGCAGCTCATGGAAATAGAAGAGGGAGTCATTGATAGGATAAAAATTATTGAATCCTGTGAGGAGTTTCCTCCGCACAAAAGCGCACTCTGTGACTGGTGCGATTTCCAGGAAATCTGTCCGTTGTGGAAGCATCCCAAAAAAGTAGAGAAACTGGAGGAAAACAAGTACAAGAAGGATCCTGGCGTGAAACTGGTCGCCGCTTATGCGGAACTTGAGGAAGATAAAAAGAAACTGAAGGAGAAAATATCCGAGATCGAGCAGGAGCAGGGAAAGATCGCTGAAGCGGCTATTGAGTTCGCTGAAAGAGAGGGTAGCCAGGTCATTGATGGCCCAGACAAGCAGCTGGTTGTGACGATAAAGGAAGAGCTTGGTGCACCCACCCGAAAAGACAATCAGGAAAAGTGGAAGGGATTACGGGAGTTCCTGATAGAAAATGATAAATATACAGACGTTTCAACTGTGAACAACAGTATGCTCGGCCGAATGCTGAAAACCTGGCCTCATGAAGTCGTGGACGGGATAAAAAATTTTCTCGTCAAGAAGTTGATCCGGAAAGTCGATTTAAAGAATAAAACCTAAAGGTCACTTTTTCCATTTTTGTGTATTTCATCCTACAAATATTGAAGAAAACCGGCATAAATGCTCTGACTTAAATCCGGCTCTTGATCCAGGAGGCGATGTCATCTATCACATACTTGGCCACGTGGCCCGCCTGTGAGTATTCAGGCGGGGTACTCTTTCCTTTTCCTTCTATAAAGAGATGATTGAGTTTGGGGTAGAATTTGAATTCGACATCCGGACGCAAAGAAATTGCGTTTTTCCATCCGTCAAAATCATCCTCTGTGACCTGGTAATCCCGTCCGCCCTGGAGGATGAGCATCGGCTGCCGCACCTTTTTGGCCGTTTGAGCCGGATTATAGCTCCGGAGGTCCAGCCAGTATTCCGGGGGAGCGCCAAGCAAGTTCTCTTGGCCTGGAAGGGAAGCGGATTCTTTCAGATTTTTGACTTTCTCCACTGCTTTCTCGATTTCACTCAGCCTGGCTTTTTCGTTTTCAGTGATCTTTCCATCGGTCGATATGATATATTTCACCTGTTCAAGCATCACTTCTTCCACTGGCCTGGTTGTCCCTGCCATGATGATGAAACCTGCAATCTCTGTATCAAGCATTCCGATTCTCGGAGCAAGCATTCCTCCTAGACTGTGGCCGAGGACGTATATTTTTCGCTCGTCGATTTCTTCAGTTCCGCGAAGTCGATTGACTGCAGCTAGAGCATCATCGATCGTTTCTTCTTTAACTGTGAATTTTAACTCGAAATTTTTGAGTTTTTGGCTGTGAACCCGCGTCCTTTTCTCGTAGCGGAGAACGGCAATATTCTGAGACGCCAGACCCCAGGCCAAATCCCGGAACGGCTTATTGGGACCGATGCTCTCATCCCGGTCATTCGGTCCTGAGCCGTGAACAAGTACGATTGCGGGGAACGGACCTTTTCCTTCAGGAAGTGTCAGAGTGCCCGGAAGTGCCCATTCGTTGCTCCCGACCACGACTTCTTTTTCTTTGAAGGCATTCAGTCGAACATAATCAGGAGCGCTGTATTCTTTCTGAGCTGGCGCAAACCAGAGGCCGGTGATCTGATTTTCTCTGTTGAAAACAACTTTGACATCAAGGTTTGTCTTTTCGAACTGACAGGTGACGTAAACAATGTCAAACTTTGGCAGTGTCTCTGTGCGCGTTCCTGTTTGCTTTTTAAATGGACCGGCCTGTTTAATCACGGTCTGCCAAACTTCTTTGAGTTTCTCCTCCGGCATGGCTTTAGACATGACGCTGTCAAAATTTTCCACGGCCCTGGAAAATTCTTCCTTTATCATCAGATTGACGAATTCTTTAGCTTTGGCAATGAGCTCCTCGGGAAATGAATCTCCCAGAATCTGGCAGGAAAAAAGCAATAATCCAAATAACAAAGCAGTCAAAGGAATGTGAGTGTTCTTTTTCATTTCCATGGCAAATTCCTTAGTGAATGAGTTCCTTTACTCTATTTTTAAATAAACCAATTCGGTATTTCAAGTCATAGAGGGAAGAGCCTTAATGCTTATTCCAGGATTTCTCATTCAAAGACAATTAGCCAGTCTTGTGCCTGGAATGCGGAGCCGTTATCCCTTTTTTAGTTGACATTTTTGGGCATAATTTCTATAGTAGGGAAACAAAGAGTAAGGAAGCCGGTGCAAGGCAATCATAATTCGTGTGAAACATCCTTTCTGAATCCTTCTTGTATGGTTCCATCTTTCAGAGAAGTTTATTTCCTTCTCCAAAATATAGAAGCATAACATTTTTTGTCATAGGTCTTAATGAATCTGAAAAAGGAGGAACACATGAAAACATCCGTATTATCAAGTAAAACTTTATTTCTGTTTCTCTTCATCGGAATTGTCATCTTGGCTTTCTCAATGCATATGCCCGGCCAGGTCTCGGGCAACGAAGTGTACAATTTTATTAGAGTGGCGCGTTCTGCAACGTGGGTGAATAAACCTCTGCCGCTGGGTGCTGTCCCAACTGCCACTAAGCTGAATTTTAATGACATGAAGAATGATAAAAAAGGTTCTGTTCGCTACGTGACTAATGTCGAACTCGAAGACGGACAAAAATATCCGAGAAGTGTCTTGCAGACCCAACCGGAGTATAAAGCCGGAGGATTGGTTATCGGGTATTTTAATAATGTCAATATCCCTGCGAATGCGAAGTTTGTCGCTAAAGTCGGATTCCGAAAGGAAGCGACGCGTACGGATGGCGCCACATTTGAAGTTTCCGTTTATAACATCGCCACAAAAAGAGGACGTCGCCTCATAAGACACCTGGCAAAGTATGATAGAAAACTGGATACAATAACTGCGGATTTGAAAGACTATTCGGGTCAAAAGCTGAGAATAGAGTTGAGGGTGAATGCCGGCAATTCTTTTTCTCAGGATTGGGCGGTGTGGCAGGAGGCGAAAATAACGACTCCTCTACTCGCGACGGCCAAGATAAGCACACCTATGAAAACAACTGCCAAGGTTCAAATGCAGCCCCAGAAGACCACAGCGGTCAGGCCTGGCACGCTCAAATTCACGAAAATGAGGCCCCTGGTTGTCCGGCCAATCGGAACTCCTCCTCCTAAACACGAGGTGATGGACGTCGGCCCTGTCGAAGTGGAAGAACCCATTGCCCTCTCCACACGCATTTACAGAGATAATAAGAACACAATTGTTTTCTACTTTCTGCCGAAAGAGATCAATCTTATCAAAGGAAGAGAACCGGGAAGTTACAGGATCAATGCAGTCTGGACTCAAGACAAGAAGATCAAAGCCACTTTTTTCCTGAGTGCGGATATTGACCCCTCTGATGTCAGGATTCTTGAAGAAGCGGTGAAAAAGAAATACGGAAATCGGTCTGTCCTGAGGCCTTTGCCGTATAATGAGGCGAACATCATAGACATGGAAGGATGGGGCGACTGGCAGATTGAAGATATCCGATTCCCTTCTTTCGGTTCTTTGGAAGGAGAGATGCCGATCAACATCACCATGACTCCTGAAAGCATGGCGGAGTTAAAGCCTCTGATGGAAAAAGAAGGGTTGACAGCCGGAATGCATATCAAATCAGCAGCCGTCGAAAAAGAGATCCCCATCAAGGTGGGTTTGCGATATTTTGTCGGCAGTTTCATTTCTCCTCTCGAAGAAGTGAATTTCTCTTTTAACAATAAAGATTCGACCTTTACCATTCACAATGTGAAGAATTTCTCTGATTTTCCTCTGAAGGTCGAAAACGTTAACCTCCGTTTCAACTTCGCCAACAGAAAAGAAGTATACAGAGCCTTAAAATGCGACCCCGAAGTCATCATCCCTCCTGGAGAAGAAGGTGTTATCACGGTCCAACTGGCACCTCAGCCATTGCTCAAGGCTGAGTTGAGAAATGTCCTGGGTGAAACGGTGAAAAAGCCGAAAAAAAAGTCGCTCTTGGACCAGGCGCTGGGTGTCTTGAAAAAGGAAGTTGAAGAAAAAGTTAAAGAAGAAGCCAAAGAGAGGGTGGGGATCGATGTGCCCGAATCCGAGACTTACATCGACCCTGAAGTGAATCAGTTTTTCAAAGATAAATTGAAAAGCTACTGGCTCGAAATATCTCCTGATTTTGATAATCAGGAAAGCCTGGATAATATCTGGGGGAAGATCGAGGCCGTGTCTTACATTGAACGGATGCGAAAAATCAACATTGAAGTGCTCGAGAATGTCTTTGATCCTTCTCAGTATGAGACTTCTCTACAGATTGAAAAAGTCCATGTCGAAATCAAGTCTCCCTACTTAAGCCCTCAGCCAAAAGAAGGCTTGATCGATTCAGTCGATCTGACCAAAGAAAATCCTCTGAGCACAGTACTCGTCTATCTTCCCTTATCAGATCAGGAGCCTCTTGAGTTCAGCTATAAGATCAAAGCAATCACAAAGACTGGCGAGTCGGCTGAGTCCGTTGATTGGGAGTTTGTATCTGACTCGCTAGACCTCACCATTGGGGTTTTTCATATCTCGAATCTGTTCAAGTGAAAGGACTCGACTGGATTGTGAATTAGAAAAGAATTATTTAAAGGTTTAATAAGTTAGAGAAGGAGTATCATTCACTGTTTGGAAAGGAGAGTATAATGCGTTTCCTCAAGCGTCTGCTTTTATTTGGTTTCAGCTTGATTTTGTTTACTTTTTCCGCCAATGGAGAGCTTTTACTCGATACAGAGCCTATTCAGGCTGGAAATGTTATGCTTTTTAAAGACCATGCGGATGAACATGGATACCATTACATGCCCTTATCTCCGAGAATAGCGACGTGGCCGGATGGAACACCCAAGTTCAGTTTTCTGCAATATGTCCGAACAGGACAGGAAGTCACGGGTGGCGTGCTGCATTTTCTGGCCACTTATGCACTGACCGATGAAGACCTCAGAGAGGCTGAAAAAGAACTCAAAAAATTTGATGAAGAAGGGAAAATCATAGGGCCTGTGCCCTTCACCAAAGGGGAATTCCACATCATATCATCCACTGCAGGAGAAGGGGGTATTTTTACTCGAAAAGTCACCGGAACAGGGAAAGCGCCTCTCTTAGCCGGAGCAGAAGCAGCGGTATCCATTGCCTTGAATGAAGAAGGCTCGACTTTTCTTATGGAATCTTTCAAGAGGCCAACCTCTGATGTTTCGGTTCAATTTATGATGACATATCAAGGATTAACACCGGCTTATGAAGCCTCTCTGATAGTCAACTGGGATAAAGTCTACGAGCATCATGAATTTAAGGCTGAGATAGGGAATTTTTTCACCAGTGCGAAGATCAGTGCAGTTTTTGATGAATTAAAGGAGCAAGGAGCTATCCAACTCGAGGTGACAGGTGAGGACACGAAGATGGACGACCTGTTGACATCAGCCTATAATATCCTGACTAAGATGATGTTCGAAGCCAAGCCTGTGAGTACCGAGGATTTAGGGAAAGCATCCGGTAAGTCGGGGAGCAACTGGCTGGGGAAACTCTTCGGCCAGGCTCACGCGAGTTATTCCATGAAAAAAGTGAAGATGTCGGGATTGTACACTGTGGACTTGAGACGACGAAAAAGAGACCAGAGAGAGATCCCTCTGACCGGAAACATCGGGAATTTTTACGAGAAATATGGGAACAATGAAGAAATTTTTGGAGTGGTCGACCTGGATGATCCCACTTTTGAAGAGCGGACGATCCATGTCATCCTGGACGGAGAGGACCTTGAGACTTTCGGACAGTTCATTAACTTTGCCGGGCTCACGTTTAAAAAGGAGTATGAAGACAAAAATATGAATGTAGTGACCAATGACATCATCTTCGACAGAGCCAAATTCACGGCGAACGGCAATAAACTTTCCTTCACTTACCGGAGAAAAGGGGATAGTGCGGAAAAATGGTTGGAGTATGAGTATAAACCCATTTGGAGTTATATCGGAGGCACTGAAGTGGCTGGCGACTGGATGAAAACATCTCAACCCGTGGTGACTCTGGCTCCTCCTCATCGATACCGATTTATTGAAGTCTTGGCCGAAGAAGAGAATATGAATGAGTATGAAATCATTAGGATTGCGGTACAGTTCAAGCATACCAATTTTGGAAAAGAAATCCAGAGAGAAGTTGTTCTCAGAAAAGGAGAGCCGCTGAACATCGACTATTATTATTTTCATGAACCGAATAACCTGGATTATGAATACAATATCATGTGGCTCCTGAGAACCGGGAAACGGGTCTCATCTGGATGGAAGAAAGCCACAGATCCTTTTGTCTATGCCTATTACGAGGAGGAATGACAGAAAAAAGGTCGTTTTCAGTCGCCATCGTCTGTTTCTTTGTGCTGACATGGATACAAGTGCACACTCACGCAGATCCCCTTTTGAGTCAAGGTAAAATCATCGGGGACCAAATATTAGTTTTTCCCGACCACAGCTTACCGAACACTTACTATTATGTTCCTACGAAGTTAAACCTTTCTCAATCTTATGATAAGCCTCAGTTCTTCTTCTACAAATATGTCTATATTAAATCGGATGCATCAGGAGAGACGGAAAGAATGGCTGGAGGCGTCCTCGCCCTCTCTGTTGAATTCAGCGATGAAAGCCCAAAGCTCAAAGAAGTGATGGGCCAGAATATTGAATTCAAGCCTATTCCTGTTGAAGAGCTCAAATGCGTATTGAATTACAGCGTCTTTGATGGAGAGGAGAAAAAAGAAGAAGAGCTCTCTCAAAGGAAAGCGCCCTGGACGAAAAAGAATTTCACGATACCTTTAAGCCGGAAGACAGCGCCATATCTCTGGGAGATTTTCGAAGATGAAAAGGCTTTGGGCTTAAGCTTTGACTGTGAATTTACCTACAGCGGATTTGAGTTGAAAGAAGGGAAATATGAAGAGGCGCAGAGAACAGACCGGATGGCCTTTCCTGTTGGTGTGTCTATGAAGGAATATCCTGATTTGTTCACGGTCATTAATTTAGCCAATAAGGTCTCTTTCAATTACAGGCATATGGCGGTGCTGTGTTTCGATTTTGTGAACGAGATAAATCCTGATATCTTGAGAAAAACAGTCGAAGTGGAAATTGAAACAGCAAGAGGTCAAAAAGATTTCCGAAGAATCTACTTCTCTAAGGAGTCTGACACTCAACAGGAATTGGAATTCGATATACCTGAAAGAAAAGGAGGCACGTACCGCTATCGAATCACTCAGATTTTTAAAGACGGAAGGACACAAAGAGGCGAATGGCAGCAAGGGGACGATTTCTATCTTGATGTCTCGGAATATGAAATTTCGGTTAAAAAATAACATATAAAACGATGATTAAAGGAGAGAAAAAATGAAATACAGAAAAATAGCAATGTTAATGACTCTCTTCTTTGCCTCTCTGATTTTTTTAAAGGCAGAGGTTTCCCTCGATGAAGTCATTCAATCTGGAAGATTCCTGTTTTACAGAGACCATGCTGACCCGCATAAATATTATTATGTGCCCGATGAACCCAGACTAGCCAGACGGAGAGACGGAACTCCTGAATTCACCTTCATAAAATACACGAAAGCTGGCGGAGATATGAAAGGAGGGGTTGTTCATTTTCTGGTCACCTGGGGGCTGACGAGTACCGAAATCGGGAGTGCGGAATCTGCTCTTCAGCTGTTCGACCCTGAAGCAGAGATTGCTGGGCCAGTCCCCTTCAAACAGGGAACATTTAAGATTATATCGGCGACGGCCAGTGCGGATGGGATTTTTAATGCAAAAGTCTGTGGAGAGGGTCAGGCCCCGATCATGCCCGGGCAAAAAGGAGCCGTCTCCATTGCTCTTAACCAGGAAGGAGCTTCATTGCTCTGGGAATCTTTCAAGAATCCGACCACGGATGTTTCAGTCATGTTTTTGCTCAAATACAATGGAATCACTCCAGCCTATGAAGCAAAACTCAAAGTGGATTGGGACAAAGTGTACACCCATCATGACATTTCGTTGAAGGGAGGAGGAACTGTCAAAGCCGTCAAGTTAGAGGGAGAGATAAAAGCTATTTTTGAAGAGTTAAGGCAG
>JABAOC010066906.1_pt1 | contig 11543 bp, 7 predicted proteins | sample 7062161 | NCBI WGS metagenome assembly JABAOC01 (sample SAMN14538625, study PRJNA623070) | marine sediment metagenome | biome: marine biome [ENVO:00000428]; feature: marine pelagic biome [ENVO:01000023]; material: deep marine sediment [ENVO:00002113] | place: India: Gulf of Khambhat ... | reverse complement strand
ATATATACCATAGGGTATAAGATTCCTTTAAGTGAACAGTATTTAAAAAAGTATAAGAGGTCTCCTGAGCTAACGTCTTCTGGTATCATTGCCTCTCTTGAGAGATTCTCATTAGCTACAGGGGGAAAGGCATTTTTTATTAATGATGCGGAAGAGCTTCAGGAAACATTGAGCCGGATTAAAAAAGAGATCAGTCATCAGTATATACTCGGATACACTTCTTATAGAAGTCCAGAAAGCGAGTACCGGAATATTAAAGTCGTAACGTCAAAAAAGAAATATAGAGTGAGGACCAGAGAAGGATATTACAGCGGTGAAAAGAAACCTCTCTGACGAGTGAGGCAAACTCAGAGCAAACACGAAAGATCAGATGAGAATTTATTAAACACTTCAGGAAAAAACATCTTAAGAGTATACTTGACAGAAAAAAAGTCTATGCTATGATTATAGATTATGAATAGGGGGAGATGATCGTCAATAAATTGTATTTGGTTATTCATGAATAAAGAATGGAGGTGAAGATGAATAAAAACAAGATCACATTTCTGGTTGCGACTGTGGTAATAATTGGCCTGCTCTCCGGAACAGGATGCGCATCAAAAAAGTGGACCTTGGGAGAGGTGGCGACTTTGGATCAAAAAGTCGAGGGAATGGAAAGTACCATTGAAGAGAATCAGAAAAGACTTAAAGAACATGATGAGCGATTATCCACCCTCGGTTCTCTCATTACACAGAATCAGTCTGAAATGAGTCAGCAGAAATCTGAAATCGATGGCAAAATTGATGAAGTGAGAAGATTTGCCCAGGGAAAACTGATTCTTGAAGAGGTTATGAGTAATGATGAGGCAAGGTTTGAATTTAATAAAGCTGACCTTACTGATGAAGCAAAAGCCATGCTCGACCAGTTTGTCCAGACCCTTATCGCACAGAATAGGGGTTTGTATCTTGAAATTCAGGGACACACAGATAACACAGGGGATGAAGCGTGGAATGTGTTTCTCGGAAAATTAAGAGCTGAAGCTGTGATGGAATATCTTCACAGTACCTACAACATCCCTCTCCACAGGATGGAAGTGATCAGTTATGGGAGCAGTAAGCCGATCGCTGATAACTCGACGAGTGAAGGAAGATCTCAGAACAGACGCGTAGTCATTCTCGTCTATGAATAATGGGGACGTTCCCTAAGGTACCACCTTAGAAGTCCAGAAGGGATTGCGTCCCACCATTTGGATTTACTGAAGACGGAGAGAGTTTCCTTTCTCTGTATTCCAGACAAAAGGACTTGCCCTGAATTAAAAGTGTCATTGTGAGATCTTGAAGTGAGATCCTGAAGGGCTCACATCTCAACATTCTTAGAATTAGGTGAGTCCCCAATTATTTAATCCTGTCGCGCAGCGATTCGTCCGTACGACCTTCAATATATATACCTACAATTTTCGTCACATTTCCGTTTTTATCCAGAACAAAACGAAGTCGAAAGACACCATATCCAATGAGGGCGAATGTATCTTGAGTCAGAGGGAGTAATTGATATTCCTTTCTCCCATCTCTCTTATAGTACAACCTGTCCTGGCGGAAATACACGTGACGGGGGCCATAATCACCCGCATATTTTTTAAGTAACTCCTCAGAAACCAGAACAGGATGCTCCTCTGCCTGGATTGCTTCCTTAATCCAGGGTAGGCTCCTCTTTAAGGAAGAATTTTTCGGATTCAATTCTAAAGCCTTTTGGAGAGGTTCGAGAGATTCTTTGTATTGGCCCGTTTCAAGATAAAACCGAGCGAGACCTGTCCAACCAACATCTGATTTTGGGTCTGAATCAATAATCCATTTTAGAATCTCCTCAGCTTCATTGACCTTTTCTCTCTGGGCTAAGTACCGGGCCATGCGGCTGAGATCCTGAATTTCAAGAGACTCCGGATATTGATTCTTCACCTCTTTCATTTTCTCCAAGCCGGCTTTTTCCCCTTCTTCAAGGAAAGCCTTTTCCACTGCCATGACGGCAGCCCATTCAGGATCGCTGTGCCGTTTGTAATTGAGCCAGTTGAATGCATGCTGCGGGTCGTCCAAAACAAGAGATATGAGTGGCTCAGCAATCAGGAACAGGTTCTCGGAATTCGCAAAGAACACAAGTCCTTCTTTTCTTTCCCTGTACGAAACTGTAAAGGCTCTGAGCTCACCATTGTCTCCCCAATGCCAGAATCCGTTTTCTGTGTTTCCTGATTGGATCCCCCAACCGAACCCCCATGAAACATGCTCGTCTAATGCATTTTCAGGCTCACCCCTTTTCGTCACTCTGACGTGGGGAGTCAGCATCATGTCAATGGTCTCAGGCACGAGAAGTTGATCATTCATTATGGAACAGAGGAATGTGGCATAATCCCGTGCAGTGGTCAGTAGGCTTGCGCCTCCGTTCGCCTCATTTGACCTTCCTCTTTGACTGACAAACCCATGGCGGTCGTGACCTGCAGAAATGTTTTCTGCGTAGATGTCATTCCAGACATAACTGGTCCTGGACATTCCCAAGGGTTGAAATATTTCTTTTTTCGTGAATTCATCCAAAGACATACCTGTTATTTTTTCTATCGTGCGGCCCAAATACAGAAAACCCTCACCGGAATAACCGTATAACTCTCCCGGTTCGCGGATCAGCCTGTTTCCCCAGTTGGGGAGGCCAGTCGTGTGTGTCAGGACATGTCTTACAGTTATTTTTTTATAACGCTCATCTCCTGCAAGTCTTGGATAGGGGAGATATTCTGCAAGGGCCTTGTCGAGGTCCAGTTCTCCGCGCTCCACCAGCTTCAATGCCGCGGCGGCTGTTACGGTTTTGGTGAGTGAAGCCGCTTCAAAAACAGTGTTTTCATCCACCGGCTCGTTTGTTTCTCGGTTCCGCACCCCAAAAGCTCCAGACCAAAAGATTTTGCCGTCGCGGATTACAGCCATCGACATGCCTGGGATATTGGCCATTTCCATCAATTTTGGGATTTCCTTCTCAAGCGTTTGTCCCAGATCTTGTGGCTTGCAGCTGGGCAGGGCGAACAGAATAAATGACAGGAGAAAAATAAAGGACAGCTTATAGCGTTTCATTAAAACCTCCATAGACTAATTCATTAATAGAAAAAGACACTTTCTCTTTAAAAGACGATAGAGAAGCGAAAAGGTTTACCAAAAGTTAGCTGTACCTTGCAGGAATCGTTGCTGCCCTTTACCATGCCTTAAATTGGGGACTGTCCCCAATTATCCGGTACTGTTTCTTCTGCATCTCAAGTTTTTGGCGTGAGATAATCCACAGCTATGCTGTTTTTTCTTTTGTTGGTTGCTTCAAGAATTTTGCGGAGCGTTTTTTTCATCTGCGCCACATTAGCGCATAAAATCGAGAACATAACAAAAACAGCCACAGCCACAAAGATTATAGCCGTAATAATAGCTATAGATAGAAAGGTTAATTTTCCAACGAGTTCGCTCATTTTAAAACCTCCGTTTATCCCTCACCCAATTTAGTCGCTCATAATCTAGAAAATTTTTAACACATGAGTATAACAGTTTGACTCTTTTCATACAAATTGTTATTCTTTTGCAAGATAATCAAGGGGAGAGATGACACAAAAATGTCGTAAATGCAATGCTGAAAATCCTTCCGAATCCAAATATTGCCGGGAATGTGCAGCTCCGCTTCCCATAACTAAAGATGTCTTCGACTCTGCCACTGAAACCGTCGAAACGCCACAAGAGGANNAAAACCATAGAAGCACCCAGGGAAGAATTAACAACAGGCTCTACATTTGCTGACAGATACCAGATTATTGAAGAGCTGGGTAAAGGTGGCATGGGAAAGGTCTATAAGGTTTTGGATACAGAGATAAAAGAGAAAGTGGCCCTCAAGCTCATGAAACCTGAGGTCGCTGCCGATGAGAAGACCATTGAGCGGTTCAGGAATGAGCTGAAGTTTGCCCGGAAGATCGCCCATAGAAATGTCTGCAAAATGTACGATCTGGGCGAGGAAAAAGGAACACGATTCATCACCATGGAATACGTTCCTGGTGAGGATCTTAAAAGTATGATCCGGATGACGGGCCAGCTGAGTATCGGCAGAACGATTTCCATCGCCAAGCAGATCTGCGAGGGGCTGACTGAGGCTCACAGGTTGGGAGTCGTACACAGGGACTTGAAGCCCCGGAACATAATGATCGATAGAGAAGGAGATACCCGGATTATGGATTTTGGGATAGCCCGATCTCTTAAGGCCAAAGGGATTACAGGCGCTGAAGTGATGATCGGAACACCTGAGTATATCTCTCCGGAGCAGGTCATGGGCAAAGTGGCAGACCAGCGTTCGGATATCTATTCTCTGGGAATCATACTTTTTGAGATGGTGACCGGGAGAATTCCATTTAAAGGGGATACAGCTATAGATATCGCTCTAAAGCAGAAAACAGAGGTCGCTCCGGATCCCAGACAATTCAATGCCCAGATTCCTGAAGACCTCAGCCTTCTCATCCTTAAATGTATGGAAAAGAATAAAGAAAACAGGTATCAGAGTGCAGGGGAAGTGCATTCGGAACTCGCCAGGATAGAAAAAGACATTCCTGCAGTTGAGAGAGAAGCACCTAAAAGAAAACCCATCACTTCAAAAGAGATTACAGTGAAATTCGGGTTGAAAAAGCTTTTCATCCCCGCAGTTATCATCATCGCACTTATAATGGCCGTGGTGATTATCCTCCGGTTTCTTCCAAAAAAGTCAGCGACTGCTATTCCGACTGATAGGCCCTCTATCGGGATTATGTACTTCAAGAACAATACTGGAGATGAAAGTTTAGAACATTGGAGAATCGCTCTTTCGGATTTGCTGATAGCTGACCTTGCCCAATCGAAGCACATCAGAGTACTCAGCGGAGACAGGCTCTTCATGATCCTCATTGAGCTCGGTCAGCTTGGGGCAAAGAGCTATTCTTCGGATGTTTTGGAGGCGGTCGCTGAAAAAGGGAAAGTGAATCATATTCTGCAGGGAGATTATTCTCAGGCCGGTGAAAATTTCCGGATTAATGCGATGCTTCATGATATCACATCAGGAGAGTTGGTCAGCTCAAAATGGGTAGAAGGGCAAGGATTGGGAAGTTTTCATTCGATGGTGGATGAGCTAACGCCCTGGGTCAAATACCAATTCAACCTTGGGAATCAAGTAATCGCGGCGGATTCGGATATGGATGTCAAAGAGATTCTATCCAGTTCACCCGATGCTTTGAAGTATTACACCCAAGCCAAACAGTTTTACCAGGAAGGAAAATTTCAAGAAAGTAACGAAGCCTTGAAAAAGGCCGTAGAGATTGATGAAGGATTTGCACTCGCCTACAAGAGAATTTCTGAGAATTATAATTACATGGGAGATATAGATCAGTCAGAAAGATATGCTGAAATAGCCCTGTCATTAAAAGATAGAGTATCGCTCCGGGATCGTTATTTAGTCCAGGGATGGGCCTACACAATCCTGGATGATTCTTTTGCAAGGGCAATACAGACTTATAAAGAGATGCTTCAATCCTATCCTGATGATGAAGAAGGCAATACATACCTCGGCGCTATTTACCGTAACATGGAGGAGTGGGACCTGGCTATGGAACGGTTTGAGAAAGTCCTTGAAGTCAATCCTTCTATTGCCACTGAGAATATTTTCGTTTTTTATTTAGCTAAAGGTCAGATCGAAAAAGCCAGGGATTTCTTGAGAGCCCGGGAGCATGCGTATTCTAATCCTGCATTCTTTCATCTGGATATGAGCCTCCTCTATATTATCCAGCATGAATACGCTCGTGCTCTTGATGAAATAAAACAGGCATTTTCCTTGGATCCAGATTTCTTCATAATCGGAAGGTTGACGGGCACTATTCATCATCTCCAAGATAAATTTCGGGAATCTGAAGTGCATTACCGCAGGCTCCTTGATAAGGACAATGTGCTATCCAGGATGAGCGGGCGACTCTGGCTGGTTCATCTCTACTTGGCTCAGGGACAGTATGCAAACTCAAGAAGAGAAATCGTCCAGGGCATTGAAGACTCGAGAGAATCTCGTCGTAAATCTTATGAAGCCCTTTTCCTGGTACTCTTGACCTATTTAAATCTTCAAACACAGCAGCTCGAAGAGGGACTCGAGGTGTCAAAGCAGGCTATGGAATTGGCTTCAGAGATTAAAATCCAATACGATATAATTTTTACTTTACATTATCGTGGGCTCATCCAACTTAAAATGAACAAGATAGATGAGGCCAAAGAGACGGCCGAAGAATTAAAGTCTTTGATTGAAAGGATGGGAATTCTGAAATTCATGAGACATTATAATCACTTGATGGGAATGATCGCTCAAAGTGAATATAGACTCTCACTGGCAGTAGAGAATTTTGAGAAGGCTGTATCTTTATTGCCTCATCAATACCAATCTTTTGACGAGCATGCATTTTTTCTTTTCCCCCTTGCTCAATCCTATTATCAACTCGGGGATTGGGGAAGAGCCAGAGATCAATTTGAGGGGATTATCGACTTGACAGTCGGTCGTCTCACATGGGGCCATATATATGCTAAAAGCCATTACATGCTGGGAAAGACCTGCGAAAAAATGGGAGACAGAAGCAAAGCCAAAGAGCATTATGAAAAATTCCTCTCAATCTGGGAGGAGGCTGACTCTGGTATTCCTGAAGTCGAAGATGCGAAGAAGAGACTGGCGGAATACCAGAATCCCTGAATTAAGAATCAGGCCTTAAGGAGTTATTCACAATGAAAAAATTGTCTCATTGGAAATATACAGGCGCATTTATTCTTTTACTCATAATTCTGTGGTTCGGAGCCTGCCAAGAAGGTGTTCTTTCTGGAAAAGGCAGTGAAGATTTCAGGTTTGTCTTTGCCACAGATATCCACTTCATGCCGCATAAACGGGCATTTGGAGGATTCAATCNNTTTGAAGCCCCAGCCTCACTTTGTGATTATGGGGGGAGACTTGGTTGAGAATCGATACACACGAACTCTCGAAAATGCGGAGAAAATGTTTAACCTTTTCCTTGGCATAACAAAGAAGTTTGAAATGCCCGTGTATAACGTTTTAGGGAATAATGACATTATCAGGTCTGATGAAAATCTCATCGATCCTTCTCATCCTGATCTTGGCAAGGGTCAGTTCAGGAGACGTTTGGGAGAGGGAGCGACGTACCGTTCTTTTGATTACCGGGACTGGCATTTTATTTTGCTTGACACTATTGGAAAGACAGAAAGCGGAGTCTACAGGGGCTACATCGATGATGATCAGCTCAACTGGCTAAAGAATGACCTGGACAAAACTGGAGCTGTGAGACCGGTCTGTGTGGCTCTGCATATTCCTCTTGTCACATCGTATATTCAGATAGAAATAGACAACATGAGCGCACCTTCAAGCTTTTTGGTTGTGAATAATGGAACGAAAATCATTAAACTCCTGTCAGGATATAATGTCAGACTCGTCCTCCAGGGCCATCTTCATGTTTTGGAAGAAATAAAATACAAGAAGACTTCTTACATTACAGGGGGAATTTTGAGCGGCGCCAAGTGGGAGGCTTCATCGTGGAGAGGACTCCCTAATGGATATTTAATTGTTGATGTCAAAGGGGATGAATTCAGCTGGAAATATCAGTCTTATAAATGGACTTTGTCCGAAAAAGAAAAAAAAGAATAACTGGAGCAGATCTTAAGATTCCATTATTTCTAACGAGAGTGCCGCGTTTCGCTTGCCATGACAGATAAATTGGGGACAGCTCCCAATTTTGAAATGGCGATCTTTTTCATCTGAATCCGGAAGGAAGCCGTCCTTCGTTTTCTTTTTCCAATCTTAACCTCATTTCTATTCAAAATATCTAGTATCGAACCCCGATCCCAATTTAAGAAAATTATAATTTTTGCTTGAAACTCGTTTCCATTGAAGTAAAATAATCTCATCCCGAAAGTGAAAATAACACTCTCTCGACGGCAATGGCAGAGGTCACCCACATCATTCCAAGACAGCGAATCATTCCAAAATTGGAAGATTGATGAAAGGTTGAGCTCTCTGCGCAAAATCCAGCCAAAGCCATACTCGGAGATGGTTTAACAATATTTTTAAATCAAATTCAGGGCCCGTTTCTAAGGACCCAAGGAGGGTATTCATGAAGCATCTTAGAGGTAAGGGAAGACGGGTGCATGGTTTCTGGGTGATGACAGCAGCGGTCCTTTTTGTCCTGACCGGATTCACTCAAATCTACGCCCAGGAAATCAACCCTGACATCTTCAGTCGAATGAGGTACCGCCATATCGGTCCTCCGGGAAACAGGACGTCTGCGGTTGTCGGCGTGCCCGGTGATCCCATGGTCTACTACATCGGGGCTTCATCCGGAGGAATCTGGAAAACCACCGATGGAGGCAACAGATGGTTTCCTGTTTTTGATGACCAGCCATCCCAGTCCATCGGCGCATTAGCTATTGCTCCCTCCGACCCTAGCGTGGTTTGGGCAGGCACAGGAGAAGCGTTCATCCGCAGCAATGTTTCGATCGGTGACGGCGTCTACAAATCCACAGATTCCGGCCGGACCTGGAAGCATATGGGGCTGAATAAGACCGGACGGATCGGTCGAGTCGTGATTCACCCCACCGATCCTGATATCGTTTTAGTGGCTGCGCTGGGACACTGTTATGGACCGCAGAAGGAACGCGGTGTTTTCCGCACGACAGACGGTGGGGAGACTTGGCAGCATGTTCTCTTTCTGGATGAGAACACAGGTTGTTTTGAAATCGCCATGAATCCCAGCAACCCGAGGATTTTGTTTGCGGGGACTTGGCCCCTAATTATCAGGACATATGGAAGAGATAGTGGAGGGCCGATGGGTGGAATATGGAAATCCACAGATGGCGGCTCCACGTGGAAACGCCTCACCGGACGCGGACTGCCTGATCCTCCTATCGGAAAAGTTGGCATCGCCATCGCCAACAGCAATCCCGATGTCGTCTATGCCTTGATCGAGACCGGACACCCGAATCGTGGGGTTTTGTGGCGTTCGGATGACTGCGGTGAGAGCTGGAGTCTGGTCAGCTATAACCGCATCCTGAATGAACGGCCGCATTATGCCTCCAGGGTCATGGTCAATCCGGGGGATGAAAACGAGGTTTATTTTGCCGCCAACAGCCAGAGCCGGACATTTGACGGTGGCTACACATCTGAAACCGTGCGCTGGAGCGGTGACTGCCATGATATGTGGGCCGACCCGTTAGACCCGAACCGGTTCATGATCAGCAATGATGGAGGAGTCATCATCACCCGGAATCGAGGCGAAAGCTGGCAGAGGGTCACCCTGGACATTGCCCAGATGTATCATGTTTACGTGGATAACCAGATTCCTTATTATGTCTACGGCGGCAAGCAGGACGGTCCTGCCTACAAAGGTCCGAGCACAGGTGGAGGCTTCCGGTTCGGACGTGGAACATCGCAGTGGCAGGAAACAGCCGGAGGAGAGTGCGGTTTCATCATTCCTGATCCTGTGGACCCAAGCATTGTTTGGGGAGGAAGCTACAATGCTCAGCTGCAGCGCGCTGACTACCGGACAGGACATATCAACACCGTCCATGTCTGGCCGGAATCCATCTACGGCTCCCATGCCGCGGTGGCCAAGTATCGCTTCAACTGGACTTTCCCCATTCACATTTCTCCGCACGACCACAATAGAGTCTATGTCGGAAGTCAGCACGTGCATATGACCACTGATAAAGGGCGGAGCTGGAGTGTGATCAGTCCTGATTTGAGTACCAATGACCCGAGCAAGATGGGGCCTTCAGGAGGATTGACCCGAGACAACCTGGCCGTTGAGTATGGGTGTGTGGTTTTTGCTATCGCTGAGTCGCCTCTAGAGGAAGGCTGTATCTGGGCCGGGACAAACGATGGCCTTTTGCATGTCACACGCGATGGCGGTAAAACCTGGACCAATGTCACGAAAAATATTCCCGACTTGCCGCCTTGGGGAACGGTCAGCAACATCGAGCCTTCCCGTTACGATGCCGGGACAGCCTATCTCACGGTCGATTTTCACCAGATGAACAACCGCGATCCGTACGTCTACAAGACCACGAATTACGGAAAGAGCTGGAAGTCCATCAGTGCGGATATTCCAAAAAGTGTGTTCAGCTATGCCCACTGGATCCATGAGGACCCGGTGAGGAAGGGGCTGCTTTTCCTGGGAACCGAGAATGCTATCTATGTCTCTTTTAATGACGGCAAGAACTGGCTTCCTCTGCAGAATAACCTGCCCCATGCACCGGTCCACCATATGGTGGTCCAGGAGCATTTTAACGACCTGGTGGTGGGCACCTACGGTCGAGGTTTCTGGATCATGGATGACATTACGCCTCTGCAGCAGCTCACGGATAATGTCCTTAAGTCCGATGTCCATCTCTTCAAGCCAAGAGATGCGTATCGGTTGCACAGTATTGCCGGCGGACCCAGTGTCTTTTCCCGCGCCACTATTAATTACTATCTCAAATCAGATGTCAGAGGTGGGGCAAGACTCACCATCCTGGATGAGCAGGGTCAGGTAGTCGATACCCTCCGGGGAGGCGGCCAGAAAGGAATCAACCGAATCAACTGGAGTATGAGGCATCCCGGAGCCAGGGCTGCCAGGCTGAGGACAAAGCCCCCGGGAAATCCGACAGTCGTCGAGGAAAAGAGATTCGTGACGACCTGGACCCGGGAAGGCTGGTATCCCATTCTGAGCTGGGGAACCAGCGGAGGTTTTCGGGGATTCATGATTGCCCCCGGGACGTATACTTTAAAACTTAATGTCGGAGGCAAAGAATACACGCAGAAGCTCGTGGTCAAAAAAGACCCGCGTTCAGAAGGAACCATTGACGATATCAAAGCACAGATTAAAATGCAGAAGGAGATAAGAGAAGATCTCAACACAGTTTCGGATATGATTAGCCAGATCGAATGGATGAGAAGGCAGCTCTATGAACTCAATGATGTCCTGAAAGCTGGTGGAGGTTCTGGAGATGTTCTGAAATCTGCAGACGAGTTTGAGAAAAAACTCAGGTCCGTGGAGGATGAACTCTTCCAGCACATAATCGCAGAAGGCGACACCAAGTCATTCCGCTATCCGCATAAACTCTACTGCAAGTTCTCTGTGCTGGCTGAAGATGTGNNGTCAAACAGCAAGCCCGGTATAAGGAGTTGCTCGCCAAAGACCTCCAGGCTTTCAACGACATGCTCAAGCAGAAAAACATCGCCGGCATTGTTGTCCCTGAAATTAAGTAGCTGAAATCAAACAAGGATTCGCATCACAACAATCGACATTACTGAAACTGAAAAAGGATTGATTGGTTGTCATCGCGAAGGCAGTGTTGCATTCTACTACAGCAAATCAGGGCTAGACTCTTAACATTTGACAATACAGAAAAAGGGGGCAGCTTCCCAAAAAAAGGGAGCTGCCCCTTATTATCCTTTCCTATTGTTTCTATCTTTGTGAGGGAAGCGCAGCTAACTATTTAGAAAGTGGGGACAGTCCCCAATT
>JABAOC010025542.1_pt1 | contig 11545 bp, 10 predicted proteins | sample 7062161 | NCBI WGS metagenome assembly JABAOC01 (sample SAMN14538625, study PRJNA623070) | marine sediment metagenome | biome: marine biome [ENVO:00000428]; feature: marine pelagic biome [ENVO:01000023]; material: deep marine sediment [ENVO:00002113] | place: India: Gulf of Khambhat ... | reverse complement strand
CCCGTAGCAGATACCGAGCACCGGAATATTCAGCGAGAAGAGATCCGCGGACACCTTCGGGGCACCTTCATCGTATACGCTCGATGGCCCCCCCGAGAGAATGATACCTTGTGGATCGAACTCCTTTATGCTGTCCAAGGATACGTTATAGGGATGGATCTCACTGTAAACGGAAAGCTCCCTCACTCTCCTTGCGATCAGCATCGTATATTGGGAGCCGAAGTCGAGGATGAGTATTTTGTCCATGGATGTCCCCCCTAGTTTTCGATCCAGTAATTGGGCGCTTCTTTGGTAATTATCACGTCGTGGACATGGCTTTCCCGCAGGCCTGCGTTGGTTATCTTGATGAAAACAGCTCTCTTCTGAAGCTCCTCGAGACTTTTTGCTCCCACGTAACCCATGCCGGACTTCAGTCCTCCCACCAGCTGGAAGATGCTGTTTGCCAGTGCACCCCGGTAGGGAACGCGGCCTTCGATTCCTTCCGGTATGAGCTTCGATTCACCCTCAGCCTCCGCCTGGAAGTATCGGTCTCTGCTCCCGTCCTTCATGGCCCCTATTGACCCCATCCCCCTGTAGATTTTGTAGGACCTGCCCTGGAAAAGAACTATTTCGCCCGGCGACTCATCGGTGCCGGCGAAAAGAGAGCCGATCATCACCGAGGAGGCTCCCGCCGCCAGAGCCTTCGGGATATCGCCCGAATATTTGATTCCTCCGTCGGCTATGACGGGTATTTTGAACTTTTTTGCCACTGAAACGCATTTCATGATGGCTGAGATCTGCGGCACGCCGACGCCGGCCACGACCCTGGTGGTGCATATCGAACCGGGACCAACACCCACTTTCACGCAGTCTGCACCCGCCTTGATAAGGGCGCTCGTTCCTTCGTCGGTTGCTACGTTTCCCGCCATGAGCTGTATGTGGGAATACTGTTTTTTGATTCTTTTCACTGTATCTAAAACAAGCTTCGAGTGACCGTGGGCCGTATCGACGCACAGAATATCGACGCCCGCGTTGATGAGTTTTTCCACCCTCTCATCGGTGTCCTCCCCCGTTCCCACCGCTGCACCGACCCTCAGTCTTCCCAGGTTGTCTTTGCAGGAGTTGGGATATTTCTTAATTTTTATGATGTCTTTTATCGTGATGAGCCCTTTCAGGTTATATTCGTCGTCCACCACGAGGAGCTTCTCGATCCTGTGCCGGTGCAGGATCTCCTTCGCTTCCTCGAGAGTGGTCCCTACCGGCACCGTTATAAGATTTTTTTTGGTCATAACGTTTTTCACCGGCTGTTCGAAATTCGTCTCGAACCTGAGATCCCTGTTCGTCAGAATACCCACCAGTTTGCCCTTCCTGGTAACCGGTACGCCAGAGATGCTGTACCTCTTCATGAGCTCGAGAGCCTCGTGGACTTTTCCTTCAGGCCCGATGGTTATCGGGTCGACGATCATGCCAGATTCCGATTTCTTGATCCTGCTTACCTCATTGGTCTGTGCGTCGGGCGTGTTATTTCTGTGGATAATGCCGATTCCGCCTTCCCTCGCAAGAGCAATAGCCAGTTGAGACTCCGTGACGGTGTCCATCGCGGCAGATATGATGGGAATGTTCAGCTTAATTTTTTTTGTAAGATTGGTCGTAACATCTGCTTCCTTCGGCAGTAGACGCGAACCACGGGGCAAGAGAAGGACGTCATCGAAGGTTAGTGTCTCTTCAAAGTTTCGGATCTTCATACACATCTCCTTTTATCTTTCGGGTTTGCATTGCATTGATAATGCCTTCGAGGAGGCTGCCATCGGAAACGACCGTCTCATTCGCAGAAAAAACGTCCATGGCTTCCTCAGCAATAATGAGGCCCGGGACGATGAGGTATTCTCGTCCCCTTTCCATTCCCGGTATTTCTTCTCTTTCTTTCGCTCTCAGCCGGTAAAGCTTTTTCGCCAGATTCGCGACTCTTTTTCTCGTGAGGCGGGTTCCGTTTATTATTTCCGGGTTGTAGAGCCTCATCCTCTTGTGAATCGCTGCGATAGTCGTGTAGGTGCCCGCCGTTCCTATCACTTTTGCGGCTTTCTTCATCCCAATTTCGGCCCGGACGGAGAGGAGCCGGTCGCGGATGAAATAGCGCATATTGGTAATTTCCCATTTTTTCGGGGGATCACCCGGTGAAAAAAGAGATGTCAGGTGAACGACCCCCAGATTGGTGCTTGCCCATTTTCCCCTGCGTGTGCCGCCGCGCATAATTTCTGTGCTTCCTCCACCGATGTCGATTATTACGGAATTTTTCGCCGTTTCGACGCCCACAGCTTCCACTATTCCTGCGAAGGAGAGGCTTGCCTCCATCTCCGGGTCGATAACCGTCAACCGGATGCCTGTTTCCAACTCCACCTGTTCGACGAAACCCCGGGCATTGAGTGCTTCCCTGAAGGCCTGAGTCCCCGCTGCAAAATATCGTTCCACCTTCATTTTCCTCATCTTCTCCCCGAATTTCCTCAATGCACCGATGGAAGCGTGCATTTCGGTCGATCCGAAGCTTCCTGTACGGACAAATTCGGTGCCAAGCCCCGTTATAAAGCGCTGCCGCTCAATCGCTCTGTACCTGCCCTTTGCATTTGCAGTGACGATGAGAAGCCTGAGGGTGTTGGTGCCCGCGTCAATAGATGCAAGCCGCATGGGTTTTCACTCCCGGGAATAGAGATTTTTCGTTTTCAGGTAGCTCTCACTGTAAACGAGAATTGCTTCCTCTGAATCTTTTCCGAGATTTTCTACCACTTTTCCCGGAACCCCGCGCACGAGGGAATGACCCGGGACTTCCGTTCCCTGGGTAACGACCGAGCCGGCAGCAACCACTGACCCCGTTCCGATTTTTGCGCCGTCGAGAATTACGGCCCCTATTCCCACGAGGCACCTGTCTTCCACCGTGCATCCGTGCAGGACGACATTGTGGCCAACGGTTACTTCATCACCGATAATGAGGGGAAATGCATCGGTTACCACGTGGAGTGTGGAGTTGTCCTGAACGTTTGTTCTCGCGCCGATAACGATGGAGTTCACGTCTCCCCTGACGACGGTTCCGAACCAGATGCTCGAGTCGTCACCGATCCTGACATCTCCGATGATAACTGCAGTAGGGGCTATATATACATTTCTGCCGAGAACAGGGGTTATCCCCCTGAATGGTATTATCATAAAGGATTCCTGTCAGCCTGTTATCTTTTCATTCAGGTGCTCACCGATTATGCAAGCGGTAAAAAGGAAAAATGCAGCAAATAAGTATGTTGCAATTATAAAACAAATCACACCGAAAATTGAACCATAAATAAGGCTGAGCTTGCTTATTTTACTCAGGTAGATGATAACGGCTTTGTTCAAAAGGTATGCCGACAGGGTAAAGATGCCCCCTCCGGCGATTGCCAGCTTTCTCGGAATGTGAATAGGAGAAAGGTGCCGGTAGACCAGTGTTGACACGATGAGAAAGAGAAAGAGGGGGATCGCCCGGTGGATTATCAGGATCGTTTCGCTGAAAATGAACCGGAAAAATTGTATCTCTATGTGCGAGGCGATCCGTGTGATCAGGGAGATGAGCGAGCTGGCTGAAAAGACGACGAGGAGCAAGATGAGGAGGAAAATTATTGCAACTGCATGTGATACGAACGTTCTGAGAAATTTTTTCCCCTGCCCATCCGTGAGCATCGCTGCAAGAGAGACGTGAATCGTGTTGGTCAATGAAAATGTTGTCATGAAAAGGGTGACGAGGCCGATCACGCCGAGGGCCCCTCTTCCCTTGTAGAGGACTCTTATGTTATCTAGAATGAACCCCGAGGAAAAAGGGAAAAACCTCTCGATGAGCTCTCGTATCTCCTCCGAATCAGATGCGACCTCCGGTATGGATAAACTCACCAGCAGAATGAGGAAAAAGAGAAACGGCACAGCGGCAAGCATCACGTTGAAGGAAATAGAGGCACTGTAAACAAAGCCATCGTTCGAAATGAACCTCTTTCCCCCGTCACGAACGGTACTGAGTAAGGCTCTTCCCTGTTCTCCCATCACTTTTGCCTGAAGGTGATTACCAGAGGGCATCCTTTAAAATCGAAGCTCTCCCTGATTCTGTTCGACACGTAGCGTCTGAATGATTCGGGGATACGGGTCGGGTCTTTTACAAATATCGTGAAGACCGGTGGTGAAATCCCGGTCTGGGTTATATAATACGCCCTGTTCGGCCTTCTGGAGCCGGGTATCGAAACGGTGTAGAGAAACTTCTCTGCCTCGCGATTGAGATCGGATGTTTTTACCCTCTTTGCGTATCGATCGAAGACGGAGAACACCGATTTCATCATCTTTTTCAAACCCTTATTCAAGGTAGCGGAGATTGGCACGATGGGAACGAAGGAAGAGAAGCGAAACGAATCGGAAAGATCCCGGAGAGACTCTGGATACGCTTCTTTTTTGATCAGGTCAATTTTGTTCGCCGCGATGACTGCCCCCTTTTTTTCTTCCAAAATGTATCTCATAATCTGTTGATCGTTGTGCGTTGCCCCGATACTTGCATCGATGACGAGAACGGCAATATCACAGCTTTTTATGCTCTGTATCGATCTGATGGACATGATCTTGTCGACGGGATCAACCGTTTTACCCCGCGGTTTTATGCCGGCGGAATCGACGAGAACAATTTTTCTCCCGAAAGAGACCATCTCCGTATCTATCGTATCCCTCGTTGTTCCCGGAACGGGGCTTGCGATGATCCTCTCCTGGCCGAGTAGCGTATTGATGAGGGTCGATTTTCCCACATTCGGTCTCCCGACGATACCGACCCTGCAGAGTCGTTCCCTGGTTTCATCTTCCACAACCTTATCTTTTGCCCTCGCAGCTATCTCCGTGAGCAGTTCCAGGACTCCCGTTCCGTGTTCGGCTGAAACCTCCATGAATCCCTCGATCCCCATTTCATAAACGGAGGGTATGGTTTCCCGGTATTTCTTGTAATCAACCTTGTTGAGCACTGGGATCAAATCTTTTCCCCTCTCCCTCAATATTTCTACGATCTCACCATCGATCGTTGAGATCCCTTCTTTCCCATCGAGGAGAAGAACGAGAAGGTCGGCCTCCTCTATGGCCCGGAGGACCTGACGTTTGACGAGCAGCACGATCTCCTCATCGGTGTCTGGGATCAAAGCCGCCCGTGTCGATGAGCTCAAAACTCTTATCCTTGAAACTCATCTTCTCGGTTACGAAGTCCCTTGTAATTCCCGGCCGGCCGAAAGTTAACGACTTCCTCTTTCCCAGCATTTTGTTAAAGAGCGTTGATTTGCCCGCATTCGGCCTGCCAATAATTGCCACCTTGAATAGTCTCTCCATAATCCTCAATGTCCGGTCGAAACATCTTTGTTCTCTTATGCCTGATTGGCACTCGGCTTATTTTCATCGAGCGCTAAACCGGGGGAAGCGCAAAAAGTACAGGGTTTCATCAGTACCCCAGTCTCCTCAATATCCACTCTTTTCTGCTCCAGCCCTTCTCCACCTTCACCTGAAGTTGAAGAAAGACCTTCTTCCCGAAAAGCTCTTCCATATCCAGGCGTGCCGCGGTACCGACTTTCTTCAAAAGCGCCCCACCTTTTCCGATGATAATTCCCTTTTGAGAATCGCGTTCAACGTATATGTATGCGCTGATCGAGACGATATCTTTGACCGGGTTCAACTTTATCTCATCCACCATGACGGCAGTACTGTACGGGACTTCCTCTTTCAGGTTGAGAAAGAGTTTTTCCCTGACGATCTCCTTGCAGAGGAAACGCTCAGATCTGTCCGTCACATGGTCTTCAGGGTAGTAGAAGGGTCCTTCCGGCAGTTGTGAAAAAATATATTCCAGCACCCCGTCGATGCCAAATCCCGCCTCTGCGTTGGTATCGAATATCCTATCGTAATCACAATGATTCGTCATCCATGCAAGAATCTTCTCCCGGTCCTTCAGGGTCATGAGATCGATTTTGTTGATAGCGAGTATTTTTCTATACCCGCTTTTTTCAAGCGCTGCGGTAACGAGAACCTCTTCACTGGAGAACCGAAAAAGATTGTTGTCCGTCATGTGGAGGACGAGGTCGCAGTCTTCCATGACGGCCATCGCCTCCTTCACCATGTAACGGTTCAGGGCCGTTTTCGGGTCGTGTATGCCCGGCGAATCGATAAAAATTATCTGGCCCTGCCCACCGGTATAGATACCGGAAATCCTGTCCCTTGTCGTCTGGGGTTTCTCCGTCACGATCGACACCTTTATCCCGAGCACCCGGTTTAGGAAGGTCGATTTTCCAACGTTCGGCCTGCCGATAATCCCGACGAACCCTGACTTTCCTTTCTTCATATCGTATGGCGCTCCATGATCTTCCCCGTTGCAAAAGCCAAAAATTCGCTTTCCTCTCCACTAACAGTGTACTGCGTTCCCAACCTGTCAACACCGACAAGCAAAGAGGCGTGATCGTGGAAAAAAACCTGTCCCCGCAGGTGGGGATTGGTGGAGAATATTTTTTCCAGGTTTCTCCCCCTTTTACCCCTCACGGACGTTTCTCTCCTCCTGTTGAAATTTACCGATGTGATGGTATCGTTTCCGGAGATCAGGTACTCGACCATCAACCGGCAGAGAACTCCCTCAGCTTCTTGCCGCAAATTTCCGGGAAAGGAATCGCAGAGGATATCGTTTGGGTCCATATCAGAATCGTACAAGCCGATCCGGGCAATCTTAACTTTCCACATTTTGCAGGAAATGATGAAAAGCGTGGCTGCTTTCAGTATGTGGGACCTTCCCGGTGGCTGGAACTTTTTCGATCGAAAAAGCCGCGCAAGCTCCGTACCCTTTAAAACGACGAGCGGATACAGTACGGCATAACGAGGCCCGATAGATAATACGTCTGAGAGCGTTTTTTGGAAAGATTGAAGCGTGTCTCCGGGGAGTCCGGTGACAAACTGGACCCCCGCCTCGAAGCCCATATCCCTCACCAAATTTACTGCGAAAATAACGCGGTCTCGAGAGTAGCCCCTCCGGGCGGCCCTTAGAACTACCTCACTGGTTGATACTGCCCCGATCTCGACGGTCTTCACATTGTACTCTCCGAGCAATTGCAGTTTTTCCCTGTTGATAGACCGTGGAGACGTGGAAACCCGCAGTGGTGGGAGTGCCCCGAGCTTTTCCCGCACTTCACCGGAAACCTTGTGGAGAACTTCCCGAATATCCATCGCGGGTAGGTTGAGAAGATCGCCCCCGTAGAGGGCTATCTCATGGGGGTTACGAGCGTAGGAGGAGAGCCTCTTAGAAAAGTCAAGGAGAGAGGATGCAAGCCCGGTGGGGACACCCGTCAAGGCTTCCTGGTTGCAAAATGAGCACCGCGAACCGCATCCGGCGTGGGTGAGGAAAAAGGGCATGATCACTCTTTTACTTTTTCTCGATCGATTCAAAGAGTTTCCTCGCCGCGTTCTGCTCGGCTTCTTTTTTCGAACTGCCCATTCCGATTGCACTGCCAAGCTCGTCCACCCTCACCGATATGGTGAAACTTTTTCCGTGCTCGGGTCCAACAGAGTAGAGAAGCAGGTAGATGGGAAGGGGAAGCCCCCTTTTCTGGCACCATTCCTGAAGGATCGTCTTGTAGTCTACCTCGGTTTTTTCCACAGACTCGATATCGTGAAGGAGTGTTTCTACGATGAACCTGCTGGCGCATGCCATGCCCCCGTCCAGGTAGATCGCGCCCGTAACAGACTCGAATATGTCGCCGAGAATTTTCAATGAAAGCCTTCCGCTTCCCTTTTTCTTGCCTTTGTTTTTCACTTTCAGGACGAGAGATTCTATACCCAACCGTTTCGACACATTCGCCATATTTCGGTTGTCCACGATACGGGATCTCAGTTTCGACATGAACCCCTCGTCCTTATCTCCGTAGTATTCGAAGAGAAACCGTGAAACAACGTAGGATATGATTGAGTCACCGAGAAACTCAAGCTGTTGGTTCTTTAAAGTTTTCGTGTTGCTCAGGCCGATGATCGCCCTGTGGGAAAGGGCTGTTTCGGGAAAGCTCTTATCGCTGAAAGAGTAGCCGATAATCTGCTCGATTTGTTTAATTTCTTCCTCGCCGATACGTTCCAACTGCCTTGTCTCCATCTCTTTCCTCGATATGGACGCGGACCAGCTCCGGGTGATTTGAGGCGCTTCCCTTCCATACGACTTTAATGTAGTTATCCGAAGTCCCCTGCGCCAATCCATTGTATGGCGATACCTTTTCCGTGACAACCTCGAGGGTTTTTCCGATGAACCCCTCGACGAATTTTTTCTTTTTTTCCTCCCCCTCTCTCAATAATCTCTCCGTCCTCTCTCTCTTTTTCCGCTCCGGCACCTGATCTGTCATCGCTTTTGCCTTCGTGCCCGTTCGTTGGGAAAAGGGAAAGACATGAACGTAGTCAACGGGTAAGGACCGAAAGAAACGGAAGGTTTTCTCGAAACTCTCATCCGTCTCCCCGGGAAAACCGGTAATAATGTCGGTTCCAATGCAGATCATTTCCGAGCGGTTCTTTATCTTCTCGAGAAAGTTTTTGTAGGTGTCCGTGGAATACCACCGGCCCATCCTGCGAAGTATTCGATCGTCGCCGCTTTGAAGCGGTATGTGGAGGTGGTTGCAGAGCCTTTTCTCCGATGCCAGCATCTCCAGCAGGTCGTCATCCACCTCATCGACTTCGATGGAGCTCAAACGTACACGGACCTTTCGTGTACTCCTGATGGCCGATTCAACGAGAGAAGAAAGAGAGAGCTCCTCTTTCCCGCCGCTTTTGTAGTTTCCAATGTGATTTCCCGTCAGCACCACCTCGGGATATCCCTCATTCTCACAGGCGACGATCTCATCCAGTATCTGCGCGTGATGTCGGGAGACACTTCCTCCCCTGACGGTTGGGACGATACAGTAGGTGCAGTTGTTGTTGCACCCGTTCTGTATCTTGATAAATATTCTCGATCTATCCCTGCCTTGCTGCAAAAGCTTTTCGGATCCTTCACTATTCCTTGTTACGGCATCGATCCCCAGCAGGGCTCTCAGGGCCTCCTCGTCCGACTGCTGCAAAATGGTAAGAACCGTGTCTGCGTATGTGGAGATATTTTCTATTGCTGCTTCGTGGGCGCCGCAACCCGTGAGGACCGTCCTTGCCCCGGGACTTTCCCTCTTTCCTTTACTTAGCGCCCTTCTGCTGTCAGCCTCGGCCCGGTGCGTCACGACGCAGGAGTTTACGATCACAAAATCGGCCTTCATGCCGAATGGGACCATTTGGATCCCCAGCTTTCGAAGCGTCGCATCGAGGACTTTCGAATCGGCAAAGTTTGTCTTACACCCGATAGTCTTGATCGACGCTTTCTTCATAGCTCTTTTCCATCCCATATCGGTTCTTGTATAACTCCTCCACCGATCACCTCCTCACCCCGATACAGAACCAGGGCCTGGCCCGGTGTCACGCTCTTTACCTTCCTGTTAAAGAGCACCACCATCGTATCTTTTTTGATGGTTACGCTCGACGATACATCTTCCGAGCGGTATCTCACCTTCGCGTTAGCAGCAAATTTCTCCCCCGGCAGGCCATCTGCGAGAAAATTCAATCTTTCCACCACAGCCCCTGAGGAAAAAAGGAACTTTTCAGGGCCAACCACCACCCTGTTGTTTTCCCTGTCGATATGAACGACGTAGTGAGGAACGTCCGTGGAAACTCCAATCCCCTTTCGCTGGCCCACGGTAAACCTGAACAGCCCCCGGTGCTTTCCCACGATCTCTCCCCCCACCGTGACAATATCGCCCTCTTTTTCACGAAGGCCCATTTTCAGGAGAAAATCGGCGTAGGATTTCTCCGTTACGAAGCATACCTCCTGTGAATCATCTTTGTCGTTTACCGGAAGGCCGGCATTTGCGGCGATCCTGCGTATCTCATCCTTTTTGTAGTTGCCGCAGGGAAAAAGGAGGTAGGGTATGTTTCTTTGATTGAGCCGGTAGAGAAAGTATGACTGGTCTTTTTTTTCGTCGACTCCCTTCAAAAGGCGAAACCGACCCCCTTCCCCTTTATCGATCCTCGCATAATGACCCGTCGCGAGATAGGCTCGCACCGAGCATTCGGGCCCGGTCAAGAAGGACCTCGAACTTTATCACATCGTTACAGACGATGCAGGGGTTCGGGGTCCTGCCCTCGCCGTATTCCCGCACAAAGTTATCGATCACCTCCCTTTTGAAAATGTCCCGATAGTTGAACACGTAGTGAGGGACGCCGAGATTGAAGCAGACGTCGCGTGCGTCGTATATATCATCGAGGGAGCAGCAGGTTCCGGCCCTGGCCTCGGTCACCTGGGAAAAATCGTAAAGATCGAGGGATGCGCCGATAACCTCGTACCCCTCCTCCGAAAGAAGGTAGGCTGCAGTGGAAGAATCGACCCCCCCGCTCATGGCAACGACAACTTTTTCTTTCATGCTTAACCTATAAAACTTTTAATCAGTTTACAATTCTAACGGATTCTATACCAGTGGTACGATGTATGAATCTTCTGGCAAGTTCTTTTGGATACCGGAATAGACATTTAATACCGCTGATAATTTATTATTCTGCGGCAGTTTATTCGGGAATAATTAAAGTCAAATATAAAAGATGAATATTGAAGAGATTAATTTATGTAATAAATTGCGTGTGTTGACTAATCTCTTCTAATTAGCTTTCGCTTTGTATATCGGGGAGAGGCTTCTCAGCCGTGAAACTATCTCCGGGATCTTCTCAAGCGCGTAGTCCACATCCTCATCGGTGTTTCCGTAACCCAGACTGAACCTGAGTGACCCCTGGGCATCTATTGGGTCCACGCGCATTCCGGTGAGTACGTACGATGGTTCCGTTGAACCCGAGGTGCAGGCAGAGCCTGTTGATACGCCGATTCCCACCATATCGAGTGAGACGAGCAGTGCTTCGCCTTCGATAAAACGGAAGGCGATGTTCGTCGTGTTGGGCAGCCTCCACTCCCTGCTTCCGTTCACGTATATGTCGGGGACTTTCTCGAGCAACCCTAGCTCGAACTTGTCTCTCAGCCTCTTCACTTCCTTCGCCTCTTCCTCCCACTCAGAAGCGATAAGCTCGAATGCTCTGCCCATTGATACGATACCCACGACATTTTCCGTGCCGGCTCTCCTCCCGCGCTCCTGATGCCCTCCGTGAATCAGCGGCTCGAGGTGAAGACCTCTTTTAACGTATATCCCTCCGATCCCTTTCAAGGCGTTGATTTTGTGCCCCGAAAACGTCACGATATCTGCATCCACATCTTCGATTCGTGCCGGGATCTTCCCGATGGCCTGAACCGCATCTGTGTGGAAAGGTATCTCGTGCTCCCGGGAGATTCTTGCAATCTCTCTTACCGGATTAATCGCTCCCGTCTCGTTATTTGCGTACATGATGGTGATAAGGAGCGTGTCGTTCCTTATGCTCTTTTTAAGGTCATCGGGATCGACGATACCGTCTTTCCCTACGGGAAGATAGGTCACTTCGAACCCCATTTTCTGAAGAGAGCCGCAAC
>JABAOC010010740.1_pt2 | contig 11547 bp, 11 predicted proteins | sample 7062161 | NCBI WGS metagenome assembly JABAOC01 (sample SAMN14538625, study PRJNA623070) | marine sediment metagenome | biome: marine biome [ENVO:00000428]; feature: marine pelagic biome [ENVO:01000023]; material: deep marine sediment [ENVO:00002113] | place: India: Gulf of Khambhat ... | reverse complement strand
GGTGAATTGGGATAGTATTGGACTTTCCTGCTTCAATATATTCCACTAAAAAAGCCTCTTGGGCTTCACGACATTCTTCTAACTTTTCATTTTCGGTTATTTTTTCGGGGTGGAGTCTCTTAACCTCTTCAAGCAATTTATTCAACGTAACACGTGCATCTCCAACAATAGCCAGATTAATTGGATGATTCAAACCAATCATTGTTGGATCGATGTCTATTTGGATCAGTTTCTGCTCATCTGGTTCCCCCCACGCTGGTGGTTTCCCCCAAAAATCCAAATCTCCAAACTTCCCCCCCACAAATAGCACCACATCAGCCTCAGCTTGTGCAGCAATGGCTCCAAAACTCCAGGGTAACAAACAGAGCTCGTGATCTTCAGGTATGACTCCACGCGCGCGGAAACTCGTTGTTACTGGGGAAGCAAGATGTTCAGCGAGTTTAACCAACACTTTTGATGCTCCAGAGGTTAATACGCCTCCTCCTGCGTGAATAAGTGGAAATTCAGCTTGAATTAACCATTGTGCCGCTTTCTGAATCGCATTGAGATCTCCTTGGGGAGGATTAACAGCCCGATAGCGAGGAGGGGGGCGAATGGGCGATTCTAATTCGGTTGGATCTCCAGTCTCATACAAGATATCTGAGGGGATATCAATAAGGACGGGTCCAGGTCTCCCAGAGGTGGCAACCCGGAAAGCCCATTGAGTTAACATCGAAATACGTTTCCAATGAGATACACAGACTCGCCATTTAGTAATTGGGGCGAAGAGAGCTTGTTGGTCCAACTCTTGACTCGACCCATGATGAGGATTAATTCGAAATGTTTGGTTTTGAGCACAAATCACAATCATTGGTATGGACTCTACATACGCGGGATAAACTCCAGGGACTAAATCTGCTGCTCCCGGTCCAACGGTTCCTAAACAGACTCCTGGATCACCTGTGACTCGAGCCCACGCATCGGCGGCATGAGCAGCTGCCTGTTCATGTCTAGTTAAAATAAAATCTATTTTCTCACTACGATAAATAGCATCCAGAATGGGGTACAACTGATCACCAGGGATCCCAAAGACTTTTGTAATATTTTCTTTTAATAAACATTCAACGATTACGTCTCCACCTGTTAATTTGGTCATTTTAGATTGGCTCCTTAATACAGAATTTTTTAAATGTAATCTAATAAATCAAAAAATGTATATAATTTTCGCGTTGTAAAAGCCATCGCATTATTCACGAGTCCACATTTGAGATCAATGCAAGAAAATGGCTTCAATCAAATCGATCAAGGAATTTTTGGATCCTAGACAGATGCCGTGAGATTGTCACTGTCTTTGGATCGATTTTTATGAGCTCTCCATTCTCTATAACATAATGTTCAACCTTGAGATCAGGTGCAAAATGACGCTGGATTTCTCTGACGGCATAATGCAATTGGATGCAATGAGGACTTCCATTAGGGGTAAGAACGGTCACTTCTTGGATTTTTGACACTTTTATCATGGTACTTAGCTTATTTGAAACTTTCCCGACATGTTCTGTTTCAAGACAAGTACCGAGCGGCACAAGATCTCGCTCCTGCACTAAATGGTTAAAGATTGTGTGGTGTTCTGTCGGAATGCATTCACCAAAAAGTAAGATCTTTCGTGACGCTCTCAAACGTTTACTTCCGACATTTGTGGACATAATGTTTGCAGATTTGATAGTTGACATACTTTTCGCACCATGTTGGCTGTTCTGACTTCAAATGCCTTCTCCTTTTGGAATCAAATTATATAGTTTCAGATCACGCTCACAGATCGGAGTTCTTTGGTTTGAGCAAACGTAAAAACTTCCTCAAGATGTGGTAACTGCCCATATACCCCATAGTAACCTGCGGTTGCACTACCAAACAGCGCGGAGGCTCCAACACTCATTCCAAGCAATAAACTAACGAGGAACCCGGCATTGAAGGTATCTCCCAGGCCAGTCTGGAATAAGAGTTGGATGTCATAGCTAGGGATTTTCAAAGCGAGATCTTGGTAAAAGATCTTTACCCATTCTTGTGTGTGGACAATGATGTGAGTTCTCGGCAAATTTTGATTTAACTGACCACCTTCTTTGAGGAGGATCTCGAAATCACGAGAATCACCGAGTTTTTTGTTTATGAAAATGTATTCATCTTCATTTACACTGAGAAACTTGACGTCTTGTAATATTTCAACAAGTTCTAGAATAGCTTCTTTTTTGCGGAAGACATCAGCAGGATCAAGAAACGTAATCTGACGTGTTCCTGCGGTCCTATCAAGGATCGCTTTAAAGAGGTCATTAGCTTTATCATTTGCTCCCCAGTTGCACAGAGCAATCGCATCAGCCTTTAAAATTGCTTGCCAATCTTGTTCTTCCAGCATATCTGGTCCAAAGTTTGCAATTGCAGGGGAATAAGAAATCTGGATGTTTTTACGCACGCCATTATGAAGGACTTCTAAGGCAGTAGTGTAATTTCCTTTGTCTGTCACTTTAAGATGCAAGATTAAATTATCGTAATTCGCTGATCGGAGGAGTGTTTCCCCGAGTCTATCAGTTTCAGCTATAAAAATAGTTGGGAGGCCAAGCCATGCTGTTGTTTTCGCTGTGTTAAGAGCATTCCCTCCTAAGATAAGTTCCTGTTTCTGAACAAGGATATTTCTTGCTTTTCCAGCAATAAATTGGTCGATTTGTTCCAATAATTGACTGTATTCATTGTTAAATACAATAATTCTATCAAGATAGATATCAGGAAGTGAAATACATCGTTTTGTTTGTAAATAATGTTGCAATGATTTAATTCGCCTTCCGAACTTCATGAGTTCATCAAGTAGCGAACTTATAGAAATTTCAATATTAGTTCGCATCCTTAATCAACTGGTTTTTTATGTCTATACCATGACAATGGGTTTCACGAACAACTATAATCGTGTAGGGTCTTTCTACCCTAATATCTTATCAAATTTTTTAGTAAAACTTAGATCTATGGTAGAATTGCTACCTTAAGTGCACTTCCATCGAGCATTTTTTTGAAGGCTTCTTCAAGTTTTTCCAATTGCATTTCGTGAGTAATCAAAGGTGTTGTATTTATTACTCCTGAAAAGATTAAATTCGCAGCTTTTTTGACGTATAGTGGAGTATGGTGAAAAATACCTTTAATAGTCAATTCTTCGTAGTGAAATCGTTTCGTATCAATAGTGATGGTGGTTCCTGGTTTTGGACCACTGAATAAAACGGTTGTTCCTCCCGTTCTTGTCATTTCAATAGCCATTTCCCATGTTTGGGATAATCCTGCAGCTTCTATGACGACGTCCGCGCCTCTTCCCTCAGTTAACTTTTGGACTTCCAATAATTCGTCAGTTTCTAATGGATTGACCGTGTCAGTAGCTCCTAAGGTTCGGGCAACCTCTAATCTATGTGGATTTATGTCAATGGCGATAAGCCGGTTTGTTCCATTCATTTTAGCCAACTGGAGATGCATTAAACCGATTGGCCCAGTACCGACTACAGCAACCGTATTTCCTGGGTGAATGTTGGCAGCATCATTTCCATTGACAACACAAGCTAAAGGTTCTGTGAGGGCTGCAGCTTGGAAAGACACATGGTCGGGAATTTGATGCACATTCTGATCGACAATATGCACGGGAATCCGGATATATTCAGCAAAGGCGCCATAGAGCATGTTTTCTTTGAGTTTTTCACATAAATTTTGCTTTCCTCTTTTACAAAAAAAGCAAGAGTTACAAGGGGCGGAATTGGCTGCAACCACTCGCATCCCCTCCTCGAACTTACTGACTTCGTCTCCCACCTGCTCTACTACCCCAGCGAATTCATGTCCGAAAACGACTGGCGGTTGCCAATAGGGATGACCTCTCATATATGTTTTCAAATCAGTTCCACAGGTTGTAGCTGCTCTGATTTTTACTAAAAGGTCTCTTGGTCCAATTTCTGGGATTTCAAGCTCTCTTATTTCAATTTGTTGGGGTCCAAGATACACAGCAGCTTTCATGGTTTCTCGTGTCAAAGTTCCCAAACTCCAGTCGCTCCTCCTCCCCCTCCCTTAAATAGCTAATTCATTAGAATGTGGGGATGTATCACACTAAGAGAAAAGTTCAAAGAGTGATATAAGATCGTATATTAGCTATAATATCGTTTCTGTTTCAAAAAGTTTCTTAATTGGTTACTTCTCTCTAGGGTCTTGTTAGACCTCCCTGAGGTGCTTTTGTGCAACAAAAAGCGATGACCGCCGTCATCAAAACCAAAAGAGGGGTTGGAAACATCGAAGTCCAAGAAGTGGAAATTCCCAAAGTGGAGCCTGATTCCTTATTAGTGGAAGTGAAAGCAGCAGGCATCTGCGGAACTGACATTCATATTCTTCATGACCGATCTGTTTATGATCCCCCAGTAATTTTAGGACATGAGTATGCTGGGGTCGTTATAGAGGTAGGCAAGGCTGTCGAAGGCTTTAGCATTGAGGACCGAGTTACCTCGCCTGCAACGGTTCCTTGTGGGGAGTGCATGATGTGTTGGACGGGGCACCAAAACCGGTGCACGAGCGAGAACAAGCGAATCTTAGGAGTTTCAAAAGCTAATGGCGCATTTGCCAAATTTATGTCGGTTCCTGCCAAGATTGCCCATAAAATCCCGCCTAAAGTGTCATTTGAAGAGGCAGCTCTTAGTGAGCCCACCGCGTGTGTGGTGCATGCCGTGGCAGAACGAGTCGACGTTGGGGTTGGAGATGTGGTAGTGTTCCTTGGTCCAGGGCCAATGGGTCTTTTAGGCTTACAAGTAGCGAAAGCTCAGGGCGCGGAACAAGTGATCGTCATTGGGACAAGGGCGGATAAGGAGCGGCTTCAGCTTGCAGAGGATCTAGGTGCCGACATCGTAGTCAGTATAGAAGAAAAGGCGGTTAATGAGGTTGTCCGTGAAATAACAGATGGGTTGGGAGCAGATATCGTTTTTGAAACTGCCGGCGCAGATGCGGCACGGCGCCAAGCGTTTGAGCTCGTCCGGAGAACGGGAAAAATAGGCCTAATTGGAATTTCTGGCAAATTGACTACCAATATTGATCTAGATCAGGTTGTGGAGAAAGAATTGGATGTTATTGGCTCNNTGCGTCTCATCAAATTAAGATAGCTCCGTTGATATCTGCTCGGCTCCGATTGGAGGACTGGGAGCGAGGTTTCAAGATGATGGAAGATAAAAAAGCTATCAAAGTCTTACTGCTCCCATAAATGAGGAATAGATTGCGAAATCTCCACTAAGCGATGGAATTTTCTCTATTTTCATGCATTTTCTTCTTCATTTACTTTGAGGGCCTTTTTTTTCCAGATGGGCTCGGATACGTTCCAACAATGCAACGCCTGAAAAGGGTTTAGTGATATAATCGTCCGCTCCCGCTTCCCACCCCAACTCCAAGTCGCGGTTATGGGCTTTAGCGGTGAACATCAGAATGGGGATATGTTTATATTCTGGATCTTGCTTCAGTTCTTGACAGACCTCTAAACCATCTTTTTTTGGCATTTTAATATCTAAAAGCACAAGGTCCGGTGTTTCAAGATGTATTTTCTCAAGAGCCTCATCTCCATCGTACGCAATAGCGGTTTCGTAGCCTTCGTAGCTTAGAACCATTTTTGCCAGCTCCACGGTGTCTGGCTCGTCATCAACGATTAAAATTTTTTTAGACATGTAATTTCGCCTTTTAAATAGCTTAAACAACAGGGATCAGTAGCGGACGGACATAGCCTTTAGAAATATCCATCTCTACTGCGTAATATTCGGTTTGGGGAATGATTCCATGAATCGTTAATGCTTTGTTGATTGTCTCAAGCTTCCAATGGGTAGTTGCCATGTAACTTACAGTAACGGTACACCGTTGGCCCTCTTTTGTTAATGCCATTGTGACGTCCCCCATTGTTCGGGAATCTGCCACGGTTTTTCCAATTTCTGTAACCAAAATACCAAAATCATAGGCGTGTTCAAGAGTTCCTAACCCCAAAAAGGTTAGGACTGGAGTCCCGTATTTTTGACGCAACTCTTCTTGAGCCGAACGGATTATTTGGAATGCATTCGCCCCATTATCTTCTAACGATTCAACATGATGGATATCCTCAGGAGGGGTTCGTTCAAAGAAAATACACTGCTCTTCAAATCGTTCTTTGCCTACAAAATGTTCTTCGATCCGGCGAAGTGATTCAACTGAAGAACCTTCGGGAACGACCATAACAACCCCGCGACCAAGGTTCAGATGGTTGGTGAGAAGTGGTAGAGTGATTTCGTAGATTGTGCCTACACCATGAGCCACTTCAATTAGGTTCCATGAGCCTTTTTCAAAGCCTCCATCCAAGATTCGGTCAAGATCCTCGATACCTGTTGAGATATAATCTTTATGAGGATCAGGAACTGGTTCAGGTTGTAATAATATTGGAGGTAGTCTTTTGCGATGAGGAGGGAATACTCGGAGACGTCCCCCCTCCATTGTAGCAAGAAATGTATCTTGACTAATCCGAACTCCCCTAATTTTGTCGAATGTGATTTCTCTTATCTTTCTGTTGTTCAGTCTCCTCTTAGACAAAACTAAGACACTATCGGCAATATATTCCTCAAACCCGAGGGGAGCTCGTCCAACGCTCGATCCCTCACTAATGAAAAGAGTAGATACCCCGTACATTCGGCATAGTTCCACAATCTTAAATATATGGCCACGGATTGGTGAAAAGGTTTTAGGAGTTAATATATTGGGATCTCCTGTTATTAAAATTAAAAAGGACTGCAAACTATCTATCACAAGGCGTTTGACCCCTCTTTTCTCAATTTCTTCAAACACCCGCACCAATGTCGAGTTAAATTCAGCTCGAAGAGATTTAACGAGGCTTGCCGTGGGAATTGCTTCTGTTACGGCTAACTTGGATTTTGTCGCATCAAGAATAACAATTTTTTCGTCTTCAATATAGGTCTCTAGATTCAGGTGCTTGAAAAACCTTAAACTATCCCGTTCACTCTGCTCTCCTAAAATAAGGAGGCCTTTTTCACCGTTTTTAGCACCATCCACTAAATATTGAATTCCGAGAGTTGTCTTACCGGTTCCACATTCACCTACGATCAAGGATGCACTTCTTTGGGGGATGATTAAATCGAAAGGCCGTCCTAGACCTTCAATCGTCCAAGACATCTCTTCTAACTCCTCGAAAAACTAAAGATTATCCAACCGACTCAAATGCCGATCTGACGGATATATCTTTCCTTTTTACTGCAAGGCCACCTCAATTCGCGATAACAGTGATAAGAAATCCTATGATTGGTATCTCTTTCTTTTTAAGTAGTATAGTCGTTTATATTAAAGTATCCTTTTAAAAAAGTCTTAAAAACACCTTAAAGATAGTCTAGTAGTTAAATAATGCATCGATTCGCATTAAAAGACCCCTTTCAATTACAATGAAATGTTCAATATTGTTATGAGTTAGCTAATGAACTTTCGAGGGGATTCAATTTTTTTTGAAAACAGGTGTTTTATTGCTGATGAATCATATCGCTTGATATATTAGGTTAGATGCTTGAATTAAAAAGGCTTTTTGAGAACATCCGGATTGGAAACAAGTATTATATTTATATTCAATGGAAATACCGTTTCGGAATGATTTTGGATAATAGTGACCTGAAGTTAAAAAAGAGCTAGGATCTTAACAATAGTAGGGGAATATGAATGGCGAAACGGCCTTTATTAAGGTCATGTGAAGATTGTGGCGAGCTATTAACACCTGATTCCCACTTTTGTGGGCATTGTGGCTCCCATTTAGATGCTTTTCTGGATAACTCCAGACGATTTATGTGTCCTAATTGTGGGAAAGAGCTAATAAGGGAGTATCGATTTTGTCCGAAGTGTGGAACCCAACTTAGACATTATTCATATCCGTCTCTTCAACCTTATTGGGTTAGTAGAAGCTATGGGTCAAATAAAGATTTAATTGGATCTAAACGGAAACACACCACTTTGGAAAAAGTTGGATTCGGCATTGTTGCTCTTGCAGTAGGGGAGTTCTTCTTAATCGTTTTTGTAAACCTGATCGCACTTGTTCCCCTCTTATATTTTATCCTAGGAGGAACTTCTAGCCTTTCTTTTGACTTTTCTTTGTTTGTTCCTATTCGGGTTCCCTTATTTAAACTAGAAGGAAACTTATTTATATCTTATTTTGTCTTAATTATTGTTACAATTATTGGATCATTTATCCTTCTTTTACGAAAATATGGACAGCAAGGGCTCCAAATTTTGAGACATCCGATCAACAATAGCGATTTTCTTTCAACTGTTTCAGAAAACCCCCTAATTTTGATCAGTCAATTGTTTTTCGCCATACTTTGCTTTAACTTCTTATATGTGGGGATACTTTGGGTGGTCGGCTTCGATATCACCTCCCCAAATCTGGAGGGGATACCTTTTTTGGAACTTCTTTTTCTTTTGGCAAATGCTGCTGTTTATGAGGAGTTAATTATTCGGATTCTATTTCTTGGGCTCCCTCTCTTGATTATCAGGGGCGTTCAACAGAGAAAGTTAGCGAAAAGGGATATCAAAACCTATCTTTTGGGTGGGGATATTAAGATCGGCAAATTGGAGCTTCTTCTTCTATGTATCTCTTCAGCCATCTTTGGATTGGCGCATGTCAGTAGCTGGGGATGGTGGAAGTTTGGCCAAGCAACACTTGGGGGGATTGCCCTTGGATACCTTTTCCTTCAGGTTGGCATCCACAGCTCGATAGCACTTCACTTTAGTATAGACTATCTTCCTATCTTCTTGATTCTAATTGATGTTTTCAATCTATTTGTGAATATCTCCACCGCATTTCTATTCGTTCTAGGCCTTTTGGTAACTGTGTTGCTTTGGTTGGTGGCAATTACTTATTATTTTGCAATATATTTCCGCAAGGCGTTGCTTGCCCTTCGAAAAATAATTTTTTCAAAGGATGTGCGGGTTAAGTAGTCTTTAAAGACCAAGATACTATGATACGACTCCAAACAAATGGAAAATTTAAAACAGCTAGTATTATACCTTAATTACCCATAATTGTTGAATTACTTTTTAAAATTAACAATTATCGCATGGATTTTAACTTTATAGTGTTAATCATTGGAAAATGATATAGTTATCACTTCAAATGTAAGATGGGAATAAAAGTGTGATTCCACTAAGTCATTTCAGGATAAATAGGGAGGAGAATCGGTCAGAGGCCCAGTCTCCGAAAAGAGTATATACTTAATATGTTATTCAAACTATATTTATCGACGGGCAACATTTAGGTGCTTGAATTTGCCCCAACGACCTCTTTGGGAACTGAATGAACTCTGGGAGAGAACTTTTGGCGATAGTGTAACATGTTGCGCTGTTGGGGTTCGGGATACAGGACATTGTGAGCTTATTGTTGGTAGCGAAGATGCAACGTTGAGCATGTTTGATGGTTTTGGTAATCAATCTTGGTCATACGAGTTTGAAGATAGTGTATGGTGTTGTTCAATTGGAACTAGCATACGTGATCCAAAAGGTGTAGTGATTGCTGGATGTGCAGATGGAACACTCACCGCTTTTGATATATGTGGAACCAAACTCTGGGAACAAATCTATGATGATTCCATACGCTGTTGTTACATGGGTGATGTTTTCGGAAATAGTACAAATGTACTTCTTATTGGACTTGATGATGGGGCTCTAAAAATCATTGATGAGGCGGGAAAATTACTATGGGCAACCCAATTTAAGCAAGCGGTGCTCAGTTGTTTTGTGGGAGATTGTAATCATGATGGAGAAAATGAACTCCTTGTTGGGAGCTATGATAAGAGCCTAAGAGTGCTCGACCTGAATGGAAGTCTTCTTTGGCAAAAGACCTTTCCTCGCCCCGTCCACCATTGCTTTGTAGAAGATCTCACCGGAGATGGAAAAAAGGAGGTAATTTCTGGAAGTTTAAGTGTCTTCCAGCTAGAAGTCCTGTTATGGGATTTGAATATCTTTGGTGTCGTTCGGTGCAGTTTTGTGGAAGATCTCACAGGTGATGGTCAAAAAGAACTTCTCGCAGGATGCTATGATAAAAGTTTGAGGATCTTTGATGCTTCAGGCACCCAACTATGTAAACATCACTTCAACGAAGCTATTTTATGTTGTGCGGTAGGCGACCTTGATGGTGATAAGAGAAATGAAGTGGTTGTAGGAACAGCCGGAAAAGAACTGAAAGTTCTGGAAGTTTTGGGCTTTTGATGTTATCAGAATCTTACCATCTACTTAAAAATTCTGGAAGAATCGTTCTTCCAATAAATCTGATAGTTTCAGGAATATTTCTTCCAAGGGGCGAGCCACAAACGAGCTGGGTGACTCCCACGTCTGCTAATTTCTCAATTTTTTGGATGCATTCATCTGGTGTTCCATAAATCGCAAAAGCATCCAGCATCTCGGGAGTAACAGCCATAGCTGCTTGTTTGAATTTCCCTTCAAAAAGTAGGTTATCAATTTTCTTTGCCTCTTCGATTGGGATGTTGTGCCTCTCAAGAACCAGTGACAGAGACCCCGCTACAATAAAGGCAACAACTAGTTTGGCTTCCTTTATGGCTCTGTTATAATCCTTATCGATTGAAAATGAAGTATAGGCTGCGACATCAAAATCCTTAAGGCTCTGCTGACCTCTTTCTGCTCCAATTTTAAGTTGTTTCTTCGCTAGGGTGTAGTCTTTTGGATGGGAAGCATTAATTAAAACACCATTTGCTATTTCTGCAGCTAAAGCGAGCATCATCGGCCCTTGGGCGGCTAAGTAGATCGGAAGAGTTCTCTTAACACGGAATCCCAGTCGCGCCTGTGGCACTTTGAAAACCTCTCCGTTTAGCGTGACGGTTTCTCGTGCCCAGAGCTTGCGGATTATCTCCACACTTTCTCGCATTGCATGGAGTGCTTTTTTTCGTTTAATACCAAGATTGCGTAGGGTTACCTTATCTCCCGCCCCTATTCCAAGTATTGCCCGATTTCCGCTTATTTCATCAATTGTAGCAATATTACTGGCAACTACAGCTGGATTCGCTGTATAAGGATTGGTAACTCCACTTCCGACATGTATTTTATTTGTATAAAGGGCTACTTGTGTTAAGGCAACGAAGACGTTTCGATTAACAAAGTGATCAGTTATCCACACATATTCAAAACCAACTTTTTCAGCAATCCGCGAATAATAAGCCATATCTAAGATTGAAGTAGATGGAACAAATTCAATACCGAAATTTAATGGGCATAGGAAACCGGCCCCCTTTTCGTTTTATATGGACTTTTTATAAGCTATTTAAGATTCACCAAAGGCTGGAAGGATGTTTTTGCCTATATCCTTAATTGCACGGGCTATATCACGTCCTAATGGGGCTCCACAGACGATTTGCGTCACTCCGGTTTTTAAAAGAGTTTCTATCTTATCAATGCACTCTTCAGTGGTACCAGTTACCGCAAAGGCTTCTACCATCTCTGGGGTGACAGCTTCGATGGCTTCACGGCGTTTTCTTTGATCTATAAGTTGTTCAAGGTTCA
>JABAOC010040782.1_pt1 | contig 11548 bp, 13 predicted proteins | sample 7062161 | NCBI WGS metagenome assembly JABAOC01 (sample SAMN14538625, study PRJNA623070) | marine sediment metagenome | biome: marine biome [ENVO:00000428]; feature: marine pelagic biome [ENVO:01000023]; material: deep marine sediment [ENVO:00002113] | place: India: Gulf of Khambhat ... | reverse complement strand
CCGCATGGACCATGGGCCGGAGGGTGAAATGAGATACGGCGGTTTTACGACTCGAAGAGATTCTCACAGTTCAATCACAGATATCGCTTGAAAAAAACCGCCTCTTGCAGGGGAAAAAGGTAAAGGTCCTCGTCGAGGAAGCGCACAGAACCGAAGGAAGGCTCACCGGCAGGTATTACGGACAGGCACCTGAGGTCGATGGAGTCGTTTCGGCTAAATATTGCAATCCTGTCAAGAGAGGAGATTTCGTTCCGGTTAAAATCAGTCACTACGATCACTATGACCTTTTCGGTGAGGTTGCCGCTGAAAAAACGATTGACTTTTAACTTGGAAAGTGTATATTTTTTGAAATTTGCGATAAATATCCAGGAGGAACTTCATGAAGTCAATAAAGGGAGTCCTCATAAAGATGCGGGACGATCTTATTAGAGATATAACGCGAAGGCTCAAAGAGACGAGCAAAAATATAAACGAAGACATCGGGGATGACATCGACTCCTGCTTTCAAGAGAGAGCAAGGGAGTTCGATCTCCTCCTCTCCAAACGGGAGAAGGAGAAACTCCGTTTAATAGAAGAGGCACTGGATAAATTCGAGGAAGGAACCTACGGAACCTGTGAGGAGTGCGGAGGAAAGATACCGAAGGGGCGCCTGAAGGCTATGCCGTTTGCTCTCTACTGCGTCGACTGCAAGGAGATGATCGAAAAGGAGGAAAAGTCCCGGACAGAGGAACCGGAAGAAACCCTGAGAAAGATCTCCCTGATCGATTACGAAGAAGAAGATTAACCGTATTTTCGTTGTTTCTCAAAGAGCGTAATCCCTCCCCTTTTCCGAAATCGACTGGCGAACCGCCTTTTATTCCTTCATGCAATTCGGAATCTGGGTTTCCGTTTCTCGCGCATATTTGGAATATTTCTTACGAATTATCGAACCACGGGAGCTCAAACAAACCTGCTCGTTGCGATTACCTCGATCCCTTATTGATTTTCTGATACCTGTTGACGGCGTTTATGTGCTCCCTCAAAGTGCGTGAGAAGTGATGTGAGCCGTCGTTTTTCGATACGAAATAGAGATAATTTGTATCTGCCGGGTATAGTGCCGCTATGATGGATGCTCGGCCGGGATTGGAAATTGGTCCGGGGGGAAGCCCATTTATCACGTAAGTATTAAATTCATTGAAGCGATTTAGATCTTTTTTCGTGAGCCTACCGTTCCACTTTTTGAAACCGTATATAACCGTCGGGTCCATCTGGAGGCGCATATTTTTTTTGAGCCGCTGGTAGATTATGGCGGCGATTATCGGTTTTTCACTGTCCAGGGACGTCTCTTTTTCGATTATTGAAGCTATGGTGATAACCTCATCCATGGTCAGGCCCAGCTCTTTTCTCCTCTCATCCATTTCGCTTGAATATTCTCTGTTAAAGTGGTTGGTCATCATGTTGATGATCGCTTTTTCATCCATATTTCGGGTGAAGACGTAGGTATCGGGAAATAGATATCCCTCCAGGGCCCGGGATTCGATACCGTAGGTTTTTGCCACTTCTCTAGACCCGGCCATGGCGAGAAATCTCTCTCCCTCCGCTATTTTATAATCGTCAAGGAGCGAGCTTATGTTATAGATGTTACTCCCTTCAGGAATCGTGATGTAGTATTTTGTAACAAGTCCCTTCACGAGTTTATTGAGAACGTAGAGCGGTTTCTGGGGTGTTGGGATCACATATTCGCCGGCCTTTATATTTCTCGTGTTGAAGGTCAGGTATGCAAGAAGGTTGAAAAAGGTTTTGGAGCTTATAATGCCATCCTTGTGGAGCGTATCGACGACTGACCTGAAGGAAGTTCCTTTCTCGATGTATATTTTCTTCGCCTGAAAATTTTTCGATGAGGGCGTGCTGTAGAGGTAGACTACGAATAAAATGGAGGTGATGGCCACGTACAGGCACAGAGATATCAGAAACAGTTCGGCGACTTTTCTCAAAACTGTCCTCTCCAGGATCGTTTTTTCAACTATCTCTCGATTCAGCATCCAGGTAACTCTGGAGAATGATGGTTGCCGCGAGCTGGTCGATAACCTCTTTTCTCCTCTTTCGCCTCACGTTGTTCCTGATCATCTCTCTTTCAGCAAAAACCGTCGACAGGCGTTCATCCCAGGTATCTATATCCACCTCTGTCAGGGCCGAACCGAGTTTTTCGCTAAAACGTTGCACCTCCAGGGCACTCTGCCCCACCTGGCCTGACAGTGTCAATGGCAACCCCACAACAATTTTTTTTACATCGTACATATCGATAATCTGTCGAATTTTTTCAATATCGAGATCGTCGTTCTTTCTCTCTATTACGGAGAGCGGCTGCGCGATCGTTCCTGTTGGATCCGAAATGGCGATGCCTAACTTTTCCTTCCCGAAGTCGATGCAGAGCCGCCTTCCTTTTCTTTTTTCCTCCATACTTAAAAAGTTTATGGTACTACCCGGGGAAAAGTCAACGCGAGGGAATCAATATCCAATGGGAAGGGGAAAGTGGTTTTCCGTCGGTATTTCAGGGAGGGTCGAAAGCCCTATATTCTTGACATTTGTGGCGTAAATTGTTTCAAATATCCCAATGATTGCAAAAAACAGATCATGGCAGTCGATAGAGGGAGTAAGAATCGGAAAGGCCGTTTCCGCAAACGGGCTCACGGGGACCTCGGTTATGATTTTCCCCGATGGGGCGGTTGCTTCCGCAGAGGTACGGGGTTTTGCAACGGGAACCCGGCAGATGGATTCCCTCTCGCTGACCCACACGGTGGAAAAAGCCTACGCCCTGGTTGTTTCTGGCGGGTCCGTATTTGGCCTCGATGCGGCATCGGCGGTTGCACGTGAGTTGAACCTGAAAAACATCGGGCTTTTCACGGGTATTACCAGCATCCCCGTGGTTCCAACAGCCGTGATATATGACCTGTCATTCCCGGAAAATGTAGGAACCAATTACGGAGAGTTGGGGAAAAAAGCCATTGACGATGCTTTCTCAACGGCTGTCGGGGAGGAGGGGGGTGGTGCCGGTGCCGGTGCATCGGTTGGCAAAATTCTCGGCATAGAGCGGGCGACGAAAACTTCCAAAGGACTTGCCGCTCGATCGGTGAAGGAAGGATATCATGTTGGTGCCATGGTGGTTCTCAATGCCTTTGGAGATGTATACGACAAAAAGGGTGGCATAGTTGCAGGTGTCAGGCGCATGGACGGGAAGGGATTCGATAATTCAAGGAAGCTGTTCATGGAGGGGCACACGAGGAAACCCTTTGGCGTTATGGACAGTACCACCGTGTCGGCTGTGGTGACGGACGCAGATCTCGGAAAGAAGGAACTTTTCATCGTTGCTTCTCAAATCAACAACTTTCTCGCGTCACATATACGGCCTTACGGCTCCATTTTCGACGGAGATATCGTATTTTCTCTCTCCACGGGGAAAAGGGGAAAGGTGGATAATCTCTTGAAATTTATTGTTATGGCGGAAGAGGTGGTTTATGAATCTCTGATGGTGGCCGTTTTTTCTGCAAAATCCTCAGGCGGTTTGCCCTGTGCAAGGGAAATATTGGGAGAAGGAGGAGAAATTGGAAGAGATTGAAAGGATACTGAACATCCTCATTCAAGATGAGGTCGCTCCCGTGAAAGATGAGGCGGTTAAATCCCTCGGCAAGTTCTCTGCGAGAAGGAGATTTCCTGAGTTTATGGGGGTACTTACTTCCGGAAAACCTGAAGACCGGATGAGGGTTGTTTACGCTGCAGAGGAGATGGGAGGAGATGAGGGTCTCAAGCTTCTCATGCAAGCCGTTGAAGACAGCGCCGATGATGTGAGAGGCGCAGCGATAAGGATTCTCGAGAATTACCCCCGGGCAGAGGTGTTGAAGACTCTCGTGGATCGGCTTCCCCAAGAAAAGGGCTTCGTTCTGGGAAACCTGATAAGCGTTCTGGGCCGGTCCGGGAGAAAGGAGCTCGCCCCCATTCTGACACGGTTCATAAGTCACCCTGACACGGAGATACAGGCAAGAACGATCGAAGCTCTCGGCCATATAGGAACTGCAGAGGACCTGAAAGAGATAATCGGAAAAGCTGTTTCAGAGAGCCCGTCAGTTCGCAAGGCAGTGGCATTTGCACTCGGAGCTATCTCCTTAAGCCACGGATCTTGAAGGGTTTGCGTTCTCAAGGAGGGGGTTGACGGTGGTGACGATGCTCCTGTTGAACTTCCCCGTTTTCGGGTCTTTTTCTATAAGGTCTATGTGAACGGGAAAGTCCAGATTCCTGCCTTCTGCGTCGGTGAGCACGATTACCTTCGGTCGAGCCGAATCCTCAGTGTTTTGGGCTGATACGACGGCCACCTCGTCTGTATCGAGCTTCACCATCGTACCGATCGGGTAAATACCGAGAATTTTTATCAGGACCTTGACCATCGCCGGGTCCAGAGACTTGCCCGCCATTTTTGTCATCACTTCCAGGGATTCTTTCGGGGTTCTCGGTTTCTGATATGTTCTGAGCGTTGAGAGGGCGTCGTAACAGTCTGCAATGCTCACGATCTGGCTGTACGGTTCCATTTTGTATCCGGGCTCGATTTTGGGATATCCGGAGAGATCGAAACCCATGTGGTGTTCCCGTACGATCTTGCCGGAAACGGGGTTTATGAACTCCATTTCGATCAATATCCTGTGTCCTTCGTCGGGATGTTTCTTGATCTCTTCAAATTCCTCAAGTGTCAGGGTCGATGGTTTTCTGATGAGGTCGAGAGCGACCTGGGTCTTCCCTACGTCGTGGAGGAGTCCCGCGACCCCTATGTCGATCTTTTCGCTTTCAGATAGGGAGAGGGATTCAGCGATAGTGAGTGAGATAACCCCGACGTTAACGGAATGGGTGTAGGTATATTCATCGTAGTTCTTTATCATCGTGAGGGCAAGCATGGCATCCTGATTTTTCTTGAGCATGCCCGACATGTCCTGGACCACTTTTCTCGATTCACTTCCCGAGGGAATTTTACCGAGGCGGATGTCGTTCATTGCCGCCGTAACCGCCGAAATTGCGTTCTCGTAAATTTCCTTCGCTGCGGAGAGATCATCCGGTTCCTCGTCTTTCTCGACGGTGACGACCACGATCTTTTTAATATCCTCGATCTGGAAAAGGTTTCTCACCTTCTGCTCGCTTAATATGCTCCCGCGATTTGCGTGAAGTATCGATATGAAGCTCTCCAGTTCGCTTTTTTTCAATCCCCGGTGGAAGACAAGTGCCTCGATGCCGCATTCTCCGAGAGATTTGATGAATAGTTCTAAAGAAGAGGTGAGTTGAAACAGGGGAGTTCCTTCGAAAACGAGCGTTTCGTCCACGATGGCCAGCGCGAGTTCATTGAGTGATTCGAGCAGGGAAGTTATGAGATCGTAAGCTTGAGCTATAGTTTTTTGCACGAGAGGATGGTTTTCGGGGTAAAGGCCAAGGTTTTTGAGGGCGCCCCCCAGAGCTTTCGTTATTTCCTTTATCTGTGCCTCAAGCTCCATCCTTTCCATGGTCCATCCTCTCGAGAATTTTGGCTGCCTCCTTCCTACATATGCTATCGGAACCTTTGGTCAAATTTTCAAGTGCTTCATGTGCTTTTTCGGATTTTATTTTTCCGATGCCCTGGACGGCAAACATTTTGAGCTCCTTCAATCTCCTTGGCTTGAACAGCGGGTTGTACAGGGCGATGCTCTGTAATACAACTACCGCATTCTCGGTTCCGATGTTTTTCAGCGAATCGATAATCTCCTTCGAGATCCTGTAGTCAGGATAGACGAACTTTCTCCTTCCGAACCTCTCTTTGAGGATTTGTATGGCCGAATCGTCTTTTTTCGTTCCCAAGGCTGCCACAGAAATAGTCGCTATGTTTTCGTCGGCATCGAAACAGCATTGACCAAGAGCCGTAATCGATATGGGGCTCTGGATTTTTGAAAGCGCTTTGATCGCCTCTTTCTTAACCCGCGGGTCGGGGTTCTTGAGCGTGTTTGCTATGTGCTGGGCAACCTCCTCTTTCCCAATTCCTCCCAGAATGGTGATCATGTTTCTGATGACGTACCATCTCGTGTCATCGAGGAACTTTACGATATACGGGATGGCAGGGTCCCCTATCTTGGTAACCAGATCAACCATCGCTTTCCGGACGATGAGGTTCTTTTCATCAGTGAGCGCTGCAAGAATTTTTACCACGCCCGCTTCCCCTATAATGAGCAGGACGGTCTGGGCTTCCACCCTCTCCTGAAGCGATTTGCTCCCGAATTTTTTCACGTAAAGGTCGATAATATCCTCATCGACGAGCTCTTTGATACCCGTGATGGCGAGATCTTTGATTTCTTCGTTCCCACCGGGAGGATACTCCGTGTGGTTGGAAAAGATCTTGATGGCCTTTTCGGCTTGGAGCAGTCGCTCCTTACGTGTCAGCTCATCGATTTTTTTCAAAATCTGCTGAAGAGTATCTCTGTATTCTCCCGATTCAGCCGTTTGCGCCAGTTTGGACAGGAGCGTGTCGATATCGTCTTCCTCAATTTTCATCTCCTTATCAATGGGCACTTTTTCAAAAATGATATGTTCATTTTCCTGTGGTGCCGGCTCCTTCTCCTTCTTGAGCTCCTCCATCAATTTTTCATAATCAACCCTGTTTATCCAGATTTTTGAAATTCTCATTCCTATGAGGATCCTCTCAAGCCCGCCCTTATTCATAATCTCGTCGGGATCGAGAGAAATAGCTTGCAAAAAATCCCTCATCTCATCAAGTGTTACACCGGGTAGGAGGATGAGTTTGTTGGTTCTGCGAACGAAGAGTGCATTTCGAAAATCCGAGATGGCATCATGCTTTTCGGGAAGTTTTGTTTCACCGACGGTAAGGCTCGGTTTGCTCACGGAAATTTCGATTCCCCCGTCAGGGGGGGGGACATCATCTATCGACTGGCAGATTTTCTGTAATATTTTTATCAGCGAGGGATGGCTTTCCGGATAGAAAGAAACTGCTTTCATCCCCTTCGCCATTTCCGTTACTGCTTTTGTAATCTTGTCGATGTAGGATTCCCTGTTATCGTCTTTCAAGCCTGCCCCTGACCTATGCGTATTATTCTTTTAAGCGATATTCTATTTTTATAATTCTTTGAAAGTCAATAATTTATAATTGACTTTGGCAACCCTTGAAGGAAATACTTACCACTGAGCGGCATTTGGCGACCCGGAAACCGACTCACGGGGTCATTCTGTGATCGATGGGAAAAAAGGAACGTTTTTACGCATATCCGAAATGGTGGCGAGAGGGTTCTACACGGGAAATATCCCTCTCGTACCGGGAACTTTCGGTACGGCTGTCGGTTTTGCCATATGGATCTTTGTTTCCGGTTCCTTCCTTTATTGGGCCCTTTTTGCGATATTGTGGATAATTTCCGTCCCCGGGGTCAAGGCGGTTATTGAAGAATCGGGCTCAAAAGACCCTCCTGCCGTCGTCGTGGATGAAATACTGGGCTTCCTGCTCGCCTCGGGGCTTTTCGAAAGAAGTTTTCAGGCAGGTTTGAGCCTGTTTGTCCTTTTCAGAATTTTTGATATCTTAAAACCATGGCCGGCGTCATGGGCCAACAGGGGGGAAGGGCTCCTGTTTGTCTATCTGGATGACCTGGTCGCTGGTATGTATGCCGCCCTGGTCCACTACCTGTTTGTAGTAAAAGTTCTCGTCCCTGCCTGGGGGTAGATATGTGAACGCGATGAAGGTGAAATTCTTCTCAGCAGAAGGTGGGTTTGTGGAAAACACAAAACAGTTTTACAGAGCCAGGGGAGTTTTCCGCGATTATACAAATAAGAACTTTTATGAACATGTCTTCGAACTAGAAGTCGAGCAACGGGATCACAGGGATAATCTTATTCCCCCCTTTGGTGAACCACATTTTGTTGGCACAAAAGACCTGGGTCTCGAGGATTTCCTAAAACAGATTGCCGTTGAAAGAGGGGTTACACTGTCGGTCGCTGAGTCCTGCACCGGCGGTCTCGTTGCGCATAGAATCACCAATGTCCCGGGAAGTTCGAGTTATTTCGAGGGAGGGGTTGTTGCCTACAGCGACAGGATGAAAATTGCAATTCTGGGAGTTCGCAAGGATTCGATCAAAAATTATGGGTCTGTCAGCCCGCAGGTGGCGGAGGAGATGGCATGCGGTGTTGCCAGTGTAACCGGGTCGGATTTTGCCCTTTCGGTAACCGGGATAGCCGGACCTTTAGGAGGGACAAGGGAAAAACCGGTGGGAACGGTCTGGTTCGGTATCAGGACGCCAGGTGGTACGGAAAGAAAACGCCTGCTGTTTGAGGGCTCGAGAACGGACATCAAATTCAAGGTTTCATCTTTCGCAATTTTCGACTTGATGAAAAAAATCAGGTGTTTTAACTGGAAATGAGAATGTTCACCGGAATATCCCTCCCTCTTGAGGTCCGGGAGGAAATTGATGCTCTCGTCGTCCGCATGAGCGCTCTCTTCAAAGGGATCAAATGGGTGGAGGTGGACAATTTACACATAACTTTGCGGTTTCTCGGTGAGGTGGAAAAAGAAAGGGTCCCTGACCTGCGTGAAGGTCTGAAAAGTGCCGCCGTCGGCAAAAAGCCCTTTCTCATCTCCCTGGCCACCCTGGGAGCCTTTCCTTCATTGAGGTATCCACGGGTGTACTGGATCGGCGTTGACGAGGGGAAGGAGATGGTAAGATCTTTGCATGATGATATCAGCGACGAGCTGAAAAAAGTCGGCTTCGATCCGGAGGGGAAAAAGTTTCACCCCCACGTAACGATCGGGAGGGTCAGAAAACGCGCATCGGAGAACCGATTGTTGCCCGAGAGAACCCACATCGGTGCGTTCACGGCGAAAGATTTCTGCCTTTTCAAAAGTACCATTACAAAGAAAGGACCCATATACGATATAATCGAGAAAATAGAATTTAAGGAATAAAGCATTCATCAAACAGCGTCTTGTTACCGATATTAAATATATGCTGGAGGTAGTCATGGAGTCCAATAAGAAAAAAGCTCTCGATATAGCCCTTTCGTCCATTGAGAAACAATATGGAAAGGGTTCAATCATGCGGCTAGGGGAGCGCGTCAGCGTTCCGGACGTTCCGGTGATCCCCACCGGCTCCATTTCTCTTGATTTAGCACTCGGCATCGGGGGTATTCCCCGGGGAAGGATCACGGAGATTTTCGGTCCCGAAATGTCGGGAAAGACGACGCTCGCTCTCCACATTTTGGCGGAATCACAGAAAATGTCGGGCGTCACCGCTTTCGTCGATGCCGAACATGCCCTCGATGTGCGCTATGCGTCGAAACTGGGTGTCAATACAGATGATCTTATCATTTCCCAGCCCGACTCAGGGGAACAGGCCCTCGATATTGTCGAGACGCTGGTTCGGAGCGGGGCGCTTGATCTGATCGTCATCGATTCAGTGGCGGCGCTCGTGCCGAGAGCCGAACTCGAAGGGGAGATGGGTGACGCGCACATGGGCCTCCAGGCAAGACTCATGTCCCAGGCGCTGCGGAAACTTACGGCAACAATAAGTAAGTCCAACACCTCCGTGGTGTTTATCAACCAGACGAGGATGAAAATAGGGGTAATGTTCGGAAATCCCGAGACCACGACGGGAGGCATGGCCCTCAAGTTTTATTCGTCACTGAGGATAGACATCCGGAGAATAGCACAGATCAAGGTGGGCAACGAGGTGATCGGAAACAGGACTCGGGCGAAGATCGTAAAAAACAAGCTCGCTCCTCCTTTCAGGGATGTGGAGTTCGACATACTCTACGGTGAAGGTATTTCCAAGGAGGGAGACCTGGTTGATCTGGCCACCAATTTGGGAATAGTGGAGAAGAGCGGATCCTGGTATTCTTTCAAGGACGAGAAAGTGGGGCAGGGCAGGGAAAACGTGCGCCTGTTCCTTCAGCAAAATAAGGATGTGAGCGATAGCATAGAGAGGGAAGTGAGGGAGAAAACGGGGTTGAAGGCGTTGAAAGGGGAGGAGAAAAACCAAGAGCAGGGAGATTGAAGATGTCCCTTAATTTGAATGAAATATTACAGGTTGCCGTTAAAAACGGCGCATCGGATGTTCACCTTAAAGTGGGGCTACCCCCAGTACTCAGAGTTAACGGGAGGCTCGTTCCCCTGAAAGTGGACTATCGGTTGAAACGCGAAGATCTCATGGCCATCACGAATATGGTTCTGAGCGATGCCCAGAAGGAAAAGTTTAGGGACGCGCGAGAACTCGACGTGGCCTATAGCGTCTCCGGGCTCGGTCGTTTCAGGACCAATATATTCATGCAGCGGGGTACGCTCGGCATCGCCCTGCGGGTTGTCCCCGGGGGCGTCCTCTCCTTCGAGGAGTTAAACCTTCCGGAAGTTCTCGAAAAAGTTGCCATGGAGGCAAGAGGCCTTATCCTTTGTACCGGAACCACGGGGAGCGGCAAATCGACGACACTTGCTTCGATCATAGAATATATCAACAATCACAGGACCTGCCACATCATCACCATCGAAGACCCGATCGAGTTTCTCCTCAAGGATAAAAAGAGCATTATCACACAACGGGAGGTGGAAGTTGACACCCCCTCGTTCGCAGCGGCCCTGAAGAGCGCCCTCAGACAGGATCCCGACGTGATACTCCTGGGAGAGATGAGGGACTACGAGACCATTGAAACTGCTCTTATTGCTGCCGAAACGGGACATCTCGTTCTCAGCACCCTTCACACGCTGGATGCGGCAGAGACCATCAACCGCATAATTACCGTTTTTCCTCCTTATCAGCAGAAACAGATACGCCTGCANNGAAATACTTCTGAACACTGCAAGGGTCAGGGAATATATCGAGGACAAAGAGAAGACGAAAAAGATACGGGATGCGATAGCCGAGGGCTTCGTATCCTACGGGATGCAGACCTTCGACCAGTCCCTCATGAGTCTCTACAAAAGTCAACTGATTAGCCTCGATGAGGCGATGAGGCAGGCAAGCAACCCTGACGACTTTGCCCTTCGCGTCAAGGGTGTGACGAGCAGTTCCGACCTCACATGGGATGAGTTTGAAAGGGCAGGAGGAGATGAGGAAGACGGTCTGTGAAAAAGGGTGACGGTGATTGTTTCAGGGAATCTCTCAGGATAGTGTCCAGGCGGCAATATTCTGTGTTGGAGGTGCGTGAGAAACTTCTGAAGAAGGGTTTTGGCGAGGGACCTGTCGGGGAATCGGTAAGCAAACTGGAGGATTACGGATACCTCGACGATAGGGAACTGGCGAAATCGATCGTCTATAGCAAGTTCCATTCAGCAGGGTACGGGAGAAGAAAAATCCGTCAATATCTCAGGAGAAGGAAAATCCCTGAGAATATAATAGATAGTGAACTGGAAGAGTCCGTTTCCCGGAGGGAGGCAATCGAGAGAGGGGTAGCGCTCCTGGGAAGAAAACAGCAGCGGGCTGAAAAAAAACTCATGTCGGAGAAGGGAAGGGTTTTGCGGTTCCTCGCGGGGAGGGGGTTTGAACTCGGCGAGTGTATCGATATAATTTCTGCATACGAG
>JABAOC010013315.1_pt3 | contig 11551 bp, 11 predicted proteins | sample 7062161 | NCBI WGS metagenome assembly JABAOC01 (sample SAMN14538625, study PRJNA623070) | marine sediment metagenome | biome: marine biome [ENVO:00000428]; feature: marine pelagic biome [ENVO:01000023]; material: deep marine sediment [ENVO:00002113] | place: India: Gulf of Khambhat ... | reverse complement strand
ATGACAACACTGAATTCCGGCGCTATGTTCAATCTCAACATATCGTTCCCTGCGACATGCGGGGTAACAACGAGCTTGACGCCGACGTTTTTGAATTTCACAGTCTCGGTGGTGCTGCCAGCTGTGATGGTTCGCTCGACGTAAGGATGCTCGGTCACAATATCGAAAGTGGCTTCTTCGTTGTCAACGACCAGAATTCTCGGATTGGCCAGAAGCTTGGCATCGATATTTTCCTGTTCGGCCCTGAGCATTGCATTGATGTCAATGCTGTCATTCAGCAGGCCGAATCTCAGGTACGCCAACGTACTTTCCGCTGTTTTATTTGTACCGGCGATAAAACCAGCTTCAAGAGATGGATCAGTTATGCTGTCAACGTAGGTATCAACGCCATCCTTCTCGACGACAATATCGTCGTTAATCGGATCACCGAAAACATTCCTATTGGTACGCCTGCCCGCGTACCAGTCGATGCCGAGGTCCAGATTGTCCTTGCTCGTGATGTCATAGATTCTCACTTCGACAAGTATCTGAGGTGTCATGCGGTCAATTGTAGCGAGCAGGTTAGTGATGTCCCTGATTTTGGCCTCAGTGTCTGTCACGATGATGTGACTTGTGCCCTCAATGGAAGAGACGTAACCCTGTTTCGACTTGAATTTATCTAAAGCTGTCACAACTTGTCCGACATCCGCGTAAGTAATTTCAAACGTCTGAGTAACAAGCCTTTCGGCTATCTCGGGCATCTCTTCGCGCGACAAAATCCGTATGACATTTTCACCTACTATAATACCGGCACCGTGGACATCAAGAATGCACCGCAGAGCCTCGTCGAGCGATACATCGGTCAGCGAAACGGTCACATTGCCGGTGACCTTGGGGCTCATGATAAGGTCCACATTCACCTGATCGGCCAGTTGTCTTATTACAGTACCAATAGGAACGTCATTGACATCGATACATACAACCTTTTGCATCCGTAGTTCAAGGTCGGTCAAGACTGCTTTTTTCCCAGCACGTTCTTCGTTTTCAATGGCAAGGGCCGAGACGCAGCTCAAACAGACAAGTACAGATATGATCAGAAAATTTATTCGTCTGGATTTTATCATTAAGGTTTTCATAACAGCTCCTATTCTCACTCAGATCTTACCGAACATCTCTTAAGTACAGATTTACACAGTGTAATTTTCGCTTTATTTTATGGACTCTGACTGGCCCTCACTTTCGTCAGGAACTTCTAAAATGGGAATCTTTTTTCCGTCGCGTACATTTTGCTCCCATCTGTCTCCATTCCTTTCGAACTCTATGCTGTCCCTGTTTATTTTTACAATGGTAATGTCATTAATTTTATCCCCGACATACACTATTTTAGAGCCAATGACAGCAGAGGGTTTATCCTTTGAATATACTATGTCTCTTACGATCATTGTTTCTGTCGTAACCTCACTGGCCGTTTCATTTTGTTGTCCGTTTTGTTCCGCGTTTTGTGTACTGCTTTCATCCGGCAATTTTATCGGGTCCCTCGTCATAACTGAAATTGGTTCCGGAATCTTCCAGTCGATTTCGTGACCGGAATCGGCGTTAGAAACAACAACTGGCGCATCCTCTGTCCCGGCTGCTTTCGTCTTATGCGGAGCTTTGCTGAGAACCTGCCTAAAGGCAAAAATCATGATGATAGCGAGGACAGGCACCATTATAACCATAGCTTTTTGTCTGGTCGGACTACCACCAGGCTTTGGTGTAAAGAGCTTGTCCTTGATTTGCTGCCACGGGCCATCGCTGGTTTCTTCTATAAGCAGACCGCTTTCGGGCTGCTCGGCCGTTGCAGCCTGCTTCAACGATTCATCGGGCTGAGGAAGTTTTTGAATCGGAGGACTCTGCTGAATTCGGCTCGTGGAAGTCGATTTTGGAAAGGCTTTGGGGGTTTGTTTTTGTGCTGCTTCATCCAACGAATCCTCAGGTTGATTGAGTTTTTTAATCAGAGAACTCTGCAAATTTTGTCTATCCGCAGACACAGGTTTTGGAGGGACATCAGGTGTATGGTCCGGTGCAGGGGTGCCGGAAGGCTGCTGGACACCGTTGTTTTGTGGAACAGGCACGCCTTTAAATACTGACGATACTTTCTTCTGAAGTCCCGCCTTATTTTTATCAAGCTCTGCCATTGATTATCTCCTGACCAAAGCCTTCTGGTTGACTATCTGCTCAGTCAAAGTTCTGCTATTTATTATCTCATCAGCCAATGCCCTGTATTCAGCGGCAGCCTTACTTTCGGGTGCATATATTAGGACCGGCTCACCGGCACTCGGCGCCTCAGCCAGCCTCACACTTCTGTGAATAACCTCATCAAAGACCAAATCGCCGAAGAATTCCCGCATTTGCTGCTGAACTTGCCTGCTGAGCAGGGTGTTGTTTTCGACAAGAGTCAACAATATGCCTAAGATCTTTACACGGCATGGGTCGAAACGCTCGGCGATAATTTTCGCCGTCTCGAACAACTGTTTGAGGCCTTCCAAAGCATAATAATGAACCTGAACCGGTACGACGACGCCGGTACTGGCGAGCAGCGCATTTAAGGTCAACAGTCCGAGTGACGGCGGACAGTCTATAACACAGAGATCGTATTTGTCCCGGACCATTCGGAGTTTCTCGCTCATGACAAATTCTCTTCCGACGATGCCGGTCAGATCAAGCTCGGCACCTGAAAGCAATACATTGCTTGGTGCCAGGTCGAGCCACTCGACCTTCGTGCCTAATATTACATTGGATATTCCAATTTGAACGTTCACCAGGACATCATAAATCGTCAGGCTTATCTCACCAGGCTCATAGCCCAGACCGATTGTACTGTGGCCCTGCGGGTCAAGGTCGATCAGGAGCGTTCTGCAGCTCTTCTCAGCAAAAGCCGCCGCGAGGTTCACTGCTGTCGTTGTTTTACCACAACCACCTTTTTGATTTACTATTGCTATAGTTTTCATATCTTCGAGCCGACAGTTGGTACTGAGGACTGATCAGCAATTTCTCTATCCTGCTGTTTTTTTACGAAAGCCGCTACGTCAAGACTCACTTGATAAGTGGGCTGTCCCTTGTTTGAGCGAGTTATTGTGAATTCATTCACAAAGAGGACCGGCTGATGCCTTTCTAAAGCATTCACAAAAGTAGCAAATTGATTGAATCCGGCAATGAAGCTGATATCGATGTGGTTTTCGCATATACTGTTACAATCAGGTATTTCCGATACGCCATGTTTATCATTATTTTTAATGCTGAACGAAGACACATTTTCTTCATTGGCGATTCGACCTATATCAAACGTCAAATTAGCTGAATCTTCGTAATCAACGACAAAATCCTTCAGTATGTTTCGCAGACCCTCAATTTGTTCATTTAATCGGGCCCTTGTCTGCTGCTGTGTTGCTCTTTGTGCCATCTCATACTCTTGTTTTTTCTCGGTGAGCGTACTTTCGAGACGTCTTCTGTTGCTTTTCTGAGGTCCCAGAACGAATACGTAAGCCAGAACAAACAGCACCAGGCAAGCTGCCCATACAATTGCTGTTCTCGTAAGATATTTTTTGTAAATCTTTATAAATGCTTTGACAAAAACCATGCTAAAGTCCCGGTTTTAGAACACAACTTATCTCATAAGAAACAACATCCTGATCATTAATCGTTTCAGATTTCTTCGACACTCCGATGTTTTCAAGCTTCGGCCCGAGAAAGGCCGAGGCGCGAATGCCATCCCGGAAGTCTCTGACCGCTTCGTCGCAGTTACTCTGATGACCGCCACTAACACTCAACCGCAATATTCGTACGGGCACATCAATCTCTACCATTTTTTTAGGATTATCTTTTTTGGGGGCCTTCCTTTTGACAGTTTCATGTTCTACTGCAAGAGAGCTCAGCACCACCGAGTCAGGTATGTTCTCCATTAGCGTCGTCAAAACAGGCGACCATTGAGTATGCCTCTTAATCGAAGACTTAACTTCCAGCAAGCAACTGCCGTAATCGATTTTCTTCTTCTCCAATGCCTTCTGCAGTTCTACGGCGTCTGACAATTCGTCAATCTCGGCCTGGCATTTGGCGATCTCCTGCTCCTTCACGGATACAACGATGTTGTTGCGATGATAAATGCTGAGCATCCCCATAACGATGGTAATAGGTATCGCAGCGGATATCACGATAATAGCAAGGCTCCCGGGTTTGCTCTTGAGCGGAATTGCCTGTCCATTTAATAAATCTATCGTAAACATATCTTCGCGTTTCGTAGCTCTTATAACATTTAGTTCTTATCAATAATCAATTAGATCGATCTCATAGCAAGACCTGCTGCCACTGCCATTGCCGGGCCTGCCTTTGCAAAAATGTCTTCAAACTGTTGGTTTGTATTGTGGCGTATTTTTTCAAACGGATTCCACAAAACGGTATTTACTCCAAGCCGGCCGTTCAATAACTCAACGAATCCTCCGGCCAAAGCAAAGCCCCCACAAACAAATAGTTTCTCGACATTCGATGACGTTGACTGAGCTGTATAATAGCGCAATGTTTCGCCTACATCAGCAATCAATTTCTGGCATGCTTTTTCAAGGCAGTTGTGTAGCCCCTGGTCATCCACCACAGAATCGCTGAACAAAATCCCCCTTACAGTTTCCGCTGACATATCACTCTCAGCAACGATCTGCGCGACAATATCATTACCGGCATAAGTCATATCACGGATAAAAGGCCAGCCCTTATCGTCCATAATGGCCAAAGTTGTATGGGAACCGCCAACATTCAGAATAGCAACTGTCCGGTTTGTCTCGGACTTTTCATGTCCATCGGAAAGTCCATTAAAGCAATTCAGAAGTGCCAATCCATCAACGTCCATCAGGACGCAATTCAAACGGGCTTCTTTAGCGAGCTGTACCTTGCTAGTTATCAAGGTATTCGTCGCCGCGACTAACACGCCCCTTGTTTTATCGTCACCGTTGGGTATTAAGTGATAATCGACAGCGCTATCCGCCGCATTGAACGGACAAACCTGTGACGCCTCCAGTAAAACCGCGGCCTCTATATCTTCCGCTGATAACGGAGGAAACTCAAAATCTCGCACCGCAACTTCGGGTCCACTCACACCGCAAACAGCCATTTTCGTCTTGATTTTGGCCTGCTCAAAACATTCGCGAATTGCCCTGACGGTATTAATTCTGTGCTGATTATAATCATCTTCGCTTGCCGCAATCTCGCGCAGGCCGATGGCGGTTACTGAGTAGCCCGCATCGTCTTTTTTCAAAGCCACGATCTTGACGAAGGATGAACCGATGTCCAGACCGAGGATCGTGTCCTTCACAAGTTTAATGGATCGTTTCCAGTTCAAGTCTAAAAATCCTTATCTATATAAGTGAACCCAAAAAAAATTCAACCCCACATCCGTTGAGCAAGCTCGTTTTGCGATTAGTCATAAAGCCGTGCATATACAGCGAACCTATGCGCAACAGGTGTCGGAACGTTCTTTATCACGTCTCTTTTCATCGGCTTAATAAGGAAGGCGTTTTACTTAGAAATTTGGAAAAGAAGTGATTTTGTAAAGAAAAATTCGGCGGCAGAGGACATTGGTTTGTCACATAATATTTGCACAGTTGTCATGTTGAATCCATCGGCTTCGCTAATGACGGGCTCCATTAAGCATCTGATTATCGGATGAAAGCAACGTTGCATCATGCTCGCAAACCAGTTCCTTCGCTGGCGCCCAGTATGACAGAGGTGTGTATTCAGTGTGTTTAGAAGCTGCTGGGATTACATTAGACGTAAAGTGGCTATGATCAGCACGACCATAGCCACCATAATTTTAACTAAAAGCCGGTGCCGTTGCCTCATGTTGCCAAGCGTTCCTTCACACCCGCTTTTTTGCCCTTTAACGTCTTATATAATATCTATAAGGGAGAACTCAACTTTCCAGGATGCCGGCTTGCCACAAAGGCGACTTCCGAAGTCCCGGCTAAGCCGAGTTCATTCTTACGGACCCCATGAGCCATCCGCATACAACGTATATGGTCCGTTTGTCGGTGCATCGGGTTTGCTACCGTTGGCAACCAGAATCTCGGCGATACCCGAAGCATTCACAGCTTGAATAGTGTAATCGCCGGGTGCGAAATAGGTGCCGTCCAGATCCGTGGCGCTAAAGCCAAGAGCGCTCTGGGTAGCCGCGTCAGCAAGTGTATTGCCGACAAGACCCTGAGCGGTGAGGACACTCGTCTCAGCAGCATATGCACGAATAGCCGTACGGATTGTACCCGCCGTGGCGTTGGCTTCCGACCACTTGGCTTTGTCGATGCGGCCCTGCATTAGCGGAATCGCCACTGCAGCCAGGATACCGACGATGAGAATTACCACCATCAGTTCCACCAGTGTAAAACCTTTTCTGCTTTTCATTTTCATCTCTCCAAAAAAGTTTGAAATAATTTTGGGCGCCAAGCGCGTCACTTGGTCTTTATCCCATCGTCTAAATCAACGAACAACTTCACTATCGATTTAAATTTCCGGTTCACCATCTAAAAATCGATAATGACTTATATGCCCCCTTACATGTCCGACATTGTGAAAATCGGCAGATAAAGTGCAATCACGACAACCGATACAACCGCCCCAACTGATATAATCATAATCGGCTCAAGAAGGCTCAACAACGTGGTGACAGTAGAATCGACCTTGCGTTCATAATGTTCGCTGGTCTTTGCAAGTACTTCGGGCATTGAACCACTTTCTTCGCCGACCTGTATCATTTTTATAACCATATTCGGGAAAAAGCCGGCCGAGCTCATACTCAATGATATGTTCGAACCGCCGACAATATTTTCTCTGGTCCGGGTGATGGCCGACTTTATGATATCGTTATCGGTCATACCCGTGAGAATATTAAACGCCTCAAGCACTGAAACTCCTGAAGCAAGTAAGGTAGACGTTGTCCTGCAAAAAGTTGCAACGAAGGCGTGACTAAATATCTTTCCAAACAGAGGCATCACTAATGCAAACCTGCTGAATAAATAGTGGCCTTTTTTGGTCTTTGAAAAGAGGCTTGCGAGCACTATAAGGACAATGATAAGGCCAATAATGTACAGAAAATTGTAGCGTAATATATCATAAAATCCCATAAAGCCACGGGTGAAAGCAGGCAGTGTCCCGCCGATTTGGTCGAATATCTTTCGGAATCGGGGAACAATGAAAGCCATTATAAATATGACGATTATGACAATAAATGACAGCACNNCATCGCGCCTTTGACTTTTTTGGCAAGCTTATCACGATTCTCAAAATACTCCGCCAGTTTGCTTATTGCCTTGGCGAGATTACCGCCGGTTTCACCGGCAAGGACCATGGCACAGCAGAGCCGGTTGAAAACCTTCGGATATTCCGCGACACATTCCGAGACGGGCTGGCCTTTCTTGACCTTTTCCGATATCTGCTTGAGAATTCCCTGAAGTTGCGCATTGTCTGTGTCGTCGCCAATGATATCTAAAGCTGTTGTAATAGGAATTCCGCCCTCGAGCATTGTCGACAACTGCCAGCAAAGCGCCGCAAGGTCTGCTGATTTAATGCGTTTGCGATGACCTTTCTGCCGGACTTTCGGGATACCTTTCCTGGTTACTTCTTTAATAGAGATAGGTGTTAGCCNNGTTAGCCCCTGCTCGCGAAGCTGGTTAAGTACTTCATTTGAGTTAGCCGCTTGCACGAATCCCTTTTTCTGTGCCCCAGCCAAATCTCTAGCGACATACCCATAGTTTTTCATTTGCTTAACCTTCTCAAAATACCCATTTCTTCTTGTTATATGAGCCGTTACCCTTTATCTGTGAAAGCTATCCTGATGACCTCTTCGGCGGTTGTTAAACCCTGCAATACTTTATTGACGCCGCTGTCCAGCAGGCCACCGTAACCTTTTTTACGCGATGCTTCCCTTATCTGAGATTCAGTCGCACGGGCGATAATCTTCTCGCTGATGTCGGTATCCACATCCAGGAACTCAAATATGGGCAATCTGCCCAGATAACCGGTTTCTCCACAGGCCGCGCATCCTCGGCCATGATAGAACACCGAGTTCTCGGCCTGCTCCTTGCTTATCCCCAAATGCTTGATGACTTCTTCACTCAAGGTTGTCGGCTCTTTACAATGATCACATATGCTTCTGACCAGTCGCTGAGCAATCACCAAATTTAGTGCCGAAGCCAGCAGGTACCGCTCAATTCCCATATAGAGCAATCTGCTTATCGCGCTTGGCGCATCATTGGTATGGAACGTGCTTAAAACCAAATGGCCCGTCAAAGATGCTTTTATTGCTATCTCGACCGTCTCTTTGTCTCTGATTTCGCCGATAAGAACTATGTCCGGGTCCTGCCTTAAAATTGCCCGAAGACATCGAGCAAAATCGAGATCGATTTCCGGCTTGACCTGAATCTGGTTAATCCCTGCGAGGCGGTATTCGACGGGGTCCTCAACAGTTGTGATATTTTTTGTCGGATCTTTCAGGTAGCTCAGCGCCGAGTACAAAGTCGTACTTTTACCGCTGCCGGTCGGTCCGGTGACAATGATGATACCATGAGGCTGCGTAAGCTTGTCTTTCAGCTCTTCCAGACGCTCCGGTTCGAGACCCAGCATGTCCAGATCGTGCTTAACCGCCGAGGCGTCCAGAATTCGCATAACGACTTTTTCGCCGTAAATGGTCGGAATGGTCGAGACACGGACGTCGATGGCCCTGCCGGATATTTTCATTTTGAATCGGCCGTCCTGAGGCAACCTGCGCTCGGCGATATCCATCCGTGCGATAATCTTGATTCTGGCTATGACCGCTGCCTGCATCTTTTTCGCCGGTGGAACCATGTCTCTGAGAATGCCGTCCACTCGCATGCGAACAACCGTCGATTTCTCCTGGGGCTCGATATGAATGTCACTTGCTCTGCATTTGACCGCCTGACTCATAAGCAAGTCAACGAACCGAATCACAGGAGCTTTATTGGCGGCATCTTCACCGATAGCATCAGCTTCTACGATGTCTTCCAAAAAGACATCGTCATCTTGTTTGTTTTCGTTCTCAACTTCGATCTCTACCAGATTGCGAAGCTGCTGTTCCTCCACATCCGAGCCGTGATAAATCAGCTCTATCGCCCGATGAATTTCGCGGGCCGAGCTAATCGCCGGCTTAATCTGACGCTTCAATTTCAGCGTGACGGTATCTATCGCGACAACGTTGAGCGGATCAGCCATCACAACAACAATGTTGTTATTATCGTCCTCCTCGACAGCTACGAGACAAAATCGCTTGGCGATGCTCTCCGGCAACTTTCGAGCGATTTCCATATCGATCTTGTCCAGCTTGTGGGCATCATCGAAGTGAATGTATTCCATCGAGAAATGTTCAGCGAGAGCAGCAGTGACATCCTTATCATCCAGCTTTTTGAGCTGCAGCAATACTTCTCCGAATCGACCGCCCTGCTCATGCTGTTTGTCAAGCACCTCCTGCAATTCGTCGCGGCTTAACAGACCTTTAGAAACGAGTAGCTCGCCGAACAGAAGACCAGCCTGGGCTTCAGCAGCTTTAGAGATAGTTTGTACAGAATCCATCCGATTACATTCAAATCACTTATTCATTAAATACTTCGTGTTCGTCCGCTTGTTATCTCTATAGACCTCATACAACAATGCAAATCGGGGCGAACTCCGCCCTGCTTAAGAAAGGGTAGGGAACCAGAAAATGTGGTTGTACTACTCACTCTCTTCTCCCTGTCATAACATCTTATGACCCTTCATATAAAATATACTGCAAAAAACACCAAATCCAAAAATTCACAGTGTTTTAGTTTCGGACAATTGAAGGTAATAATTTAAGGAAATCTTGCTAATCCAAGTGTAAAACACGCTGGGGCAGGGAATTCGCCGCTTTTACGAATCCGGTGAATATTTATGGGACGATTTATGAATTAATTATGGGCTGGTGAAAATCCTTGACGAAATGCAGGAAATTGCTAATATTGGCGTTAGTTGAAACGCCGGTCTGTAATAAAATACAGACAAAACTTGCGGATGTGGCGGAATTGGCAGACGCGCAGGCTTCAGGTGCCTGTGCCCCTCGGGGCGTGGAGGTTCGACTCCTCTCATCCGCATTCTAATTGTACTTTGAATCTCGCAAATTTTGCACACAATACGCCTAAAGCAAAATTCGCCAACTATACGACCATCAAGCTCAGCGATAACAACCGCATCCACTAATCAATTACATATACCATGCAAAGGTCATGCTTATCGTAGTCATCGGCTGCCCTAACCATAAAATATCCCCCCGGTACCATTGGAATCTCAAAAGTTGCAGTAAAATCGCCATTTTCGTCAGTGGTTGCATCTGCCGATTGCACCTGTTCAAACTCAATTGAAACATTTGAGTTTGGAGTGAAATCAGTTCCATACACAGCAACCGTTTCGCCTGTTAAAACGCTCATTGGTTCTATATTAATAAGTGGTGGGTAAACTATCTTTAGTGGTATGTTCATTACGGCAGACAAATCGCGAACGCTTAAATCATCAGCGAAAGGCCTCACCTGCATGTCACCATCAGTAGCCAGGTTGAGGCCGCTCAAAGGCACTTCTATGGTTACTGCATCTCCGACGTACTCTTCATAGGCAAAATCGTCTCCTATGAAGTCCTCTGCTATGTCTCCTATTTTCCAATTCAGGACTTGAACATCCACCCAACCGCCGTCATATTTCCAAAGTTTCGCCTCCATCAAAGGCGGTGTAATGTCAAGAATCGCTGCAAAGTCAGCACCGGGAAGACTTTCATTCGGACTACCGGTGTTAGTGTCACCATCTGTGTTGAGGTAGAATCCATACGTCAAAATCTCCATGTCGGGTATGTTGCCTCCAACTTCAAGGGTGAGTAAGCATGTGTTTACAGAGGGGTCGTAATAGTTTATCGCAATGGAAGCTGTAATATCTATATACTCGTAAGGAACATCCCCGACATCATCCATTGAAAAAGACGATACGGATGGGTATGTAATCAGAGTAGGTGTCAGATATGACTTTACCTTGACGCAAGGGATTTTTTTTGCGTTTTTCCATATATATTCGTACTGCTTTACGCTGATTTTCTTGTCCGTTCGTGCCTTGCTGCCCCAGAGTAGATAAGTCATATCGTTAGCATCAACATCACAATCTCCATCCACGTCCCAGCCATTACGCCAAACTCCTGCCTTATCCTGCCACTCGTATTTCCCATCGACGATCCGCCACGGCTTATTCGGATCAATTTTGTCATCGGCATCATTAACATCACAATTGCTATCCACATCTGCAAAACGATATGCATGGGGAGGGACAGGTAAATTGGGATCTTTTGAAATCCCATTAGCCGGAGCTCCCGGAGGCCACCACTTGGTTCGCTGATGGCTGAGACCAAACGCGTGTAAGAGTTCGTGCGCTAAGGTTTCTGCCATTTGATTCTGATTGCAGGTATCTATGATCTTTATCCCGCCTGTGGGAGAAGCTGTCACTCCCATACACAATCTGAAGATTGTCCAGCCGTTCCAATTGCCTT
>JABAOC010001605.1_pt4 | contig 11559 bp, 17 predicted proteins | sample 7062161 | NCBI WGS metagenome assembly JABAOC01 (sample SAMN14538625, study PRJNA623070) | marine sediment metagenome | biome: marine biome [ENVO:00000428]; feature: marine pelagic biome [ENVO:01000023]; material: deep marine sediment [ENVO:00002113] | place: India: Gulf of Khambhat ... | reverse complement strand
TAGAGCCTGAGGAGGAACTCAAGCGCCGGGGATACCGCATCCTTACTTCCGATGCCGAACATTCGGTGCCCTCGCTCGCCTACGCTTTGGTTGAAGACCAGCGCCCAGGCAAGTTTTATCCTGAAAAAGCGGGCGCGTTGGGTGTGAAGCCGGGCCCCAATTTCTCCTGCTTGAAGTCGGGCAAAAGTATCAAGCTACGCGACGGGAGCATTGTCAAGCCGGAGCAGGTAATGGGCTCCCCTCGAGCCGGACGAAAGATTGTTTATGCCGGCGACACCCGCCCATGTGATAGTATCGTCAAACTCGCGCGCGATGCTGATGTTCTCATCCACGACTGCACGCTCGCCGACGAACTTGCGGACAAAGCGGCGCAGAACGCACACTCGACCCCAAGTGAGGCTGCCGAGGTTGCCAAGCGGGCAAACGTGAAACAACTCGTGCTCCTGCACGTGAGTCCGCGTTACAAAGATGATTCAATCCTTCTTAAACAAGCAAAACAAATTTTCCCTAACACCGTCGTAGCAAGCGACCTGATGGAACTCGATGTGAAATTTCAAGAGTAGAAGGCTCAGATGGAAGTTTAGCTCATCTGAAGTCGCATAATCCTCTTCTCGTCATCGCCCAATTTTCATCAAATTTCAGGCATTTGAATTTTTCGCTTGGGGAGATCTTGAGCGATTTTACGATTTCAAAGCACCTTAAAAAACTTGGCGAGAGGGCAAAAGCGATAAAATTTTGGTTGATAAAATTATCTGGTTTTTGGAATTATTTTCCCTTTTTTGTTTTTCGAACTTCTTTCATTCTCTCCAGATATCGTTTGGTATCTTCGCTCGCCCATTCCGAGACATCAATTTTTGCTATACTTCCATCTGATTTTTTTATTACAACTTCTTTAATGCCAGCGTTGATTATCACCCGCTTGCATCTATTGCAGGGTTTAGCCTCAGTTAGCGAACCATTCGCATTTTGCCCTAAAACGTAAAGAACTCCACCTAGGACGTTTGCCCCGTGCCTCGCTGCATTCACGATTGCGTTCTCTTCGGCGTGGACCCCCGGGCATTCATCATAGCTTGAGTAGTGGGGCAAATCTAGCTCATCTTTAATACAACCAACCTCGGAGCAGTTGATCACTCCTCGGGCTGGGCCGTTATATCCAGAGCTTACCACAGCATCCTCTCGAACTACGATTGCCCCAAACTTTCTCCTCAAACATGGAGATCTAAGACATACGGCTTTCGCAATCTCCAAATAATATTCAGCTTTTGTTGGTCTCAAAACCTCACCCGCAGTCCATTCTTTAATCCTTATTCCATACTCCTTAAAAAACTACGGAGAGAAGGTTGGCGAAATTATTATTTTTTGCTCTTCCTCAAGCTGCCGCCCGAAGAAATATAGCGGTCTATAGCCCTAGCAGCTTTTTTTCCATCCCCTATCGCTGAAATCACCGTCGCCGACCCACGAGTGATATCCCCTCCCGCAAATATCCCTTCTCTGCTTGTTGCACGCGTTTTTTCATCTACTATAAAATATCCACGTTTGTTTGTTTGCACGTTAGTTGCACTTCTCGCCACGATGGGATTCGCTGTCGTCCCAATTGCGCAGATAACCATGTCCACCTGCATGACAAAATTCGACCCCTCGATGGGAAGCGGTCTTCTCCGCCCAGATTCGTCTGGTTCTCCCAGTCGCATCTTAATACATTCCATTCCGGTAACGTTGCCCTTCTCATCGCCTAGAATCCTCACGGGCAGAGTAAGAAAATTGAACGCTATACCCTCTTCCTCAGCGTGAGCAATTTCTTCTGCCCTAGCTGGCGCCTCTTCTTTAGTCCTTCTGTAAACCACACGCACCTCCTTCGCGCCCAGCCTCAAAGCGGTTCTCGCGGCATCCATAGCCACATTTCCTCCTCCTATGACAGCTACTTTTTTACCCACCTTGATAGGTGTATCAAATTCTGGAAATTGGTAAGCCTTCATGAGGTTAGAACGTGTCAGGAATTCATTGGCAGAGTATACATCGTTTAAATTTTCCCCAGGGATGCGCATAAACTGGGGTGCGCCAGCGCCGTTCGCAAGAAATATTGCGTCAAACTCCTCTGCTAGTTCATCGACGCTTTTTGTAAGCCCTACCACGAAATCTTTTACGACTTTAACCCCAAGCTCCTTGATTTTGTCTACTTCATATTCCACGATTTTTTTAGGTAATCTGAACTCAGGAATGCCATAAGTTAAAACACCTCCCGGTTTATGAAACGCTTCGAATATCGTTACCTCATAGCCCATCTTCGCTAGGTCTGCTGCACAGGTCAAACCAGCTGGCCCAGAACCCACGACCGCAACCAATTTACCCTTCTTTTTCCTCTCCGGCAATTTCTCCTTTGTATCCTGTTTTCTCGCCCAATCGGAGACAAAACGTTCCAGCCTCCCTATAGAAATCGGCTTGCCCATTTTATTGTAAACACATGCGCGCTGGCACTGTTCCTCTTGCGGACAAACCCTTCCACACATGGTGGGGAGACTATTTGTTTTTAATATTTCAAGATATGCGCTAGCGAAATCCTCCTCAACTATCTTAAGGATGAACTGTGGGATGTGAATCTCAGCCGGGCAGCCCTCCACACATGGCGCAGGGTTACATTGCAAACACCTCTGCGCCTCGTAGATTGCGTCTTCGGTAGTATACCCTAGCGGCACTTCGTCAAAATTGCAGACCCTTTTTTTAGGGTCTTGCTCGGGCATCGGGCGTTGAGACCTTTTCATTCGTTCAGGTGTAGGTATTAATTCAGCCATTTTCTCCCCTACATGCGTTTCTGTAAGCTTCTAAGGAGTGTTTTTCCATCTTCTCGTATCGCGCTAGTCGGTTCATGAACTCTGGCCAATCAACCAAGTGTCCATTGAACTCTGGACCATCCACACAGACAAACTTCGTCTCACCATTCACGGTAACCCTGCATGAGCCGCACATGCCCGTTCCGTCCACCATGATGGCGTTCAAGCTGACGATTGTTTCCACCCCATGCGGCTTAGTAACCTCAGATGCGGCCTTCATCATCGGGGCAGGACCAATGGCCCACACTTTTTTCACGTCCTTCTCCTTTTGCAATACTTCATCTAAAATCTCCGTTACGAAACCCTTCCTAGCGTAACTTCCGTCATCGGTGGTAACCAAGAGCTCAGTGGAGGCTTTTTTCATCTCATCTTCCATTATGATTAAGTCTCTTGTTTTTGCACCGATAATCGAGATGACTCGGTTGCCAGCTTCTTTTAGTTCCCGTGTTATGGGATATACTGAAGCTATACCCGTTCCTCCCCCCACGGTTACCACGGTACCATAGTTGTCGATTTCGGATGGATTGCCTAGGGGCCCGACAAGCGAAAAAATTTGATCTCCCTCATTCATTTGAGAGAGCTGAGCTGTAGTCTTACCTACCACTTGGAATATAATTCGTATCCGCCCATTTTCTCGATTGTAGTCGGCAATGGTCACTGGGATTCGTTCCCCTCTTTCATCGACCAACAAAATTATAAACTGTCCCGGCTTGACCCTCTTTGCGATCAGCGGGGCAGCGACTTCTAATGAAATGATATTCGGGGCAATTTCCCTTTTAGTGATTATCTTATACATCCCTGACCCTTTCCATTAGATACATTTACAATCAAACTTTAAATTATTAAATATGTTGCAATTACTTTTCTGGCTGCTCCCAATCATCGATGTCTTCACGCTCAAACGAATCGTGGCGTATTACCGCTCACTTGGCGTTCGAGTTCCGATGAAACACGCAAAGCTTGGAACAGTCGAACGATGGGTTGGATACCTGCCAGCTGGCTTCATCATCTGCTGGTTCTCTAACTTTTTGACGGCTCTACTTTTAATCCTATTTGTACTTGCGGTTATAGGGCCCCTCGAGCTTTACCTGATGCGTCGGGGGGTCGGACCCTGGAAGTTTTTAAAACGAAAGCCCCCCAAACTTGTAACGAAAATTTTTCTGCTCGAGGGCTATAATGCCATCGGATACTACTTGCTGGGGGCCCTGCTTGCGCTACTGGTCAATATCTGATCTCGCGGATGGGCTTTTCCTCCCGCGTTCGAGGGGCGAGGTAATCAATCAAACGTTCGATGTCCGGGGCCTCCAGCGTCACGACGATGGGGCCGAGCGGGGACTCGCCTCCGGTGAAGCTCACCTTCCCGACTAAAGCCACCTGCTTGTTCAACATGAATTGCACCACATTGCCCCGCCTGCCTCGGAGCATCATCGAGCGGGCTGAGTCGCGGATGGCTTGTTTTCTTAAAAGCTGATGCAATCGATCAAGCGACTCCGCGCGGATGGACTTCCCAACTATTGAATTTTCATTTTGACTTAGCTCAAGGGTGGGGAATAGTTTCTTTACCGCTTCCTCAACCTTCTCCTTATCTTCAGTCGGCTTTACTTCTACCTCGACCTGCAACCTCAAGCCTTGCCACCAACCAAGTTCTCAAAAAGTTTGATCGCACGATTATGAAGTTCATCAAGCGTTCCCTCGTTCACGATGATGAAATCTGCGAGCGCGAACGCCTCACCCAAACCCCAGCTGAGTTCACGGCGGTCCTTCTCTCGAAATGATTTTAACTCCATCACATCGTCGACTCTCCCTCGGGAGGCGACGCGGGAATAGCGGGTATGTTCGCTCGCCCAAACTGCAAGTAAATGAAAACTGTCGCCGAAGGAGCGGCTGAACTCGTCAACTTCAGCTATGCCACGAATTCCATCAACGACGACTGCCTGCTTTCCCTTGCCCCGGGACTCAATTAACGGGACACATCGCTTGGCAATCGCGCTCAAGCCCTCGCGCTCCCTTAAATCGTTTGCGACTGCCGCGACGGTCGATTCGTTAATCTCTTGACCCCGGCGCTTGACCTCCTCCCAGACAATGTCGCCCATCCGAATACTCGCGACATCAAATTTAGCAAGAGCCTTAGCCACCTCAGTCTTCCCCGAACCGTGAAGGCCGACGATACCGATTATCTCAAGAGCCATTACAATCCTACCACGATCAACGTAGTAGTGTTGGTGACACCTGGGGTGGCCCGAATGTCGCCAAAAATAATTTTGGTCAACTTCTCAAGCGAGTCGACCTCAATTCGGGCGACGATGTCGTAAGGTCCCGCAACGGTCTCCGCCTTCTTGATACCCTCGATGGATTTGATTTTCCGAAAAACCTCTGCCGTTTTTCCCGGTTCGGCGGAAATTAAGCTATACGCGTTCACCATTTTCCCACCTCACACTAATTTCTAACGGCTCGCTTTAAAACCTCTCCCTTTTAACTTTTATTTCAAGAACTCGCCCATCAACTATTTTCATCACCCTGTCTGCGAAACCTGCGATCTCAGGATCATGCGTCACTAAGATCACTGTCGTGCCGCCTCTATTGAGTTCTTTTATATGCATCATCAACTTCCTTCCGGTTTTCACGTCCAGGTTACCGGTCGGCTCATCTGCGAATATTATTGATACATTATTGGCCAGAGCGCGCGCGATAGCTACGCGTTGTTGTTGTCCTGTGCTGAGCTCAGATGGTAGATGTGTCAGTCGCTCCTTCAAGCCAACTTTTTCCAACAACCCTCTAGCAATCTTTTTTTGCCTCGCTGATTCTACTCCAGCAAGATATAGTGAAACCTCGACGTTTTCAATTGCGGTGAGATATGAGATAAGATTGTAAGTCTGAAATATAAAACCAAATTTTTTTCTTCTAAAAGCCGTTCGTTCCCTTAGGCTCATTTTGTAAAGTGATTTGCCGTCAACTATGACTTCGCCGCTTGTTGGAGTCAACAAACCTGCAATAATATTTAGAAGCGTGGTTTTTCCACTTCCACTCGGGCCAACAAATGAGATGAACTCGCCATTTTTTACCTCAAAGCTAACGTCGTTCAGGGCACTTACAGCTCCATAAATCTTAGTCACGTTTCTTACTTCGATCATGTCTATACCTCCCGCAACGCCTCAACCGGATCTAACTGTGCTGCCCTTCTGGCCGGTAAAATGCTGGATACAATGCAAATGACTATAGCAATCGTGATAGAGTATGGCAAAAGTCCTGGCAATGGTGGGACTGATGTGCCAGCGATATGTGGTCCCGCGACCATTGAAGAAACCGTTCCCAGAGCGTAACCAATGAAACCTCCAATTGTACCAAGGATTAACGCCTTCAGCACAAAGAACTTGTATATCGTGCGTGCATCCATGCCTATCGCTAGGAGGATTCCGATCTCATGGCGCCGTTCGGACACGGACGAAAACATGTAATTCATCACGAGAAAGACGCTTAGACCTAGTACAATTACGGAAATTATGAAGATGAAATTCTCGACTTTGGTGAGCGTCCCTATTTGGGCTTCCGTTATTTGCTTTATGGGAATGGCCCTAGCGTCGTCCGGCAGCGCTTCATCTATCTCTGTTGCAATGTCATAAACGTTCATTTCTGAACATGCGATACAGCTCGTGGAGACCTCGATCACATTTACCATTCTTTCTTTGCCAACAAGATCTTGTAAGACATGTAGCGGTACAAATGCTGCAAAGTCGTCGGCTGAACCTGTTTCATCCAATACTCCAGTAACCATAAACATTTCATTCTCTAACTCTATTTGAGGGACTGGTCCCAAATGAGCAGCCGCGTAGTGACCGAGCAGAACCTGCTTATTCTCTGGGAATTCATCAGCTACCACCCTCCTGTTTATCATCCACCATGGCTTCGCCTTCATTTCGTCTTCAGTGATACCAACCACCAGTAAGTTGGTATTTCCAACCATGAAGCGTTCATACAGTTTTGGCGAGACCGCTACCAGCATCTCGTGGTGCTCTATCTCTTGAATTAAGTCGACGTATCCTTCAGGGAGAAATGCACTACCAAGTCCTGAGCCGAAATATGCATCAAATGGCTCGTCTTTTGATTGAACCATTATATTTGCGCCGAATCTTAAAAGCTGCCCCTTAACCTTACCATATAACGCTTCATCAGTCGTCTGGGCTGCGACGAAGATGCCGATTCCTAAGATTACACTTAAGATACCTGCTATTAGTTTCATCTTCCTGCGGCTTAACTCTTTAACGACGAAATCTAGTGTTCGCATTCCATACCTTCTTTTAGTAAACTTTTTATACATAACATTGTTATATATATTTAAGTTACAAATCCACTTGTTTACGAACTCGGAGGGTCACGGGATGAATTTTAAAACCAAGAAAATCGTGACCACCTTTTGTAGTCTCTCTGTTATCGTGGGGTGTACGTTAGCATACGCAGTTTTAACCGGACAAACAGGCACGAGCACAGATTCGCCTTACACAATCCCACTGGGCATGTATACTGGGCAAGTGACCTATGATTCTAAAGAGAATTATTACTTTATAGAAGTAGAAGGAGCACGTTTTCCATTTAAAACAGACCCTAGACGAGCCCTAGCGGTGCCATTTGAAGCACCGGGAGAAAATGAGGTGGCAAAAATCTCAGCACTTCTCCTAGGAATGATGGGCGAAAATGTTTTGCATACTACGATACTGATAAACCCGGATGAAGAAAATGAGGTAATGCCAGCTATCATTGACTTAGCACAATATATTCAAATAGTCAATCGTAGAAAATTCAATGGTTTGGCTTATACAAAAGCCGGTGGCCAGTTGCAAAACTCTGTCATATATGGTTCTCAAATCCAATCCTTAGAAGAGGCCACCCCCGAGGCCACCATAATCCAGATAAAGGGCCCCGAAAGTGGAGCGGAATCAACCAGAGTGAGAGTTCTCGGGGACGGAAAATTTGTCGTCGAGGGCAAAACCTATGAGGAAACTTACGAGGCAGCGGATTTTGTCAGTGTAACTCTTCTCAAGATGCTGTGCGGCAGTGCAGATTGTCCCGACGCGGCCTCATGCGCGACAGGCGGTGATTGCGGATGTTAGCTTTCCAGCAGGTTTAAATTTTGCATAAGTTCGTCACTCGACCCACGGAGTTCGTCGGCTAAGCTTGGTACGTACCACGATACTTTTGTATGCTTTTGTGCAATGCACACGACAGAACGTCAGCTTTTCCCCAATTTCCTCTTTAGATTCTCCTTCGTAGATACTGCATCATAGATGCTTGCTGGCCGCGCAAATATTCTTAATAATTTAACACCCTTATATATTGGGAATGACGATGAGAGCTTACTTAGACAATGGCACAACAACCCCGGTAGCTGGAGAGGTACTCGACGCCATGTTACCGTACCTCACCGAGAAATTTGGACATCCACTCTTTCTTTACTCACTCGGGCAAGAGGCTGCAGATGCCGTGGAAAAGAACCAAAAAACCATAGCTGATACCCTGAACGCTGAACAAAAGGAGATAACTTTTACTTCGAATGCGACGGAGGCCAACGATTTCGCCATTAGAGGCTTTGTTCATGCCAATAGAAAAAGTGGCAACCACATAATCACGACGAAGATCGAAAATCCATCAGTTTTGCGGCCATGTGAAATTCTTGAAAAAGAGGGGTTCAAAGTGGATTATTTAGACGTTGACTCTCAGGGGTTCGTTGATTTAAAACAACTCCAAGAGTTGATAAACGAAAAAACCATTCTCGTCAGTGTGGCACATGTCAATGATGAGATAGGTACGATCGAACCTATAGCGGAGATAGGAAAGATGTTACATGAGCAGAAACATAAGATATATTTCCACGTGAATGCTGCCGCTTCGTATGCAAGAGTTCCAATCAATGTGCAAAAAATGGGCATAGACCTCACGAGCCTGAGTGCCCACAAGATTCACGGCCCTAAAGGCGTTGGTGCGCTTTACGTGCGGGAGGGTACAAAGATCAAGCCGACTTCTTACGGCTACATCTCTATGTTCCCGCTTAAGCCAGGCACCGAGAATATCCCGGCAATCGTCGGCTTTGGCAAGGCGGCTGAGTTAGCGTTTGCAAATTTCAACAGCCATGTAGAGCACATGCGGAAGTTGTGCGATAAGCTCATGGCAGGAATCGAGGAGCGCGTGCCCCATGTGGTGCTCAATGGACCTAGAGGTGAGAAACGCAGCCCCGCCAACGTGAACTACTCATTCAAGGGAGTGGAGGGCGAGTCGGCGTTGCTCCACTTAGATCTGAACGGGATTTCGGTCGCTACGGGATCCGCATGTTCCACGCGAAAGCTCGAACCAAGCCACGTCCTGACTGCTATAGGAGTCAAGCCCGAAGTCGCCCATGGAACCATAAGGTTCACGCTGAGCAGGTACAACACGGCCGAGGAGATTGACTACGTGCTGGAAGTAGTGCCGCGCGTTATTGAGAACTTGCGCAAGATAAGCCCAGTAAAACCTGAGGAGCTGTGAGGTGAGCCTGTGCCAGTTGAATTTACAGAACGGAGCCTGCTGAAGTATACCCAAAAGGTGATCGAGCTATTCAAGGATCCCAAAAATATCGGAGAGATGGAAGACCCAACTGTGACTACAATCGAAGGCGATCCCCAGTGCGGCGATATGTTCAAGATGTTTTTGAAAATTGAAAACGACAAAATTGTAGACGCGAAGTTCCTTTCTTTCGGGTGCGCGGCGAACATCGCCACTGGTTCAATGACAACGGAAATGGTGAAGGGAAAAACCGTAGATGAGGCCAAAAAAATCACCATCAAACAAATCGCGGATGCTTTAGGTGGTCTTCCTGCCCTCAAGATGCACTGCGCCGTACTTGCGTACAAAACGCTGAAAAAGGCGCTACAGGAGTACAGGCAGAAGCTGTCAGGCGAAACTCAGACTGATCTTAAGGGGCTGTGAAGATGGCAAATGGCGGCCAAATATTAATCCCAAAATTCAGGGGGGAGTGCTTGCTTTCAAAGGGAGTCGAGGTTCGAGATTTGATGAGAGTGAGAAAGGAGACTGTGATGTATGTTCAGCCATGCGCGTCAGAGCGAGGAAAATTAATGGCAGACATCGAACTCACCAAGGAACCCACTGGACAGTTTATCGATCCCGAAACCCTTTGCTCGCTGCTCGAGATTCACCGGAGGCGCTTTGCAGAGCTGAAGTGCAGCCCAAGTTTGGGTGTCGCGAAGCTCAAGTTCAAAGGCAAAGAGATAAGCATATTCAAGAATGGTAAGTTGAAAATTCAGCGAGCGCTCGACCGAGATGAAATCTTGAGAGTCGCGAATTCCGTTTCCCGTTTAATCTGGGGCGCCGCCGTATGTGAAGTCTGCAAGCAACCGACTCTCAACTGCGCGTCCGGGAAGTGTGGGAAATGTGCTTTGGGAGAGCAGGCGGCTGTGCAGGTCGATGCACTTCCAAATGCTGAATTGTTGCATCAAGTGTACGCCAATCTAGAAAAAGCGCGAAAATCTCCCGATGAGTCTGAGAAATCCTTGCGTGCAGCAAGATATCTTGCGCTGTTTTTCACCACGGAGGCCCCTTCCAAGGAAGACGCAGCCATGGGCCTCATTTTACTAGCAAAAACCAATCTGGTGAAAGCACCCAAAAGTTAAAACAGAAGTTTTTATAACAGTGTTAAATGATAACCATGAGGCCCCCCTGCGAAGTTGTGGTCAAAGATGTCCTCCCTGCGATAAGGGCGATGTTGGTCAAGGAACTCATCGAGCGCCATCAGCTAAGCCAGGTCGAGGTGGCACGCAAGCTCGGAATCACCCAGCCAGCGGTGAGCCAGTACCTCAGCGAACTGCGAGGTTCAGGTTACGCTAGGCTTTTCAAGAGGCGGGAGATAGCGCGGTCAATGAGGGAACTCTCGAATGCTATCGCTAAGGTGGAAGTTCGGCACAGCCGAATCATCCAGATGTACTGCAACATCTGTAAAAAAATGAAGATGAAGGAAATTCTCTGCGTCTTGCATACAAAATCCGCTCCCTATCTAAAGGAGGAAGGCTGCAGGATCTGCCTTGGTTGACCTTGGCACCGTCCTAGAGAGAACCGCAAGTGGGTGCCCCTTGCTTTTGAATTCAAACATATTATACCAACCGAACGGCACTCGGAGAACCCTGTAGCCATCCCCTTTCAATTTAGCTTCGATGCCAACCAGCAAGTGGCTCGCGAACGTGGGAGAACCTAATTCGCATGAAAGATGGGCAAACGGGAATATCACGATGTTCTTAACTTTAACTCTAGACGCGATGTCTTGAATTTCCGCCACGGCTTTTTCAACTGGCCCATTCACCAGTTCATCCACCTTCTCCACGCAGATGAAAGCGATGAGTGGATCTCGCATCTCCCCTGCCCTGTTTTCTGGCCCAATCTCTTCCGCGAATTTCGCCTTTTCTCTCACCCTGTAATTTAAATAATCCGCGTGGATAAACAATATCTTCATGTGCTCACTTGGAGCCGGGAGAGGGAATTGCACCCCCGTAAGCGGTTCTGCAGACCGCCGCCTAAGCTACTCGGCCATCCCGGCACTTGCAATATATAAATATAACGGTGTTATATAATTAACGGTGGATGGGTATGGCTTACGACCTTCAAATTCATGACCTTATTAAAAGGACTTTGAAAAAATTCGAGGTCAGGACTTTTAAGGAGAACTTCGGAGAGTACCTTTTCACTTTAGCTTAAT
>JABAOC010017267.1_pt1 | contig 11560 bp, 5 predicted proteins | sample 7062161 | NCBI WGS metagenome assembly JABAOC01 (sample SAMN14538625, study PRJNA623070) | marine sediment metagenome | biome: marine biome [ENVO:00000428]; feature: marine pelagic biome [ENVO:01000023]; material: deep marine sediment [ENVO:00002113] | place: India: Gulf of Khambhat ... | reverse complement strand
AGTTGATCCTGATTTTAAGAGGAGACCTGAATTGATAGACGCAGCAAGAACAGCCATTGAAAACAGATTAAGGTACAGAAGAAATAAGAGTGGCGCTGAGATGGCTTTCGGACTGGTACAAAAAGGTCTTGCTGCTGCACATATTAATGATGCAGAACATGCCTATGAATGTATTGACTGGTTGTGCAATTCCTACTGGTCACCGGCGTTGACATCTTATCATGATCCCGGCGAGATATTCAATGTTGATATCTGCGGCGGACTCCCGGCTGTTGTAACGGAAATGCTCGTTCAATCCTCGGCTAATACTATCGATTTGTTACCTGCACTTCCAAAAGAATGGTCTAAGGGACAAATTCGAGGTGTACAAACCCGATGTGGCGTAACAGTAGATTTTATATGGAAAGACAGTAAGCCTGTGTCGGCTACCTTTATCGCTAAAAGAGATGCATCCTTCAAGCTTAAATTCAATGAAAAACAATGGCCAATAAAACTCTATACAAGACAAAATTTGAACTGGGAGGGAGATGATTAGATCTCCTAATGAAAGTAAATCCTTAGCTAGGAAGAACATCTTTTTGGATTTAGTCCAAAAAGCAATAATACCAATGGAGAATAACTTATGAAAACCAATGCTTTGTTTATGACAATATCGCTGGTTTTACTATGCGTATTGTGCTCATCCGGAATTGCACACAGCTCTGAGTTTAAGGCCGAAGGCAATACTAATCCTGATCATCAGGCTCCCAAGAATAAAAGAGGTGAAGTCGTGGTTACTTTTGATCTGCTGCCCACCAGGATGAGCTTTGACCTTCCCTCTTTTCCCTGTTTGGTGACGGAAAACAACATTTCTTATTATAATGGCTGGACAGAAACCTATGATGAAGCTGCTGGGGAAGGTTCTTGTGAACCGTTAATGGACAGGGAAAATGTTTATAGCCGTATGTGGATTGAGAGCCAGAACGATGCACGTATAGTAGTGCGCTGGCGCGCGGCACTGGTCAGTTCTAACGGCATTATCGCTCACAAAGATGCACCAACCGTTTCACCTTATGGGCCTGGTGACTGGGTAGATGAATGGTATATCATATACCCCGACGGTATTCATGTACGTAAATCCAGGATATATACCTATTTTGCTCCTCAGAGTAAACCTTTCGGCTGGGACAGGGAACCACCAAACTATATCTTTGAGTTTCAGGAGATGCTGTTTCTTGGAGAGCGCGGACACCTACCGGAAGACGATATCCAAACCAAGGCCTTGACTTTAATCAAGATGAACGGAGAACATACTACCATTTCCTATGATCCTTACCCCATACATTTTGAACCAGAGGAAGAGGAACTATATGCAGCTTTCGGAGAGTTCTGGAATGCCAACATTTTTGTCGTTAATACCAAATCAGAATACCATCCTTTTACCATAGGAAGGGACAAGGGCGTTTCCGTTTCGCCTTATGCGCCAGAGCGTAGGACTCGTCGCGGCACTTTCCAGTCGTGGCCCCAAAATCCCAACCGACGTGAAGGTTACCATGGTGCTGCTCTTGGACATATCATCCTCAGGACGTTCTATCAAAAAACTGATACAACGTTAACTCAGATTTATCTGTCTGGATTTACAAATTCTACCAAACCACATACGGTGTTGGTGCCATTGGGTAGGTCCTGGTTGCATGCCCCCAAGATAAAGGTCGTCAACGAAAATATGCAGGTTAAGATTTTCGGTTATGATCCCGCCCAGCGAGCCTATCTTATCGACTATGCAGGGGTCAAACAACCAACAGCTGTCCAGTTTGAAATCGCCGCCAGTGAAAGCTCACCGATAGTCAATCCCGCTTTTCTTATAAACAACTGGGGGAAAAAAGATGCAGTGCTGGAACTCAACGGATCTGTTATAGACCGAAGTGCTGATTTCCGCTTTGGGTACTACGATTCGTTGGATATAGATGACGAGCAGGAGTGGAAGGACGTGCTGATCATATGGGTGCAGGTGAAATCATCTAAACTAATACGAATCAAATTGTTGCCAAAAAATAAATAGATCCTATCAAAAAAGTGAAGAAAGTTGTTTATGAAATCAACAAGTAAAGGTCCCAATCTTGTAATTTCAATATGTCCTTAAGATGCTCTTATGGCCACAACTTTTCCGGCCCCAGATTAGCTTCTACAATATTCTTGTCGGCCTGGTCTACTATACCATCACCGTTTAAGTCCGCCGGTGCTGTTGGTATAGTAGGAAGGTTAAGAATATCCGCCAATGTGAGAGTGAAGTTAAAGATACGAACGTTATCGACATCCCCTATAAGATCCAATACATCTTCATTATAAGGGTAAGAACTGTTCAGAGAACCACCTATGCGGACCGTGTCGGCCGCAATCCCGGGGATAGCCGGATTCATTTCAGCAGCTTCTCCTGCCACTCCATCCAAATACACAATAACCAACTCACTATCGGCATCATACGTTGCGACCACACTATGCCACTGGCCATCAACCGGATCGTCTTCCACCGTGGCAGCACCTACAGTGTAATTGTCGTAAATAACTTCACTCCAATAAGGTTGGCCCCAATGATGGACAAAAATGGACATGGAATGATTGTCGCGATCATTGTCCCGGGCCGAGCTCAATAGAACGCTCGCATAGTCTGTCTTAAAGTCCATGGCAATGGAAAAATCCCTGGAACCATCAAAGGGATTGTCGGAGCCTAATGGAATATCCATGAAGTTCGAGCCGTTAAGTGTCAGAATGCCATTGGCTACTGTGGGATTGTTCTGACCCACGCCGTTGCGGTTGTTGCCTGATGTATCCGATAATCCGGTATCGAACGTGTACTCAACCGATAAGGGTCTTTTCAACCAGTTGTCTGCTATGACGGCCAGGTCCTCTTCATCTACGATGCAATCGCCCGTAAGGTCTCCGGGAACCTTCTCCGGAATGCAGCTGGATGGATACAGTCTTATATCATCGATGTATACAAGACCTGAGCTGCCGGCCCCGGCAATGCCAATCGTCAGGGACGTAACATTCTGCAGGTCCACACCAAACGAGGCAAGGTCGATATTAACCTCCTGCCAGAATTCTCCGGTAAGATCGGCACTTTGGTCTTTTCTGACGTCGTTGACCTTCACATACAACTGGCCGCCGAGATTGTCCTCGCTGCCATGTATGTACAGCGTCAGAGCTTTGATATCAGCTCTGGTCCAGTCCGGGCCAATCGAAAGATCGCTGGTTTTCGCGGTTATCTCGGATATACTCGCCACGGCGTTGTTGTAAGCCAACGGCACGGATTTGCTGCCGCTATGGACAATAGTTTCCTCCATGTAGGAAGGACTGCTCTCATCACCTACAGCGGATCCTGTACCATTGCCGGGATTGAAATTTGGGGTGCCGGGTATGCCATAGCCAAGCCCATCAAGCCAAATTTCCCATATCTGTCTATCAGTAGTATTGTAAGATTCGAAATCATCAACAACAAGATAATCCTGTGTTGAAAAGCTCCAGATATCACCTGCCAGCTCGGCAACATCGGTCTCAAGCACCTGCCAGTAGTACATCTGGCTCAAAACGAGATCCGGCATGAAACTGGTCTCTGTAATATCATCACCCACCAAAGTCAGGTCGTTCATATCCGTGCCTATTAATACATCGTGCGTATCTGCTTCGCGTCCTGAGCGCCAGCGTAAAGCCGTATCAGGCAGTACATTTTCAGCACCATCAGCCGGCTCAGGTTCACGGGCACGGATAGGAAGGTAAAGAATACGGACTTCACTCAAGCCATACTGGCTCCTGCCAGAAAAATTGCTGACAGCCCTCAAACGAATGTGTGTGGCAACAAGGCCGTCTAAGGCAATCACATTGGGGTTTGTGGGCTCTTTGCCCATGGCAGGATCGAGTTGAATCGGATCAAGGGCAGCAAAATCTGTCCCGTCCAGAGAATACTCAATAAGCACCTCCTTGAAACCATAACCCAGCCTGTCCTCACGGAACCTGTTATAGTTCCAGACCAGCAGCTCATGGAGCTTGTAGGGCCGATCGAACTGGTATTGGATCCATGCCGGCTCGGTAGCATCTCTGGCACTGAGCCACATATTATATTCATTGACATCATGCAGGTCGTTGTCATCCAGTCCTGAGAGATTTACGGTATTGTTGGGTTCGTATTTAGGATCGAAACTGGAAGCTGCAAAAGCGATGATTTGTTCGTCGAGAGCCATGGTATAGGCATAAGGCTCGAGCGTAAAGCTCCAGGTTTTACCTTTGTATATCCCGGGATTAGCCGGGACATTTACCTCATCGATGCGCCAGTAATAAGTCTGGCCCCAATCGAGTAAGCCGGGAGGATTATAAATCGTGCCCGACTGGCCGGGACTTAGGAGCAAATAGCTATCAAAGCCTGCTTCGTTGACATCGTTGAAATCGGTGCCGAAGTAAACGTTATGAGTTGAAGCGTAGATTCCCGGGCTCCAGTTAAGTATGGTGTCTCTCGGTACATCTGTTGCTTCATTGTCCGGGCTCGGACTAGTTGCTAATTCTTTAGCGAGACGGTAGCTTGCTATTTCCGGCATCTCAGAGACGTCAAAAGCCCTGTTCCAAATCGCGAACATGTCAATCTGGCCCTTGAGGTCCGGCAGGAATTCTGTTCCCTCGAGAGATCTCATGTTTTCGTTACGAGGGGAACCAAGGCGAATTCCATAATCTAAGGTCTCGTCCCACTCACCACTCCAGTCTTCTATAAGACTTCCGTGAGCGACTGCACTTCCTCCTGCGTCCAGGTGATAAAATGTAAAGGTATCTATGGCCTGTTCATAGGTTATGATGACCAAATGAACAGTTCCGTCGGAATACCCGATCCCGCTCTGGTCGGATAGCCCTCCACCCGAAAACCAGAGGCCTATACGCTGGCCGTCATCATTCGTGCTCAAGGAAAAGTCTGCACTTTCTGAAGCGCTGTCCGGACCGATGGAAACCAACATACTGCCGCTCTCGCCATAGTATCCGCTTTCGGTACTCTCACAGGCGTAGGCAATGGCAATGGTGAAATCGCTCAGTGCATCAGCCAACGGATTAACCGCACCAAAGCCCGCAACAGAACCGATGTCTGCGTAATCCCCATCGCCATCGAGCCATAAAAGACCATCGGAGATATAGGTGTTTCCGCCGAGGACAGCGTCGTGGCCGTTGCCGCTGCCATCTATAAGGTTATCAAAGCCATGCCAGACCAACAGGCCGTCTATAAGATCAGCATTAGCAATGTTACTAGTTATGCTCAGCGCCACAACAAGGAGGATTAGATAAGATAGTTTTCTACACATCATAAGCCTCCCTCAAACCTCAAAAAAGTAAACGGGTCAGGGATAACTACTCAGTTGCTGAAACTTAAAAGGGGGGTTTCTGGAGATAAGCACCAGAAACCCCAAATCATAACTAACACTCTCCAATGAGGTGCTTTTTATGGCCAGATCTCTTCAGCACCCAAATTGTCTTCGACAATATCCTTGTCTGCCTGATCTACGATACCGTCGCCGTTCAGGTCTGCCGGATGCGCGGGAATACTATCCGGAAGTTCGGCCGCATCGTCTTCTGTAAGGACGAAGCTGAAAACACGAAGATTGTCGATGCTGCCGACGAGATTTTCCACACCTTCATCATAGGGATATACACTATTGAGAGATCCACCAATACGTACTGTGTCGTCGGCAATGTCCGGAATCTCCGGATTCCATTCACCATCCCAACCAGGTTCTCCATCCAGATAGACCCTAATCAGTTCATCTGCAACACTATAAGTCACTACTACGGAATGCCATTCACCATCCAGGGGATTGTCTCCAGAGCCTGCTCCCCCGATATAGAACTGATCATAGATGACTTCGGCATAATCTTCCTCATCCCAGTGATGGACAAAAATCGACATGGCATGATTGTCCGGTTCATCATCCCGAGCAGAGCTAAAGAGTAACGAAGGCGTCTCTGCCTGGAAATCCAGAGCAATAGAGAAATCTTGAGAACCGTCAAAGGGATTATCCGCTCCTAACGGAATATCGACAAAGTTAGTGCCGTCTAAGGTCAATACTCCACCCTGAACTACAGGACCGTCCACGCCCACACCATCACGGCCATTTCCGGAGGTGTCGGACAGGTCCGCATCAAAGGTGTATTCCACATGCATGGGAGTACCTAACCAGTTGTTTGCTATGATTACTAGGTCTTCTTCGTCTACGATGCAGTCGCCGTTGATGTCCCCTTGCAGATCCGTTCCAGGCAAACAGCGGCTCGGATATAGCCTGATGTTGTCAATGAACATAATACCGGAACTGCCTGCACCTTTAATGCCAATCGTCATGCTGGTAATATTCTCGAGGTCAACACCAGCGAAATCGGCCAGATCGATATTCACTTCCTGCCATGATTCATCTGTAAGATCGACTGTTATAGCTTGTTCAACGCCGTTGACTTTGATAAACATCTGGCCACCAATATTATCCTCACTACCATGGAAATAGAGGGTCAGGGCCTTGACTTCAGACCGCGTCCAGTTCTGGACCTCGTCATAGGTACGTGTAGCCTCCGATATCACGGCATCGCCTGTGTTATCGTAGGTTAGCGGCATGGATTGATCGCTATCGTCGTGGGTGATATCCTTTTCCGTTTCACCAAAGTCATAGCCAACAAGCGAGCCATTGGTCGGTTCTCCAGCACCATCGGCCCAGGTACCCCAGATGGCTATATCTGGATCATCAAGACTGTCCTCATAGCTTTCCATATCATCTATAGTAAGGAAAGCGTTCGTGATGAAGCTCCACACAGCACCGGCAAGTGCCGGATCGTCGGTCTCATCGATACGCCAGAAGTATTCAGTGTCTAACTCTAAGCCTTCGGGCTTATAACTGGTTTCATCTATAGTATCAACCAGAGGCAGATCCTCCTCATCTGTACCAAGGTAAACTTTGTGTGAAGTTGCCTCTCGTCCGGCCCGCCATTCCAGTACCAGATCGTCCAGTTCTACGAATTCTTCCGGTTCAGGCACAGGATCCATGGCACGTATCGGTAAGTAGTGAATACGTACGCTACTGAGACCAAACTGATCATTAAAGCCTGACTGATTACTCTTGGCCGTGAGGCGAAGCCCCGTGGCGAGCGTACTTTGAAGATCCAGGGTATCGGTTGCCGGTGTGTCCACGCCCGGTGCCGGATTTAGGTTAACCGTCATTAGTTCGACCCAGGTTATGTCATCGGCTGTAAGATCATCGGTTGTATACTCAATGACGGTTTCCTTAAAACCGAAGCCAAGGTCCGGTTCCACATCCTCATTGTAATTCCAGATATCCATTTCCATGAGTTGGTAGGCCTTGTCGAACGGGAACACAATCCAGGCCATCCCATCCGGTTCGATATCACTGAGCCACATTGTCCAGACCTCTGTGTTCTGTATACCATCTTCAACACCATCCCAGACTGTGGCATCGGCCCAGGTGTCCTCGTTTGCCACGCTGGAGGCGTGGATTTCCACTTCGTAGTCTGCGTACTGGTACTGATCTTCCTCAGGGTCCAAGACATAAGCATAGGGCTCTACTATAAAGCTCCAAGTGGCGCCTTTCCAGGGACTATTGGGGTCTGCGTCATTGATTTCGTCGATGCGCCAGAAGTACTCTCCGCCCCAATCGAGAATTTCTACAAGAGTATAGGTAGTGTCAATCTGACCAGTGCTAACGAGCAGAGGACTGTCCGTGTCGGCCTCGTTAACATCATCAAAGTCGGTACCGAAGTAAACATTGTGTTTTACAGCAAATGCTCCCGGATTCCAACTCAGCTCCGGCTCCCGATCTACAAAATCATCGCCGTTACCCGGATCCGGATTGCCGGCCTTTCCTGAAGGGGGACCAGTACCGAAATCAACCACTTCCGGCATCTCCTCTTCGTCGAGGACTCTGTTCCACATCGCGAAATAGTCGTACTGACCTTCAAACCATCCAAACCAGTCTTCATCGGCATAGAGAATTTCGTTGGCTGGGAATCCAAGACGGGCGCCGTAATCCAGGCCCGTATCCCAGGCGCCGCTGTAATCCATATCTCCGCCAGCCAGTTCCGTTGGCGTTCCGTCCACCGGATCCAGGGAATAGAAGGTATATCCATCGCCAGGCATATAGGTGACGACCAGCCAAGCAATCTCGTCAGCGCTTGGGATTTCCGCACTGTCAGTGGCTTCTACCCACCAGTGATCAATATAAACAATATCTTCTGCTTCCACGAATAGATTAAAATCACCAGTGCCATCGCCACTATCCGGACCGATAGACAGAATTGTGGCACCCCACTCACTTGTGAAAGCGGAATACGCGATGACAACGCTCCATTCGCTGGTTTCGCCGTCCACGATTAGCGGATTGACAGCGCTGAAGGCTTCGAAACTGCCGATGTCAGCATAACCGTCACCGCCGACATACAGCAGGCCGTCCTCAAGGTAGGCGTCACCCTCAAGGATGAGGTCGAGACCGTTGCCGCTGCCATCGATATGGTCATCGAAGCTATGCAGGACCACAAGCCCATCGCTGAGGTCCGCATTTGCCGTATCGCCTGCTAAACACAGTGCAATACAAAGGACAATTAGGAAATTTAGCTTTTTGCACATAATGCTCCTCCTTTCAGAAATTAACTACGACTATGATTTTAGTTTAAGCTGTCGATAATCTGACTTATCGAGGTTTTTTAGAAGTTTAAGACCTTCAGAACAATATTTTTATACACAGCTAATATAATCCTGAGTTTTAATCCTCCTTGCAAATAAGCCCCTTCTTAGCTGTTAATTGAGGTATAAATCACCCGTTATCCAGTGAGCAGTCCATTAGCCCTCTTTTTTCCGGAAAAACCGTATAAATCTTAGGTTAAAATCATTATAATACCTCAATTTTATTTGTACAAAATAACTATCCTCATGTCAAGAGTAAAATAGCAAGATTTGTTGTTAAGACTCATTTTAAGGATTTCCATTATCTCAACACTAACAATTTGCTAATAAGATTCCAGGTTGTTGTTTGGCTATTGTTTAACTTGTTTGAGGTCATAGGTCATATTGCTTATATCCACAGTGATAATGGGCTAAATCCTGGGAAATGTAAGAATTTTGTGCACCCTAGATCAGATTGGTCATTATTTGACAATAACATCTCTTTTTGATAGTGTAAGTTGAACACAAGTCGTACTAACAGAGAAAGTATCTAAGATGACCGAATCCAGCCTGCACTGCAGTTGCTACCTATCAATGATGTCAGATGTTTTCTGACATCGAGCCTGAAGTAAAACCTGTAGAGAACAGGTAAATTATGCTAAAGTGTTCTATTCAACTGATTCTATTATCGATGTTTATTTGTTGTATTGGTTGCCAGACACATAGCGACTATGGTCCTAGCGGAGAAGGGAGGATTTTGTGGTATTACAAACCGGACGGCAGTGATGTATTTGACTGGTGTCAGCCGGCTATTGTTCATAACGAAAAGACGGGTCAACGCATTATCATTTTGGGGGATGGTGATGAAATTGGTGGAGGTCGGCTTTACGCAGTCGATGCCGATACTCATAAGGCTGTGTGGGGCCCTATCTCATTTGACGGCCCAATTGGGAACTCGCCTATTACACTCAGTTCCGATGGTAAATGCGGCTACTTCGGAGAAGGGAGCAAGCCCGGCAGGCTTTACTGTGTCGATACTTCCGATGGACACATTATCTGGACCGCGAGGGGTATGCCTCCGGATGCGGGCGCTTTCATGTCTTGTGGCGCTTTAGCCCGTGACGGGCGCACATTCTACATCGGTTCCGGTGCCTGGCCGGAGGACCACAGCCTCGCAGACAATCGTCTTTACGCAATTGACACGGAGACAGGTCAGCTTCGATGGATTTTCACAGCACAATCTCACCCTAATGAGGGTGAAAGTCGTGCCCCGAACTATGGTTCATTCTTCTGCGATCCAGCTGTTCTCACAAACGGCCATATTGTCGCAGCTACGTTTAGTGGCCACGTTTACTGCCTTAGAAATAACGGAGCTACAGCCGAAAAAGTCTGGGACTTCGAACTCATTGACTACAACGCCACTGGATATCCGGAGACAGAACAATTTCACCAGGAGATATGGGGTTCACCCGCAATCGATGCCGACGGGACAATATACATCGGATCGAATGCAGGAAAGGTACATGCCCTCGATCCCAAGACCGGTAAGCTCAAGTGGGAATCCGAGCGAACCGGCGGCGAAATTTTCGGCGCCCCGGTGATTGGAATAGATGGTGAGATTTATGTCGGCGCTGAGGACCACTACCTGTACGTTTATCAGCCCCCTGTGCCTGCGACTTCAAAGCCAGTGAAACCTCTGGCAAGTTACTTCTGGAAGGACCGGTGGCCGAACGGTGGAACTGTATTGGCTAGTGGGGAAGTAGTCTTCGGTGGCGAGCAGGGCAATCGATATATCTCGGTGAAGTTAGTAGACGGAAAACTGATTAAGCAATGGGAATCGGATCCGGTTGGCCAACCGGGGGGAAAAAGAGGCTAAAACAGAGCCTCTGATTGACCCGGTCACATACACGATTTACGTCAGTGGTGGGCACTCTGGGGGTCTGTATGCTCTTAAAGGAACACGACCGATGGCTGATACGCCCTGGCCGAAAGTACAACGTGATATCAGGAATTCAGGACAGGCAATGGCCAGATGATCTGCGTGCTATATTATCACCCCCAGTGCAATCATTGAGAATTGCAACTCCATAATACTCTGGATTCATCGAAAGTGCGGAATTCCGAATGTTAATTGCGTATCCGATCTGGCGTTAATTTCATGAGCCCGTAATTATTCTCCCCCATCACACCTACAGTATCCGAATCGGTAAAAACGATATAACCACCATCGCTTGTAATATTGATGTACTCACAGGCATTGTTGCCTTCAAGACTCCCGTAAAGGCCTTCCCACATTAAGTTACCGGTAGCGTCGGTTTTCACAACATAAGCCCACCAAAGATCCGAGGGGCCTTTAGGATGACCGGATTCGGAATACTCATATTCATCTCCCGTCCCCCCAGCGATGATATAATCTCCATCGGGAGTTTGTTTTACGCCGTAGCTTTCATCGTGAATGTATCTGGCATTATAATCCCTGGGCTGGCCGAAGGTCTTATGCCACTGCTCATTTTTGTCACTGCCGACCTTTAACAGCAAAAAGTCCCAGTTGACAGTTCCGTAAGAGGGTGACCGTGAGTGCCCGCCAAAAATATAACCACCGTCAGTCGTTACAGCAAAATCAAAAACCTGATCATCACCGTCGCCGCCATAATTTTTGCTGAATGTTTCGTTTCCTATTTTGTCTGTCAATATCAGGCATACGTCCTGATGGTCTCTTCCATCTTCATTAATCCATACATTTGCAGCAATGGCATATCCCTCAGCAATTTCTTTAACTCTCATTCCGTGAGGTACTGAAGACAGGATTTTCTCCCAATGCAGGTTTCCATCTGCATCTGTTTTCAGGATTGAACCTTGCCCATCATCGCTGATGAATTGATAGCCTCCTTC
>JABAOC010000025.1_pt5 | contig 11568 bp, 10 predicted proteins | sample 7062161 | NCBI WGS metagenome assembly JABAOC01 (sample SAMN14538625, study PRJNA623070) | marine sediment metagenome | biome: marine biome [ENVO:00000428]; feature: marine pelagic biome [ENVO:01000023]; material: deep marine sediment [ENVO:00002113] | place: India: Gulf of Khambhat ... | reverse complement strand
CCAATCTTACTGTTCGGTAAATCAAGAATGCCAACATTCTTTTCAAGGCTTAATTTCCAGATAAAAGTCTTCTCTGGTAGAGGTTTATTCAACATTGCTGTATAAGTTTCGCCTGTTAGAACGCCAAAGTTCGGTAAATGTGTTGAAACCGCATAATCCCTGTTGGGTCTAACTTTTAGTAGATGAAGCACAAGAGTATCACCAGGCTCCGCACCTTCAACATAAAAAGGTCCGGTTTGATCATTCACCTTTGGCAGATGGATAATCTCGCTTGCAAGCTGGTCGCTGCGTGAGATTTTATTGCCGAAAGCATCGACAGTAGTCGTAACCAGAATATCGCCAGGTTTAAGGTTTAGAACAGGCTCGTGTTTTGCATCGTAGGTGTAGTAATATTTTTTAGGCTTAAAGTGGTGCGTCTTCTGAGTTGCAGTTGTACTTACATTAGTTAATAGAGCTAGAAGAGAAAGGAAAATCATAAATTTCTTAGTATTTGACGCTAATATCCTCATTACTTCCTCCTTTTGGCTCATCTTTTTTATATTAGTGATAGCAGGACGCCCCTTAGGCAACCATCCTCATTAATATTAATGAGATGTTCACTAATGGGGCATTAGCGGGGCGTTCGCCAAGGAGACATCCACGTTAATTACAAATTTAATAAATTTTGAAAAAGTGAAACTTGGGGAAACGCTCTCAATTTTCAAATCCTCTACAGCTTCAGGATCATCCATTCTTTAGTATAAGGAACGCTCCCTTGGAGCACACCTTTCTGCTTCGTCACTAATAGGTTATCGCTTGGATTATAGCCAAACCCTCGCTCAGGGTCGTAAAGCCCTGGTTCAACACTGAATGTCATTCCTTCCTTGAGGACTGTATAATCTCCCAGAGCAAGCCAGGGAGCCTGATGACCTTCCATCCCTTCTCCATGGGCGGGACGATGATAGATGTATTTCTCCACACCTTGCTTGACCTGATACTGATGTATCTTATAGGCCACATCAGAACATGTTTTACCAGCCTTGGACTCCTCTTCCTGGATATGGACACAATCCGTGACAACCTGCCATAGTTTCTCTCTGTGTTTGTCCCAGGGCAGTGTCTGATAATACCGGTAGAGCTCTCCGCCATACCCTCCTACCCTGACGCCACCAGACACCTGGAGGGCGTCTCCTTTTTCAATCTTTTTGTAGAAGAATTGATTAGGATGAGGATAGGCCGTGGCAACTCCAGTGCGGCAGCCTATTCCAACGGACACACCCACAGCAGTATGAGGCTTCCCATCCCTTTTGATATCTTTAAGAATCAAATCAGTTCCGTATTCAATAGCGGCTTGCCTTACTTCGAAGTCTGTGGCATCTGTTCCTTTCTCAAGGATATAATCCCTAGCAAAGGCATGAATTTTGCTGAAATAATCCATAGCCCTCTGTGTCAGAGCTATCTCTTCTTTGGTCTTGACTATTCTCATATTGAGGCAAATCTTGCTTATGTCAACAAACTTTGCCTGAGGCAGAATTTTCTTGACTTTTTTCAACTTGGAGGGAGGAAATTCTGAATCGACACCTATAGTTTTGGCGCCGAATCCTCTTTTTTTCAACCCCTTAAGCGCCCAATCAAAAAGGTCAACTGTTTTCCCTTGAACAACCTTTCCCAGGTTAGGAAATCCTCCTTGCGCATGAAGGAAATCAAAATAATATTCATTTTCTGTGCACCACCAAGACGTGACTAAATCTCTGTCCAAACCAGGATGATACCAGTAGATTGCGTCTTCTTTAACTGGCAATAAAACATTGAAAGGTCTTTCTGTTGTGCTGTGAAATAGCCCCGTATAATAGACAAGATTCCACCGATTTTGAAGCAGGACAGCATCGACTCCCTTTTCAGCCACTTTTTCCTTTAAACGCTTTACAGTCCCTTTATACCATCTAAGAGGAAGACGGTCGTTTGTTGCTGCTTCAGGGTGGTCGGGATTTTTGACGAGTAGCTTTTCTGATTCATTTTTTCCTCCCAGAGGAGTGCAAGCTAGACCTTTGGTTGCCAAACCGAGGCTTGCTACTCCCAATCCTGCATTTCTAATAAAATGACGTCGAGATAAGCTCATAAAAACCTCCTTTCTTCCTATATATAAAAGGAATTATGCCACACATGTCAATAATAAAAATACTGGAGATAAAATCAAAAAATAAATGAGGACTCCGCCGCTTTTCAATATCTATCTATCAACTTTCTTAGTGTATAAACGACTAAATACACTGGAGTTAAGTCCTATGAATAATCTAGTTATGAGTAATCACGAAAGAAGAAAGTTTCTACGGTTTTATTGCTCGATTCCTTCGGAATTGGTGGAATTAGAAGGCAAAAATAATTTAATTGAAGGAGCAACGGTTCTTGATTTCTCTAATGAAGGCTTAAAGCTGAGCGTTAATTTTGTTGAACCTAATCCGGGTTCTGAAACAGAAATAGTTCTTTATATTCCCCATAAACAATTGATAACCTCGTTAACGGGACAAGTGATCTGGAGTAAACACGTAAAGAACAAAATGGAAGTCGGACTGAAGATAAAAGATATCGAAAAACAAGGAATGAAAGATATCCTCGACTGGATCTTCCCCAGATGGCTAGAAAAAGAGAAAAAGATTAGAGAAGGCCTTTTCATAGTCTAGCTTTATCCCTTTATTTCCCTCAGAACTTTATCATAGACCTCCTCAAAATTTTCCCTTGTTAAAGTGTAAATTTGCCCTTCATCTTTATATTTTTTTACAAATTTCTTGGATAGAGTTGCTACGACCTTCTTGTCAGAATCAAGCACCATTCTGACAGTTTCCCTAAACTTTTTTGAATAAAACTCCATCATCCCAATCTCATCTATAATCACATATTCTGAGCTTTCATAACTCTCCAAGAACTTGTCCATGATGGCGTCAATACCTTCTACGTTGACTTTGTATTTTGACACGCTAGGCCCATGCTTTATATTAAGAGAAGCTAAAATTTCTTCTTCTTTTGAAGCCAAATCAATTATTTTAAAACCCTGTCTAGCATCATTAATCCTTATCTCGGGCGTTATGAAGCCAGAAACATTTTTATCGGAAATTTCATCCAATAATCTTTGTATTAAGGTGGATTTGCCGCTCCTTGGATTGCCAGTTACGAAAATATTCATTTATTTTTTTTGGATTTAACTTCAGTTGTTGGGCTATATTCCAGACCTCAGGTATTTAGCAACAGAATCAATCGCATAGAACATATCCGGAGAAGGAAGATTATATTCCGTCTTTATCCTGGTGTATCCATGCTTCCGCTCAGGGATAATCAGAATGCTACCTTTGAACTTATTCAGGCCAGCTTGGAGCAGCCTGTGCTTGAGCTCATAATCCAGGTTGAGCTTTTGNNNGAGCCTTTCTTTTTCACCATCTTCGTCTTTTTGAGGGATTCTTCTCTCAAATGGAAGGTGCTTTTTACAAAATATTCGATGAAATAATTAACACCGTACTGGCTGGCCACACTGGTAACAATAATAAAATCAATATTTTTTTCCTCTAAAGCAAAAACACCTTCAGATTTCTGCGCCCTGGAAATCTTTTTTCCTAGCTTTGCCTGCTCGCTCTCTTTATCCAGCTCAGCGAATCCTACTCCTATTCCAAGAAGATGGCGACGAAACTCTTCGAACTTTTTGTGACCTTCTTTCTTTCGTTTTGAAAGAAAAAATGGGAGTAAAAAAGCGGTCACAAAGGCTATGATGATGGGGATGATGTTTTCTAAGTCCATCCTTCTTTTTTCACTTCATATGTAAAGATTAGGTATCTCGCTCTATCAGTAAAGGAAAAGCATGCCTTCCCTCTTAGAGGAACCAGTTTTTTAAGGCTGCAAACCATAATATTTATCATCTTAGGTGGACCGAAGATATAATCGCTTTAAAACTATAGCAGAGGAAAAATTTGGTGTCAAAATACAAAAGATGAAATTTTCCAAATCACCCATTTATCAGGAATGCCAAATATTTAGCCATCAGCGCTATTCCGATGCCGGTCCTGGTGGCAAGTTCTCTTTCAGATATCTTGTCAACAACTCATAAAGATGGCGCGTTGTGTTTTTTCCTTCTTTAATTCCGTGAGTTCGGTTCGGGTATGACATCATCGTGAATTGTTTATTATGCTTGATCAATTCGTTCACAAGCGCCTCAAAGTTCTGATAATGGACGTTATCATCCCCTGTTCCATGAACAACAAGCAGGTTCCCTTCCAGTTGATGGGCAAAGGTAATCGGGGAGCCTTTCTTGAAACCTCCATCATTATCATCGGGAAGTCCCATGTATCTCTCCTGATAAATCGTGTCATAGTAGCGCTGGTCACTGACAAAGGCTATGGCCATGGCTGTCTGATAGAGCTCGGGATACCTGAATATGGCATTAAGACTCATGGAGCCTCCCGCACTCCAACCCCAAATCCCGATGCGGCTTGAATCCACATAAGGCCAGCGCTTAATTATGGCCCTTGTTGCTGCCGCCTGGTCAGCAGAAGCAAGAATTCCTATCTGGCGGTATATGCTTTTCCGCCATTCCCTTCCTCGTGGTACTCTAGTCCCGCGATTATCCACGCTCATGACCAAATAACCTTGCTGGCATAGCATGAGATGCCACAAATAGCGTTTTCCACCCCATCTATCCACGACGGTGGTCCCAGCAGGCTCGCCATAAACAAAAAAGAGCAAAGGATAGCGCTTTCCAGGATCAAAATCAGCTGGTTTCATACACCATCCATCAAGTTTGACTCCTTTCTCTATTTCCACCCGGAAAAATTCGACTGGCAGTCTTTTGAGAGCTTTGATCTTCTTCCGAAGCCCAGAATTATCAACTAGAGTGCGCACAGCCTCATGTTCAGGTAAACTCACAAGTGTTGTTACGGGCGGCTCATCAAATGCGGAGAAGGTGTGAAAAGCCCAACGTGAATCAGGGGAAATCCGATAGCTATGTGTGCCGCTTTGATTAGAAGGCGTTACTCGTTCAGCCTGCCCTGAGCCGTCTAACGGTACCCTGTAAAGATAGCGTTGCGTAGGATTATCAGGTGAAGCTGTAAAATACACCCAGCCTCCCTCCTCATCTACACTTTCCAGGCTGACTATGTCGTATTCGCCAGGAGTTAGAAGCCCAAATTGCTTCCAGTCCCGAGAGGCTATATAAATGTGCCTCCAACCCTCTCGTTCGCTTATCCAGGTGAAGTGTCTTCCCTTATCCAGCCAATGCAGGCCATTGTTTACATCGACCCAGGCATCATCTTGTTCAGTCAGAATCGTCCGCACTTCTCGGGTCTGAATATCCCCCAGCATAACCCAGTTGGTGTTCTGGAGACGGTTAAGACGCTGGAAACAGACATCTCTCGAGTTATTCGCCCAATCCATGCGGGCGATATAATGGTTTCTCGGATTTCCGGGCAATTCAAGCCAGCGCGTCTCCCCTCCTTCTGCACTTACCACTCCGATACGGCTCGAAGAGTTTATCTCGCCGACTTTGGGATACTGGATGGGGATAAGCCTGGGGTAGAGTGAATCAGTGTTGTTGATTAGATAAAAAGTCTTTACCCCTTCTGTATTAAGCTGCCAGTAGGCTATCCATTTTCCATCCGGACTCCATCGATACCCATCCCTGAGTGATAATTCCTCTTCATAAACCCAGTCAAAAGTTCCGTTGATTATTGTCTGAGAGCCATCCTTTGTTAACTGCTCTATCCGATGATCTTTCAGGTCCTCCACGTAGATGTTGTTTTTGTGGACATATCCGACTCGATTGCCCTCAGGGGAAAACTTGGCAAACATGAGTGTAGAAGGCTCTGTGCCTCCTCCAAGCTTATGCAAGCCCCAATAGTCTAAGTCAAGAATCCAGTAATCTCCTCGAGTATTCTGACGCCAAACACGTTTTGTATTGGTGAAGACAAGGAGCTTTTTTCCATCCGAAGACCAATCATAACTATCGATTGAGAGAGGTTTTGATTGACCGGGAGGAATTAGCTGGCTGGCAGGCACAAGAATTTCACGTACTCCGGTCTCAGGATCATAAAGGACAACATCCTTGGCGTCTGAATTCGACTCTGAAGATTCCAGGACCGTAAAAGCATTCCTGTTGTTCAGCCAACGAGTGGCACCGAGACGCTCAGTCGTGAATTCCTTGGAGCTGAAAATACGCTCCAGATTGAGAAGAGGAGAATGCTCTTCTGGTTTCGGCTGTGATGCGCAGGAAAATAATAAAAGAAATATAGGCAGAAAGGATATAAAAACGAAAAGCCTCTTCATAGCTTCCTCCTGTAATTTTTTCTGTCTCATTTTAACGCCGGGATTCAAATTTAGCAAAGCATATAGAGAATCATCACCATCCAAGAAAGGAAATTCCTGTCTTCAAAAAAATCATTTTTTTGTATGTCATAAGTCATCTACGCACATTCACCCTCCGACTCTAGGCAGCAGAAAGATCGTCAATGCAATTTTTAATGAGTTATCTCGACTAAATTATATGCTAGGAAAGTAAATCCAAGGTTTTATAGCTCATAAATTAGAGAGGAGGAATGAATGGAGAAGAAATTTTTTATTAAGGGATTTAATGAAACATCTGAGTTCCCTGTTTTTAAAGACAAAGAGGCTTATTCGTGGAGAGAAGCAAGCATTAAAGCAAAAGAATATTTTGAGCACAGGGGATTGCTCAAGAAAGTTGTGATCTTTGAACAAGATGAGCGAGAGGAGGAAAAAACTGCCAAGCTTGTCTTTAAGAATGTATTTGGCAAGATCGAGGAAATAGATGTCTGGAACCTGCCTGATACAAAAAAAAATAAATAATCAAATCTCTTTATTTTCAGCTTTAAAAAGAATATCCAGCTTGCGCCATCCATTAAATTTAGTGCTTAATCCCTCATGAGTATTGCTCCTTACAAATATCATCTCTTCTAGATACTAACCTTCATAGATATTATTCCTTTTAAACTATTGACCTTTATAACCTAAGGCTGAAGTGTAACCGTATATGCGATTAAAGCATCTTAATCTTGGGAAAAATGGTGCCAGGTCTCTTTTTCAGAAAATGGGGCCTGACCCCATTTATATTGGAGTAACTTAAATTATCAGTAGAAAAATCAAGAAAAAAAAAGTAAAATAAACAAAGGGGAGCATTGATGATGAGCAAAATTTTTATAGTTTTAAGAATCAAAAGGGTTCCCTTATCCGAGAGATGATAACTTTCTCATACAATACTCTACGAAGTTTATTAAGAACAATACCTATTTGTCCCAAGCCAAAAGCCGTTGGATTGGAAAATATTCCCGAAGAGGGACCGATAATATATGCCCACAATCATATAACCCGACGAACCGAAGGCTTCTTTTTAATGGTGGCTGCTCCATCAAAACCCAATATAAGAGGCTTGGGTGATATCACACTTACACACGAGAAATACTTGCCGACGCTAAAGAGAGATATCGAGGACGCCATTTTTCCTCATCGGGTACGAAAAAAGATAAAGAAGAACCGCTTGGCAAAATTATGCTGCAATAAATTCATCCATTATCTAGCTCGATGGGTGATTGCTCAGACAAACAGATACGGCTCGATTGGTGTAGAGCTAAATGAGCCTTTCACAAAGCAAGAAAAGCTCACGAAACAAAGAATTAATAAAGAAGCCTTGGATAAATGCATTGAAAGCCTGGAAGATGATATTCCTCTTGCGATTGCGCCCAGTGCAGGCAAGACATATGAGACGGTTGAAAATCCTGTTTACAATACAGTAGTTCCCACGCTGGCAAGCTGGCTTTACAAGCGCGGAAAGGTAGTGAAAATCGTGCCCGGTGTTGTAAAGGAAAAACCGATGGTCTGCCAAAAGACATATTGGCATTATGTGGCTGATAGAATTATTGTTTATAAGGCCATAAGGTGGCTTCTGAATTTGGTCAAGATAAAAAACTACCAGAGGCCTTGCCTTACTGTTGAGTTTTTGCCCCCGTTATTTTTTAAAAACGCTAACCCTTCAAAATCTGAAAAAGTGGAGTTTGTAAAGAATCTTCAGCAGGTAATTTACGACACTCTGAAAAAAGAGTAATAATAAGAATAATAGCTCTTATTTGGTCTTAAAATAGCATTCGGTTCGGTTATGAGATTTTTTGATGCTTTACCACGATTTTCGTTAATTATTACTTTCTGCTGCTTAATTCTATTGATATTGATATTGACGGGCCATTTCTGGGCAGTCACATACAAAGAATCGAATCAAGAAGAGATTCGAATACATTATTTGACAGATTGGCAGGTCGAACCTTCCCTCAAATACGATACGCTTTGCTTCTTGAATACATTAACGGCAGACTCATTCTACCTAAAACACTATCAGTCTGAGTTTGAGGAATTCGAAAAAAGGCTCAAAAAGCCTGTGAAAAAAGCATTATCAAGCCTGAAAAGAAAAATAAAGGACGAGAAGCGAGGCATCATTTCTGCCTTTCTTTGTCTCTATTTCTCAGCCGTTGACGATAAAACAATAGATGATATGTTGAAGACAATTCAAAATAGCGAGTCCATGAAGAAAAATTTAAAAAAAACTCCTTACTACACAGATAGCGGTTGGCGCCTGTACGAATCAGTGCGAAATGATTTAAAAACAGTCTTAATATTCCTGAAGGAGACTCAGTTTGAATCCTACTGGAAAAAATACATTCTTCCCATAGTCAACGAGACAATAAGACAAATTCGAGAAGAATTGCCAAAATATGATATCACAGGCGAAGTAGAAGCCCACTTAGGCTTCAAGCTCCCTTCGCATAAGATTACTGCTTATATTCTCTATTTCTCCAAGCCTCATGGAATTAAAATTAAAGGAACCCGCTATCTAACAAATGTGGCCTGGCCCACAGAAGTGGTATTGAGGAACGCCATTCACGAAATGATGCATTCGCCCTTTGATTTAGTTTCCGATAAAGAGCTGAAAAAAGTCATTTACCTTTTGAAAAAGGATGAATTTTTAATGGATAAAGTTATGAATCACAATCCTTCCTACGGCTACAATTCCTTTGAGGCTTTCATAGAAGAAGATTGTGTTCAAGCGCTCGAACAGATAATTAATGAAAGACTAAATATAGAAGTCGAGGCACATAAAAGATGGCAAGAAGCTGATGAAGGGATGCATGTTTTTGCTGTAGTTTTATACACTTTAATGAAAAAGAAAAGATTCAATCAAAAAGGCGAAAAATTTCGCGATTTCTTGATAAGAATGATTCGATCAGGAGAATTAGCTCCGGGCAGGATAAAAATTATTTATGATAATTTCTATTCCCAAAGTACCTAGCGTATTATAGTCAGTTTCATTTCTTTATTTAATACGGCCCCTTCTTCAGACTCAGGAATTTCTACATACAAAGAATTTTCTCCAAGGATTCCCTGATCGAGGTCGAGCTTGAATATCGAGCTCCAAACACTCAATTTCTCATTCCAGAATTCTGAAAGCAGCACTTTCGGAAGAGGGCGAAGGCGCCTATCCTCACCAAGAAGCAGGAATTCTGGCTGGATCTTTGTTTTTCCACGAGGAAGATAAAGCTGCATAAACACAGACACACCCTCCCACTTTTTGAATTGGTTCGTCACCTTTGGAAAAAACTTGATCTGATCATACTCAAGACTTCCATCCTTATTAGAGAGCGAAAAAGTCTTTTTAGCCTTTTTAGAATTTGAAACTATATCACCTAAAACACAGTTTATAATCAGGCGCTCATTGTTCTTCTTGAGCACAGGAGCGAAGAGAGACGATTCCCATGTCCCGATTTCATTCGTCTGAGGATCAAAAAGAGCAAAAATAGTCTGATATTCACGCTGGCCGAAATTAAACTCAGGGCCTTTAAAGTGATAGCTTAGATAGTCAATGTTCTTTATAAAATCCAGGAAGGAAGGATTGATGTTTAATCCAATATTGATTTTGCCTCCATATCCCTTTTCACTGTTATTTTTATCTTTAATCCAGACATGAAGGTTAAATAGTTTGGGCGCATACTCAACGAACCTATCCCTGAATAACTCCTTTGCGGGTAGAGCGATATTCATCCAGGGCTCGTATTTTCCAGATTCTGTTAGGAAAGGAATGAGTTCTGCTTCAAAAGGCAATTCTTTGTACAGTGAGGGATTATAAAAAGCAGTGACAAGAAGCATCTTATTTGTTTCTTTTTTCGAATAGTCCGTGTAGCCTTTTCTGAATCTGGTGTCAACGCCGTCACGCTTAACGCTGAGGTCTATCTTATGGTATTTGTCGTCTGCTTTATTTCTTTGGGCATAGAAACTCAGTTGATAATAATATGTTAGATCCCTGCTTATGACTCTACGAAACTCTTCAAATTTATCGGCTCCCTGCAATGAATCAGCCCCGGTGTCTTCAGATATCCACCTTAAATTCTGGACCTTCCTTATTTTATCTCCTTCACTGAAAAGAAGCCGAGCCATTTCGTTTTTCTGGAAACCTTCTGCTGAGGCGCCTGAATACAGCCGCTTCACATATGTGCCGCAGTCTAAAGAGTAGATAGAGATGTTATGAGCGTTGGCAAAACGAATTAATTCTGTGATGACTTCTGCTCCACTCTTAAATACTTTTTTATCGAGTATGTTGAAAGGATCGAATATTTTTATGTCTTCCTTTTTTCCAAAGTTTTTATTTCGATAGGCATCATCTAATCTCTCGGTGAGGATGCCGCTCAGGATGTTGGGAAACATATCTGGTGGGGAAAGATCCGGAATGCCTGCACTTATGAGCAGCATGTATTTTCTCCCAGGTAGGCTTTTGACCATGTTGCATGCACCTAAAATCCCCCCGATTGTCTTTTCAAACCGCTTTATTTCCATATTCATATGATATATTCTCTGCATATCCTCAGCATATATTTCCTCAAACGGATTATCGACTTCTTGCTGCCGTGCTGTTTCGGTGGGACTGGAGGCTCTGCTTTCGCTTCCAACTTGAGCTTTATATGAAGGTTCGATAACAGTGTCTAATCTCCAAATAGCCCCTGCTGCTTTTTCAACAGAATTTTTAATAAGCTCCTCATTCAGGGTAAAAGGCTGAATAATCTCTATTCCCCTCCTATTCCTGAGCTGGAGAACCATGACTTCATTCCCGAGCTTGGCGATAGAAACCAGCTCATTGATGATTTTCTCGCTTCCTTTTAGGATTTCTCTTCTCCAGGAATTGATAGCGTCAAATATGACAACAATCCTATTTTGCGGAAGAGAGGACAACTTTCCCTCTGCCGTTTCTTCTGGGAGTTTTAAATCTTTCTTATCGAAGCTTACAAGTTCAAAGGAATTTATAGGGACTCTTATCCCATCCTCAAAAAGCACAAAATCGTCCTTAGTTAAGTCTTTGACGAACTCTCCGTCCTTGGTAACAATAACGTCAACCATAATCAGACGAACCTCGACTTCGTGCCTTTCAGGCGGGAACAATTGCTGTTTTTTTTGAAATCCATAGAGAAGTGAGATTAATGCTATGACTGCCGTAAAAAGCAAAACAAGTGCTTTTTTCAACAAGATCTCCTATTGGACGATTCTAGAGGAAAGATGATTTTC
>JABAOC010017495.1_pt1 | contig 11577 bp, 12 predicted proteins | sample 7062161 | NCBI WGS metagenome assembly JABAOC01 (sample SAMN14538625, study PRJNA623070) | marine sediment metagenome | biome: marine biome [ENVO:00000428]; feature: marine pelagic biome [ENVO:01000023]; material: deep marine sediment [ENVO:00002113] | place: India: Gulf of Khambhat ... | reverse complement strand
GCGCGCACATCCTTTGTGCTCAACGTCAGAGTTTCTGAGGAAGTTGTGTTATCATTCTATAGGCGCGCGCGCCAAGACAGTCAAAGAAGCATGTGACCTGATAGAAGCTGGATACGAATACGTCACTGAGTTCAAAAAAGAAGGAATCAAGATCTTCAGGAAGCGTAAATAGTGCGATTTACGATGCAGACCGTGGGTGCGGCTGTGGCGCCGGGGGTGGGATTTGAACCCACGCGACCCCAAGGGGTCACAGACTGTCCAGAGAACTCCAGGCGTGAGCTTCCGTTAGATGGATCTGCTCCCTACCGGATTTCCCGCGTTGTCTCGAGCTCTAGGAGACCCCGGCTATGCACAGTTTAGTCTAGGGACAAAAGGATATGTAAAGGTTTTAGCTTTTTGAAATGGAAGCTGAGCCTTGGGAGCTGCCTCCCCACATTTTAGGATAGACTCCGCGAGGCATCAGGACTCGTTGGGTTTTAGCTACTAGTCCATGTCCCATGCGTAGAGTTTTCTCTGTTGAGGTCAGCATCTTAGACAGCGCAACTGCCTCACCTTTTTGAGTAGAAACGACAACGGTGTCGCTGGGTCTTGTTTCTGTCTCTAACGACAAGACTCCCGGGGCTGCCAAGTTTGCGCCGTGGCACACCGCATCGACCGCGGAATCGCGTATGTAAACTTTGGGAAGTAGGTGCAACGCGTTTTCCATGGGTTGTATGAATCGTCGAAGATGGGTTTCGTCTTCGGTTTCGTTCCACCGCGAATACAGATATGAGATGTCATGTAGAGTGACTAGGCCTTCGTCTTCTGTGAAGGGCCCCGCTCGGGTTCTGCGAAGCTCACGCATGTGGGCGCCACAGCCCAGTGCTTCTCCCACATCATAGCAGAGTTTTCGTATGTAGGTTCCCGCCTCACATCCAACTCTGAAAAGAACGTTTTTTCCATCAGTTTCGAGGAAGTTTAGGTAGTAGATTCTTCTCGTTCGTAGTCTGCGCTTCACGGATGCTCGGACGGGCGGTCGTTGATAGATGGTTCCTTGAAACTCGGCTAGAACAGTTTTGAGGCGCTTTTCCGGCACTTGGGAATGCAGTCTCATGACGCAGACGTATTCCTTTCCAGATAGGAGGAGGGCTTGAACAACCTTGGTGGCCTCTGCTAACGCCACTGGTAGGATGCCGGTTACTCTAGGATTTCCCCGACTAGGATGTCGCTAGGGTCCCGCCATGACCGGCTTGCTTGAGGTCTAGGATGCGTTTAACCCACGCGGTTACTTCATGACTTGAGGGACCTGATGGCTTGTCCAGGTTGATCACTCCAAATCTGATATGATCTTTGATTGGTCGTTCGCCTGGTCTACAGCCGAAACGTGGGTTGGTTTCCTCTTCAGCCTTGACCACAATCTCTCGCTTCGTCTCCCAAGGAACATCAATTTTGTCCATACTTATCCAGTAAAGTTGAAAGGCTCTGACAGTTAAAAGGATTGAGATGAGATACGCTGCTATGGTTTAGGGATTATCCTTTCCGCGGCGAAATCGCTCTTCAAGCATGAGTCGCTTTTTGATGAGGTCAAGCACCTCATCATGAAACTCCTCATCCTTCTCCAGGCGCAGAAATTCAGTGTGAAGATCCTCGAACCCTGTAGGAAGCTCCACTACGATAGAGATGAACGGCTTTCCCATAGCCTTTTCGAATTCTTTTTTAGCCTCGTCATACTCAAGTTCTGGTTTCCTTATTCTTGATTCAAACCACTTCTTGATCTTACTCAGATTGTTCACGTCCTTAATCCAAATCTTACAATGAGATAGACGCTTGCAAAGCCTAATTGAAGCAACGTTGTGGTCAAACCTATCTTGGTGAACTCGCTAAAGCTCACCGAGATTCTTTCACGTTTAAGGGCGCCTATGGTCATCATGCAAACAGAACCACTCAAGGGAGTAGTTACACCACCAAGATTTGTGCCAAGAACAAGAGCCGACCACACCGGCGCAGAGCCTAGACCAGAGATTCCACCGATGATCGGCGTAAATGTTAGAGCAATAGCGATGTTGCTTGCGACGCTACTTGCAATTCCGCTGGACCACAGAGTTACAAGTGTGGTTCTGAGTGGGCTGTTTCCAGTTAGTTGAAGAAGTTGCGTTGATACATCACTCAGTATACCGGTCTTTCCTAGACCTCCTACTATGAAGAGAAACCCTGCAATGAAGAACACGGTTTCCCAGTCAAGTCCCTTGAAGACTTCTGCTGGATCTGAACCACTAACAACCAACGCCAGGATAGCGCAGCCGAGCGCGACAGCTTCAGGGCCAACTCCTAAGTTTTCTAGTACTAAGAAGAGCAGTATGAGAAGACCGAGGATGATTGCAGAACGAAAGAATAATTTCCTGTCTTCTATGCTTTCCCAAGGGTTATAGCTTGGTAGAACTCTTTTCGTTCCCAGTCTTCGCCTAAACAGCATATACAAAGCGAAAATTGTTAATCCCCAAAGGGCGATTTCACATACGGCCAGATAAGCAACGAAGTCTGCAAAATTCAATCCTGCTTGCACGCCAATTACCATGTTGCTCGTTGACCCAATTAACGTACTTGTACCGCCAAGGTTCACCATGATAGCCCCAGAAATGATGTACGGTACAGGATCATAATTTAGAACCTTAGTCACCGTGGCGGTGGCGGCCGCTATAAGAAGTATTGCCGTCGGATCACTGAGAAACATAGAAACTACAGCAGAAACCACACAAAGAGAGACAAAAAGGCGACCTGGATTTCCTCCTGAGAACTTAACCGCATATAAGGCGCCAAAACGAAACAACCCACTCTTCTCAGCCACCTCCACCACAATTAGGGTTCCCACTATCAGGGCAATGAGTCGCATGTCTATGAAGTTGAAAGCTTCATCATAAGTGAAGACACCGTACGTGAGTCCAAACCAACCAGTAAGCAAGGCGCCCATCAGAGCCGCTACAGGCATGCGAACTGATTCACTTGCCGACAGCAAAATCGTCAGCAGATAGACAAGAAGGAAAATTATCTGAGTCGAATCCATGTTGCCCACTTCATTCGTCTCGGTCTGCCATCTGTGCAAGACGGTCCGCCATTGATTCGGCTCTTTGTTCAATTATTCGATAGAGGATTCTGCCCATATCATAAATCAGTATGACTATGAGTCCAAGGCCGATAAGCGTGGTAATTGTTGTTAGCAGTTCTCCAACATTGCCTAGTGTGGCTAAGACTGGTGAAAGGGCTGTCACAATCAGAATGATAATGACGATGTACAGAAGGTCTCTTGCTGCTCTTCTTGGAGGCCTTTCCTCCTTTATGCCCAGTCGTTTCACGATGATTTTGGTTACGATGTCTGCCAGCGCCACCGCGTCTGCCAAAGCTCGTATCAGGAAAATAGCTGTGATCAGCATTGCTATGGATGCCACTACAAAGTCAGCGTTTATAGTGAGCCCTGGAAGCCCTATTTCCTTGACCATATCAGGTACAAAGACGACTATAATAAAGAAGATGACAGCCATTACTAGACTCATTGTTAGTCGGGGAATTCTGCGCCGTATTTCTTCTCCTGAGGACTTCTTGCTCACCGGTATTCCCCACTGGAATTAAACATAGTCTCTTGTACTCAAATAAATTGCGCACATTTGGAAGTCTTCAGCTATGTTTTATACTATTTTTCGCTTGATCACCTTCTACTCATCTGAACACTAGCCAACAAAAATAGAACGGCCAGTTCTATTTTGGATAGGCGCGCTAACACATCCATCTAATCTGTATCATTTTCTCTTGCGAGGGATGAAATAGACTATAATTGCCATTATCATCATGGCAATAGATGTCAGCAGAATCCATCCTGACCTTACGACCATATTTGAGATGAGCAATGCTACGACGAGTAACATCAAAATGGCTGCGATTGTTCTAGTGTGCAACCCTGCACCCCTGAGGTTCTATTAGTTCGTTTGCTTCCGCTATAGCTCTCCTTTCGCAACAGAAAAAGAGTTTGGATTTCCTCTCTCTTCAGGAGTCGTTTTCATCCTAAAGTGAGAAGCATAGTTCCGACCGTTATGAGAAGAGTTCCAACGATTATTCTCTTGGAAACCTTTTCGTTCAAGAACAGTATGGCGAGGATGGCAGCAAAGAGAGGGGTCGTTGATGTGAGGGGAGCAACCACGTTGGCCTTGGCGGTTTCTAGCCCAATATATAGGAAAGTGTCTCCCACACCAAGAGCTATGAATCCGCTGAGAAACATCGTAAAAACATCGAATCTTGTAAGATGCCTAGTTGATGATCTCGTTCCTAAAGGCAAGACCATAAATACCCCCAGCGTAGGCAAAAGAAAGAGCATCCTGACAGCCGCGAGAACAAACGGTTCTGTATCTACCAGGATAACCTTGAATAGCGTGAGGCCACACGCCCAGCAGAGTGCAGTGCCTAAAGCTGCAAGAATCCCGAGTCTTCGGATCTTCGGTGTGCTGTCTCCACTCAGGGCTCGACCAGCCACAAACCAGACTCCAGAGACCACCGCGACTGTCCCAAGCAAGATCGCAGCGGTCAGTGATTCTCCTAAGAAGACAGTGCTGAATAGGGCTACGAAGATCGAATATGAGTAGGCGATTGGAACAGTCTTCGCCACTCCTACAGATCTCAACCCAATGAAGTAGAACGTGTCTCCAACAGCCAACACCAAGAGAGAGGCAACACCAATGTAGGCCACGCTGACCATGTGCACCTCAGTCAGTAGACTCCATTTCCCCAAAAGATACAATGCTAGAAAAGCGTAGAGGGCAGCAGGAATGCTTCGAAACAAGTTAAGCGTTACTAGATCTGCGTTGAGCAAGCCCCTTTTGTACAGAGAAGCACCTATTGCCCAGCAGAGGGCAGCGCTGATAGTCAAAAGCTCCCCTAACATGTGGCTTCCTCTTCCATTGTGCTCTCATATTTGCAGAACGCCATTTAAGAAAATCTCTGACCAACTTCTCTAAGCTCTTTCAAACGCCTTCCATACTCCTCGTTTGAAATCAGTCCTGCGGCATATCCTATTCTCAAGATTTCCAAAGCCTCTCTTCTCCGAGCTTGTTCACGATCTCTTCCAACACGGTTTATCTCCATGTATTGAGAGTTGTGCTTTGGATGAAGGAAACCGGCTTTCTCTAATTCGGACTTGGCTTCAGCATGAACATATCCCCTCCAACTGTCAGCAATATAGAACCATTCAAGCTTGCCTTTCAATTCATCTAGAAGCTCGATTGTGCACTCCCTACAGAAGATTCCGAATCTATGCTTCCTGTCTTGTTGGTCCGTTTCATTGAAGATGTAGCTGGCATCTTCAGTCTTCTGGCCACAACGGTCGCAACTGCTCTTCATTAGAGCCAACTATACCAGCACTTCTAAAAACCTTTGCGGAGTGGAAACCTCAAAATGTACGTCGCAAGCGACAAAATGAAGAAAGAAGAATATGGAAAAAATGAAGCTGAGGTCTGCTGGCGGAAAGAAATATAAGCATGACGTACGTCATAGAATCAAGACGGCATGGTGAATAGAATGAAAGAACCTATCGTAGACCGTGTGGAAAAAGCCCTTGAAGAGCTAAGACCTAGGTTACAGGCTGACGGAGGCGACATAGAGTTCTTGGGAGTAGACAACGGTGTTGTTAAGGTAAAATTGACGGGCGCATGTGCGGGATGTCCAATGTCAACAATGACTCTCAAAATGGGCGTGGAACAGCATCTCAAGAAAAGGATACCCGAAATAGTTGAGGTTCAGGCTCTTTAGTGTCTCGTTCCAACAAAGTTGTACCTAGCAAATATCTACCTTGTGGGGATGCGCGAGTTTTTAAGAGAACGTTCTGACCGAGGATGTCCTGTCAACTGAGAATTGGGAAAAGAAACGATCAAAGCAACGTGGATTCGGGTGGCAAAATATTAAGGATAACACACTGTGTGAAAAGTGGTTTTTAGCTCACGTAGTATGGATGTTTATCCTTCTTCAGTTTAGTCACGATGCGGATGAGCAAGAAGTCAAACTCTTTACCCCATAAAAGCCACCGTAAACCGTGATAAAAACGCAACAGCTCCAAACCTCGACCGGTCGTACGATAGAACCGTCCGCTTTTCTCCTCGACACCCAACAACTTCAACTGAATCAAAGCTGAAAGATATTTGTCAACGGCTTCGCGGCTGAGGCTTGAACCGGTGATGATATCCTGTTCCTTGCAGCCTTTGGCCGCCCACCGGAGGATATTCGCAACAACGTCAAACTCGCTTTTCTGTCTCTTCGTCAAAGCAAAGTCACTGCTCGCTCACTCTGAGAAGAGTGGGTTAGAGCTAAAAATCGTTGTTTCAAAGCCTATAATATGGCGGAATGAAACTGAAGACTAGTCTAGAAGATTGAGAGTTATCCATTAGAATACTCGGTAAGCCTCTTCTGGAACAAAGCATCCTGCAAGAGCCGGCTCCAGCTTATCCAAGTCTCCAAAGGAATCCTAAACTGGCTACCGATCCTGCCCAAAGCTCCGTCGAGAGTGTCAAATAGTAGAGGCTTCTGCTTCATAGCGTTTCGAACATTCTCTCTCACGTGCCAGACCCCTACAGGCATGATGTAACCAGGATGAGCCTCCCGAAGCACGATTACAGTCGCCTGTCTCCTCTCCTTCGCTAACAACTCTCCCACAGCCAAACGGGCAGCATAATAGCAGCCACCAATATTCGCGTAGCTGGTCCTGCCTTTATAGCCCTCCCGATCAGCGAAAATCACTATATGGCGCCCGCTGGGATTCCAAACAGTTCCCGGGTACCAAGCCTCCATGGCCTCGTAACGCCACGAGCCGGGGAGCATCAGAACCTCAAAGCGGTTGTCCAGATACTTCGACTCATAGACTCGATACTCGTTGATCTCTGGAAAAGTCTTGATCTGTTCAATCATGTCTTTTGAGATGATGCTGTCAACGGCGGTTATACTCCATCGGGTTGGAACCAATCTGCGGTCATCTCTTAGTCCAAAGGCTCCCACGCTGAAAGCCCGCTGAATCTTTGAAACCAACACGCCCCTTTCATAGAGATTCACCACGGCGTCAGCAGCCTTGAGATCGGTATCTCCATATGCCTTTTCAATCTGGTGGTCCCAATGACTGCTGCCAATACTCAGGTCTCTGATCAATGCAGAGGGACCAAAAGGCTGAACCTCATCATCCAACACAAAACGCCGACTCGGTTTCTTCTTAAGAGCCAACTCAACATCTATTGGATCAGCTGCCAAAGCCAATTCGCGTGTTTTATCAATAATCTTTCCAGCGTCTTCAAACTTCCTAACATGAACACGTCGCTTCCCCCGAATCAACATAGATCTGAACCCCACAATCTCGTCGATGGATTTGCCGAACCAGAGCTCAGGCAAGTCATACAAACTCGTGTCTTCATGAACCGGTGGAACCAAAGGCCCCGCATAAACATAAGGATAACCAATCCTGCCCACAAACACCCCAGGCGGAGAGGCACCATCCACATCAGTGCCCGTTATCAACGGCACAGTTCTGAAATAGTATTTGAGCCGGACAACTAAGGGGCACCGAGTTTTTCCACACAAAAATTTGGCGCCCTTACAGGCCACGCAGAGGCCCTTTCCCCAAGCCACTCCCGAAGCCTTCGCAACTAGGTGATCAGCATTGGTATCCAAATCAGCGGCGAGGTCAGGATTATCAAGGAGATCAAGGATCCAGCGGGCGTCCTTGCCTGGCACTTTGACCATCCGTGATTTCCTAGCTGGGTTTCCCATGGATGAGCCGCCGAAATCTAATCTTAGAATACCTCAACGAGCACTTAAAAGCAACCCGATGTCGGCTACCCGACAAGAACGCGTTCCCAAAAGCCCTTGGTTCCTTTACTTAACTCCCAAACAAGAATCAATAACAGAAATGCAATAGATATAGAATGAACGATGGAACTGGCCAACCTCCAGTTCCCAAACAGAACCAGCAAGTCAATGGATTCGTTGGTAAAGGGGTAGAGCAGAGGATTAAACTCGTGACACAGCGCGTCGATGAACGCGTGCGAAAGACAACCCAGAAGGGCCGAAAGCAAGAGCACACGGGAGAATCGACACTTTTCCTCAATTTTCTGCCTATCAAGTCTGAAGACTAGTGAAATTGCGGGTGGGTACAAGAAAACCGTCAGCAGCACAGTGAGAAAGGTGGCTAACGTCGCAGCGCCAAACAGGCTTTGGAGGAGGAGTCGGTCATAGAGACCTCCCGTCATCAGATGAAGCAATGGTATTTCAAGGTCTGGTAACATTGAGCCAACGATCAAAGCAGGCAGACTGAGCTTTCTTATTCCTCTATTAGCCAGATAGGCGAAGACGGTGTGAAGCAGGGTGAACGGCAGCGAGAGCAAGCCTCAGAATTTACAGCTTTAGGTCGGAGGATTATGGATAGAATCTTCTGATGGTGCGTGGAAACGGGATAGCTTCCATGATGTTGTCTAAGTCAAGCATCCACGCCAGCAACCGTTCAACTCCCAAGCCAAAACCGGCATGGGGAACGGTTCCGTACCTCCTCAGATCAATGTACCAGTCGTAGTCTTCCTGCCTCAACCCGAATTCCTTCAGCCTTGCGAGGAGTTCTTCTTTGTCGTCAACTCGGGCTCCGCCAGTTGTGAGTTCGCCGATCTTGGGGACTATTAAATCCACTGACATGACGAGTTTCGGATTTTCCGGATAAGTCTTGCAGTAGAATGCCTTGATCTCCTTTGGGTAGGCGTAGACAAAGATGGGTCCAGACTCTTTTGCTAGAGCTCTTTCCTCGTTGAAGCCGAAGTCTTCGCCCCACCTGATTTTGAATCCCTCTTCGTGGAGCTTCTTTATGGCGTCGTCGTAAGTGATTCTTGCAAAGGGGGGCTTCACGTTTTTCAGGTTCTGCTTGTCCACTCCTAATGTTTCAAGCTCCTCCTTAGAGGCTTCAGCAACCCTTTGGCACACAAAACTCACAAGGTCTTCCTCCAAACGCATCATGTCTTCCATCGTGGAGAAAGCCTCTTCGGCTTCGACGTGCCAGTACTCTGTGAGATGCCTAATGGTCCTACTCTTCTCAGCTCGAAAAGAAGGCGCCACGCAGTAGACTTTTTCCGAAGCGTATATGAGGGCCTCTAGGTGCAACTGGGCGCTCTGGGTGAGATAGAGGTCCTTGTCAAAATACTTCAGTCCAAATAGGGTGGCTCCGCCCTCGCAGGCGCTGGATATGAACATGGGTGGAGAAACCTCGACGTATCCCCGTTTTCTGAAGAACTCGTGAGTGAACTTCAACACCTCACTTCTCACCTTCATGATTTTAGTCATCTCCTGACTGCGAAGCCAAAGATGTCGAACATCCCGCCGAAACTCCTCGCTCTGATCCTTTGTGATAGGGAATGTTTCAGCCAGTCCAACTATTTTCAGTTGTGTTGTGGATAACTCGTAACCTCCAGGTGCGCGGTCATCACTTCTGACGGTTCCACGTAGCTCAACTGAGGATTCGATGGTCACCGTCTCTGCGTTAGCCCAGGCTGGGCTGCCTCGCTTGACCGTACATTGAATGACCCCAGTAGCGTCGCGTATCAAGGCGAAAATGACTTTCTTGCTTGTCCTTTTCCGATAAACCCAGCCTCTTATACTCACTTGCTTATCTGCGTAACGACCATCAAGAATCTCTTGGATTTGTGCTAGGGGCGCCACCATTAATCTTCACCTTGACTTTCGCTACTAGACCAAAATACTTACTCCAGTCTCTTTATGATGCTTTCCTACAGTTCGCCATACATTTGCCCTGGTGCGAGATATTTTGGAAACCGCTTTCTCAGAGCTACCCTAGCACAATAGCATAAGTGGCATTCGTCTACATACCCCTCTTCATGTGGAACGCTGTATTTCTTTACGAGAGCTGCTGGGCCTCCTTCTATGATGGGTCCACATATGGGATGTGAAACTGGATTGTATGACTTGATGAGCTTTTGCAGGGACTCTTCTTTATAGTTCCCTAACGTGAGCCCTTGACAGAGATGGACAAACCCGAAGGGGTCGATGTGTACCCTACTTGGATTCGCAAGATCTTCGTGGCGACACTCTACAAATTCCGTCCAATTTCTTCTGGGCAGCCCCTCTTCCAGCTTTTCCACGGCCCGACCCCTAAACATAACCTCTCCTTCAGTCACCAGCTTACCCTTCCAACCAGCCCGTTCGAAAGCTTGCGGCGTCGGTTTCTCGATACTGATTGGGCCAACTGGCAAGCCAAGCTTTTCTGCGGCTTTGATAGCGTTCTTGGGATATTCTCTTTCTTCTTCCTCTTGGTGAAGGGCATCTTCGCTAACGCTTAAGTCAGATAATCCGAGCTGTGAGATTGGGGTTAGCCATTCCAGGGCGTCTTCAACGGTGGTCGCCCAGTAGGCGTCGGTGACGATTCCAGTTTTGAAGCCCATTGCATTGGCCTCCTTTATTCCCTTCAGCATTATAGGATAGTAGTGAAAGGGTTCGCCACCCTCGAAGAATATCCACTCTATAGTTCGGAGTTTTTCCGCTTCCTTATATATTTCTTTGATGTCCGCGATTGTCATGACTCCCTTGGCGAAGGGGCTGCCGAACACGAAACAGTGATCGCATTCATGGGTGCACTGGTAGGTGAGAAGAAGGTGGAGTCCTGATATTGTCATGTTTCATCCCACTTCTAATGAGGATCGGCTATTAAATTTGTCTTTGTGAGAGGGCAAATCCTTTTTAGCATTTTGGATGTTACTCGTTTTTCGCGATTAAGAGAAACTGGATGGTCAAGTGACCTTTGCGAAGATCATCGGGAGATCTGCGGACTTGAAGGTGACTGTGCGCGAGGTAGAAGATAGAACGGAGTTTGATCACCTCTTTCTGGAAACAACCAGAGATGTTCCCAGAAGTCCGCATGTCGTTATGGCGTACCCTGAGATAATGCGTCCCAGTGCATTGCTTTCCAATTTCAGTGTGAGAGACGACAGCACGGTTATTGCGGTTTTCCAACGTGAACAACTTATGGGACTCGCCTCCTTCATTCAATCAAAGGCCACTTTTCTTCCGGCCTCCTTTGTCAACAGAATTTTTTTTCTCCTCACTCGACGCCGAGTTAAGGATGTTGAAGATCCCCTAATGGAAAAGATAGACAAAGCATACTCAGCGCTACAAGTGCAAGAAGTGTCCTTTGTGAGACTGCAGCCTCTGGAGAAGGTGTCTCCATCCGGAAGAAGACTCGGAAAGCACGACTACCGTAAAAGGTTCTCCATGAATCGAATGGCAAGAAAACTGCAAAACATACCGAAACCACAAGCTCAAGCAGCGTCTGTTTTACGACGTGTGGAATGGGAGGAAGATGACCTGAGGCTTTTTATGAAGACGTGGGCTCAGGGGTTCGGGTGGCCAGCCAAACAGGTTGAGAAGATAGCCGACGGGATGACAAAAAGATTACTAGAGAGAAACTCGAGCGACCCAGGGACTTGGATCAATTTTCTGGCAGAGATTGATGGACAAATCGTGGGAACTGCAGCCGCCCTCACCTTCCCAGAGTCAGCCTTTGTGGTCAATGTCTCCACCCTAAAA
>JABAOC010000513.1_pt3 | contig 11581 bp, 14 predicted proteins | sample 7062161 | NCBI WGS metagenome assembly JABAOC01 (sample SAMN14538625, study PRJNA623070) | marine sediment metagenome | biome: marine biome [ENVO:00000428]; feature: marine pelagic biome [ENVO:01000023]; material: deep marine sediment [ENVO:00002113] | place: India: Gulf of Khambhat ... | reverse complement strand
GAATTATGGGCACATAGGCACCTTCATGCGGACTGCCGTTCTGGAGATTTAGACAGAATGGACTTCTTCAATTGATAAATGTATCGTAGAATGAAATCATTGGGTCACAACATATTCGCTAACGATCGACCAGTTCTCTAGCAGCTTCGGCAGCCTTCTTCAAGACTTCGTCTTCATCAACCGTTTGCACTTTCCGATTTGACATTATGATTCTGCCATTCACAATTGCTGTGTCGACATCACACCCTCGAGCAGAGTATACGAGATTCGCGCATAAATCATGGAGTGGGATCAAGTTTGCCTTTTTCATATTGACTAGGATGATGTCAGCTCTCTTTCCAATCTCCAGCGAGCCAATGATCTTCTCCAAACCCAAAGCTTCGGCTCCATGTATTGTGGCCAATCTCAGAGCAGTTTGACTGGGTAGAGCGGTCGGATCTTGGTATTTCAGTTTTTGCAGCAATGAGGCCATCTTCATGCTTTCAAACATATCTAGACTGTTGTTGCTCGCAGCTCCGTCTGTCCCGAGACCAACAGTGATGCCAAGATCAAGCAATTCCTTTACCTTGGCAATTCCTGAGGCTAGTTTAAGGTTCGCGATGGGATTGTGTGCCACTTTCACCGTTCTTCTAGCAAGAATCCTCATGTCTCTTGGTGACAGATGTATGCAGTGAGCAGCAAGCACGTCACCGCCCAGAAAATCCAACTCTTCGAGAAGCGCAGTCTGTGATACTCTCTGTGTTCGCTCTGTCCTTTCAGCCGACCCTTTGGATTCGGAAAGGTGGAGCTGGATTCTGAAGCCATGCTCAGAAGCTTTTTCTCGGATTTTCCTCAACAGCTCTTCGCTGCAAGTGGAGACACTGTGTGGACCCAGGGATGTCGTGATTCTGCCATCAGCCTGTCCCTGGAAACGCCTAGCGAAGGCAACGGCTTCATGGAATGTCGTCATCTTCTGTGGCGCGTCAGTTTCTTGAATTATCCCTGATGCCAAAACCGCCCTTAGCCCGACCTCTTTCACCGCTTGTGCGGTCTTTGACTCGAAAAAATACATGTCAGCGAAACAGGTTATGCCATTCCTAATCATTTCTAAGCAGCCAAGTAGCGAACCTGTGTAGACGTCCCGAGGTTTGAGTTTTGCCTCCAAGGGCCAAATTGTGTTCCTGAGCCACGCCTCAACTTCAGCATCTTCGGCAATTCCTCGAAAGAGGGTCATAGCCAAATGCGTGTGGCAGTTCACTAGGCCAGGCATAGCAAGTTTTCCGTCACCCTGAATTACAGTCTCTGCTTTCAGCTCGGGGGCGTCACTGGTGCTTCCAACATAGCTGATTTTTCCACCTTCTATTGAGATTAGGCCTTTGTCAATGATTCGTGAATTGACCATGGGTAGGATCGTGCAGTTCTTTATGACAAGATCAGCTTCTTCAACAACCATTGAACGTCACTGTGCCCTGTAGCAGTCGGGTGTGTCTTCTGAGATTAAACCATCGATGTGCCCTAATTAGCTATCTGCCCAATTGACTACCGATGGTTTGTCTAATGAGATTCAAAAATACTGGTAATAGATCTCAAAATGAGGGGCAGTTGGAGAACTTCACTTCTTCGTTGCAGTGCTCTTCACTGTTGGGTACATTTGTCTGTGCAGTATGCCAGCTACGCCGTTGACCAAGTTTTCTTTGAGGCCTATGTTGCTAATCTTCCGGCAGATGTGGTTCAGTGAGTTCTCAGTGAAGTTCAGTAGGTTGTGGCCTTCGTTCGTTAGTTCATAGACTTTTCTCGGTCTTTCGTTGGTGAGGTCCCACTGGCTTTTGATGTAGCCTTTCTTTTCTAAGCCATTTAGCAGCGGATATACTGTACTTGGTCCGAAGTACACGCCGAAGTTTTTTCGTATGCTTGAGATTATCTGATATCCGTGCATTGGATTGGAATTCAGGAACTGAAGGATTACTAGGTCGAGTAGCCCTTTCATAAGTTTGTTCTGAACTTCTCTCGTTTTTGGTGTCATTTTTCTTTACCTCGTGTAGACGCGTTGAACAGTTTGGTTGTTCACCGCGTATACAATATGTCTCGTTTCAGACATATCTCAAGACTTAACATATGTTAAACAGTCATATAAGGGTTAATGCGACTACAAGTCATAAAAAAGCATATTAGACCAGTGCACATATTCGCAGATTCGTGACATCTATATAAGGAAAACCATGGAAGAAAAGTCCGCTTCAGACTTGTCGAAGGCAACTCAGATGCCTGAAAGCTTCAAAACTGGAATTGTTCAACGCTTGTTCAGAAACCTTCTTGACTTGATGATCTTGAGAATCGTGCAGACGGAGCCAATGTGGGGCTACAAGATAATTAAACACGTGGAAGAGCAATATCGAATAAAGCTGCGCCACAGTGCTTTGTATCCTTTGCTCAAGAAGCTTGAGAAGACCGGCTTCTTGAGAAGCAGAAAGGAGACGAAGAACGGACGCATTAGAAAAGTCTATGAAATAACATCAAAAGGCATACATCTTGTTCAAGCATACAGTGAAGTCCTCAGAGAGGAAACGGCCCGGTCCGCGGACACACAAAGAGATAAGCGTAGTAAGGAATAGATAGTCAGAGACCCGCGATCAGATCGGAAGGAAGGTGAGTTTTTGGAAGCCACTGACAAGCTTCGGTATGAAGTCAAGAGTCTCCTGGAGAGAGAGGGGGAAGAAGGATGGAGATTGGCAAAAGACACAATTCTGACGCAAGAGACAAAGAACGCAGAACTTGAAGAGGCTATGAAATACATCATGCTGGTCTCCCAGCCGGATTACTTCAGACCCGCATTACTCTCTTTCTGCAGCAGAGCTGTCGGCGGAAAATCAGATGTGACAGTTCCGTTCGCTGCATCACTGGTTTTGTTTGCCAGAGCAATCGGAATACACGACGACATGATTGACAGATCAAGAAGAAAGAACAGCCACATCACAGTCTTCGGCAGGTTCGGAAGGGAACTGTCACTCATCCTCGCAGATGTTTTGTTAATGAAGGGGTTCACTCTCTTACGCAAGACATTGCAGCTCAATCTACCTCTGGAGAGAGCAATGAAAGCTCTTGATGTTGTTGACAGAGTGTGGTTTGAACAGAGCGAAGGCGGAATGAGCGATATACAAGACCGCGGCAAAACAGATGTGTCCCTAGAGAAGTGCTTGGACAAAGTCAAAATGATAGCTGCTGAGACAGAAGCTATAGCAAGGATAGGCAGCGTGTTGGGAGGAGGCACAGAAAAAGTGACTGGGAGATTGGGGAAATATGGAAGATTGCTGAGCACCAGCTACATTATTCGAAATGAACTCATTGACATGCTAGATTCCAAAGCGCTGAAGCATCGAATAAGGTATGAGTCCATACCACTTCCACTGTTGTATGCGCTTCAAGATCCCCTTGTCAAACCTCAGGCACTTCGTCTAGTCTCGAGTAGAAAATTCCCGATAGAGAACTTGCAGCGACTTCTATTGATGACGGAGAGTGCTGGAGGCATGACATTTGCCGCAAAGCTTGTCGCACAAACAGTGAAGGATGCGAAGGTCTGCATTGCAACAATAGAAGATGAAACTGTTCATAAAGCATTATGTAAACTTGCAGAAACTGCTCTTATCAGACCAATGGAGTGGAAGCACCTGTTAGATAAAACTTAGCTCGGCCAAGTTCCAAATGGTCTTGCTGGGACTTTAGGAGCCTTCTTCTTCCTCGCCATTCCAATAACCAAACTGTATGTGTGTAGTACAGGTTATTTAAGCGTTGTGTTCTACACATAAACAGATAGGGAATACCAAATTAAGAATACGTATTCATGATTCCCAAGGTTAATTTGGTATCTTCATATATAAGCATCTCTACGCGTTGGACTGAAGATGCTACGCCGCTTGCGAAATAGCACTAGTTTTCACAAGGGATCTCTAGTGAGTTTTGTCCTGTTGTACAACAGTCTCTCCTGGTATTTCCTCGGCGCTACAGTTGTGAATAACATCGCCGGTAATTTTGTGCACGAGATCACAGCGGCAGGTGTAGTGAGTTACGAGCAAACTTTCGAAAGCATGACCGTCGGCCTCGCCTATCCTATTTCGATAATAGTGGCAGGTCTAGTAGGAGCAAGTATCAACACAAGAGATCGCAATACAAGATTCCTCCGCATCTGGCTACTCCTGGGATTTGTGGCAGCTCTCCTTCCAGGAATCCCACTAGTGGAGCGTTGGCCTGTTGCCTTGCTCTTCACTCTCCTCATTGGGTCGTCCCTCGGTCTTGGCATGCCTTCATGTTTTTCTCATTTTGCAGGTTCAGTGGCTAATGAAAAGAGAGGGAAGTTCGGAGGGATTATATTTCTTCTCACATCGTTGATACTCCCAGTAGCATCTCTAGAACTGACCCTGATGTCTAGCGTGATGCTGCTTGCCGCATGGAGAGCCTGGGGAGTTCTTTTCCTATTATTTCCTTGGAAGCAGCCTAAAGATATACAAAGCAACCGTGAACGATCCCTTCGTTCAGTCCTTGAAGATAGAAACTTTCGTCTTTACTTTGCTGCATGGCTCATCTTCGCAATGGTGGATGGCTTCGCATCTGAACTTCTGAGACCTGTCATAAAAACTATTCCGTATACCTATCAATTGATTGAGCCAATGATAGCGGGTATTTCAGCCCCTGTTGTGGGAATCCTGTCAGATCGGATCGGAAGGAAACGCATCGTAATCTCTGGATTCGTGTCTGTTGGCATAGCATATGCGATTCTAGGGATTGCCAGCGATGTAATCGGTCAGATTCCACTTGAGGCGTTCACTTTCTACTTTGCAATTAATGGCTTCGCTATTGGTGCATTGTGGTTACTGTTCACGATGGTCCTGTGGGGCGACTTTTCTAGAACTAGTGCGAGGAAATTCTACGCGGTCGGAGAGACTCCGCTTTTCCTGACTGAGATAATTGCAGTACTCTCAGCTACCACNNTCTGCTGTTCATTTCAGTCATACCTCTACTCTATGCAGCAGAAACTTTGTCCATGAAGAAGATTCAAGATCGCCAGCTCAAGATGTACACCAGAGAAGCTCTAAGATTGAAACAGAAGGTCGAACAGAAGTAGAAATAACACCTAACTATCGAATCGAGAGATGCCTCGAGCACACTCACAATTACAGTCTCTCTATAGCGACAACAGTTTTCTTTGTTAAACTGTCTAGTCTTGGTGCCATCTACTCCGATACTGCGCGCGCGCATTATGTTTTGGAGTCGACAATGTGTGTACGCGCTGGTAATTTACCAGTGTTCGTGGTGAACAATCTCGGTGAGTGGTTTTCTTCTTTTTACTGGGCGCTTTTCTTCAGCTGGGTAGCCTAAGGGAGTCATGGCGACCACGCGAATGTTTGAGGGTAGTTTGAGCGCTTTTTGGATAGGTTTTTCGTCGAAGGCAGCGATCCAGCAAGTTCCCAGACCGAGTTCTGTGGCTGTTAGGATCATGTTCTGCATAGCGATGGCCACGTCTACCATCCAATATTCTTGTCCGTCCATTCTCGTCCAGGCTTCCTCGGGAATAGCGCATCCTACGATAATCACGGGTGCAGAGACGAACCACTCTTCGTCATAGGCTACTCTAAGTTTCTCTTTGACTTTCTCATCGGTTAGTACTATGAATCGCCATGGCTGTTTGTTGCTGGCAGAAGGCGCTAATCTGCCTGCTTCCAAAATGCGATGGAGCTTCTTCTTCTCCACTGATTTTTTCTCATACAATCGGATGCTACGTCTCTTCTCTATGGTCGTAAAGACTTCCATTTGAATGCACAGAATATCATATGAAAAGTTCAGGTTTATCGTTTTCGCTATATGTCTGTGTGCTCTATATCCCATGTCTATGTCAAGTGTGCCAATGCCTGTAATGAGCGAGCTTTATGCGGATGTCCCATTGAAAGCTGCAGCGTTCTGGTAAACGAGAGCTTACAAGAGATTTGAACAAAAATCCCACATTTTTATGTCCTTTTTCCATGTCATATTATTTAAAATGCGTGCCTAAAAAAATCTCAGCGTGCACATCTCGTCTATTTAAAGATGATCTACGGTAAAACGGTAGGGGGCCCTGTGTGCAAATAAAATTTTCAGTATTGCTAACAAATAAAACGGTTACTTTCTTCTGTTGCAAGATACGATTTTATCTCAATGTGTACATGTCAGGTTCTCGCAACCCAAAGACACATGTCCCAGTAGATTCCAGCTGCCTCGTACCAAGCTTGAAAACCTTTCATCAAAGCTTGACTATCATTAGACAACTCTGGTCGATTTCTCGCCAATTCCTTCATCGAAACATATATGGGTCGAACGTAGAATTCCCAATCTTCTCTAGTTGATACAATGAATCTAATCAACTCATAACCACAGTCTTCTAAAATGCGGTTCATCTTGGTTTCTGAACAAAGTTCTTCTTCAGTCAATCCCAAATCCTTCTGGACTCCTTTGGGAACTGGCTGGGATAACCAAACTGGCTCCGCCAACACCAGGAAACCATCGGGTTTTAGCATCTGCTTAAATGTTTCCAAGGGGACCATGATAGACCCATAGACCTCAGTAAGACCAATTCCCAGACAGGCCAGCACATCATATTTTCGATGAGATTTCAGTTCTCTAACGTCGTGACATGTGAATTTCACTCGATGGGATAGGTGGAACAGTTCTGCTTGAGCATTCGCTTGTCGGACAGACTCACTGTTGAAATCAAAACCATTGACCTGTATCCCGAACGTGCTTGACCAGAGCAAGGAGGGAAGACCTTTACCGCAACCCAAATCAAGAAGAACCTTATCCGGTCCAAACTCTGCAACTTTTCCTGCAAGCAACAAAGTCTGAACAGATATCGGATTTAACCTGTTTGTATGTTTGAAAGCATCATTCCATGTCACCTGCAATTGATATCACCAAAACTCCTTTTCTAGTCGATGATTCATATCATTTATACCCTTGAACAAGTCAAAATGAACACCATCCGCACATGTTCCACGACTGAGCCGTGCTAGAACTTAGCGCGCTATAACAGATTGTACCAAATTCTGGAACAGATTGTACCAAAGCTTGGCACTATTAGTTGTTAAGCTCATATAGAAAGTAGTGGAAGTGTAGAGTTGGTTTGATAAAGAAAAAGATAATTGCCGTAGCTGGTATTGTGTTAATTGCAGCTCTAGCAACAACTGGTTGGCTCCACTTCTTAAAAGCAGCTACAGATGAACTCGCTGGAATGGCTATTATTGAAGACACGAATGGCGATCGCATAGCTATTGAACCTACAAGTGTTAAAGTCTGGGAAGAACTCATTGAGTTGTATCATAGCAAAGGTGAAATGTGGATCGGAGGTATCGTGGAAGACTTCATTTTCATAAGACCTGACCCAAACTATCCTTGGGGTTTCCGCTTCAAACCAGAGAACATTACGATTGCAGAGGTAACTGCTGAAGGGTTACAGACGACCATTCGTGGCATAAGCGAAGATGTGGATTACTGGAAAAGAATTGGTCATGCCTACGTTTTTGCCCAGGTTGTTAAACTTCACTAAAGAGAGGAGATCAACGCCTTACCGAATTCATATGTCTACCAAGACAGGCGCGCGCACGATACGAAGATGATAAAAGGAAAGACAAGTAAATAGAGAATCAAAGGAGAAAACTGCAGTTGAGCGAAGTTGCAATAAGGTATGAACCGTTCAAAGAAGTCATTGTTATGGAGTGTACCAAATTCCCAACACCTGACCATCTGGCGAGATTCACCAACATCATTGCAGGAGGAAAGACCGCTGGGATCTATTGGGCAGAAGGTGTGGCTTTCATCTACTTTCCGCTGTCCATCAACACCGAAACGGCTGCTCGAGAACTTGTGGAAAAGAGAAGAGTATACTGGGCTTTCTTGAGCTACGCTTCAATGCCAACGTATAAACCTCTAATCGAAACTAGAGAGAAGATTATCGTTCCAGTTCTTGAGATGTCGAGTAACCCACTATTCAGAAGAGTTGCTGCATGGATAAAGACACAAATGCAGTAGCAAGCAGGACCTGAGTTACAGATGGCACAAGTGCAAGATGGATGCGCCTAAATCGCCTGAGAAATCAAGAAATAGCGTGCTGTGGGGAACTGTCTTCAGTGGAGAGGGAGTTGGGCGCGAGTTTATTGAGTTGGTATGGGTAAGACGGCAAATAAATGAGAAACTGGGATTTGATCCCTATCGCGGCACCCTAAACCTTCGTCTCTCAAGAACTGAAGCCCAACGCCTCGAGAAGATCCTGAGCAAGGCGAAAAGAATTGAGATCACACCGGAAAAGGGATTCTGCAGAGGCTGGTGTGTCAGAGTATGGGTGACCAATCAGATAAAAGCAGCCATCATCATTCCTGAAAAGACCCAGTATCCGTCCGATATCTTGGAGGTAATCGCACCGGTCTCACTGAGACAAGTGCTGTCGCTTGAAGATGGTGACGCCCTTGAGGTGAGGGTGCAGCTAGACAACAAGCATAGCGTCTAGCCAAGTCTTGCTCTACAAATTTCTAGATACTCATCAAAGCAGTTGATCTTTCTGAGATAGTCGCCGTATTTAACTAAGGCTGCCATTGACCGTGCAGCATCTTCAGGTGATGAGTAGGCGGGTACACCCAGCTTCTCAAATCTTGAACGAATGAACAATGCCATTTCAGTTTCCCCAATGTCACAAGCAACAACAGGTTTAGTGCAATGTTTTATCAAGGTCGCTGTTCTATCGACAAAGTCTTCTTGCAGAGCCGGTGTGTGATGGAGACCCATCAAAATCAGACCATCAATTTCAGGCGCGTCGAGCATTATCTTTGTTGAAAGCTCAAACATTTCAGAAGTTGCGGATCCTGTGATGTCGACTGGATTTAGATTCGTTGCAAACCTTGGCAGCTTTCCTTCAAGCTTCAGTTTCTCAAACTTGGAGAGAGTTTCCTCAGAGAATCTTCTGACGGCTAGTCCTCTGAGTTCACACTCATCAACAGCCATAACGCTTGGCCCCCCAGCGTCAGTGAGAATTCCTATGTTGTTCCCGGGTGCTGGAGGTTGAAAGGCGAAGGCCTTTCCAACGTCAAAGAATTCTTCCATATCTCTAACTCTAATGACCCCAGCTTGGGCAAAAGCTGCATCATAGATCCGGTCGGACCCAGCAATTGCACCAGTATGGGATGCCGCAGCTCTTGCACCAGCTCTTGTTCGGCCACTCTTGAACGCAACGATTGGCTTTCTCGTTGTGACTCTTCTTGCGACTTTCATGAACTTCCGTCCTGCCTCTATGGCTTCAGAATAGAGAAGAATGACCAGAGTCTCGTCGTCTTGGAAGAAGTATTCAAGCATTTCAGCTTCATCTACGTCACATTTGTTTCCAAAGCTGACAAACTTGCTTACACCAATTTGCCTTCCCGTCAAGTAATCTAGAGCAGCAACACCAAAAGCCCCACTTTGGGTTATGATAGCGATGTGCCCAGCCATTGGTCTTGGAGTTGCCACAAACTCATCTCCAGTTGAAAGCACTTTGGTCTCAGGCAGAAACAACATGTCAACTCCTGTACTCACATCAAACACGCCCAGACAATTCGGCCCCAAAACCCGGATGCGAGCTTTTCTTGCTATGGATATTAGGGTTTCTTCAAGTTCAGCATTCCCGATCTCGCTGAATCCAGCTGTAACTATGACTGCAGCCTTCACTTTCTTTTTCCATGCTTCTTTCATAGTGTCTATAACTGCGTCTGCCGGTACAACAACTACCACCAGCTCGATTTCTCCAGGGATCTTGGATAGAGAAGGGAAGGTTCTGTAGCCTAGAATGTGGCTTTCATGCAGATTCACTGGATAAAGCTCGCCTTTGAAGACTCCTCTACGTTTGTTCTCCACGAAATTCTTGAAGATTACGTGGCCTGCCTTGTTTATCTTCTTGGAGGCGCCAACTATCGCCACTGACTTCGGATTGAAGAAGGTTCCCATTTCCCCAGCTACTGAACTCAAAACCAGTTCACCGATCTAAGTCGTTCAAACAGTGCATGTTTGCATTGCGATATATTGGCTTTGCGCAAGCTCATTCACGGAGCAAGACGCTGACCAACATCAAAGAAGTGAAACTTCATCTACTTGGATTGATGCTCAAGCCTCACGATGACAACAGGGACATGTTGTGTCCTTTCAAGCATTTCCCAAGAGACCCCATTCAATGAAGTGTTGAATGTCTTTGCCATGTCCCAGACGGTTTTTCCGGCGCCGAAGCCCATCGACTGATCAGCCATGTCTGCAATGCTCAGAGCTTGTTCAACACCAATTCTTGAACCAGCCACAGCAAGTGGAGTCGCTCTTCTCTTGAGTTTGAGTGATCTTCCAACAAGATAGGAGACTATTCCTCCTCTGGAGTGAATTGGTTTGATAGGATTTGGTCGCGGAGTGAAATGAAAGCTCCTCCAAGNNCTTGTCAGTGTCTGCAATGATCACAACGACGCTCTTGCCTAGCCTAGCTTTGATATGACGACAGATTTCCTCTGCAACACAGTTCGGATCTTTCAGTGGTAAGCTAACGTACGAGTAGGGAAGGTTACTACTGTCGATTCCGCCTTCGGAGCCTTGCAGGAGTGCTTGACAAAAGCCAGCATACTGGATCGCAACTTGTTTGTGTGCACTACCCTCATTTCTTGGGTAGTTTCTAGTATGCTGAGTTGCTTCGTCAGGTAGGTGACAGAGAGTGGCGAGGATGTATGTCCAAACGTATCTCATCCACAATCTAGCGAGCAGCTTCGCGGTCCAACTTGGTTCGATACTGTCTTCATTCAGAATCAGACCTTTCGCCGTTGACAAAGCCTTTTGCGAAACTACGATAAAATCGCCCTCACGAATTTGATCTTTGAGAGCCTGAACTATATGATCCAGATAGTCCTCTTTGGGTCTCCAGTATGATGTTTCTATAGCTTTTGATTTGAGAAGAGTCACTTTGCATCACGCGCATAGGCGAGCTATCTTGAATGGGGACAACATTGCCTACAGGACATACGTGGTATATGCTTACTGATATGAAGATTCCTTGCACGTTGTTCAGCCCCCTCGAGGCAGCTCTGAATCGCACTGCCCACAAACGCTTCGTGAATTCTGTTGGCCTGGTGACCCGTAACTTTCGCTACACGTGTGCAATGGGCTAGATCGTGACAACGGAAATCCCAAAGATTTCCTTAGAGCCACCTGTACACTGTCTTTTCTCAGATGAACAGCGATATGTCTGCTTCTGCTGCTATTTCAAGAAAGGTTGCTGCGCCGATTATTTCATCCACTTCAGGAATGAAATCTTCCTTCTTCATTCCGAACATTTCCATACTCGGGCTACATGCATATATCTTGCACTTAGATGACTGCTTCAGTCTCTTCAGCATTTCATAGGGGGTGGGATATTTCATCCTTTCCAAGTTCTTCCTCATGGATTCCTCAAGATGTTTGTAGGTGGCAGGCAAGCCCGCTTTCTCCATGGCGCCCTTCACTAGCATCTGGAGACCCCAGAACGTGAAATATAAATGGGTCTCCATATCCATAGCCACAGCGGTGGAAGCCAGGATGAATGCGCAAT
>JABAOC010006365.1_pt2 | contig 11583 bp, 13 predicted proteins | sample 7062161 | NCBI WGS metagenome assembly JABAOC01 (sample SAMN14538625, study PRJNA623070) | marine sediment metagenome | biome: marine biome [ENVO:00000428]; feature: marine pelagic biome [ENVO:01000023]; material: deep marine sediment [ENVO:00002113] | place: India: Gulf of Khambhat ... | reverse complement strand
GGCCTGTGTACCTCCACACCCTCATAAAGATCCCGGGTTATCGCGTCTCCAGGGTTCTTCGAGAATACTGTTACGCTATGCCCCATCCTCGCAAAGCGCCTAGCCATCTCGAACGCATAGGTACCCAGACCGCCCACGAAGAAAGGTGGGAACTCGAATGGAAAGTATAGTATGTTCATTTTTGGCTCTCTATGTGAAATTATTAGCTTGAGTGATATTAAATCATTCCTCACGGTTTAACCCGCCTAGTTACGGGGCGGACGGGATTACGACCTAAAATTACACGGTTTGGACTGAAGAGCGGCCCCATCTTTTTTTGAAAGAACCAACAATGTCGCCGACCGCACCACCGTCTAGGTTTTTTCACATAGGACTTGTAGAAATCATACCTTTTACCACATCACACCTCAATTTAACTTCAGTATTGAGTAATTCAAAATCGCGGCGAAACTCGACCATAAAATGTAAGGTACTAGCATCAGCCCGGCCAATAGTGAAACGCTAAGAAAACTGATAATAGTTAACAAAATAGCAACCCATAGACCCACAATTACTACAAGCCCACCGAGAAGGGACTTCTTCCCGAAGAAAACAAAGGACCAAAGGACATTCAGGACTAGCTGGATGCCGAAAATTCCCATTCCTAATTGCACTTGCGGACTGCCTAAGCCTTCGCGCAGTATGAGATAAAGGGATATGCCCATGAGGAGGTAAAGGGTAATCCACACCGGGCCGAAAATCCTGTTGGGCGGGGCAAAGGATGGCTTTTTCAGATTTTTGTACCAAGTCGGAATCGATGGTATGGTGAAGATTGAACCTATAAAGCCTGCAACCTGGCAAACCAATATGCTAAGAACGAGTAATACAATCTCAATTGCTATTTCCATGATTCCTCAATAATTTCTTAACTCACCAAGTAAAAAACAGGTAGGGTCCGCTCCAGTCTAACCCGTGCAAAAGCGGGCCGGACGGGATTCGAACCCGTGTTGCAGGCTTTCTCCCGATATTGTCCGGAGGCCTGTGTCTTATCCAAACTGGACCACCGGCCCGTTAGTTAGTGTGTGCGGAAAAATTAAATATGCAGATTAGATGAGGTTTTAACCACGCTTTTTTTCTGGGACTCAAGGTGGTGGAGGCCGCGTTCCAAACTCGACGGAAAGGGGCATTGTTTGGTTGTTTCTCACGATTGTCAGTTCAACTGTCTGACCTGGCGAAGTGTGCTCTACGAGGTAGGTTAAGAAGTCGTCTCCGTTCACAACACGGGTTCCTTCAATAGCTATTATTATATCCCCACCGATCATTACCGTCCCCTCTACGGTTTGAGCTAGTTCTGTGCCGCCGCGCAAACCTGCTTTATCAGCTGGCTCCCCACTCACCACGTTGGTAATCAGCCATCCGTAGGTGAAATCCGTGTCCATCAATTCAGCGATTTCATAGTTCATATCAGTCCCTAAAACGCCTAACCAAGAGTGCTGGGTGTAAGATCCTGTTTCTACTAGCGGCCCTATTTCACGCAGTATTGTGTTGGACGGTACCGCGAAACCAAGCCCTTGGGAATCGGCTATTATGGCCGTGGTTATCCCAACAACTTGGCCGAGATAGTTAAGCAACGGCCCACCAGAGTTGCCGGGATTGATTGGCGCACTAGTTTGAATAATGTTCGCGATTGAAAAGTTGCCGATCGTTGATTCTCTTATCGTTCGCCCCAGCTGACTTACTATTCCCACAGTCATTGACCCCGTAAGGCCAAATGGATTGCCAATCGCCACCACGGGGTCGCCTACTTTCAAGGTTGATGAGCTAACGATTTGAAGAGGATTTAATTCATTCTCTGGAGCGTCTGTTGAAAGTACTGCCAGATCGGCATATGCGTCTGAACCCAGCACGGTTGCCGCATACGTATTTCCATTCCTGAGAGTTACGAAAATGCTTTCAGCGTCATCAACTACGTGGAAGTTTGTGACGATGACCATCTGTCCTTCGTGATCGTATACAAACCCGGATCCTTGAGCCTGTTGATATTGTGTACCGAATATCGTATCTTGCACGATAACTCCTTGGATCACCACAACCGAGTTTTTCGTCTCGTCGTACAGCTCAGAAAGTGAAGTGTTGTCCCCAAATATGTAGACAATATTTTCTGAGGGTTGAAGGTTGGAAATTTGGTCCTGGAGTGTTGAGACTTGATTTTCTAGGTCGTTGATCCTCTGTGAAGTTATCAAATAGCTTAAGGTTCCCCCTGCGAACAAGCCGACTATTAATGCTACTGCTATCATACCTGAAAGAAAACCAGTAGTATATCGCTTCTTAGGTCTCCCCAATTATACCACAAAATAAATTTTGATGTTATTTTCTTTAATTCTTGCGGTGCGGGGGCCCCATTACTTTTGGTGGCGGGCCCGGAGGGATTCGAACCCTCGATTTTCTGGTTTCTCCCTCCAACGCGAAGGCCGAAGCCAGATGTCTTATCCAGGCTAGACCACGGGCCCACATAATTTATATCCCCCCAACATTTGTACTCTTTTATTTAACATTCGATGTGGCCTTAAGAAACAAAACCGAAGGTGACTAGTGATAAATGAAGAGTCTCAACCTCCGTAAGCTTTTTCTAACTTAAAACATCCGATTGATAGGGGACTCAAAGTTGAAAGCATTGATGATAATCGCAGACGGGCTCGCGGGAAGGCCAACAGACTATAAAGGAAAAACCTGCTTGGAAGCCGCCAATACTCCGAATATAGACGAGTTCGCCCGAAGAGGACTTACAGGATTGTTGGACCCTATCAAACCCGGCGTTAGACCCGGCAGCGACACCTCCCATTTATCCATCTTCGGATACGATCCAGAGAAAGTGTACACTGGCCGAGGAGTTTTCGAAGCACTGGGAATCGGGATGGACGTGAAAGAGGGAGATGTTGGCCTCCGAACCAACTTTGCAACCGTGGATGAAAATTTTGTTGTTCAAGATAGGAGAGCTGGTCGAATTCTGAGCGGGCAAAAAGAACTCGAAAAAGCTCTCCAAGACCTAAAGCCCTCTCAACCAGATGTGAAGATTTTTTTTAAGGCCAGCATCGAACATAGAGGAGCATTGGTTCTCCGAGGACCAGGACTTTCCAGTCGCATCACCGACGCTGATCCCCATAAAACTGGGGTTAAAGTACCAAAAGCTAAGCCAGAAACCGCGGAAGAGGCGGCGAAAAAAACAGCAGAAATCGTTAATGAAATAGTAAAGCAGTCCTACGAAATCCTGAAAGGCCTTCCACTGAACAAAAAACGGGAGAAAGAAGGCAAGCCACCTGCCAACATACTCCTGCCTCGTGGGGCGGCGATAAAACTCGACCTCCCCTCGATAAAGGAACTCTATGGAATCAACGGGGTAGCAATCGCAGCCGGAGCGCTCTACATCGGGATAGCCAGAGCCATAGGACTGCAGATTAAACGAGCTGAGGGAACCACAGGCGGGGCTGACTCCCCTATTTTAAACAAGGCCAAGCTAGCCGTGAAGGAGCTAAACAAGGACGCTGACTTCGTCTTTGTTCATATAAAAGGAACGGACTCTTGCGCTCACGATCACGACGCCGAGGGCAAAATCGCCTTCATCGAAAAAATAGATGAAGTCATGGGATACTTCTTAGACAATCTAAACTGGGATGAAACTCACGTAGCTTTTACGAGCGACCACACGACGCCTATCATCTATGGTGACCATGTCTCTGATCCGGTTCCCATAATCTTCGCAGGACCGAACGTTATGCCGGACGAGGTAAAAAAGTTCAATGAGAGGAGCGTCCTTAAGGGCGGGTTGGGGCGAATTAGTGGCCAAGTAGCGCCCATACTTTTTGGGTATTGCGACTGGTTGGAGAAATTCGGCGCTTAACCCGACTTTTTAACGGAACTTCCCCGTTTAATCCTTGTTCTAGATAATCCAAGGTAGATCAGCGTGTAAGCGATGATACCCGCGGGCCCAACTAAAACCATGGCGATTAAAAGTCCAACTTGGGGGACCAAGCCTATCAGCATGGAGACAATTCCCAACAAGAGACCCGTGACGAAGATCAACCAAAAATTTCCTTTGGTCATACGCCAACATTCCTTCAGGCATCCCACGGGCCCCAAATCTTTGAGCACGCAAGCTTGAGCGAAGAGGGCTAGTCGTATGCCGATGTAAAACATGGGTATAAACCACACAAGAATTGCGAGTAAGAGTACTGCTAGGAAAACGTCTAAAGGCGCAAGTACGGCAAGTCCTATAAACAAGAATAGCGGGCCGACGACGATTAACCCGACCAAGACCAAGGCGACGAATAACCTCGGGACGTAGCGTATGCCCTTCACCAGTGTCTTGTCCAAACCCATCTCTTTGCCACGTTCTCGGGCGCTAGCTTTTAAAATTATTGCGGCATCGGCGCACACAAACAGAACCATGTAAGCAATACCATAGACCACAATCCATACTATCCAGTCCCTCAAAAGGCTAATAATTTCTGAGGAGGTTCGGATAGTTGCCCAAGGAGTCAGGGTGCCAAAGCTTAGCCAGATGTGAACGAAGGCGATTAGGACTACCGCAAATGGTAATAGGTATAAAATGATGAAGCCCAGCTCGTCGATAAGTGATTTGAAGGATCTTTTCAGAATTTTTATAACATCGATTTCTTCCTTAACTCTAGCACGGGCTGTTTTACGGCGAGCAGTCGAAGCTGCGGCGGAAACCTTCTTCGATGTGGCGGCTCCTAAAGTAACCAACAAAATCCCAGTGAGTATTAACCCGATTCCGGAGTAGAACATGTAAGGATTTGGTGTTTTTACAAACCAGCCAAACAACGATGTGGTTTCAACAGCGACCGTGTAAGCCATAACGATTGATAATAAGCCGCCAATTATTGCAACAACTCCGATTGCCAGCACACCTTTTCTCACATTCACCCTCCAAATTCAAAAAAACCATTCCAACCTATAGGGATAAATAAGAGTATGTTTCACATCACTCGGAGGTGTGAAATGGCTGAATTTGTGAGAGGAATTAAAGCGGGCATTATTGCAGGGATTATCTATGGAATTGCTAACATAATGCTAATGGTGGGCTTGACGGAGGTTATATATCCTGGGTACTGGGCACTCGCAGGCGCGGCCGGAGCTACAGAAATGGTAATCGGTATATTTACCGTTACGGCTATCATCTCCGGAATCATTGGGGGACTCATCTTCGGGGCTATATATGCGGCAGCTTACGATTCGCTACCAAGTAGCAGCATTGTAAAAGGCATTATAGTCGCAATAATCCTCTGGTTAATTTTCAGCGTCGCACTTAATTACGGCACCATCGGCACTTATCCAATTATAGCAGTGTTTGGTCTGATATCCTCGCTGATATGGGGGGCGTTCGTCGGCGTCTTCTGGGACAAATTCGAGAAATAGGTCGGTGCCTATTCACATTTTTCTTTTTTTTAATCTGGTTAGTGTTTCTTCCAACCCATAAAACTAAAAAGAGAGAGAGGAAATAAATAAAGATAACATTAAAATGTGATTTGGTGAATTAAATGGAACCACGTGAAAAAGTCGAGAAGGCTCTGGCCAAGATTAGACCTGCACTTCAAGCTGATGGTGGAGACGTTGAACTCGTCGATGTCACAAGCGAGGGTGTTGTGAAGGTAAAACTAGTCGGCGCGTGCGCGGGCTGCCCAATGTCCACGATGACATTGGCGATTGGCATTGAACGGACGCTTAAGAAAGAGATACCAGAAGTCAAACGGGTAGAAGCAGTCTAGCGCGCGAATAAAAACTTTAGCTTCTTAGGCTCCACTATACCTCGCTCGGTCACGATTGCCTTTATCAAGCGTGCTGGCGTGACATCGAACGCGGGGTTGAAAACCTTAACTCCTTTAGGCACCACCCGCTTCCCCCCAATGAAAATGACCTCATTCACATCCCGTTTCTCAATCGGGATTTCCCTGCCGCTTCTCACGCTTAAATCAATCGTGCTGGTTGGGGCAACAACGTAAAACGGCACGCGATGTTCTTTGGCGAGTACAGCTATAGAATAAGTCCCGATTTTGTTTGCGACATCGCCGTTCGCAGCTATTCTATCTGCACCGACCAGAACCAAGTCAATCATTTTTTTGGAAAAACAATACCCCACCATATTGTCAGTGATCACCGTGACCGGGATGCCCTCGCGCTTCAGCTCCCAAGCCGTCAGCCGCGCGCCTTGTAAAAAGGGGCGAGTTTCAGTCGCTATGACTCTAATGCGTTTTCCTTGACGCCGCGCAGCGCGGACTACCCCAAGGGCTGTACCGTAATCCACAGTCGCGAGTGCGCCAGCATTGCAGTGCGTGAGCACAACGTCTCCACTTTTAAGTAATCTGGCCCCATGTTTTCCCATCTTGCGGTTTGCCTCGACATCCTCGTCGGCAATGCTTTTCGCTTCCCGCACAACTGCAGCGCGAATTTCCCTCACATCGTGTGCTGAACGAGCTACAGAAAGAACGCGCTTCAAGCCTACGAACAAGTTGACTCCAGTCGGGCGGGTCCGTTTCATCCTAGCGGCCGCTGCCTCCAGCTCGCGCAGCATCTGGGCTCGCTCTCTAGCCTTACTTCGCAAAGCGGCGACCGCAAGCGCCATCGCTACCGCCGCGGCGAGCACTGGCGCCCCCCTTATCTGCATGCGCTCGATCGCCCTAGCTACTTCCTCGACGCTCTTGCACCTGACCAACTTCAACTCTTGAGGCAGCCTCGTTTGATCGATCAGTACAACACTTTTGCCCCGGAGCTCAATCGTCCGCATGTCCTCACCGCTTTTCCCTGTTATTGAGATGACACAAAGTATCGCGAACCAGTAATGTCACCCCCAAACCCAAACCGCCCCATGCCAACCAAGGGTTAAACTCACCTACCATTAACGATTTGCAGCCAATTAACAAGATACTCCAAACGACCAGAAAAGCTCCGATGTATCCATGATGAATATGCAACCGTTCACCTGCTGATTTCTTACACTTCAACTTAAATAAAATCGTGCACAGATTGATGCGGATTTCATGCTCACCGTCGCGCGAAAAGCCGCAGAGCTGATCAGAAAACACCGAAACGATTCTATCGAAATCATCTCACACATGGACGCCGATGGGGTTTGCGCGGCCGCTGTAATTTCAAAAGCTCTCGATCGAAGCGATATCAAGCATCATACGAGGTTCGTTCGTATGCTCTATCAAGAGGTCGTCGAGGAACTAGACCCTGCCGACCTGACCGTATTCACCGATCTCGGGAGTTCGCAGCTTCAAAATGTCCGCAACGGATTTTCCGGGTATGATGTCATCATCGCCGACCACCACGAACCGGAGCGGGCGGATGGCTGGCCAGAGCTCGTCCACCTCAACGCCCACCAACACAGCTTGGACGGTGTGCAGGAGATTAGCGGAGCAGGGATGGCCTACCTAATCACTCGAGAATTGGATCAAGCCAATCAAGACCTCTCGGCGCTCGCAATTGTGGGTGCCATCGGTGACATTCAGAATGCTTGGGGAAAGTTGCTCGGCTACAACCGGCAGATCGCCAAGGACGGCATCGATTCAAAGGTATTGGAACAAAAAATCGACTTGATGCTTTACGGACGCCACACACGACCAATCTTCAAGACGCTCGAATCCTTAACCGATCCCCCGATTCCCGGTGTCAGCAATTCGACCCCCGGTTGCATTAGCTTGCTCAAGGACCTCGACATCCCGCTCAAGAAGGATGGTGGATGGCGTCGACCAGTTGACCTCACCGATGCTGAAAAACGTCGACTGGCAACCGAGCTGATCACGCGGGCATACACAAACGTGCCTAAGGAGCTCGTGCAATATGTTCCGGGGCTGATAATCGGCGAGGCCTACACGCTGTTGAAAGAAGATAACCGCTCGATACTCCGCGATGCCGATGGGTTCGCAACTTGCATAAACTCGACCGCGCGCCACGAGCAACCGCTGATAGGTTTAGAGGTAGCCAAAGGTGACCGCAAGACTTACCACCGCGCGATGTTGAACCTGCTCCGCTACCACAGACGGAGCATAGCGAAAGGCATGGAATTCATCGAACAAAGTGGGCTTGAGCGAGGACCCAAAGATTACCTGCAATATTTCGACGCAACAGATGCACTCAAGGAGACTTTCGTTGGCACCGTGGCGAGCTTAGTCCTCGGCACCCAACTCTGTGACCAGTATAAGCCTATCGTCGGCATCGTCCGAGTTCAGGGTACCGCAAAAATCTCGGCGCGGTGCTCCAAGCTGCTTTTCCTGAAGGGATTAGACCTTGCACGAGCGATCCGAGACGCTGCCACAGTCGTTGGGGGTGAGGGTGGCGGGCACGCGGTTGCCTGTGGGGCCCAAGTGGATGAAAAAAATATTCCAGAATTTTTACGGAAGTTCGAGGATCTGATAATCGGCCAGCTAAGCTGACCTAAAATTAAGTTTTTGCCTTCCTTTTCTGCTGTCTTTCATAAATATCCGCAATGTCTTTAATTGTGTTGACCTCTTCCGCCCTTCTGTCTTCTCTGATTCTTATGTAACGAGGGAAGCGAAGGCCAAAGGTTGAAGTATGCTTTAATTCAGGTGACTTTTGTATTTCTTCATACACCATTTCGAAAACTATCTTGGGTTCAAAGTACGCATCGCAATCTATTTCTATATCGACATCTTCATGAGGCTTCTTGAGCTGAATCTTCTTGAACAACTTCGTGAGTTCCTTCAAATCTTCATCGGTATAACCACTCCCGCACTTCGTCACCGTCTTAAATTTCCCGCTCTTCTCATCGCGCGCTGCGAGTACATAGCTGCCGAAGAATCCCGCGCGCTTCCCCCTGCCGTAGAGTCCTCCAACGACAACGAGATCGAGGGTCTCCAGCGTGGGCTTGAGCTTGAGCCACACAAACTCCCTCCGCCCTGCGCGGTAGCTCGCCTCGAGGTCCTTCGCGAGTAGCCCCTCATGACCGATCTCGATTGCCCAATTCATGAACTTCTTTATCTCATCGGATTTACTGAGGACCTGCTGTTCAACAACCATTACCTTGCCTTTTACCGGCTTGACTATCTTTTCAAGCATTTTTCTCCGCTCGAGGTATGACTCATCGAGCATAACACTACCATCCGACATCAGCAAGTCAAACAGGTGCAGCTCAACTGGGATTTGTTCGATCGTCTGCTTGATCTCGTACTTGCGGCGCCGCTTTAGCACCTCTTGGAACGGCATGGGTTTCCCCGTACGTTTGTCGATCGCCACCAGCTCTCCGTCGACTATCGCTCGCTTCGGCTTCAACGCTTGGCGCAATGGATCGACGAGATCTGGAAACATGTTTGTGTAATCCTCCATCCGCCTCGTGAAGAGCGAAACTTTGTCGCCGTCCTTGTGGACTTGGACCCTGATACCATCGAGCTTTATTTCAAACGCTGCCTTTCCTTTCATCCGCTTAAGAACCTCGTCAATCGTCTCAGCTCGCTGCGCCAGCATGGGGTTCACGGGGTGCCCCACGGCGACACCGAGCTTCTCCAGACCCCTTTCCCCACCCGTGGCGACAGCCTTTGCAACAATTGAGTAGTCCGTCGTGAGCATGTACGCGTGCTCAATTATCTCTGGCTTCACGCCAAATGCGCTCGCTATCGCATCCCGAAGCCTTCCTTCGGCCACGCCTATTCTAAGGTCGCCGATTACGGTGCGGACAATGAACTTGGCCTCAAGCGGGGCGGAGCTTGTCAAGAGTTCGGCAATCGAAGCTATCTTTCGATCCACCGAACCCTCTCCCGTGATTTCAGGCAACTGTTTGATATTATCAAAGACCTTTTTTACCGTCAGCTGCTCGGTGAAAAGAGTCACCTGCTTTTTCTTACCCCAGAGCTGCCTCGCCACTTCGCCGAGATCTCCAACCTGATTCATTAGCTTGTCGACATCTGGGGGTGAGTAACCGGAAGCCTGTGCAACCGCCTTCTTTAGCTGTTGCAGCCCGACGCCAGTCTCCTTCGAAACGTAAGCTGGCCAAGGTTTGCCGAGCAAGAGCAGCACAACTCGCTCCATCTCCTCGGCCGGTGTGCTTTTCAGTAAGTTCACGATGCGCGAATTTTTTTCCAAATAAGATGGGGTATTTTCTAGCTTTTCAAAAGCTTCGGCTAAAGTCGTGTAACGCATCCCGACCCTAAACTATCTTAGCCCTTCGACCTAAAACTCTTAACACCCGGCTGATCCCGAGCCTCGCGCAGGTACTCGAAAATGCCGCTCCTCGGGTCTATTCTCGTTATAATTTTTCCGTTTTTAAAAATTCTTACCATCCCATCTTCCCCAGAGACCGTTACCCCTCTTGCTTTGGTCGCCGAGGTCATTGTTGCTACCGCCAAGTGCCGCGTGCCCAGACCACGTGGAATTTCAACTTTGACATCTGCGTCAAGGTAGCGCTCCGCAGCGATGACGCGCCCATCGTCTCCCACGATGAAAGCCCCATCAAAAGTAGCGTATTTCTGGATGAGCCCCCATTGATCTCTATCTGTGATATTTACCAAGTAACTCTTGAATGGGTTAATCATCAGTTGGTGCGATAGCCTCAAGACCGCTTTGGTGTCCCCGATTATGAACGCCGCGCCCACAGGCCTTCCGCCCAACGCCCCTCTCCCGAGCTTTAGCGATATCTCAGCGGTTGCGGCCAGAACGGAGTCTGATTCCACCGTCTCAATCACCGGTTCATACCCGGAAATTTGCAAAACCAAAAGGGCATCGGTGCTATCAGCGAAACCATCCCCCGCCAAACACACCAAACGCTCCCCCGGAGAGAATATTCCTTCCTGCAACCCGCACGCCATTGCATGGTGGACTTGACCAAATCTCCCCTGTGCCCGCGCCGTCAGCTTGATCAGTTTTATGCGGGAGCTTTTGCCGAATCTCTTGTAAGTTTCGTGGCTGGGCGTGGCGAGGACCACTTTTACCTCCTTTCCATGGGTGTCAAGCAGGTTCTTCTTGAAAAGAGGACCGCAATTTTTACCAGTTTCAGTTAAAGCGAGAATTGCGTCCGCCTTAACTTCTAAAGCAAGATGCGCAGCCGCCTCGGCTAGTGCTTTGGGGACATCCACCTGCTCAACTCTCCGTCCCCCCACCAACCTCAGCCAACAATTTTGTTTATTTTAAGGGGCTTAAAACCCTTTCCCTCAAGCGAAATTTTGTGCCCAACCCTTACACCTGCATGAGAAATCGTCCCAACAGGGGCCTCAATGAGATAATTAACAATTGCCTTGGGTCTGTAAAATCGCCAAGATTTGAGCCCCGCGCGAAGCTCGACGACCCTGAAACTCGAATCAAGATAAATCAAGTCGATAGGAAACCATACGAACCACATGTGCACGGCGTAGCGACCGGGCTTGGAAAACTTGAATAACAACGCCTTGCCTTGCTGAAACTTGCGCCTGAACATCAGCCCTCGAAATCGCCGCCAAAATGTGTCCGCTAGCTCGATCTCGCTCGCCAAGAGTTTACCCGTATTGCGATCGACCAAGCGCATGGGTCCACACCCCAACCTTTCTGCGAAGAAGTTTTAATGTTACCCAGCCTATCAGCATTCGATTGTATGCTGGC
>JABAOC010005432.1_pt4 | contig 11583 bp, 10 predicted proteins | sample 7062161 | NCBI WGS metagenome assembly JABAOC01 (sample SAMN14538625, study PRJNA623070) | marine sediment metagenome | biome: marine biome [ENVO:00000428]; feature: marine pelagic biome [ENVO:01000023]; material: deep marine sediment [ENVO:00002113] | place: India: Gulf of Khambhat ... | reverse complement strand
GAATCTACCTACAAACATGACGTGCACCCTGCCCACAGGGTGCGGCCGGAATACGGTGGCGGATTCTGGTCTGCTCTCGGCCGCTGTCATTTCGACCGGAGGCCAGAGGCCGGAGTGGAGAGGGTTGGGCTCCCAAAACGCGAAATAGCGCGTTTTGGGGTCCCTCGACTACGCTTCGCTCCGCTCGCTATGACAAAACACGCTTTTGCGACGGCCTTTCCTGATCCATGCGGTCTCTGCCACCGAAAACCGACCGCACCCTGCCCGCGGTGTGCGACTGCATTCTGCGGGGCAGACAGCGTCTGTCAGGCTGAATGAAATGAAGGGGCTCCCCGAACCCAGGACTTCGCGTTTGCGGATGGCAGGGGACGAATAACCATTCGCCTCTACGCCGTCAGATTTGAGTCGTTTCGGAAAACGGTCGATACGAGGTTGCCAGGACGGTGCGGCCAGGGCGAATATAGGACGTGAATGAGAGCCCGGCCGACCCGCGGAGTCGCGGAAGGGCGCGGCGTTTCGGACGACCGGCGACCTGATGGGTGATGAACGTGCCGGAGTGCGTCGGCAGGGCGCCCGGACGAGTCCTGGTTGACGCGTCGGCGGCAAACGCGTAGAATTCATGTGGTTTTCCGCTATCTCTAAGGCCTTTGGGAGACGATCATATGAGCTTGAGAGGAGTTGTGCTGGCCGGCGGCACAGGGTCGCGCCTGCGGCCGCTGACGAACGTGACCAACAAACACCTGCTGCCGGTTGGCCAAAAACCCATGATTTACTACCCGATTGAGAAGCTCACCGGCATCGGGATCGAGGAGATCCTGATCGTGACCGGCATCGAGCATATGGGTGATGTCGTGGGTTTGCTGGGCTCGGGCCGGGAGTTCGGGTGCCGATTCACGTACAAGGTCCAAGACAAGGCCGGCGGGATCGCCCAGGCCCTGGGGCTGGCGGAGAACTTCGCGAACGGGCAGCCGATGGCCGTCATTCTCGGCGACAACATCTTTCAGTCCAATCTCAAAATACACGCCGAGCGGTTCGTGGAGCAGGACGGGGGCGCCCGGTTGCTGCTCAAGCAGGTGCCGGACCCGGAACGGTTCGGCGTGGCGGAAATCTGCGACGGGAAGGTCCTCTGCATCGAGGAAAAACCCAAAAGACCCAAATCCAACTATGCCATTACGGGTATCTATTTCTACGACGGCGGGGTCTTCGATATCATTCGAACGCTCAAGCCGTCGGGCCGGGGGGAGTTGGAAATCACGGACGTGAATAATTCCTACATCCGAACGGGGCAATTGGGCTGCGATCTTCTGGAGGGCTGGTGGACGGATGCGGGGACGTTCGAGTCGCTCGTCAGGGCCAGCGAGTTGGTGATTAGGGAGCCGCCCCAATGACCAAGCAGGTTTTACCCTTGAAGGTTGTCCTGGTGGATGAAGGGCTGATTGTCCGCAGCTCGGGTGGGCTTATCGAAGGCTTCGGCGCCCGCCGGACCAAGGTGATCCCGGACGAGCGCGGCAGGCTCGGGGAGATTCTGCGCTCGGACGACCCGTGGTTCGAGAAATTCGGCCAGGTCTATTTCACCACCACGCATCCGGGGGTTGTGAAGGCGTGGCACCATCATCGCAAGCAGTTCGACCATTTATACGTCGTTCGCGGCCTGGTGAAGATCGGACTCTACGATGCCCGGCCGGATTCGCCGACCCGCGGCACGGTGCACGAGGTCTATCTCGGCGAGCATTGTCCCGGCCTGATACGGATTCCGCCGGGCGTGCAGCACGGCTGGATGTGCGTGGGCCAGGCGGAAGCCATCATCGTCAACGTGGTTTCCGAGGCGTACAACTACGCGGACCCTGATGAATTTCGCACGCACCCTCATGACAACGACATTCCCTATGATTGGACACGGCGGGATGGGTAGCAGGACGATGGCTATTCTCGGGGGCAGGGGCATGCTCGGGACGGACCTGGCGGCCGCCTGCACGCGGCGGGGGTTCGACGTCCGGGTCTACGATCTGCCGGAGTGCGACATCACGAATGCCGAGCACCTCCGACAAGTGGTCCGCGATGTCGACCTCATCGTCAATTGTGCCGCCTACACCAACGTGGATGGTGCGGAAAGCCAGGCGGAGCTTGCCCATCGCGTGAACGGCGCGGCCGTCGGTCGTCTGGGGGAGCTGGCCCGGCAGGACGACAAATGGGTGCTCCACATCAGCACGGATTTCGTTTTCGACGGCAGGCTGGACAGGCCCTATGTTGAGACGGATGCCACGAATCCCATCAACCAATACGGCAAAAGCAAGCTGGCCGGCGAGCGGCTCCTGCGCGAGAGCGGCTGCTCCCACTGTATCGTTCGGCTCGAATGGACGTACGGCCTGTACGGGAAGAATTTCGTCACCAAGCTCGTGGAGCAGGCCAGGACGACTGACACCCTCAGTGTTGTCACCGACCAGGTTGGCTCGCCCACGGCGACGACCGAAGTGGCCGGGGCCGTCTGTGATCTGTCCGAGAGAATGGTCGAGGGTGTGTATCACTTTGCCAGCGCGGGGTATGTCAGCCGCTACGCGATGGCGGCTTTCATTCTCGGACGTCTTGGATTGAAGGCCGAGTTGCGTCCTTGCCGTACGAGCGATTATCCGGCTCCGGCGGCCCGGCCGCTCAACAGCCGCTTCGATTGTACCAAGGTGCAGAGGCTACGAAGCGAGCCTGCCCGGCCCTGGCAGGAGTCCCTGGGCGAATTCTTGAGGCAGATATGAGACGGATTCTCGTTACGGGTGGCGCAGGTTTCATCGGGAGCAACTTTGTCCGTATGGCGCTCGCCGAGCACCCGGATTGTTTCGTCGTCAATCTCGACAAGCTGACCTACGCGGGCAACCTCGAGAACCTCATCGAGTTCCGCGACCACCGCCAGTACCGATTCGTGCACGGCGATATCTGCGATGGCGCGCTCGTCGAGAAGCTCATCGATGAGCACGGGATCGATGCGATCATCAATTTTGCGGCCGAGAGTCACGTGGACCGTTCCATCACAGGCCCCAAGGTCTTCATCGAGACCAATGTCACCGGCACGCTGACGCTGTTGCAGGCGGCCCGCGATAAGAACGTCGATCGCTTCATCCAGGTCTCCACCGATGAGGTCTACGGCTCACTCGGGCCGGACGGGAAATTCACGGAGCAGACGCCACTGAGCCCGAATTCGCCGTATTCCGCGAGCAAGGCGGCGGCGGACCACCTCGTGAGGGCATTCGGCCATACCTGGGGCCTCAAGTACAACATCACCCGGTGCTCCAACAACTATGGGCCGTACCAGTTTCCCGAGAAGCTCATCCCCCTGATGATTCACAACGCTCTCCGCGATAAGGAGCTGCCCGTCTACGGCGACGGCTTGCAGGTCCGCGACTGGCTGTTCGTGTACGACCACTGCACGGCGATCTGGCGGGTGCTGGAAGAGGCGTCGCCCGGAGAGGTCTACAACATCGGCGGCTGCAATGAAAAACCGAACCTGGAAGTCGTCGGCCATATCCTTTCTCACCTCGGCAAGCCGCAGACGCTGATCCGGCACGTCACTGACCGGCCCGGGCACGACCGCCGGTACGCTATCGACGCCAGCAAGATCACGAATGAATTGGGCTGGAAACCATCCGTGACCTTCGAGCAGGGCATTGCGAAAACCATCGACTGGTATCTGGGCAACCAAGAGTGGCTGGCGAACGTCGTCTCCGGCGAATACCAGCAGTACTACGAAAAGATGTACGGCAACCGCCATCTGAAGGGATGAAGCGTTTTCGGCCGTACCGCCCGGAATCGGTTCAGGTGAGTTGTGGCTCGGCTCGGATTCCGACGACGGGAATACCCAGTTGGTCGGCCAGGGCAAGCGTCCGGGGCTTATCGACGATGATCGTCTTGTCTGCCTCGATGACGAGGCACTTGCCCCCATGGGCGGCCAGGTCCCGGATGGTCTCGGGTCCCACGCAGGGCACATCGAATCGCATGTCCTGCTGCGGCTTGGAGGTTTTGACCAGCGTCCAGCCGCCGGCTTTGCAGTGCGCGCCGGCTCGTTTGATCATTTCCGCTGTACCCTCGATGGCCTCCACGGCGATGACCTCCTTCTCCTTGATGGCGATCGCCTGGCCGATATCCATCTCGCCCAGCTTCTTGGCCAGAGGCCAGCCGAATTCGATGTCGTCTTCGACTTGTCGCCCCGGCCGGCGTCTGGTCATGACGCCGGCCCCGGCCAGATGTTCCCGGCAATACATCGTCGTGTTCTCCAGGCGGATGCCGCCACTGGCCAACTCGTCGGCCAGTGCCGACAGCAGCGTGTCCGTCAGTTTGCTCTTGCCGCGCAAGCGCCAATAATATATCCGAAAGGCCCGCCAGTCGGGCAGGTATTGCAGAATGCGCCAGGGCGTAAACAGGTGCGATTTCGTCACGCGCCCGACCATGACGGCACTGGTGATGTCGTGCTTTCTGAGCTTTCGTATCCACCCGCCCGGCCGGGCAACGGCGGCACGATAGAATACGTCCACTTCCCCGGCCAGGTCCTCCTCGACATAACCCGCCAGCCCGACGCAGACGACTTTGCACCCCTGCCTTCTGGCTCCCGCCGCGACCATGAAGGGAAGCTGACCGCCCCCTGCGATCAAACCGATTGTGTTCGAATGGGACATGCGAGAATCAGGTTGAACCCGGCTCACTCGATATCCTGCGGCTCGACCGGATCGTCGGGCGTGTCTTCCATCTGGGCCATCATCCTCTGCAACTGGCCTTGCAGGGTGCGGATGTCCTGGCGCATCTGCGGCAGATAAGGGATCATCGAATAAGCCCGCCGGGCCTGGCCGGCATCGAGGGCCGGAGCGCCCAGCACGGTCTTGCCATCCCGAACACTGTTGACGACGCCCGCTCGCCCACCGATCGTAACATTGTTTCCAATTGTGATGTGACCGACAACGCCGGCCTGCCCTCCAATCGTACAGTGGTGTCCGACCGTGGCCGATCCGGCGACGCCGGCCTGGGCCACCAGCAGGCAATAGGGACCCACCTGCGTCCCGTGGCCGATTGTCACCAGATCGCCCAGCTTGCTGCCCTGGCCGATGACGGTATCGCCAAGCGTCCCGCGCTCGATGCTGCAGGAGCTGCCAATCTCCACGTCGTCCTCGATGACCACGCCGCCGACCTGCGGGACCTTGTGATGTACGCCCTTATGGGTGGCATAGCCAAACCCGTCGGCGCCGATGGCCGAGTTGGCGTTGATGATGACTCGGCTTCCGATCCTGGACCCTTCATAGATGACGGCATTTGGGTGAATCACGCAGTCGTCACCGATCCGGACTTCTTCGCCGATGTATGCGCCCGGGTAAATCACGCATCCCTTGCCGATTTGAGCATTGTTGGCGATGGTTACGAAGTCGTGAATGTGGCAACCCGCGCCCATCCGGGCGGTGCCGGAGATGGAGGCCCGGGGGCTGATGCCGACCGTCCTGTGTTTGCGGGAACCATACAGAAACTCCAGCACCCTGGTGAAGGCAAAATAAGGGTCTTCCGTCACCAGCAGCGCGACGCCGGCCTCGGGTATCTCCCGGCCCACGATCACCGCGCTGGCCCTGGTACTTCTCAACTGCCGCTCGTATCTGCGATTTGCCAGGAAGCTGATATCGCCTGCCTGGGCCTGTCCGAGAGTAGCAGCGGCGCGGATGATGATGTCGGGGTCGCCACAGACGCGGCCGCCGACGTGTTGCGCTATCTCGTCAAGTGTATGTCCATGCATGTCACTGCTCATCGCCAAAAGCGTATATTCTATCCTGGACTGCAGAACCGTCAAGGACGCCGGCGAGGCTTCAAGAGCCGGCGCGCGAACCGGCGCCGCCAAAACCGGTGCGGGCGCGGATGTCGCACTAGAAGCGCAGGGTGGCGAGCACCGTCTTCTGGAGACCGGGAGAAGGTCTTTCGGCGAAGCTGTCCTCAGCCTCCTGAAACACCGTTACCGCCGGCCCGAGCGGCCCGTACACGGTCGGGTCCGTAGGGCCGAACAGGGCCACCGTTCGCAGGCCCAGCCCGGCGGCCAGATGTGTGACTCCGCTGTCGTTGCCGACGAACGCGTCGGCACAGCTAAGCAGGCCGATCACCTCGGGCAGGGACCGGTGCGCGACGCACCGCGCCACGCTGTGCAGACACATCTTCTCGGAAGGCCGGAGCCTTTCGACTTCTGCAGGCCCGAGCAGGAACAGCACCTCTACTTCCCGAGTGCGCAGTCCTTTCGCGACGCTCAGGAAGTTCCCCAGATACCAGCATTTCTTCTGCCCGCCGCTGCCGGGATGAATGACCACCAGTCTCCTGGACAAATCGATTCCGGACTGCTCCAGCAGATCGACCCCCCGATCCCGGTCCGATTCGGTGATCTTGATCGAAACGCCTTTCATATCGATCCCGACCTGTCCCAGCGGCGGCTCGCTCTGGCGGGCAAACTGTTCCACGTAAAACTCCGCAACATGCTGCCGCCTGCCTTGCGGCGGCTTCAGGGGCAGGGTGATGACGTCGGCGCTGTGGCTGCAATTGGCGGTGAAGATCAGGTTCTGCTCGAAGTCGCTGTTCGGCTCACCCAGAAAGCTGATAATCCGCGAGTAATCGGCGAACATGTGGATGAGAGGGTCCCGGTCGGCCAGGTCAAACTTGGTCGGCTCGACGAACAGCCTGTGCAACTGCGCCGAATCGATCGACCGGACGCCGTCCACGCACGTCCTCTCAGGCAGGATGCCGACGTATTCCGTATGTGCGACGATATCGATCCCGCCCAGGTCCAGCGTTTCCTTGATCAGCTTGACGAGCGGGAGCATCAGAATGCAATCGCCCAAGGCGCCCGGCTGCACGATGACGGCGCGCTGTATCTCCTTCGCCAACTGAGCACTCCTTGCTTCCAGCAAACTCAGGATGTCGTTGTTTGCCTGCATCACGAACGATTATAGCCTGCCCCCACTCGCGCCTCAACAAGAATTCACGACCTGTACCGCGCAAAACCTTCCGCGTCGGGCAAGCCAGGCTCTGCACGCCTGAGAGCTGCTCTTTAGCAGCATGGGCATGGGGCCCCAAACGCGAAGCATCGCGTTTGGGAACCCATCCTGCCCGTGAAGGGTCCCAAAACGCTTTGGGAGGGGCCCCCAACGCGAAATTCTGCCTTGCGGACCCCGAGCCCAGTCGCAGGACCATCTTGGCCCTGCCGAGCGTTGACCTGGCACGGGCAAGATGCCCGTGCTACTTTCCGCACACCCTCTGAAGCTCAATCCTGCGGGTGGGGAGCGACGTCCTCGTAGGAGGCGTCAGCACCTCCCATACGGAATTCATCATGATAGATGACGCGCTTTTTGACGGCATCGCAGCTCGTTCCGGGGATCACCCCAGCCCTTGTAGAGGCCCATCTTGAAGAACGGGCCGCGGGCATCGTTGAATGCGTTCGGGCCGCTCTGGTCGATGACCTTTCGGCCGTCCTTCCATACCTCCGCGATGCCGTCCTGGTCGTAGGACCATTTGACGTGCATGACCCAGTCCGTCCAGACGCCTGTCTCATAGGGTCCCAGGTCGTATTCGCGGACGCCGCCGTACTGCCGCACGCCCTCCGGTCGTTGACAAGGCCATGACCGGGTTGCGCCATTTCTCCCCGACGTCGAAATCCGGCACGCTGTGCCACTGCGCGACGATCTCCCAGACCCGGTCGGGAACGTAGTCCTCGGGCAGGAAAATACTGAACCCGTACCAGTACTCCTTGCCGATGTCGGCGCGCGGGCCGCTGACTTCCGTTCGGTTGGGGTACCGGTCCCCGTATCTATCGAGAGAGCTCTTCAACGCGTGCTTCCCTGCTCGCGCCGGGCTCGCGGTAACGACGGGCATATTGCCGGAGCCGCGCCAGCCCTTGAGGTTCTGGTCTTCGAAGTCGCTGATGAACAGCAGCGCCCGGCGGTTTCTCTTCGTGGCGCGGATTCGCAACGCGATGTCCTCGGTGTACGCGGGGGCCTGCAGCGAGCAGATGCCGCCGTCGTGCCTGAAGGACTCGCTCTTGTCGATCTGGCCGGTCCTGGTGTTTACCCATTCGGCCTTGTATCGACCGGTCGGCAGCTCAATGGCTATGGCCGTGAGGTTGTTTCCATTCACGTACACGGCGTAGGTCTGCCCGCGTTCGCACAGGGCTCGGACGGCAATGTCCTTCGGCAGGGTGCTCTTGATGACGGCGCTGTCCGGCTTCATCCGGATGAAATCGAGCTCGTGGACGAACCTCTTGAGGATTTGTAGTTGCTTTCGCAGCTCGGGCCCGCCTCCGCCCGGGGCATTGATGGCGGCGGTCCCGTCCTCTCGTCCGACGGCGAAGGAGAAGTCGAGATTGCTGTAGACGGCGCCTCCGGCGCTGATGAAGTCCCAGCCTTCGGTCCGATACGGCCTGACGCGGTCCTCGCCTGCGAATCCGGTCTCATCATCGCCGATTACCTTGTTCAGATGATAATTCTCCGCGACGGCGGTCGGCGGCTTGGCGTAGTGGAAGTTGAATATGGAGACATGTGGATTCGGATTTTCGATCTTCTTTGACTTGTTGGCGATGTTCTGCGCGAGGAGATGCTTGTTTTCGAACTTCGATTCGGTCTCGACGATGACGCTCGCGATACGGTTCTGCCAGGCCTCCGTCACGCCGCCGAAATAGGGCTCGTTGCAGATTTCAAAATAGACGTTGTCGAAGTCCTTCAAGGCCTCGACGACGCGTCGCACCATGGCCTCCTGCACGGCCAGCAAGTCCTTGTGCCGCAGCGTATAGACCTCGGTCCGCCGGACCTGGCCGATGCCATTCACGTTATTGGCGGCATTCATCGGGCTCAACTGCCACATCCCGTCCTCGTAGAAGGGGCAGAACAGGACCATCTCGACGACAATCCCCCGTCGGCCCGCCTGCGCGATGAAATCGGTCAGCCGCCGGAAATACTCCGGGTCCCATTTCGTCAGGTCGAACTTGTTGCCGCCGTTGGCGTAGCCGGGGGTGTCGCTCCGGGCCCACGGGCAGATCAGGTCACCCGGTGCCGGTGCGAGGGTATTGTTCTCAATTCTGAAAGCGCCGACCGGCTCACAATAGGCGCCGCTGAAGGTTCGTGTCAGGTTCAATCCGTCTGCATGCAGCGTGGTCAGATAGCGTCTGTAGTCGAATGCCCGGTTCAGCACGGCCCCATAATGCTCGCCGGAGGCGATCAGAATCACAGGCTTGCCCCGCCAGAGGAAGTAATGAGGGTTCTGGGGGTGCAGAGCGATTGGGACGAGCTCGGCCGCAGGCAGGGGCGACGCCCCGGACAACGCCATGGCCGCCAATACGACGAACAGATGCCGTATCGCGCGTACGAACACGGAAGGATCGGATCTGCGGCTTGAATGAAGCATCTTGCACCCACTGAACATTCCATGCCCTCTCTAATTGTAAGCCATTTTAGCTAAAGCACTTAAACGCAGTGCGACCCAGAGCTTCATAGCCCGGATAGTAACATCAGGACCGCCGAGATGCAAGGGCCTGTGTCTTGACATCGCGGTGCTCAGCAATACCGTACGTGCTGCTACGCAATCCGTTGCTGTCCGTAGTATAGATCGGAATCGGCCCTCATGAGCCCTCTTAGAAGGTGTGTGAGAAGCTGAAATAACTGCGCCTCCGCGATCTGATGGGTGGCAGCGTCAAGGCCGAAGGCCTTGGCGATGGTCTTACGCACGGTAGCGTCGCCATCGCCAAGCTGCGCATGGGGCCCCCCAACGCGATGTATCGCGTTGGGGACCGCTTGACGATGCCACCCGGGAAACGCGCAGGTTCTCACGCGCGCTCTTAGAAGCTGTCTCAAGACGGCAATGTCATTGAGACGACGCAATCTCGGTCCCAGAAGTGGGAAATTGCCTGGGTTCCCAAGCGCGAAATATCGCGTTTGGGGTTCCCTTCGCTGCGCTCGCAATGACAAGCCACAGCTTGGTTTTGAGATGGTTTCTCGGTACTGTCGTCCCCAATTTTCGTCTTTCCTCACTTTTCTTGTAACATCCGCACCAGTATTGCGTCGTAATATGTAGACGCCCCACGGAGGTGGCAGGAAAAGTGAGTGCGGTTTGGCGCGAGATTCCGCCTGAGAAGGAAGGAGTACGAACATGCTTAAAGGGCCGTTGTGCGCGCTCTTGGTGATGGTCCTGGTCCCGGCCGCGATTGGCCGGGCTGAGTTTCAGGTGAACAGTCACGCCGAGCACAACCAGATCTATCCGGCGGTGGCCATGAACGGGACGGGCAGGTTCGTCGTGGCCTGGCGAAGCCACGTGAGCGACGGCAGGGGGGGCGGCGTGTACGCTCGCTGCTTTCATGCGAACGGCACACCTGTCGGCAGTGAATTCAAGGCGAACGTTTCGGACGCGGACATGGACAACTGGACCCCCGCGGTGGCCATGTCGGCCTCGGGCGACGTGGTGATTGCGTGGGTCGGCGTGGCCGATGGTGACCGTCGGATCATCTTCAGGATGTTCGATGTGAGCGGGCAGCCGTTGACCGACGAGCTCATGGTCGGCGCCTCGACTGTGGACGCATTCCAGTCTATGCCAAGTATCGCCATGAGCTCAGCGGGCGCCTTTGTGATTGTCTGGACCAACTGGTGTGGCACCGGCCAGTTCGGAAAGAACTGTGTGGCAGGTCGGGTTTTCGAGGCGGATGGTTCCCCTGTGAGCGACGAGATAGCGATCGGTCGGGAGGCGCAGGCCCACTGGCCGGACGTCGCCGTGGATGATTCCGGGAACTTTGTCGTCGCCTGGATCAGGATGGGCGATACGTTCAACCGGCCCTACGGGGAGTTCATCATGTTCCGACGGTTCGGGGCAGACGGCACACCGATGGGAGGAGCGGTCTGCGTCACGGGCGACATCAACAGCCGCTGGTACGGCCCCTCCATTGCCGCGGACCCGGCAGGGCAGTTTGCCATCACCTGGGCCATCGGGCCGTTTCCACATGATATCTGCATGCAGACCTTCGACGCGGCAGGCGCACCGGTGACGGCGCCCTATGTCATCAACACGTACCTGCAAGGCAACCAGGGTCATCCGTGCGTCGCCACGACGGGCCAGGGAGAGTACCTCGCCGTTTGGGACAGCCACGGTCAGGATGGCGATGCGTGCGGCGTCTTCGGGCAGCGGTGCGGGCAGGACGGCACGGTCGAAGGTCCCGAACTGGCCGTGAATACGTGCACGGCGGGCCGGCAGTGGTATCCGAAAGTGGCCATGACCCCGAGCGGCCGATACGTGGTAGCGTGGGTCAGCGAAGGCCAGGATGGCTCAGGTTACGGCGTCTTTGCCGAGGTGGGCCCGGAATGACATAGACCGTGCTGCGAGACACGACCGGGGTGTATAACGGTGTTGTCAAGATGGACACCAGGATTATCGACCCGCAAGGACGTGAATCGAATCATCTTGGGTTTCTGCTGATCTTCGACCGTCTGGAATTGGGAATCGAGGTCGTTCGAGTGTGAGATCGAGGCCGACGACTACTCTGTGGATGGGGAGTTATACGGATTATGGTCAATTCGTACGCGGTCTGTCATCCCTTCGACTCCGCTCAGG
>JABAOC010000875.1_pt6 | contig 11583 bp, 12 predicted proteins | sample 7062161 | NCBI WGS metagenome assembly JABAOC01 (sample SAMN14538625, study PRJNA623070) | marine sediment metagenome | biome: marine biome [ENVO:00000428]; feature: marine pelagic biome [ENVO:01000023]; material: deep marine sediment [ENVO:00002113] | place: India: Gulf of Khambhat ... | reverse complement strand
AATATTAATTCTGCCTGCTATTAATGATGGCTTCGGGAAAGAGTAAACATCCGCTCCCCACACTGTCCTAGCTAAAGCAGAAAATATCATTGCAATCCCAATAGTGAAGATAAGCGTCTTTACTTCAGTAATTTCTCGTGGTCCTTTAACGACAGGTGTTAACCAAAATTTAAAACCAACACCTACTAGACTTACAAGGAACGGACCCATTAGTAAAAGTATTATCCACAAAGTGGGTTGGTCATGGCCAAGTATAGTTAGTAGAGAAACTGAAAAAAGCCCCCCTAGCATAAATAAGACACCGTGGGCAAAATTTAGTACGTTAAGCATACCATAAATAAGCGTTAATCCCACGGCAACTAGAAAAAGGGTAGATCCTCTAGCTACCCCAAACAAAAGTTGAATTGCTATATCTTCTAGCATAAGATATTAGCCCCTAACTCAGTATCTAACCAAGCATAACTCCTCGTCTTTTAGAAAGGAGCTATGCTTGGCCTGGAGTTGACCCGGTTTCATGGACACCCTAAACTCTTGGGAGGAGGTGTTCACGATGCCGAGAGCAAGACCGCCTTATACGCCCGAGTTCCGTCACCAGGTGGTGGAGCTAGTCGTACCCCCGAGGATCTGGCGAAGGAGTTTGAACCCACGGCTCAGTCCATCCGCAACTGGGTGTGTCAGGCCGACGTTGATAAGGGGCGGCGCCATGACGGACTGAAGATCGATGAGCGTGAAGAGCTACGGAGGCTTCGTCGTGAGAACCGCGAGCTTCGGCTAGAGCGGGAGATTTTGGCAAAAGCCGCGGCCTGGTTCGCTCGGGAGACCGACTCGATGCCACCGAAGTCTTCGAGTTCAATGAAGGTTGGTATGACCCTTCCCCTCGACATTCAGGAGTTGAATACCTCTCACCCCCGAATCACGAAAGAAGGTATGAACGCTCACTTGTGACCGAAAGCCCTAACCTGTCCACTAAACCGGGGTAACCCCAGCCCCCCCCTTTGACCTTGCGTCTTCTTTTGTGCTGTATTTTTTACGTCGCTTATTTTGCTTTTGCCCTCCCAGCCTCAAGTTCCTCAGGAGTAAGTGATACTTCTTCAGCAGAGTATATTCTCATATTTTTGAGACTATGGTAAGGTGGTTCCTCTATTACCTTTGTTTCTCCAACTTGGTATGGCAACATTAGCTGGTTATCAATTTTTCTAATAGGTACTTTGCCAGCAAGCGAGTCCCATTCTCTATCGAACATGACTTTGAGAATATCTTCAGGTTTTGTGGACCCATTTGTTGCTTCAATCATTTGAAGTATCAGATATAGACCTGAATAAGCGGTGGAACTAGAATAACCTGGGTAATATCCAAAGCGTTTATACCATCTTTTTCCATAATCTTGCATAACAGGATTTGGATCTTCCCACCAATAACCTCCAAATCCTCCGAATATAACGCCTTCCATCGCATCCTTTCTACCCAGAACCCTAAATTCATCGCAAGCCATTGTGGACATTATAAATTTTGTCTTCTCAAACGCCCCCATAGCTCTCGCTTGTCTAACGACGGCTATTGCATCGTCGCCCCAATGAGCAGAGAATAAATAAGCAGGTTCCCTAGCTAAAACCGAACTTATAAAAGGCTCAAAGTTTCTCTCACCCAACCTTGGCCAAGCTTCAGCTTCTTTCGGGAGTATTTTGATATCAGGTCTCAGCTCTTTTATGTCCTTTTTAAATCTCTCCCAGCAATCCCAGCCCCATACATAATTTGGGGATAAAACAGTAACAGTAGCACCCTTTGGAGCAGTATCCCTTATGTATAAGGCCATTCCTCTCACGGGATTAGTAGAAAAACCTCCGGCAACTACAGTATTTGGATAGATTTTATTATAGTTATCTAGGGTAAAAGAATCTGCCACAGCATTGCCTACCACAGAGAAAGCTCCAGATTCTTTGGCGACTATACCCAAAGTTATTTCAATAGAGGACGCTTCCTCACCTATAAGGATTTCAACCTTATCTCTTAGTACAGCATCTCTTGCCTTCTTTTTTGCAATCTCAGGTTTGAGTTCTGTATCATAATACATTAGTTCAATTTTTCTTCCTGCAACTGTATCCTTACCCCAATCCACCATAGCAAGTTCATATCCATCCTTAGAGAAAGCTGCACTCAGTGGCATCCCCGTAAAAGGTTCGAAAAGGGCAATTTTCAAAGGTGGTTCTGCAGCAGCAGTTAGTGCAGGAACATAAGAAACAACTCCTGCTACAGCAATTGCAATTATTATCAGTGGGATTTTTTTCGCTAAGTTCATGATGGTTACCTCCTTTATATTGGAACTATTTCGGCTGTTTGAAAACCCTTTACGCCGAAAACCGATCACAGCCCACAATCGGCCCCGGCATTCTCTAAGAACTCTTTAACTCCTTACCATCACCCCCTTTCAGCTATTTCCGCTATAAGTATGTAACAGTTTCGTTTTTCCAAAATCTAAATATATTTCTCGCTTATTGCCTTAGCTCCGTAATTTTGATGTAATACTTTCAAATTACGAGTCAAAAGGAGCTTAAGCGATGCAACAAAATCCCATAGATTTGATGGCGTTTCAAAGGAAATTTGCCACCGATCGAGCGTGTCGCCAGCATCTGTTTCGCCTTCGCTGGCCTGGTGGGAACGAGTGCACTCGATGTGGTCATACGAGGTATTCCTTTCATAGCAAACGGCATCTCTATCAATGCAAATCATGTCAGTATCAGGTCTCTTTGACAGCTGGAACCGTTTTTCACAAAACCACAACCCCCCTCAGAAAATCCTTCTCGATGATCTTCCTCATGGCTCGGCAAAAGACCGTCATCTCCATGCTGTCTGCCCAACGCATGTTGAAGATCAAAAGCTATGAAACGCTCTGGGCGATAGGCCATAAGATTCGCGAGACCATGGCCGATCGGGACCGCCTACACCCTGGCCGGGTTGATCGTGATGGATGACAACCATTTCGGATTATAGCGTAATGGTGGCTGGAGTCAAGCTTTTTTTTTGGTTTCGAACAATTCTTTCCAGATGGTCTGACATGAGCATACCCAGGCGTCATATCCCCTGGATACCTATGATCTTGTTCCCGAATTTCAGGAGTTCAAGATGCGGCTGAACCCCTCCATCTATCCCTGAATCTGTTTATTTCACACAGAAACAACGACTCTCTGTCAGAAGACCCAGCCGATCTTTTTTGATGAAGGATTTCTGGTTGCCCTGAATGAGATCATGGCTTAGAGAAAGAAGAGAGTCATTTATTCAGCGGTGACTGGTCTTCTCCAAACACTTGCGAATCCAGCTCCGGTTGGGGTGAAATTACCAGAAACATGGATGAGTTCCCAACCTTCTGCCGACAACGGATTCCATTCAGTTGGGATTACCCCTTCATCCCCAATATATAGGCCATAGTATTCATATTGAAGCGGCTGTGGTTGATTCACAACCTCGACTTCTAACGGAGTATTCATCACTTCGACCTTCACCGTTCGTGGTTCACCAAATGCGAGAGGCACAAAACCTAACGTAACGACCAAAACGATTGCTAACCTTTTCATTTCCCCTCCTTTTTTCTTGAAAAAGTAGAGAGGCAGAGCCGTTGGTGACCCTGCCTCTCTGCCTTGATGAGTTCCTCTCTTTATTTGCAGTTCTTTAGGATCAACACACAGTCCTGCCCCTCGATAGGCGTTCCATCGAGCAAATTCCCCGTAAGCATCAGCACTACTTCATCGTCATCATTGACCGGCCCCAGTGCAGCAACAATCACCTGGGTATCAAACTTCAGGGTCAAATCATCAAAGCCGTCTGGTCCACCCGTGGTGCACTTACAGTCATATTGCCCATCTGAAACAGGGGCAGCCACGTCTTCCACGTCCCACTTCAGGGGAAAAACGCCTTCTAGTTGAACTACTGATAGATCAACGTCATTGACATCAAAATCCTCAGCCCCAAGGATAGCCACTGGCAGAACGCCTTTGCTTTTGGTGTTGAGGGGATTGGGGCAGGATTGAGGTTTCATGTCGATGTCGATCTCAACCACAGGCGTCAAAAGAAACGAATGATATTCGTCAACGCTGCCATCGCCATCGACATCTACCTTAGCTTGTCCTATGAGATACTGGTAAGGCAAAGAGGGGATCTATTTCCCCAAATATTTGTCTTCCATGGCTTTAACGAGGTTGGTCATGGTCACATAGAACGGTGTTGGAACACCATTGGCCTGACCGTACTCCACGATCTTCCCTCCCAAGAAATCGATTTCTGTGGGCGTCTTGTTCGCGATATCCCAGCACATCGAATCCTTATGGATTCCCACCTTCTCCAGATACCCCAGGGCCTGTTCGAGGTAGTTCTCCCCCAGATCGTAACCAACAGCCTTGGCCACAGCGAGGGCTTCCCGAAAGCAGGCCTCGGCGATCTCTCGGGTAGGACGAAAATCAAGAGCTTCTTTGATGGTCTTATCGGTGATCGCACATACGGGCGCCATCGTGCATTTCATGATCATTTTTTTCCAGACATATAATTTGATGTCATCGACGAATTCGGTGTCCAAACCGCCGTCGGTTAGCAATCCGGCCACCTCCGATCCTAACTCCGGGTCTTCTCGAGTGAGACCTCCGAGATGATTCGGCCTGTTAAAAAAAGTCGCGACCACTTCACCTGCACCCTTCAACGAGGCCCCGTAGTTCAGAGACATTCGGAACGCAGCCTCGCGGCCAAATCTCTCTGCAATGAGATCCTCGGTCCCCAGGCCATTTTGGGTGCTCACGATCTTCGTTCCAGGTCGATGCACATCTTTCAATTCATCGAGGACCTGTGCGAGATGATACGTCTTGGTGGAGAGAAAAATGACATCCGGCTCGAGGTCGCGGATATCCGCAATTAGCGGGAAAAAATTTCTGACTGAAACCTGGTAAGAGATAGCCCCTGAAGTTTTGATCCCGCTCTTTCGAAGCGCGCCTCCCAAACCAGGTTGAGGGTCGACGAGAATGGTCTCAGGACTCCTGCTAAGCAAGGCAGCCGCCAAAACCGAGCCTGTGGCTCCTACGCCGACAACGGCGAATCGAAGATCCTTCACGACTTGCTCCTTCCATCTCCCCTCATGAGAGGATCACGAAGTACCCTCTCAGAGCCAGTCTAACGTCTCTATCCGGGTGATCTCGAGAGGCGTTCCAACCAGTCGCACGTTGGCAGGTATTTCGCCGATTCTGCCACTGAAAAGCACTCGCAATCCATCCCTTCTAAAATCCTCTGGGAGATTGATCGGCGCAAATCTCTGCATTTTGTCATAATCTGGGACAATCACATACCATGCTGAACCGGGCGAAACCCGCTGGATCGTCCCTCTTTCATCCAGGATATGGTTGCCCTCACGAAACGAAAGGGCGCTTCCGAGACAGAGTGTGTTAGGGAATTCATAAATTCCAGCCGACACGAAGGATGACTCGAGATCCCTATTTTATCAAAATGAGAGTTCATTTCAAAGGAATCGCCTCCCGGAGTTTCCTCAGTTTTGTGGACGCTCATGTCTTTGAGGGACGTTTGCGGTGGGAGGATGTCAGCAATCCCCGGGCCGTTCCCAAATGCCTTTAGAACTCGGAGGTCATGGCTTTGCAAGAGTACTTCGCCAGAAAGTGGGAAGGGAAGCTCCGAACCAAAAGTCGGTGCTCGTGGTCCGTTGCATAAAAGACTAAGATTTGCACATCCACGGCTATTCGAGTAGCAGACCCAGGGATTTCATTTTCAATCGAATGGCGTGAATTGATGGTTACAACTGACCTCTGACAACCGACAACTGGCAGCACGAAGAAAAGATTTCGGAGCAGCGAAGCGCGCCCCTTTCCGCTTTCATCAGACAAAAGTCGAGAAAGAAGATTTGGCCAAAAGCCTTTACTCACCTGTCCGCCAAGGACGGGAGAGAGGGTCAACACAAGAGCAAGGGAGCGAAGGGATGTGAGGGCTTCATCTGGAGATTCAAACTTGCCGTCAAACATCAGAAGCTTAGAAATCCCCTAATTTGAAAACTCAGGAAACTCCGAGCTCAGTGAGTGTTGACAGTGCAGAAAGCTGGTGGTACGTTGGTTTCTCGAGTTTGGACGACTCTGATTTATTCCAGTGGCTAAAGAGATTCAGGGGAGGAATGGATGAAGAAAAAACTGGCTTTGCTGTTTGCATTGGTGACCCTTATCTATTCCTTTCGTGGTTATGCCATGGAAGATTTCCAGGTCCAGCTCCCAGAGCGTCAAGCCAAGATAACCTATCAGATCATGGAAGAAAACAGGCTTTTGATCTCGGTCCTGGACGAACAAGAGAATCCTATCCGGGGATTGACAACAAAGGATTTCGTCATTCAAAAGGGTATCAAGAAGGCGAAGATACTCTCCGCTGAACCCCTTGAGACGAGCAAAGAAGTCCCCCTGAACATTGTCCTTGTCGTCGATAATTCCTTTTCAATGAGGAAACGTCAGGCAGTCAAACCCCTTCTGTCCGCCCTCGATGAATTTTTCAAGACTGTACGGCCTATCGATAACATCCATGCTGTCGTTTTTGCGGAGAAGGAGACCATGAGGGTTAAGGACTACACGTTAAGGACCAAGGCCATCCGTTCGAGTGAAATTTCGGAGCTTCGTGATTTCTTCAGTGAGGCTTTCGGTCCGGGGATAACCAGCGGAACCTACCTCTACGAAGCCATGGTGGCCGGCATCGATCGAATCCGGAGCATGCCAGAGAAGGAACAGAAATTCCTTGTCGTCTTCTCCGATGGGGAAGATATTAACAGTGCCTTCAAGAGTGCCGTCGTCGATTCTGAGACCAAGGGGATTCCAAATTTCGAGGCCTATTGCGTCGACTATATGCCAAGATCAAAGATGGATCCCTTTCTCAAATCTTTTGCCGAAACTCGCGGCGGTCGCGTATGGAAAGCGAAATCAGCTACTGAACTGATCCCCATTTTTCAATCCTTTACCTCTACCCTGCTCTACCGGTATGTCGTCTCATACCAGATCCTGGATCCGCCCCGGGGAACTCTGGCCATGGAGCCCTCTGAACTGAATTTCGATATCCTGACCATGATCGGTGGCGCTCCCTTGATGCCCATGGTTTTCTTCAAGACGGGAAAAAGCGAGATACCCGAGAAGTATGTCCTTTTCTCTGACAAAAACCAGACAGACTTCTTTGATGAAAAGAGCCTAACAACCGCGCTGGAGCGATATCTCAATGTACTGAATCTCGTCGGCAAAAAGCTGCTCCAAAACCCTTTGGCACGGATCCGGATCGTCGGCTGTAATTCTGATACAGGGGTTGAGAAAAACAATCTCGACCTCTCAATGCGACGGGCGGAAGCCGTGAGTGACTATCTTGCCAGTATTTGGAGCATTGATGATTCTCGCATGGAAGTGGAGGCGCGCAATTTACCGCTATATCCGACACCCTCGATCGTTGTGGGCGGTCGACCCGAGAACCAGCGAATAGAGATCATATTCGATTCAAGGGAAATGCAGGACGCTGCGGCAGAGGAATTCATCGTTGAGACGAGGAATTGGAATGAGATAAAGATCACGCCCCAGATCGTGGCGGAGTACGGCATCGCCAACTGGGAGATGGCTATCATGGCCGACAATCAGGAGATTAAGACCCTGAAGGGTACGGATGACCTTCAACCGTCCTACACCTTCTCCCTCGGAGAATTTGGCCGAGAGAAGCTAACCACATCCACCAAATTGGAGGTCCGCGTCAGTGTAGCAGACATCTATGATGACACCCACCAGGCTTCGGTGGAAGTGCCGATTCGAGTATCCAAAAGGGAGTTGATTCATGAACTCGTGGGTCCACCCCAAGGGTCGGTGTCCATGGAGCCCACAATATTGACCATCGAGGAGTTGACCACCATCGATAGCTCACCTCTTCTGAATTACTTATTCTTTGAGACTGGTGAAAGCGAAATCCCCGATCGATACGTCTTATTTGGTAACCAGGCCGATACCAAAACCTTTGATGAAAGAAACTTGAGGGGCACGTTAGAGAAGTATTACCACGTGCTGAACATCATCGGAAAACGCCTGGTCGCAAATCCAGGAGCAAACATTCAGATTGTCGGCTGCAACTCAAATCGAGGAGCCGAACGCGGTAAGATCGATCTTTCGAGGAGTCGGGCAGAAGCCGTTCGAGCCTATTTGAGGTATATCTGGGGGATCGACGCCTCACGGATGCAGGTAGAAGCCCGCAACCTCCCTGCTGTTGCCAGTACCGGCAGTGTGGAGGAAGGAAGGGCTGAGAACCAACGGGTTGAGATCTACTCTGATGATTCCGAGGTTCTCGACACCATTAAAAGCACCTATGTGGACGAGATTACCGACGCAAAGGAGATCAAGATCCTGCCGCAAATCGAGTCTGGTTATGACCTGACTTACTGGACGATTCAACTGAGGGGCAATGGTACCGTCATCAAATCCGTCGAGGGTAGCGGAGATCTTCCCGAATCCTACACATTCGATGTCAGGGAGGTTGGGCTCGAGAAGCTCAGTGCTCACCGGAATATCCAGGCAGCCATCGAGGTGGAAGACAAAAGGGGACAGACTTACCGCTCCGATACGAACTCCTCTGTGCGCTTCATCAAGAGAGAAGAGCGGGTCGCCCAGAAATTGGGATACAAGGTCCTTGAAAAATATGCTCTGATCCTTTTCGATTTTGACCGTGCGGATATCAAGGACCGCAACAAGGCCGTGATGGATCAGATCACGGAGAGAATCAAGACGGTCCCAAAGGCCGCGGTGAAGATTGTGGGCCATACGGATAGTATCGGGAAAGAACTGTACAATGTGGCGCTGTCACAACGCCGAGCAAAGGCGGCTTTCGACCAAATTATGTCGAGTGGTGCAGCGGTGCCTGAACGGGTCTTCCATCGCGGGGCAGGCCCTTACAATCCCCTTTATGACAATGATCTGCCTGAAGGCCGAGCCCTGAACCGGACGGTCACCGTGACCCTTGAATACGAGGGATTAGACTAGAGAGCAGGGTCGAACGACTCAACTCGAGGCGCAATCGGAAATACCTTTGTCGCGTTCTCAAAAAAGATCTTCCGGGTGACTTCCTCACCCAAATCCATATTCAGGATCGCCTCCACCTCTCTTTCCAGGCCATACGGGATATGGGGAAAGTCCGAACCGTATAGGATACGGTCGGCGTGCCTGATAAGGCTTTCTGGGTGGACGGAAGTCTGAAAAAAATCGCCCATCATCATGGTCGTGTCCAGATAGAGATTAGGGTATCGATCCAACAGCGTATAGAACCGATCAGACTCATCGAATCCCAGATGGGGAATGATCATCTTCAAATCCGGGTAGCGTTGCAAGACCCTTTCGACGCGGTCAGCGCCTGTGATCGCCCGCACATCGATTCCGTAAGCCTGAATGGCCGGTTCCCGTCCCGCATGGATATTGAGAACCCCGTTGAATTCGAGAATGGCCTCGTAGATCGGAAAGAGAATCGGATCGTCAGGAGCCGTCCGCTGGACGTGGCAATGCAGTTTCAGGCCACACAGGCCGAACTCTTCAAAGGCCTGTTTCAAGATATCTCGGGATTCTTCATCTTTCGGATGAAACGTGGCCAGGCCGGCCGTATGGGGAAACCGCCGGATTAGGTGACCAATGAATCCGTTGAGCTCCCCAGCGATTCCTGGGCGATGGGCGTAGTTCAAAAGGATAAGCCCAGCCACTCCGCTGTCGAGTTGTAGCTGGATCAATTCCTCTACGGTACCGAGATAGTTGAATCTCCAGGCATTTTTTTCAAACCAGCGCTTTATGGCCTCGGAGATTTTGGGCGGAAAAACGTGAACATGCGTGTCGATGAGCGGAATATCGGTCAGTTTCTTGATAAGAGCCATCGTCTCTTCCCATGATCATTGAGCAGATCAGATTGGGTGCCAAGGACCGGAGCAGAAATAAGGGGTATATCTTTTGGAGCCTTTCGTCAAGCCGTTTCGAGAGAGGAGTTCCCCCATTTTTCAGGGGTCTCCAGTCTCTCATTCCCCGTTCTTTTGAAATCCTTTTCAGAGTGTGTTATGAATGCCAGTCATAAATGGATCGGGTTTGGTGAACAGTAAGGAGTGAATCGGTGGATAAGCTCATTATCACCGCAGCCCTCACGGGAAGCAGAATGACGCGAGAGAAATCACCCTTTATTCCGATCACACCAGAGGAGATCACCCAGTCGGCTATTGAGTGCTGGCAGGCTGGGGCGGCGATTGTCCACATCCATGTCCGAGACCCGAAAACCGGTTTGGGAAGCCAAGACGTGGATCTCTTCCGGCGCGTCACGGAGCCTCTGAGAGAAAAAACCGATCTCATCCTGAGCTTAACGACCAGCGGTATCCCAGGACGAAACCTTCCAATTGAAGAACGCCTCGCTCCCCTTGCTCTGAAGCCGGAGTTGGCATCCCTCGATGCCGGATCCATTAACCTCGCAGGGGATGTCTTCTTGAATCCACCCTCCTTCCTCGACCAAGCTGCTGAGAGGATGAAAAAAGAAGCTGTCAAAGCTGAGCTCGAGGTGTTTGACACGGGCATGGTCGTTACATGCCTCCGGATGCGTGACCAGGGAAAGCTGGAAGAACCCCTCCATTTTCAATTCGTCCTGGGAACCCCCTGGGGCGCCCCTGCGACACCGAAAGCCCTTTTGTATTTGCATGAACACATTCCACCCAATGCCACGTGGTCAGTGATCGGTATTGGAAAGGGACATCTGCCCGTGTCAATGATGGGACTCATCATGGGGGGGCACATCAGGGTTGGACTCGAGGACAACATCTACTACGAGGCTGGAGTCCTGGCAGAGGGTAACGCTCAAATGGTAGAGCGAATGATTCGGATTTCCCGGGAATATGGCCGAGATGTGGCCTCGTCCAGTGAAGCCAGAACCATCCTAGGGTTGAGAAAAACCTGAAGATTCTGCCCGGAGACTGGAAAGGATCATTCCCTGTGACGTAGAGAAAACGGAGGAAGACCAGATGGTCAAGAGAATCGGATTTATCGGTCTCGGCCACATGGGTCGGTGGATGGCCCTGAATCTCCTGAAAGCTGCGTTTGAACTGCGTGTCTTTGATATCAACGCGGAGGCAGTACGTTTTTTGGAAGACCAAGGGGCGGCGGCAGCTCGAACTCCTGCGGCAGTATGCGAAAAAGCCGAGGTGGTTTTTCTCTGTCTCCCCAGTGCCAAGGTTGTTGAGGAGGTCATCTTCGGTGAAGATGGGTTGATCCATGGGGCCAAATCGGGGCTGATTATTGTTGATTCCGGAACGACCGCTTATTTTCAGACCCTCGATTTTGCTCAGAGACTCAAGGAAAGGAAAATTGTTTTTGTTGATGCCCCGGTCACCGGAATGGAAGCGAGAGCTCAGGCAGGCAACTTGACCATTATGTTCGGGGGGGATAAGACGATTTTCGATCTCCTTCGGCCCGCATTTGGAGCAATAGGTAAAAAAGCCGTCCACATGGGCCAAGTCGGCGCTGGCCAGTTGGGCAAACTCGTGAACAACCTTCTATTCAACGTCAACATCGCTGCCCTTGCCGAAATCCT
>JABAOC010079885.1_pt1 | contig 11584 bp, 14 predicted proteins | sample 7062161 | NCBI WGS metagenome assembly JABAOC01 (sample SAMN14538625, study PRJNA623070) | marine sediment metagenome | biome: marine biome [ENVO:00000428]; feature: marine pelagic biome [ENVO:01000023]; material: deep marine sediment [ENVO:00002113] | place: India: Gulf of Khambhat ... | reverse complement strand
ACTCCTTACCCCTTACTCCTTACTCCTCACTGTCGAGTCGCCGATACACCACCTTCCCACCCACCATTGTCAGATCTACCTTCGCGTGCTCGATCTCCACCGGATCGATGGAGAATATGTCGTCAGCGAGGACGACCAGGTCGGCGTATTTGCCAGGCTCGAGGGTGCCGAGCACCTCCTCCAACGAGCAAGCGTAGGCATTGTTCGCCGTGTACGCGGCGACGGCCTCTTCCACAGTGATCTTCTGTTCCGGTACCCAACCACCCGGGTTTGCGCCGTCCAGCGTCCTCCGGGTCACGGCAGCGTAAATCCCGAGCAAGGGATCGAGAGGCGCCACCGTCCAGTCACTCCCGAACGCGAGGTGGGCCCCGGCGTCCTCCAGATCACGAAAGGCGTAGGTGGTCTTGACCCGCTCGGGTCCGATCCGCTTCACCGCCCAGCGTCCGTCGTCGATGGCGTGGTAGGGCTGCATCGAGGGAATCACGGCGTCCCGAGCGATCCGCCTGATGGCGTCGCGTGTGAGGTGCTGAGCATGCTCGATGCGGAAGCGGCGGTCTCGGGGCGCCTTGCCCTTTCGGGCCTCCGCATACACACCGAGCAGCCAGTCGTTGGCCTGGTCACCGATGGCATGAATGATGACGTGCAGTCCCGCGGAATCGGCGGCGATGATGGCCCGGCGGAGCTGCGCCGTATCAGTCACCATGAGACCGGAGGTGGACGGCTCATCAACGTAGGGCTCGTAGAACCAGGCGGTGGTCGACCCCAGCGAGCCGTCCACAAATCCCTTGACACCACCCCAGAAGAGGTGGTGGTCGCCCCGGCCCTCCCGCGCCACGTAGTCGGCAAGCCGCTGCCACGTGCCAATGGGGACAACGCTGTAGACCCGAATGTCGAGCTCGCCGCGGGCGTACGCCCGCCGGTAGGCCTCGTGCCCCGGCCACGAACCCATGTCCGTGATCAAGGTGACCCCCCGAGCGGCCGCGTGGCCGATCGCGGACCCAAGAGCCCGATCCAGCTCGGCCTCGGAGGGCCCGGGAATCACTCGGCCAACCAGGGCCTGAGCCGCGTCCTTGAGGATGCCCGTGGGACGGCCATCCGGGTACCGCACGATCGTACCACCCTCCGGGTCCGGGGTGCCAACCGTAACCCCAGCCAACTCGAGCGCCCGGGAGTTTGCCAGTCCCATGTGCCCGTCCAGGCGACTGACGAACACCGGGCTGTGCGAAGTGAGCGAATCGATCCAATCCCGTCGGGGAAGCTCGCCACCCCATAACTCGTGATCCCAGGTCCCGCCGGTCACCCACTCTCCAGGATGGGCCGCGGCATACTCGCCGATTCGGCGGGCGAACTCATCCGGCGTCGCCGCGTCGCGCAGCTGCACGCCGGCCAGCTCGAAGCCGCCATCGATGAAATGGGTATGGGCATCCATGAACCCGGGAACCACCCGCCGCCCTCCAAGGTCGATCCGCTCGGTGCTCGGCCCCACGAAGCGCAGGACCTCCTGGTCGGAGCCCACCGCCAGAATCCGGCCGTCCGCAGCAGCGATTGCCGTGGCCACCCCGCGACCCGAGACCGGGGACCCGGGCCCGCTCCAAACGCGTCCCCCGAGCAACACGACATCAGCCACCTGGGCGTTCCCTTCCACCACTAATCCGCCGGCGAGTAGAGGTAGCAATCCCCACACCTTGAACAAGCCACGCACGCGCACAAGCACGATTGGCCTCCAGAGGTACCATGTTTCAGCATAAGTAGAGAACCACCAGCTAGGCAGGTGACATTTTCAACTTCGAGCTACTGCGGGGCAAGCCGCAAGATGGGCTGCTAGCCGAGACAGCAGTTCGTTGCTCGCTTGCGGGCGCCGGCAGCTCCCGCCACGCGCTGCAGTTGGCGCTCAGCGGAGCCGCTAGGTGCTGGGTGCTTGGTTCCAGGAACTGCGCGAGGCCGACACCCAAGACCCCAGCACCCCGCGCCGCTCACACGCGTACTTCGGGGACCGCCGGTGGGGTGCCCCAAGAGGGACGGACATGGGCGGACCATGGACTCTCCACCGGAAACCGGCCGGTTCTGGAAGCATCATTGTGCCAGTGACATGACAGCGAGGCCTGATAGACACCGCTGGGTAGAGTGTTGTGAGGACATACTCACTTGGAGAGCATCAAGGAGTGAGCGCTCGCTCAGAAACCAAACTTGCGCTGCCGGGGTATCCTGTTACGATGGAGGCCGATGGACAACTGTAATTGCTTGCTGGGCAGTGACTTAGGGCATTGAGCGGAGCCGGCTACCGTGACTGGACAGCGCTAGGTACATTTCGCCGCCATGAGTCTACGGCCGATATATGGCCACGAGGCCTTGTTGCACCGGCTGGCAGGCGCTCTCGCCGCCAGCCGGTTCCCGCAGGCAGCCCTGTTGCTGGGTCCCCCGGGGGTCGGCAAGCAGCGCGTGGCTCTGTGGATCGCCCCGGGCCTCCTGTGCGAGCAAGGGCCAGGTGCGCCCTGCGGCGAGTGCGGCAGCTGCCGCCGAGTGCTGAGCCTCGGGCACCCCGACCTCCACTGGTTCGTGCCGATCCCCCGGCCCAGGGCCGGGGATCCCGACAAGCAGGTCGAGGAGGCCCAGGAGCTGCTTGCCGCGGCCATCGAGGAGCGCCGCAACGACGGCCTATGGCGGCGTCCTGACGGGATGGCGAGCCATTCCCTGGCCTCGGCACGGGTGCTTCACCGACGGGTGTGGGTCACCCCANNGCAAGGTCTTCATCATCGGCGATGCCGAGCGCCTGGTGGTCCAGGAGTCTAGTCCGGAGGCCGCCAACGCGCTTCTGAAAATCCTGGAGGAGCCTCCTGAGGACACGACGCTGATCCTCACGACCTCGGACCCCGAGGCCCTGCTCCCCACGATCCGCTCCCGGCTGGTGCTGGTCCGGGTGCCACGGCTCGCTGACGAGGAGGTCCGGCGGTTCCTGGTCAACGAGCTGGATCCGGCCCCCACGGGGGCGGCTCTGGAGCGCCGCACCCTGCTGGCAGAAGGCAGTATCGGTGGGGCACTCGGGGCCGATGAGGAGACAGACGGCCCTGACCGCTCGGCGGAGGAGCTTCTGGCGGCGGTACGCAAGGCCCCGGAGGCCTGGCTCGCCCGGGCCCTCGGCCAGGCGCCCTGGGCCGCCCGGGGCGAATTCACGGCAGTGCTCGACGCCCTGGCGGTCAAGCTTCGAGCCGGGTTGGCCGAAGGCTCTACCAGCGAGAGCAACAGGCTGGAGGCTCAGCTGAAGGCACTGAGGCTGGTNNATCGGTGCGGACGGCCCGGGCGACCGGCATGATCTGGATGTCGCGTGAGGCCTTCGGCTTGGTCGAGGGAAACTCAGGACCCAAGGGCGACGTTGTATCTACGGCGGAGCTAGCGGGCACGATGGGGGCCAAGCGCACAGCCGAGCTGATCCCCCTGTGTCACCCCGTAGGCTTGGACCACGTGCAGGTCAGGGCCACCCTGGACCCGACCGCTCCGGGGGTGCGGGTCGACGCCGAGGTCAAGGCCGTTGGTCGCACCGGGGTGGAGATGGAGGCCCTAACAGCAGTCACCGTGGCCTTGCTCACGGTATACGACATGGTGAAGGCCGCGGGGCACACGATGGAGATTGGTGAGATCCGGCTGGTGGAGAAGACGGGCGGCACCAAGGGAGACTGGAAGCAAGAAACGGATAGCGCATGACACCAACAGAACTCGTTCTAAGGCGTCTCGCGGCCGACTTGGCGGCCTCGTGGGATCGATTATCGGTCACCCAGCGGCTCATGCTGCGGGGAGTGGGGCTGCTGGCCGTGGTCCTCCTCCTGGGAGGCATCGCAGGCGCTCGGGCGCCCCAGGCTGCCGCATCGCCGGAGCACGAGGCTGCGTACACCGGCACCGCGATGCAGTCCCAGTTCCGTTTGCTGCGCCAGTCCCTCGACACCACCGCTGGTGAGCTGGAACTCGCCCGCCTCCAGCTCGAGCGGGCTCGGGCCGTCCTACACTATTCGGCGAGGTACCAGGTTCCGGCGGATCTGGTGGGCCTGATCTACGATACGGCTGTTCGCGAAGGGATCGATCCGGAGCTGGCTTTCCGGGTCATCAGGCTGGAAAGCGGCTTCGAGGTGAAGGCGCGGAGCCGGGCAGGAGCGCTAGGGTTGGCCCAGGTGTTGCCTAGCACTGCCAGGTTCTACCAGCCCGGGATCACGCCGGAGCAGCTGTTTGACCCGGCCACGAACCTGAGGATCGGCTTNNCTGCTGCAGGTATACGGTGACACCAAGCTGGCCCTCCTCGCCTACAACCGAGGGCCCGGCCGTCTGAAGCAGTTGTTGGACCAGGGACGCGATCCCGGAAACGGTTACGCGTCGTCGATCATGGAGGGTTATCAGCAGTAGGGTGCAACAATGTAGGGGCGCAGCACACTGCGCCCCCAGCATGCGCCCCTTGGTTGTCTACTGGGTTCCGCCCGCAGGCGGGGCCACCGCCAGCCGCTGCCCCACACGCAGCACCTCGTTCACCGCAATCCCGTTCCACCGCCTGAGATCGCTGATCCGCACGCCGTAGCGCTGGGAGATCTTCCAGAGGGACTCCCCACGGCGCACCACGTGGTACCGGACTCCGGACACCGGAGGCCTGGGCTGTGGTGCCCGGCCTCTGGCTGCCTGCGTCCGCGCCGCCGCGCTGATGGGGATCACCAACCGCTGGCCGATGCGCAGCCGCTTGGGATGGACATTGTTGTTGGCAGCCCGCAGCAGCCGCACGCTCACCCCATACCGCTGCCCAATCTCGGACAGGGTCTGACCCCTTGCGTACGACGTGCTCCACGAAGCTGACCCGCTCGCCGGGTGGCAGCTCGGCGTAGCGGCGGGCCACCTTGGTGCCGGTACCACGGGGTACCCGCACAATGGAGGTCCGGTTGGGCGGGGTAACGCCCCTGATGTAGTGAGGGTTGAGCTCCATCAGAGCCCGGGAGGTGGTGTCGGCCAGCTCAGCGATGACATCCAGACCCGTGGCGTCGGGGACAGTGATCTCGTCGAACACCAGAGGCTGGAGATACGGGATGCTGGTGAAGCCGAACTTCGCCGGATCCTTGGCGATGAGCGTCGCCGCAATGAGCTTTGGCACGTAGTCCCGCGTCTCCCGCCGCAGGTACCGTCGGGCTGACAGCCGGAAGAAGGTTTCATCGCTCAGGGAATCCGTATCGGCGGCGAGCCGCCGGATCCCCCGGGACACCCGCCCAGCACCACCGTTGTAGGCCGCGGCCGCCAGATACCAGGAGCCGAACTGGGCATTGAGATCGGCCAGGTGCCGGGCCGCCGCTTCGGTCGCCTTGAATGGATCGCGGCGTTCATCCACCCACGTGTTGACGGTCAGTCCGTAGAGCCGCGCGGTGGAGCGGATGAACTGCCACATGCCCACCGCATTGGATCGAGAGACGGCCGTGTTGGAGTAGCCGCTCTCGATGATCGCCAGATACACCAGGTCTTCAGGCACGCCCAGCGCCCGAAACCGGGCTCGGATCATGCCTTCGTACCGGGGTAGGCGCCCCAGCCAGATCCTAAACCGCTTGCGGGCCGGGCCCAGGAAGAAGTCCGTGTAGTACTTGACGCGGGCACGGTCGGCGAACGGCTCGATCTCGAGGTCGTACGCCGGTGCCGCAGCGCTGGCAGGACCTCCCCGAGGACCGGGGGGCAACCCCGCCCCGCTACGCAGCTGGGCTCCCAGGTTAGACAGCCCCGCCGCCGACACGACGCCACGGACGTGGTCGGCCCCCTTCGCCAGGCTTCCGAACTCCAGATCGTGCAGCGCCTCCAGTGCCACCAGGTCCGCCAGCGAGTCCTCCGGGGTGGTAGCGGGGGCTACTGCCTGCACCGGACTCGCCAGCGTTGGTGTCGCCGGCTCTGGGGCTGCTGTCGGGGACACCGCCTCTGGACCCCCTCCTGGCGCGCACGCGGTTCCCAGCCAGAGAATCACCAAACAGATGCCGCCGATTCGAGGAGTCACGGGGAAAGCCATCGCATCAGGGAGTGAAGATGATGTTTCCGAGCAGGCGATTTGTGGCGTTGAGCACGGCAAGCGCCGCGGAGCGCTGCACACGATCGTCGCTGAGGCATGATCCCACGAGCCGTCTGGCCGCGATACCGTTGTGACACGATAGCGAGACGATGACCACGGTGGCATCGAACGCCCGCACCGACTTCACGCCCAGCAGCTCAAAGGTGAACCTCTCCCCAACCGCCCCCTGGAGGGCTACGGTGGCAGCCTGGGCCGCGCACCGCAGTTCGCCTGCCTGCGAGCCGAGCCCCTCGGCCGATCCCACGAACGACTCGCCCTCGTGGCGCTCGAGCACAACCCGGGATCGAAAACGACCGTCCGGCAGCCTGGAGAACTCGAAGTCCAGGAATCTTAGGCGTTCCCGCCGTTCCGCTTCCACCATATCCAGAAGTCTTGCCGGCTAGTGTCCTCCCTCGAACCGCACCTCGAGCTGGCGGTGCACCTCTTCCGCCGCCTCCCTTAGCAGGTCGACGTCGAGCCGGGGCTTTCCGGTTTCGTGGTCCAACAGCACCGACACTAACAGCAGCTGGCCGTCACTCAGAGTGACTCGGAGTTGACGGCAATCGGACCGGATCTCGACTTCCTGAACGGTTTGGCCACGAAGCTGGCCAACGGCTTCGGCGATGCGGCGGAGGTCTTGGACGGGTGTGACCGACACGCGGAACGGGGCCGTCGCCTATGAGAGGTGCTGCACGAGCACTTCCTTCAGCGCATCGTTCGTGAGCCGATCCGCAGCTTTGAACAATGACGATTTGGAGGCCGACTCCAGGGGAAACGAGGCCCAAAAGGCTCGCGGCTCACGGTCGGAGCTCCTCACGCGAAAGGAAAGCGTGAGGTGCCAGGTTCGGGCGTCCGCCCGCATCTCAGCCGCTGGCTGCACGTGCCAAACTTCGTCGCCGGTGTCGATCACTCTCCACGCCATCGACGGATACCTCAGAGGGTGTTCGCAACAGAGGGACAAACGCAGGAATATGCGGCTTGCCAAGGGAATCGGTCAAGGGTGTGCAAGACCCAAATCCCGCCAATCGGCTGCCGTGTCCAGATCCCTCAGCGGTGCGAGCTGCTCAAGTCGAAGATGGTGCCGCCGGCACGCCTCCACCGTGACTTCTAGCACATCCGCCGTGCCCCATGGGATGCCGACGAACAGTTCCGGAACCAGCCGCGTCACACCGATCAGGTAGTAGCCCCCGTCCAAGGCGGGCCCGATCACCACGTCCGAGCGCGTGAGGGCCAACACGGCCCCTTGTATGGTCTCTGCCGTCACCCCTGGGGCGGTCGGCCCCGATGGCGATGACAGGCCGGTCTCCGCGATCGAGATGGGCAGAGAAGGCGTGAGACAGTCGTGCGCCTAGATCCGCTCCGTCCTGAGGGGCGAATTCGTGCTCCCCCAGCCACGCCTTCACCTCCGACAGGGCGTCTGGAGGGTCGTACCAGACCGTAATGGGATACGACGTCCCCACCTGCTCGACGACGCGCCGTCCCACGCAGCGATACGCCTCCAGGGCAGCTGCAGTGCCGATCTCCGCGGCGAGGCGTGTCTTCACCACGCCTGGACGCGGCGCCTTGGCGAACAGCAGCACGGCGGTCAAGCCACCTCCGCGTGGTACCACCGGGCCAGGTGTCGTGGCGAGATCCCGGCGAGATAGGCAGCGAGAAGCAGGCTATTGCGTACCCAAGTTCGGTACGGACCTTCCCTGAGCCAGCGACGGGGCGATACCTCGAGGCGCGCTCCCAGCCTCCGAACCCGGGTGCGACGACCCAAGGCCCGCACCATCGCCACGTCCTCCATGACGGGAATCGTGGGATACCCTCCGACGGCGTCGAACAGCTCCCGCCGCACGATCAGCCCCTGGTCCCCATAGGGCAGTCCGCCCAGGCGATCCCGGAGATACGCGCCCAGTTCCATCACCCGGGCCCACCTGTCGGGGGCGTCGATGGCCAGCCCCCAGACGGCCGCGTGGGTTGCCGGGTCGCACACCGCGTGGCGCAGCTCCCGACGTGCCGCTTGCGGCACGCGCACGTCAGCGTGAAGAAAACACAGCCACTCCCCCTCCGCCTCGGCGGCGCCAGCGTTGAGCTGGAATGCGCGCCCGCGACGGGCGATGGTGGTACGGGCTCCCTCCCGGACCGCTACGCTCAACGTGTCGTCGGTGGAGCCCCCGTCGGCAACGACGATATCGGTGGGAACGTCGAGGTCGTGAAGATCTGCGAGGATCCCCGGAAGCCGCGGAGCCTCGTTGAGCGTGGGGATGATGATGCCGACTTGAGCCATTAGCTGAGCACTTCGCGATTCGCAACTAGCAATTCGTGAACCCGGAGCAACACGCACGAATTGCGAACTGCGAGCTGCAAATTGCTCCGCTCACATAGATGCAATTCGCGATTCGCAATTAGCAATTCGTGAGACCCACGTCCGCAGTGACACTACGCGAATTGCGAACTGCGAACCGCGAAGTGCTCATTAGAGCGCTAGAGGCTCTGTCTCTCAAACACCGCCACATCATTCAACGTCCAGTCGTAGGGGAGGTACTCCACCGCGATCGGACGGTGTTCTCGAATGTAATGGGCATCATCTGCCGGAAGGTACGGTAACAGGAAGTCCACCACACCTTCGGTACCGCCGAAGTCTTCCTTGTACCAATCGAGCACCTTGTTGAGGCGGAGTACGGGACGGGAGCCGCGTTCCAGGCGATAGTGCTCCGGGCTCGCCACCAGACGCTGCACCGCCGCGTCCAGTTGCTCCTCGAGCGCGTCGCCGGTGTATGCCTCGGCCGCCAGCACGGGACAGGACCGGGAGGCGCAGTTGACCGCGAAATGAATCCGCGGTTCCCCCATGGGCCGGATGATCTCGTGCTCGATCTCATCCAGCGCGCGAGCCTTGCCGGCGACCTGACAGAACTCCCGCTTCCACGTATCGGGGATCTGGCGGATCGAGTTCGCGGGCACTCCCTGGAGCGACTTTACCAGCGAGGCAGGGAAGCCCGCTTTACGGATGGGGTAGTGCTCAATGACGAGCTTGAGGGCGCAGGCGTTATAGGCATTCATCCAGAATGCCAGGCGGTCGTTGCGCGATGCGCCTTCCAGCACTGCTGCATCGGTTCGCCCGAGCTGCGTCAGGTATGCATCGAGATCCGCCGAGTTCTCCTTCAACGCCGCGTAGTCCACCAACTCCCCGCGCAGGTGTGCCCGCACCACAGTAGTGAAGGCTGAATGCTGGGGCAGTTCCTGGGCGACGAGCAGCGCAGGCACCGCCGCCAGAGCGGCCAACCCGTTCGTGAGAGCTCGAGCGGTACGCAGCATTACACCACCTCGCGGGATGAGCTCGACGGCAGCCTGAAGCCAAGTCGCCGAGCAATGAACGGAATGAGCGTCAACACTACCAGGAGCCCACCTGCGATCCACAGGCGGGTGCGAGCCGCTTCACTCGCTGCTGTGGACCCCTGCACCAACGCGTCGGCGAAGAAGGTATACACCAGCGTCCCGGGGAAAATGCCCAGTACGGTGGCAAGGGCATAGTCACGCCACCGCAGCGCCGTCAGCCCGGACCCAAAATTGAGAGCGTTGAAGGGAACCAGGGGAATCAGCCGCAGCACCAGCAGGCCCACGAAGCCGTGCTGAGCGGTGGCCTTGTCGAGCCCACCAAGCCGACTCCCCACTATGCGCTCCACACCACCCCTCCCAAGCCCCCGGGCCAGGTTGAATGCGGCGTTGGCTCCGATGTTGGCACCGATCGTGTTGAGCACCGCCCCCCACCCGAAGCCAAACACAGCTCCCCCCGCAACGGTCAGTATCGATCCCGGAAGCGCAAGCGCCGTCGCGGTCGCGTACACCAGTACAAAGACCACTGGGGTCCACATCGAGCTCCGCACCGTCTCCAACGCGCTCACAAGTCCATCACGGGTGAAGTACTCACCTAGCGGCGTGGTGCGTACCACCAGCGCCGCGCCGACCAGGAGCGCCACCAGCAACCCCAGCTTCAGGAACGGACGAAGCCTCACGCCAGCCACCGAACCACTCGTCGCATGAGCCTCCCTGACCGGCCCGCGAGCCGCTCCCGGTAGTAGGTGTCGGCCGTCCGTTTGATGCCCTCCGCCATCGTGGGGTAGGGGTAGACGACCTGCGACAGCTTGGGAAAGCGGATACCGCGTTTCATGGCCAACACCAGCGGCATGATGAGGTCCCCTGCACCGCTCCCCACAACCGTCGCGCCGACGATCTTACCGTTCTTCTTAGTGATAACCTTCACGAAGCCCGCGTCGGTTCCGTCCACGATAGCCCGATCGAGATCGGCGAAATCGTAGCGGAACACCTCGACGTTCCCAAAGCGTTCCCGTGCCTCCGCCTCGAGCATTCCGACCCGGGCCACCTCAGGGTCGGTGTACGTGACAGCGGGAACGGCCGAGTAATCGACCTTCGACGCAAAGGGAAAGACGGCGTTGCGCAGCACCAGTTTGGCATGATAGTCGGCCACGTGGGTGAACTGGGGACCGCCTGCCACGTCACCGGCGGCCCAAACTCCCGGAACCGTTGCCCTGAGCGTAGCATCCACCCGCACGGCACCTCGCTCCAGCTCCACGCCGAGCCGCTCGAGGCCGAGCCCGCCAGCGTTCGGCACCCGACCCGTCGCCGCGAAGATCTCGTCTGCCGGGAGCGGCACGACCTCAGCCGACGCCCGTCGGGCCTGCAACATCTTCGCCCCGGCGGCATCGCGCTCGACGCGCTCGACCATCGTTCCGTCCAGCACAGTGACGCCCTCACGCTGCAGCACCTGGGTCAGCACCCTTGCTGCTTCCGGCTCCTCCCGCGGCAGGAGGTGGGGCAGCATCTCCACGACGGTGACCGCAGCACCCAGCCGCCGATACATCTGGGCGAACTCCAGCCCGATGGGACCGCCGCCGAGGATCACAATCCTTGCGGGAAGCGTGGTCTGGTCAAATGCCGTCATGTATGTGAGGTAGCCGGCTTCGGCGAGCCCGGGAACGGGCGGTACCGTGGGCGTCGCCCCTGTTGCCACCACGACGCGTTTGCTGGCCAGGACGCGGCCGTCTACCGTCACGCGCCCGTGCTCGGTGAACTCCGCCGTGCCGAAGACCACCTCCACACCCATCCTGCGGAACCGCTCCGGATCGTCATGGACGGCGATCCGGGAGCGGGCGGCTTTCATCCGCTCCATGACACGGCTGAACGCGTGCGCGGGTGACGCCCCGGTGAGCCCAAGTCGGTCCGCGTTGCGCATCTGGTGCGCGAGTCTTGCGGAGGCAATGAGCGCCTTGCTAGGCACGCAGCCCGTCCAGAGACAGTCACCGCCCAGGGCCTCCCGCTCGACGAGGGCAACGTTGAGGCCCAAGGACGCACCTCCGGCGGCCGTGACCAGTCCGGCGGTGCCGCCGCCGACGGCAATCAGGTCAAACCGTTGCATTGTCGCTGCGATCAACCGTCGTGCGCGCCGGAATGTTCCCCCGCTTCCCAGGGGTGGGGCAGCCAGTATCGTGAGTCGGAGATTCGTTGCATGGCACACACGCCGAGCAGTCCCTC
>JABAOC010004598.1_pt3 | contig 11585 bp, 13 predicted proteins | sample 7062161 | NCBI WGS metagenome assembly JABAOC01 (sample SAMN14538625, study PRJNA623070) | marine sediment metagenome | biome: marine biome [ENVO:00000428]; feature: marine pelagic biome [ENVO:01000023]; material: deep marine sediment [ENVO:00002113] | place: India: Gulf of Khambhat ... | reverse complement strand
GAAGCATCTCCCAACGGCTTTAGTGAGATTCAAAAAATTGTTGAAGTATTAAAGAAGTTTAAGCCGCACATTGAGCGTTTAATTTTCCAGCCTGAAACAGCATAAGTCTATGGGCTGGAGTAGTATATCGTTTTTCAGGAGGGCAACACCTAATAAGGTGCTTGCCCTTTTTTATTCAGGAGGGAGAAGGAGAAAAAGATGCAAGACGTAGAAATTTCCAAGCTCAAGGGGCTCTATGACGAGGTTCTTGATAAGGGCGAACCAGGAACAGTATTCACCCCTGATGAAACTCAGCGGAGAGTGAACATTGTGCGCTTTTTTGAACAAGTTCTTCATACGAAGTTTGAGGGTGCAAAAGATTTCAAAATGAAGATGGATTCATTTTTCGCAAAGAAATTTTACAGAGGATATGACCTGAGAGAAGCCCGCAAAGCAAGAGGTTGGGAGAAGAAAGATTTAGCCAATCATCTCGGCGTCTCTCAGACAAGGATTTTGCGTATGGAAACAAACCATAAACCGTTAACCAAACAAGCAGTAAATTTCATAATTGAGATGGGATTTGAAAGGACAATAAAGGTCGGGAAACCCCAGAAAAAGGCTTGTGAAGGGGTACATAGGGAGATGGCGCAAAATGGCACTATCTCCCCCAAGAAAACTCTGCAAGATAGCCAAGTTACGGACTCTCTTGCGGCTTAATTCTTAACGGAAGATTGAGAAGATGGAGGTAAAGATGATTGATGATAACAAAAACGAAAAAGAGCTTCCTGAAGATTATTATCCACCAGACTACTTACCGAATGAATATATTCCTGATATAGCAATAAGTCGCAAATTTGAAGCTATGGAAGAAGCTTTTAAAAAACAGCAGATGACGGTGTCCGAGCGCTCTTTAAATTATTTGTTCGGGCGCTTGAACTTGAGGGGGATAAAGTCATTCAGGACAGGCGATAAGAAATTAACATATCAGACAATGTGGATCGTCGACTGCCTTGCTCAAAAAATTCGTGATCAATATGGGCTTATAAAAGGACGGAAAAGAAAACCTTTTTATAAGGATGTTGTGGCCTTGCGAAGCTGGATAGAATCGGAGTCAGAGGAGAATATCGTAAAAGTCATGCTGAACGCGACTGAGATAAGGAAGATGTTGGATTTGAGTTCTAACAAATTATCCGTAGGCAAAATTGAAGAACTGGTATTCGACTTGACTCAGGTTGTCATCGAGATGACGAGCGACAAAGTACTCTTCATTTCTAAAACTAAAAGATTTGCTAACATCAGCATCGCAAGTACGCTATTTTCTCGTATAAAGGTAGAGGAGCAGAGATTAAACTTCGTTTCTAATCGATGGAAAACGAGAGATATTGTTTTCGTTTTCAGGTTTGATACAGCTGTGGGTAAACTGTTTGTGCATAATCTTCTATCGGGAGGCCTTACATTTTTGCCAATCGAAATGTACAAGCTATCCGAGAGTGCGCAGAACATTTGGAGAGAAATGTCTTTGTGGAAAGAACCACATGAGCGCTTTAATGGAGCGGGTTACAGCCTTTTTGAGCTTGCGGACATTGCGGGATTAAAGCAAAGCCAACCATGGAGCAATAAGAGAAAATATGTCCTTCGAGCTTTAAAAGAATTGGAGCGTGAACAGTTTATAAAGGAATATGAAGAGAGAAAAGTTGAAGATCGGGGGGTGCGCTTCAGGTATAAGATTTGGAAGCGTGAATGGTTCCCAAGGCTCTATTATTAATGGCCTGAAAGGCTCAGTCACTGAGGCCAATCCGTTATTTTTACTGAAGGAAGATTTAGAGTTTAACATTATGATAATAGTAAAAAAAGAAATGTTCGCTGAAAGCGAACAACTTATTATTATCTATAATAAATCTATAATATATCTATATGATAAAGCCCATCATAGGGGCTCTATAATGCTTTATTATGGGGTAATGATTTCCCCATATAGTCAAATTTTTTTTCTTTTAGAAACGGAAAATACAGGTTAATGCGCTAATGAAGGAGTTATGTGCATAAATAGGATTTAAATTTTTTTTCTTTTAGAAACGGAAAATTACCCTTGAGGCAGGAGGAGGCCGCAGGCCTCTCTACAGCCTCATTGTACAGGAAAAAAATTGAGCCCCAAAGAAAGGATAAAAAGAAGTATGAAATGTGACGAAGTCTGGGCTGAAAGCCCTGAGGAAGTATTGATGTCCGTTTCAGCTTATTCAAATTTAATTGAAGTAATAATAACAGCTTAATAGGGCTTTAATTGAAGTAATAATAACTGAGTTGATGTAGATGTCGATTCAGATTTATTAAAGTTATATTGTGTGTACATTGATAGCTATATGGACAATCAATGGAGTGTATATAAAAAAATAGGATAAGAGAATGATGTGCTATGAGGTGCGCTGCGTAGGCCCATATGGGATAAAGGAAGCATTAGAAGTGAGGTAAAGAGGGGGAGAACCTGTGTCCAACGTCTCCCTGGGGGGTGGAGAGCGAGAAATGAGAAAGAAGTTTGATGTGGTCTCAGATAGAGAAATAAGGTAGATTTTAGGTAATGGAAGAGTCCATTTTAAATCCCGTTAATGTCTAATATAATCCCCGTTTAATAAGATAAAAAGAAGTTTGGGTTTATGTGGAAATTTTGAGTCACCCCATATAGCCTTACGAGAAGCCTTATAAGAAACCCCAAAAAACCCCGGTAAACCCATACACACAAAGAGCAATCAAAAAAAGGGAACTCATTTAGAAAGCAATCCCCCTGGCCATCTATGGCCTATCATATGGTCTATATAAGGGGCTATATATAAGCAGTCTATCATAAGCGGTCTATCATAAGCGGTCTATAAATAGGCCATGCGGAAGCTTAAAATTGGATCAGAAATCCATTTACCTAATTATTATTTCACCAGAAATGGCCTGATTTGGAATGCTATTTCCGGGGACAATAAAGAATCCTTGAAGGATTATATAAATAATCTATCATAAAAAAATTATGTAATGGCTTGTGCGTTTCCTGTGTGATAGAATATCCTTCAGCAAAAAGGAGGAATCATGAGTAAAGCAAAAATTAGTTTTTATAGTTGCCGTCAGGATGAGCAAGACTATGGGAGTGATGATGAAAATATGGTTTCTCGTGTTTTCTTTAATCTTGAAATTGGTGGAGAGAAGTTCGAAGGATTATACTCAGATTTGAAGCAAACAGTAGGCAGCCAATACGATTATGAAACAGCTCCCATTATAGAAGTAAGTCCGCCTCATGGTTATGAAGGAGCTTTGAATTATCATGCTTTTCGTGCCTGTGTTGAGAAGTATTACAGAACAAAATGCGTTGGCTCTCAAGCTAAAGGGATTCACTTAGGGAAAGGAGCAAAGTTTATCCGAATGTATGGAAATGTTTTCAATATACCAATGGTCTGTGAGTTTGAAATAGAAGAATAGCCAGCAAAAGGAGGCATATTAATTGTCAGAAGAAAGGAAAGAGCTTTTAGCTGTAAGACAAGAGCTTATAGAAACATTAGAGAAAATGAAAGAAATTCAGCCAATAAAATTTGACTATTTTAAACATCTGACAACATTGAGTACAGGTTCTATACTGATTTTAGTTGCTTTTCTTGAGAAAGTATTCACAGCACCACAGATAGTTTTATTAGCTTTTTTTTCAATCGTTTGTTTTGCAGTATGTGTAGTTGGTTCGTTAATGGCCTTCCCAAAGGCAAGTAATATTGTTCTGTATACAACGGGAATCAGGATGATTATGTTTACAGTAAGAGGGAAAGATGCAGTAAGTGGGAAAGATGGAAAAGCAGTGGAGGAGGCAGTGGAGGAGGCAAGAAAAGGGATGGAAGAATTTGGGGATGAAGTATCTAAAGCTATGAGTTGTTTGAAAGTTTACGAAGGAATAACGAGATGGTTTTTTATTGCAGGAATTGCAATTTTTTTGATTTTTGCAGGGATTAATATTATTTGAAAATAGAAGAACAGCCCGCGAAAGGAGGCCATTATGACTGAGCAAGATATAAGTAAAAATCTACGGGAAAGGGTGATTCAGATGAAAACAGAAATCCAAGATTTAGCAAGTTCATTATGTGATAAGTATGGAGCACCTGTGGTTATTGTTGTTGCAGGTTCAGAGGAAGCAAAAGTGCCTCAGTGTTTAACTGTATGGAAATTCCCTGGAGAAGAAACTCGCTTGCGGGATATAGTTGGAGTGCTTCAAACTGCGATACAGATAGAAAGCAAGAGGCATTTGGGATAAGTTATTAAATGATTACGATACGAAACCATTATTTGCCTAAATTCTATCTAGAGTACTTTTTACCCAGGAAGGAACCACGTATTTTTTGGGTTTATGATAAAGAAGGTGGTGAACCTAGAGCACAAACTCCTATTAATACTGGAATTGAGAGGCACTTCTACGGTGATGATTATATTGAGGGAAAAGTTTTTAGTCCTATCGAATCTATCGCAAAACCAATTATGGATCGTTGGTTAAAAGCTCGCTCTAGAATTAGAGAATCAGAAATTCCTCAAATGGCAAATTTTTTAGCTTTTATCCATACTAGGGTTCCGAGAAATATAGAAGTTGTAAGAGAAGTAGGAGCTGCCATGATGACTTATCAAATGCAGGAACTTGCGAAAAATCCAAAAGAAATAGAAAAATACCTATCATTTTCAAAAAAAGAAAAGGGGAAAGAAAAAATTCAAAGTGTTGAGGAAATGCAAAATATATTAAAAAACCTTGAAGAAAACTTCCAAGTTTCAATGAGTAAAAAACCCGCTATGGCAATGAGTTTACTCTTAACAGATGAAGTTAACAGTCAGTTGTTAAATATGAATTGGTGTTTGTGTAGGGCTCCCCATGACTCATTCTTTATTACTTGCGATTCTCCATTAGTTTGTTTCGTCCTAGAGAAAAATGGGATGGCTACACTTGGAGGAGGATTTGGAATACCAAATGCTGAGGTCACTTTTCCTTTATCTCCTGACAAATGTTTATATTTAGACCGGAAACATACGCAGTCATATAGAGCCGTTAGCAAAATGATGGTAAAAGAAATAAATAGAAGGACAGCATGGATAGCAGAAAGATTTATTATATCTAAGATAAAAACAAATTATGTAAAAAGGATTCTAGAATCATCAGCTGTAACGATAAAAATGCCAAAAATGGACAAGAAGAAATTAATTCAAAATTTTAAGAGCACAAAGTTATTTGAATGAGAAATAGGTGCTTCACTTACTAAAGGAGACTTATGACCGGAAAAAACAATAAACTGAAAGAGCTTGTCAACTCTTCCGGATTCCCATTTCAGCTCGCAGTTGAAAATGAAATACAATCCATAAGCTCACAAACACAATGGAGTATAATTTCGCGTGAACACCCTTGGAGAAATACTGTCGACGAAGCCGAAGGATTCATTGATTTGGTGATCGGGTATGGAGCAGTGCGTTTAGTCCTTGAATGCAAGAGGCCAAGAGGGGGATTGTGGGTCTTCCTAATATCAAATAAAAGACAAGAATCTGTAAAGAGGTTCAGAGTATATTGGGCTCATTGTAAGCCTCAGCGTCCTGATTTGTTCGGATGGAACGATTTCGATATCCTTCCAGAATCCCAAGAGTCAGAGTTTTGTGTTATTCGTGGTCAAGGGGAGAATACGAAGCCCCTTCTCGAGCGCTTAGGAGGATGCGTACTCAGCTCAACCGAGGCATTAGCTGCTGAGGAGTTAAACCTGATTAGAAGCTCTCAAGGTGACTGTCTTCGACTACTGATTCCTGTAATTGTTACCTCTGCCGAACTGAAAGTCTGCAAGTTAAGTCCTGAGGAGATTTCAGTTTCGGATGGTACTATAACTGACTCAGAATTCAAGACGGTGCCATGGGTAAGATTTCGCAAAAGTCTTGCAGTATCTGAATTGGCATATTCTAAATTGCAAGAACTGTCGGAAATTACTGAGAAGAAGGAAAGAAGCTTGTTTGTAATTAACTCCTCACATCTCTCGGATTTTCTAAAGAATTGGGAATTCAGTACCTCTTCGTCTTTCAACCTCCCCTGGGTTTTGGCAAGGCAATTTGAAGATTAACGATTAAGAAATATCCAGATGCCCTATAAGAAGGATTATATAAATTGATGCCCCTGATAGCCACATCCCCCCAAGCCCTAGCTTCCCTGGGCCATAAAAACGACTGAGCTAAACAGCACCTCATTATGGAACATATATACGAATATGATGACAGGATTCACACCTAGTTATTTGGCGAGATCGGCGCTGACAAGGTTTTAAGTAATACTGCATGGAACATTCTTGTTTTTATTAGGGGAATCAGATAAAATACCTCCAGATTTGTCAGCAAGGAGGTAAATAATGCCTACAACAGGAGAAAAACCTGGCGTTGGATCTTATGAGTGTACTAACTGCGGTACTGTTGTGAGACTTGATGACCCTGATGATACTCTTCCGCCCTGTCCTAAGTGTAACAACACAGAATTTGATAAGATTTCTTAGAGTTCAATTTATTTAAAACACTCAACAGCTAGATATCGTAGTGAGCAAATATCCCAAGGGGAATAAATCTATTCATTAAATATATTTTAGAAAGATGGAAGATAAAAAAGATATCTTGAAAGAGTTAGTGCAGATAAATGGGCCCCTCTTAGTTTCAGCTGGCCCAGGGATGGGAAAGACTTATGCTTTAGCATACAAGATAAGACATTTAATAAAGGAGAAAAAAGTAAACCAAAACGAAATAACTGTTATTACTTTTACAAACGAAGCTGCCATTAATATGAGAAAAAGAATAAGCCAAGAAGGAGATGAGCTAGTGTATGTTGAGCCTGAGTTTCAGCCGCCTGTTATATGTACGATGCACAAACTTGGTCATAGAATAATAAAAGACTATTTTCCAGTATTAAATATTGGCTTGGAGGGCGACTTTAACGTACTCCCCTCCCAAAATTTAAAAGACCTTCTTATTGCGGATTGCTCACAAATTGTTGGGGAAAAAAGAGAAGATGCTAAGGAGACAATTATTTGTAGACAAAAGGGCAAATGTGAAAAAACTGATTGCAAGAAATGTGAAATCTGCTCTGAATATACGGCCCTATTAAGAAAATTCAATTATATTGACCATGATGACCAAATTTTTCTTGCATGCAAGATACTCAGAGAAAATGATGATATTTTGAGAAGTGAACAGCGTAGCGCAAAGTATTTATTGGTTGATGAATATCAAGATATCAATCATGCCCAATGGGAATTAATTAAATTATTGAGCAAGGTAAATACTGAAAATCTTTTTGTCGTTGGAGACGAATATCAAAGTATATACGGCTTCAGGGGAGGTGACCCAGTATATATAAGAAATTTTAAAGATGATTATGAACCCGAAGCAAAAGAAAGGAATATATTAACAAGTCGCAGGTGCCCTCCAAACATATTGAAAGGCGCCTTTCATATGGTTCATAAGTACAATGGAGGCGATATTAAGATATTAGAAAAAATCGATTTTAGAAATGAATCAAATGCAAAAATAAAAGTATGTAATTTTACTCAGCAAAATCTTGAAGCGGATTTTATTGCAAGAAAAATAAGAGAAATAGGGACTTCTTATGATGTATTGATTTTGGTACCTAAACCTGCTTATATAACTCCAATCAGGAAGGCTTTAAGAAAAAATTTCATTAGTTCTTATTGCGAATATGATATAGAAAAAACTGATTTGCATTTGTTAAATACCTTAATAAATTGGATAAAAAGACCAAACGACAATTTTAATTTTCGTTTCCTACTTGAATGCATCATAAATAAAGCGGCTTCGGATATACCTGCAAAACAGGCAGAATATAGTGGTAGTGATAAAACTAAAGAAAAACGAGAACTTGCTTTAGGACAAATAAGTAATTTCTGGAAAGAAGTACGTAAAAGAAGGACACTGTATTTAAGATTGAAAACAATGAAGGACGAGCCTCTATTTAAAAAGTTAGTTGAAAAAATAGAGACATTAAGAAAAGTCTATAATACTGAAGAAGACATTCTCAATTTTACGCAGGAGGCAATTAGTAAGCTAAGACTTTGGTTAAAAAAATCAAAATTTTCTGATGAATTAAATTCTGTCATTGAAGAAATTAAAAACATAGCTATGACATCTGGAGAATGCGGCGTTAGAATTATGACAATGAGAAAAGCTAAAGGGCTTGGAGCAGATTATGTCTTTATTGTTGGTCTTGAAAATAATATTTTGCCTCGTATAAATGCGAACGATAAGGCAAAAAAAGAAGACAGCAGGTTGTTGTACGTATCAATGACGAGAGCAAAAAAGGGATTATATTTATTGAGTTCTGAAACAAGAACTCAGGATATTACAGGAGTGAAAATTTCTGGAAGGTCTGATTTTATTGATGACATCCCGCAACAATATGTCGTTGAGGAATATTGATGAGGCAATAGGAAGCCAAGAGCCATAAGGTCTCGGCTTCCCTAGATTGAAAAAGGAAGCTGAGCGAGTTAGAATTTTTATGTGGGGGTAAAAGTGAGAAAACAGGTGATTATATACTTGTTATTTTCTCTTACTGTATTTCTGACTCCACAGTTATTCTCAGAACAGATTAAACTCTCGTTAGATTTAGAGATAAAAGAGCCTGAAAACATAATATTTTATGGATTAGGCGACATCGCCACAGATTCGAAGAATAATATTTATATCTTGGATAGACAAGAGAAGTCTGTGTATTTATTTAATGAAGAAGGGAAGTTTCTGAAGAAAATCGGAAGGTCTGGTCAGGGGCCCGGAGAGTTTGAAAGACCTTGCTCAATTTACATAGACGCAAAAGACATAATTTATATCCTGGATGAAAGGAACAGACGAGTTGAAATTTTTGATTCAGATGCCAGCTATATTAAAAGTACTAAAATTATAAATTTTCCTACTGGTTCAGGGCATCACATTATTGTTGATAAAAGTGGAAACTTTTATATCTCTGGATGTTATAGATTCCAAAACTCCGCTATTGCTAAATTCTCACCCGCAGGGGAACAACTCAAGCATTTTTCTCTTCCATTAATAGAATACGAGGGAATTGAATTTGATGAGCACGGTCAAATAATGGCTAATCAGCAACTATGCGGAGGTTCCATGTGCTTTGATGATGAAGAAAGGCTCTGTTTTTCATATAAATGGCCTCATCTCATTAAAATTCTCACTCATGAAGGAAAAGAGCTTCTTCAATTTTCAAAAGTAAGCCAATTAAATTGGACACCTTGCATTTTCAAAACAGATCAGATTAATGGGATGCTTTTTGGAGCATTTACTCATAGTGTGAAATTAATTATTTTAGACAATGATTTAGTGAATATCATTCATGCGGTTGACTGGGAAGGAAATCCGAGAAAAAAAATACAGATGTCCGTTTTTAAGAGCAATCCTGAGAAATACCTTGAATTTAATAAGATATTTGCTGTCTTGGAATTCTACACTAAAAAAGGGGAATTATTAGCATCAACTGAGATAGATGAAAAGATATATTTTAAAGCTTCAGATAAAAAAGGAAGATTATTAGCAATAAAAAGAGATGAGGAAGATATGCAATCAATTGTTAGATATCGAGTTGAACTAAGCAGGAATAAATGAGGCTATTCAAGATTAACTTTAAGCTAACTCCCCCAAAAGCCCTGGCTTCCCTGGATTGAAAAAGGACACTGAGCGAATTCAACACCTCATTGAAACAGGTGAATAACAAGAAAACGATTCTCAGCAAAAGCATAAGACAGTTAATGTCAAAGAAATGGATGCGGATTCACTCACGAAGCAAAAAATGAAATCTATGAGAAAAAACTACATCATTTTATTCCTGATGTTGGGATTAAGTCAGGTTCATCTTTCTGGTAATGAAAGTTTCCTAAAAAAATTGTACAGGACTGGGAAAGTAAAGTTTGTGAAGGAATTCGTTATTTCCGATGAGTCATTATCTGGAGGTTTATATTTCGAAAATCCCAATAGTCTTGCAATTGATGCAAATGGAAACGTTTATGTTTGCGACGGAGACGCAAACCATATAAAAAAATTCAACGCAGAAGGCAAATTTCTTGAAACTATTGGCAGAAGTGGAGCAGGTCCAGGCGAATTTGGATTGCCTGGTTTTATTGAGGTCTCGAAGGACCAGTTGGTTCTCTGGGAATGGAGCAACCGAAGAATCTCTGTTCTGAATCTTGATGGAAAGTTTATAAAAGGATTTCGGTTTTCTGAGGCAGATGAACTCCCGATGGAAATAAGAGGTCTACCTGATGGACAAATTATTATCGAAATAGAAAAGACGGATTTCAGTAACCAGAAGTATCCTCAAGAATGCAGAATAGATTTGTATTCCTCTGATATGGAATTTATAAAAACAATCTACTCTCGGAAACTTTATCGAGCAAAACCTATCATGAAGCCAAGAGTTANNAGCCAAGAGTTACTGTTCCCCAGCCTTTTAATCCGATGGTCCAATGGGATGTTTCCCCAAAAGGAAAGCTTGTTATAGGTTTTTCAGAAAAGTATGAAATTGAAGTTTTTGACCCTTTCGATGGAAAGGTTTTCTCTTTTTCCCATAAATATGCACCTGTCAAAGTGAACAATAAAGATAAGGAGGACCATTTATCAAAGTTTTGGGTTAAAGAATTCAAGGAGGATGGTTCTACAAGGATAAAAATAGGTGCCCCTGATTACATCGCGAACAATACGGAATTCCCGAAATTTAAACCTGCTTTCAATAGCATCATAATTGATTCGGAGGAGAATATATGGGTCCATCCTTATATGGAAAATAGAGAGGAAGAAAATAGATATTTTGATGTCTTTGATAAGGAGGGTCAGTTTATAAATCATGTGAGAATCTTGGGAGAAGCGGGATTCCCGTTTTTTAAAGCAAAAATGTATAAAAATTATCTCTGGCAAATAGAAACTGATAAGGAAGGTTTTCATAAAGTAGTAAAATATAGAATATCGGATTAATGGACATATATTATTGGACAAATCCCCTAAAACCCCGAGTTCCCTGGATTGGAAAAGGACGCTGAGCGAGTTAGAATTTTTATGTGGGGGTAAAAATGAGAAACAAAGCTAAGGGCTTATCAATCGTTTTATTCCTTTCTGTCTTTATAATGCCTATTTCTTGTCAAAAACAAAAAGCTGAATGGAAAAAGTCTCTGGATCTTTATACAAACATCTCTTACTTTACAGGAGGTATTTCTAAAAGGCCGTTTCCCAAAACTGAGCTCCTAAAAGAGCCTTCTAATAGTCAAATAGCCAAAATGTGTATCACTGGAGCATCATTAGAAGAACTGAAAAAACTTGATATTCAAGACCTCGACAAAAGATTAGATATTCTTATTAAAGGACACGTTCTTAATCTAGTAAATGCACGTTACAGTTTGTCTTTTCCTGCAATTATCGGAAAAGAGAGGGAAATTATAACTGATATTGTGAACAAAGCTTCTAAAGAATTAAGTCCACTTGTAGAATCAATGATTGCACTGTTAGGGAATAAATTAAAAGACAAGCAGAATATTTTATTTCATCTTCTTTGGTCACGTGTAATTGATGAAATTTGG
>JABAOC010041513.1_pt2 | contig 11588 bp, 7 predicted proteins | sample 7062161 | NCBI WGS metagenome assembly JABAOC01 (sample SAMN14538625, study PRJNA623070) | marine sediment metagenome | biome: marine biome [ENVO:00000428]; feature: marine pelagic biome [ENVO:01000023]; material: deep marine sediment [ENVO:00002113] | place: India: Gulf of Khambhat ... | reverse complement strand
ATGAAATTCTACCGGGAAACCTATGAAGGAACAGAGCTGGATATGACGAAAAACAAAGACTTTGTTGTGAAAAAACGCCGAAGCAAGGAAATGGAGAAGAGCCCTGTGGTGAGTCCCTGGATGTCTTATGATATGACGAATCTTTTAAACACTCTCAAGCCGGGAGCCGTCGACCGGAAGAGGACCATTGCCATTGCTGGATGTTCCTATTCTGAAGTTCTGCAGATGCGGGATTGGCTGCCTGATCCTGTGGGAGGAATTGCCTGGTTCTCGTTTGACAATCCTGGCCAAAGCCCGAGAATTCCGATATTCGCCGGAGTCTCAGAGCTCCTCCCGAGTTTTGAAATATGCGCGCAGCACAGGTTCCGTATGGATTCTGCATGCTGGGCTTTCAGGCGCGCGAATCGACTGGCCACAGTCCGTTGGGGAAGAGCCGGGCAATACATCAAAGATGCCGTGAAAGAGTTCGAGGACAAAGCTTTTTCTGACCTGCCGGATGTTGAGAAAAAAGTTCTGGCGCTTTTGAAGAAAGGACACTCTGAGGAAGACCTGGCCAAAGCCAAGGAATACCTGACAAAATACACGAATGACTTTGCCCGGGCGGCCATTCACAAATACTTGGAACTCGGAGATCAATTCTGGACGATGTTCGGCCGAGGATTTTAAGAAAGCGGCTTTTACTTAGATTCAACCTTAAAATTTAATTTATCGATTTTCCATCCCCAGTGTCATTGTGCATAGGATTCAGCAGACAGGAACATATGCATTCTGAAGCTTCCCCCTCGCGGACGAGTGGCCGTCACTTGTCCGATCCCTGAATCCTGCTTTGACATATTTATCTGGTTCAGATATAAATCCTTTATTTGATGAGGATAAGACAAAAAAGGAATTTCCTTGCGGTCCTCATCTTGGCTTTGATTTTCGCTCTCATCAACTGTGCCAGTGCTGAGAAGCGGTACAGGAAAGGCCCAGGGGATGGAGAGCAAAGGCCGCTTGGAAGAGGCGCCTCGAGCAATGGAGAGTGATTTATACGACACGCTCCTGTACGACTGCTTATCCAATCCGGTTCTTTTTGTGGCCCCTGTCGATCCTGGAGCGATTCATCGGGAGTTGAGCCGTCTCCGGATCAGGAGCGGGGAGATTACGCAACAAACGGCTTCGATGGTTGGTCTGACTTTAAACTCCCATTTTGTGGTGATCGGGTGGATAGAATCCTTCTCGTTTGAAGAAGGAATTCCTGAGGAGATTGAACGTCGAGTTTCTCTCTGACGTGCCAGATCCACACAGGTCACTTGCATAGAGAGAAGGTTCGCTGTCGAGATGACGGCTGAAGTGGTGTACCAGGTGATCAACCCCACAGCGAGTAGAGTCGTGGGAGAGGAAACCGTCGTGGCCAAAGTAACAGGTTAATTCCGACGGGGCTATTATGATGGGAACTACACAACTCTTGATCTGTCTCGAGAGGAGCGCCTGTTGTTCAATAAAGAAGAGTGGCTGGGGGCTGAAGAAGAACTGGAAACGCTGTTGATCAACAAACTGGCTGAACGTATTGCCGCAAGCATTTTTGAGAGAGTTTTACTATTCATCAGGTGATTCTCTGATAAACCTGAATGATATTTCCTCCTATCCTTGATACTCATTTTTTTTGGACTTGGGAGTAACCGGCAAGCTCATAGCTATCTCTCCCCTACCCAGTGCCGTGGAAATGATGAAAACAATAACTATGAAGATGTAAACATAAAAAGAAATAATCGGGTTGATGAATGAAATGCCGATGGCGGGTATCATAACAAGTGTGTAGACGAGCCCCATTAAGTTGGCTCCTCTTATTAGAGCTGGATCGAGCTTGCTGTCCACTAAGCGGCGTTTTCCTGTCGCGTAGGCCCATATGGCCCAGCCCAGGTTAAAAATAAGGAGCATATTCGCTCCATAAATCAGGGCCGCGATCTGTTTTGCTCCAAACTTTCCGAACAGTGATGTGGAAAAGGGTATCAAAGCCACAAACATCAGAAACAGGATATTAAGCCAGACGAGGGGAGTATCGTTACGCTTGATAGCGTCGAAGATAACATGGTGTATGACCCAGAAAATTCCCAGTATCAGAAAACTCAGCCCATAAATCAGGAATCTCGGCCACATCTCGAGCAGCCCATGGATCAGTTCCTTGTTCTCGGAAGTCTTTGCGATTTCTTCGACACCGAGCTCAAGGACCAGCAGGGTCATGACGATGGCGAAAACGCCGTCTGCGAGTGCCTTAAGGCGGTCCGGTGAGCTTGCAGTTTCTGTTCTGATATACTTGGGTCTTTTCATATTATATTCTCCTTTTAATTCATATTTTTCTTCCCTGAGGGTTTCAAATCTATGACATCTAAAGACTCATCTTTATACATTAATCAGTGATATCTATCAAACTCAAAGAAATGCCACGATTTTTCTGAAGCTCAGCCGCTCAAAAAATAGCATCGCAGGTTTTTGAGAGGTGCCCTGTTATAAGGTAATCAGTATCTGAATTCTCGAAATTTCACTTTAAAGAAAAGCGAGTAAAGCACGGGGACGACTCCAAGAGTGAGCAGTGTGGAAAACAGCAACCCGAAGATAATGGCTATAGCCATAGGCTTCCACATCGGACCTCCTCCGAGCCACAGAGGAAGAAGGCCCCCGACTGTCGTCGCGGTCGTGAGGAGAATAGGCCGGAGTCGGCGTTGGGCCGCTTCGACAACAGCCCGGGCCGGTTCCAGTCCGTTCTCTTTTATTTCGTATTTTATGCGGTCCAGGAGTACGATGGCGTTATTGACAACAATTCCGGCAAGAGACACCACACCAAGAAGCGTCATGAAACCAAAATAGGAATTCGCCACGAGTAGGCCAAAAACAACTCCGATGATCCCAAGGGGAATTGTGGTCAGGACGATGGTCGTGAGCCGGAGGGAATTGAACTGGAAGACCAGCAGGAGAATGATGATTAAGAAGGCAATCGGCATCTTCTCCCCAATGGATGCGTTGGCCTCTCCAGAACTTTCTATTTCACCTCCGAGTTCATACATATAACCTAAATCCCATGCTTGGCTTTCCTCTTTCAGCCATTTATCCAGCTCCTGACTGAGAGCGATGGGAAGGACTCCTGGTTTCACCTCAGACTGAACAGTGACCGTTTTGAGTCGGGAACGCCGGAGGATTTTAGATGGCTGCCATTGAATCTCCAGGTCCGCCACCTGTTTAAGAGGAACATTTCTTCCCGTCATCTGCGCATACACATTGACCGTTTCTAGTTTTCCGATATCCTGACGTTCTGCGGCCTCAGAACGCATGGTCACAGGGATAGTTTTGTCTTCTTCTCTGAACTGGGTGACTTCAATTCCTGTCAGAGCTGTTTGCAGCGAAATGGCGATATCTCGGTTGGTTACTCCCGCCCGACGGGCACGGGCCTGGTTGATCCTCACCAGCATTTTTTTTGTCCTCTGCCCCCAATCATCGCGAATATTTTTTGTGCCTGGTATTGTTTTGAGCTTGGCTTTGACCGTATCCGCCAGTTCAAATACTTTTCCTATTTCCTTACCGGATATTCGGACTTCTACGGCTGCTGTTGGAGGGCCGTACAGCAGAAGATCGAGACGGGTGCGGAGTTCAGGATATTTGTTCATGCAGTATTCTTCTGTTTTCTCGATCAGAGAATCGATAATGGGGTTGGATGTCGTGTTTATAACCATAGCCGCATATTCCGGTTTGGCCGGTTCTGGAGTGTAAGCGATATAAAAGCGCGGCGCACCTTGTCCGATGTATGTGGACCAGTTAACGATACCCTCCGGACGATCCGGCCCAGCCACCAGCTCCTGCTGCATGAAGGCTTCGATATCCTTGACGACGGCCTCCGTCCGGTAGATAGGGGTTCCTTTAGGCAGTTCGAATTCCGCCGTATAGACGGCTTTATCATTCCGAGGGAAAAAGATAGCAGGGATGAACATGAAGCCCTGCATAGCGATAGTGAAAATGAGTGTCACGGCGATCATGGTTTTAACGGGATGGCGCAGTAACTGGATCAAGAAGTTACGGTATCTCGTGTAAAAATTCGAATCGTAATGAGCTTCTTTCTTCTTGGTTTTTATGAAATACACACAGAACATGGGAGTGATGGCCTCAGAGAGGAACCATGAACACAGGAGTGTGATGGTGACCACTTTGAACAGGGGGCCCACGTATTCACCCATGCTCGATTCTGCCAGATAAAAGGGAAGGAACGCTGCAGCCGTGGTGAGAGATCCGATCAACAGGGGAACCCGCAGTTCTGTTGCGGAGCTGATGGCTGCTTCCTTTGCAGGTATACCGGCTTTCATCTGGACCATTATCGATTCTGACATCACGATTGCGTTATCCACCAATAATCCGAGAGCGATGATAAGGGAGACTAAAGACATCTGGTCGAGGCCGATGTTGAGGAAGGACATGATCAGGAGGCTCATGATCATTGTCAATGGGACAAGAGATGCCACGACCAATCCTGTGCGAATGCCAAGGGTGATGAGCATGACCAGGATTACGATTGCGATGGCCTGAAAAAGACTGTTCGTAAAATTATTCACTGCGCGTTCGACATGCTCCGGTTGGAAAGCCACAGTGTCGAATTCAATCCCGATGGGATACAGGCCCTGCAGACGGTTCACCATTTCATTGACTTCTTCCCCGAGAACAGTGATGTTTCCTTTTTCGCGTAAATTGATGGCCAGGGCCAGTGCCGGGATTCCAGAGGAGTGGACGATAGACTGGGGAGGATCGATATATCCTCTGTACACATGAGCCAGATCTTCGAGATAGATCAAATCAGTCCGTCCTGGAATGCTGATCAGGATTCGTTTCAAATCCTCGACAGTTTCAAAACTGCCTGTCGGCTCCAGAACGATCTTCTCTTTTCCGGTGCTGATATCACCTCCTGGGATGACGATATTCTGGTTCTGCAGTATGTTTATAAGCTGAGATGCGGAAAGGCCGACTTCTGCCAAGCGGGCATCATTATATTTCACGAATATCCGCTCTTCTTGCGCCCCGTGAATCTCGACCTTCGCGATATCTTCGATGAGCAGGAGCTCATTCCTCACTTCGTCTGCTACTTCTTTCAGCTCCATGTACGAGAATCCCTCCCCAGTGATGGTGATGATCGTGCCGAAGATATCGCCGAATTCATCGTTAACGAAAGGCCCGATCACACCCTCTGGCAGAGCTTCCATGACCTTATCCACTTTCCGTCTCAAGCTATCCCAAATGGGGCGCATTTTTTTATAGGTTTGCTGTATGTTCACAAAAATAATCGAGACGCCTGTCCTGGATTCGCTTTGGATAAAATCAATCTCTGGCATTTCCTGGATGGCCTCCTCCAACTTGTCCGTGATCAGCATTTCCACTCTTTCCGGGCTGGCACCGGGAAAGTAGGTCAACACCATCGCGGTACGGATGGTAAAGCCGGGATCCTCTGCTCGGGGCATTCCTTGGAACGCCATCAGACCAGCCAGGAGGGCTGCAAACAGAATAACAAATGTGACGCGGTTTCTTTCTATGGCAGCGCGTGTGATATTCATAGGTTTCCTCTCCTGTCTAATACTTTACCTTTTGCCCATCACCAATCTGGCTGAGTCCGGCTGTTACGACCAGATCACCATCCGTAAGACCCTTGAATATCTCTAGCCCGTCTTCCGTCAACTCCCCGATACTCACCGGCTTTCGCCTAATAGTCCCGTATCCTTCTTCTTCGGGCAGAGGATCAATAATAAAGACAAACCTTCCCTCGCGGTCTTCTCCAACTGCTTCAGAAGGCACGATAAACCTGACGCTCTCATCCGTTAGTCTGAAGCGGAATTCTGCGTTTGCGACCATTCCTGCACGGATATCCGGGTCAGGCTGACTGAGCTGCAAGGTGACAGGGAAAGTCGTGGCCATCCCCGTCGATTTCACTCCGACCTCAGTCACAGTTGCCTGAAATTCTTTGCCTGGAACGGCGTCAAATTTTACGGATACAGCTTTCTCTTCCTCAATGAGTGAAATCAATATTTCTGGAATGGCGACTTTCACTTCAATATGAGAACCCGAGGTCAACACTATAATAGGCATACCGGCCTGCACATTTTCGTTTACTTCAACCCTCACCTCAGCGATAGCTCCATCCAGAGGAGCTCGAATCTTCGTGTAATTTAATTGCATCTGAGCCAATTCCTTTTGCTTTTCCAATGTCTGAACGTTTGCATCGGCCGCTTCCTTTGACATCCGGGCGGCGTCAAATTCGCTCCTTGAAGTACTCCTTTTCTCATAAAGAGCTCTGGCTCGCTCGTAATTGGCATCTGCATGACGTGATTGAGCTTTCGCTTGCATGAGCGAGGATATTGCCTGCTGCAGTCTAAGCTCATAATCGTAGGAGTCTAATTCGGCCAGGAGTTGACCAGCTTTCACTCTGGATCCGACACGAACAGGAATACTTTTAACCGTTCCCGGTACTCTGAAACTGAGTCTCGATTCTGTCCCGGCCTGAGCTACACCTGAAAATGTCCGCACATAGCTTCCCTCTGTGGGAACAGCCTTAATGGTGCGCACCGGTCGAATTGTCTCCTGAATTTCCACCTCTTCCTTGCAGGAAGGAAACAGTAAAACAGTTATAAAAAAAGCCACACAAAGTTTAATCATATTCTTGGCAGTCATGATTCCCTCCGATATATTTTTCTTATGGTGTTCATCCAATATTCTTTTTATTGCTTCTCTTCATGTATTCCAGACTTTTTAAAAAAAACTTTCAAGCGCTCAAGGAAAGCCTGGCGTTCCTCTGTGCTCATAAAAAATTCAAACCGTCCGATGGAGCGTTCCATCTCCATCAGGTCAATCAAAAAATCATATACGGCATTGGCTGCCACCTGTTCGGCATTAAACGCAGCGTTTTGAGCGTCTAATAAATGGAGAATGGAAACGGCTCCTTCTGTGTATGCGTTTTGCACGATCTCTAAAGATTTGTTGGCCGCCTCCGCAGCCTCACGCGCCTGTTCAATACCGACATAGGAAGCTCCAGTCAGATAAATGGCAGAGAGAATTCGCTGCTCAATCCTTTCTGTAATGGCTTTCTTCTGTAATTGAAGCTGCTCGAGTTCTTTTTGGGCTTTTGTCCGCACAACGAGTTTTTCTCCTCCTTTGAAGAGGGGAAAAGACAGGTTAAATCCAACACTCCAACTGGTATCATCTGACGCAGGAAACGGTGGAGGAGCTGGGCTCGATCCCGCGCCTCCTTTAGAGAATACACGCGAAACATCACCTTGAAGAGCCAAGGTCGGTAACCAGAGACTGTTTGAAGCGGAACGCAGAATTCTTTCCTGCGCCTCGATTGCGGCATTCAATGAGGCCAATTCAGGAGAAGTGTTCATGCCTTCTTCCACCATAAACTTCCTGAAGATTTCCATAAACTTAAGGTTTCTTGTGTAGCTCAACATATATTCACTTGTAAAAAGCCCCTGGTCATTCAAGTCCGCTTCAAGAGTGATAAATAGCTCTTCTAAAGGCCTGTGCAGGAGACGGTTGAGTTCGATCTCTGTGAGCATGCGTTGGGCTCCTGCTTCCAAAACGGCTTTTTGGCTGGAAGCCATTTCACTCACCCAACGGTAGACTTCCGCCGGATCTGCGATTCCTGTGGATTCCCTCACACGGGCTATTCCCAAATTGGTGCGGATTATTTTCAGATTATCCCTCTGGATCCTTTCATACGTTTTGGCACGAAGCACATTCAGATAGGCTGTGGATGCGGCTTGGGCAATATCAAGCCGAAGCTGTTCATAATCCCATTCCCTGGTTTTTTGGAGCGATTTTTGTATGGATAAATTGGCCCAGGCTGGCTCAGAATAGATGACCTGTCCAGCCGTCACAGAACCAGACAGAGTCCGTTGAGCCTGCGCTCCAAAACTGGCTTCAGCCCTGTCTTCGTCAATGACTACACCTATTCCGGAGAGGTTGAGTTGGGGCAGTAATTTTGAACGCGCTTCTTTCACATCCTGGAGGCCAGCCGCCACAAATCTTTCACGCGCCGCCAGATCTAAATTCACGTCGATGGCTTCTTGGACAGCAGAGCTCAGATCAAGTTTGCGCTCGATGTCTGTAATTTCTTCATTGAGCAATTCTGCCTGAATGAGCACTCTCCAGTCAGGATAAACATCAATGGCCCTTGCTGTCGCCATATTGATTTTTAGCTGTTCGCCTATGTCTAAATCGACAGGTATGGTGCCGGGTTCTTCACCCAGCAGAATTCGTTGAATGTTCAGAGCCACTCTGCGAGCAATTTGTGAAGCGACATCGGTTAGGATACTGGCCAGAATTCCTTGTTCCACATCCCTGACTTCGAATACTGAAAAGCTGGGCAGTTTTCGTTTGATGAGTTCATCGACAAGTCGAACAAACTCTGTCCTGGGCGTTTGAGTGAGCGCACCCACGATTACGGCTTCGACATCAGGCGACAATTCAGATAGGGCTTGATCAATGGTTTCGCCCACACCGATGACCTGCATATCAATCCCGATTCCTTTCAGCAAATCTCTGCCCCGGCTTTTGATGTCAGGAACGGCATTTAAATAACGGTAATTGATAAAGTAGGCCAATTTTTCAAATTTAACCACCTCTAAAAAGGCCCGGACATCTCTTATAGTCCTCTCAGGTAAGTTGACATAACTTAAATTTTTCACGCCGCTGGTTCCGTCTTTGTACGGAAATCCCATTAATTCTGCATCGAGAATCCAGGGGGCGATGACGGGTTTGGGGAGACTTCCTCGAGTGGCGACATCATGTGAAGCAATAACCCCCATTGCCAAAACGAGATCAACCTGAGGATCAGCAAGGAGCCTGTCCATCGAGGATTTTACACCTTCGACCGTCCAATCCGCTAGAATGAGTTTATCTTCCGGGAACTGCACATCGAATTCCCCTCGAGTAAGTTCAAAAATTTCGTTCAGCCAAAAGGACATGTATTCTTTGTTGAGTTCGTAGTACCCATCCATAACCATTCCAATTCGCACGACAGGCAGTTGTTTGCGCGTTTGAGGAAAAGCTAGACAAACAACGCTCAACAAAATAATGATCGAACAAATGAAGCGTTTATATTTCATTCCCTTTCCTCCAAAATTATTTATCTTCTCTAAAATTTTTATCCTGTATGAAGGAATGTGACCTAAATGATATGCAAGCCCTTTTTTCACATATTTGGGGCTATTGAATTTTGAAAGGAGTCAGCGTGATTCTATTTTTTCTTAAGCAAGGGCTTAAGAACGATGCTTAATCCAAAAAGAATGATCAAGATAGGGAAGACGGGCAGGTTGAGACCAGAGAAGTCGCTTATCCCGAAGGCCAGTGCGAGGATACCAATGATGAGCCAGACACCGCTGATTTTAATGCCATAGAGGAAACGAATGCCAATGAGTCCGAGTATGATCACGCCGGCTCCAATCAGCCAGGTGCCTTCCGGGACACTCTCTTCAGGGATGATCCAAAGACAGCCAATCATGATCAAGAACAGTCCCCAGCCGATGGCGTCCAGACGCTTGTCCAGCGCTTTTTTTTGTTCGTCTTGTTTGGTCTTGGGTTGCTCTTTTTCTTCAGTCAAAACATTCCTCCTCTCCTCCAAAAAATATCAATGAATATTTTTTCTATGTATTTACTATTATAAATTCAGACGATAATCAAGAAAAAGCTGCAGATGTTGTCTTATTGTTGACTTCAAATTTTTTCTCTGTTATAAGTCAAAAATGAATTATCTTCTGCAATTTTTTTCCCGTTGAGAAAAAAATACTGACGAGCATTTATTTTCAAAAAAAGGAGCCTTTTATGGAAGAAAAAATTAAATTACCCGAAGCGGCCGTTAAAACCTTATCCAAGAAATCAACCATCACTGTGGTTGCAGGAAAGGCAAGGGTGTTATCCACTCAAGATCCTGATTTTGTCAGGGCGGATATTGGCGAACTCTGTGCTCCCGGCCTTTTCCCGCCCGGTTATAAGGAAAGTCTTGAGGAAACAGCCAAATCTGTTTTAGAGGAAGGAAGGATTGGCTACACTGTCCCTGATGGGGACAACAAGCTCAAAAAGCTGATTTTCAAGCACTCCATACCCGATGACCTGAGAGCTTTGATCCTGGAGCAGTTTCAGGATGAGGCCAAAAACCAAGGAGTCGATTTTGAAAAATACAAAGAAGAGAACATGCACAAACACGTGGCTGTGACTCATGGGGGAACCGGCGCTTTGGGGGCTTCGGTCTCCATGCTCATGGATGGCCAGAAAAATCTGGTTCTCACTAATCAGAGGACCTGGCAGAACCATAACCTGATCGTGGATATGCACGACGGAATGATCTGGCCAGTCCCCTTGATTAACGAAGAGGGGAAAGTGGCTGATCCCGACTCTATCCTCAAGCTCTGCCATCCGGTTAAAGACAGGATTGCGGCTTTCCTTTTCACTCTGGTCAATAATCCTGATGGGGCCGTGATCACCGATCCGGCTGAACAGGAAAAGCTGGAAACAATCATTCGAGAGGTCGGTGTACCTCTGATTCTGGACGTGGCCTACCACAAACTGGTGTTCGATGGGAAGGAAGCGCAGTCTTTCTCGCCGGATATTCTGAGCAAAACAGTTGTTTGCGGCACCTATTCGAAAACTAGACAAATTCCCGGTGAGAGATTGGGCTATATCTCTTGCGTGGACCCCCGGTTGACGCGGTATGTCTACTTTTACAACCGTTCCCACAGCGGGTGTCCTTCAGTGACGTCTCAAAGGGCTTTGATCGCCCACTTCACGAAGTTTGAAACAGCCCCGGATGAGATAAAGAAATACAAGAAAGATTTACTCAATGAGATTGAAACCCGAAGAAACATCCTTGTGGAAAAGGTAAAAGAAGAGCTCGGCTGGGAGATGAAGAGCCCTGGCGGAGCCATCTATGCGGTCATCCCGTTGCCGGTTGAGTTGGTCAAGGAATTCGGTGATGTGGATCAGTTCAGCATTGACCTGGTGGATAGAGGAAAGGTCAGCGCCATTTCCGGAACAGTCTTTGAATTCCGCGTTCGTCCCGCAGGTAATGACTATGAAGTCTACACGCCGGCTTCGACTGACCCTGAGGTGTGCTACCTCCGTTTCTGCTATGGGTTTACTCCCACAGACCGCATCGCACTGGCTGTTCAGCATATCAAAAACTTTATCAACCGGCGCTGAGTGGAGGTGAAAACCTTGGAAGTTGACAGAGAAAAACTCATCCATTGGCTTCAAGAGCTCATTCGGATTCCCAGTATCACAGGAAACGAGAAAGCGATTTCCAAATATGTCAGCCAGGAGCTCCAAAAAATGGGGTATCGTCCTCAGGTTAAAGAGAATAATGTCTACTTTGAAGTTGGAAAGGAGGCAAAATCGCTTCTCCTGAATGCTCATCTGGATACAGTGGATGTGGGCGGTGAATGGACGCATGAATCCTTCGAAGCTGTGACAGAAAAGGGCAAGATTTTTGGAAGGGGAGCCAGCGATGACAAAGGGAATATCGCAGCCATGCTGGAGATCGCACGGCTTGTCAAAGACAGGCCTGTTAACGGACGCCTGGTATTCAC
>JABAOC010008144.1_pt2 | contig 11593 bp, 10 predicted proteins | sample 7062161 | NCBI WGS metagenome assembly JABAOC01 (sample SAMN14538625, study PRJNA623070) | marine sediment metagenome | biome: marine biome [ENVO:00000428]; feature: marine pelagic biome [ENVO:01000023]; material: deep marine sediment [ENVO:00002113] | place: India: Gulf of Khambhat ... | reverse complement strand
AGGCGATTTTCAGAGAATAACCTCTGCTCGTACGACGAACAAGGAGGTAAAGAAGATTTGCACAGACGGAGGCGTAGTGACCTCCCTCCTCCTATACTTACTTGATCGCAACCTGATAAATGGTGCTGTTGTCTCAAAGAAGACCGGACGCTTCGCTAGAAAGTCAATAATCGCCAGAAAAACTGAGGAGCTCATGGAAGCGGCAGGCTCTACCTTCTCAGGGTCCCTCCATCTAGAAGAGTTGGGAGGAAAATATACTACTTACACTCCCATCCTGTCCACAGTCAAGAGCCTAGAGAAAGGATTTCTGCGGGACATAGCTGTGGTTGGAACCCCTTGCCAGATCAACTCGATCCGAAAGATGCAGTGCCTCGGGATCATCCCAGCTCACCTCATAAAATATACAATAGGGCTATTTTGTATAGAGAACTTCTCTTTTGATGACGTATCGAGGGAAAGGTTAGAGAAGAAACTTGACATCAATCTAGAGGATATCGTCAAACTGAACATGAAGGACGACTTCATAATTAGCCTCACCGGGGGCGTGACGATCCATGTGCCTTTAGAAGAGATACACGAAGTTGCTCGCCCAGCATGTTTCACCTGCCACGATTTCAGCAACGAGTACGCTGACATTTCGGTCGGAGGCCTCGGTTCGCCGGATGGATACACTACAACTCTTCTAAGAACAAAGGTAGGCACGGCGATCTATGATGAGGCTCTTCGTAAGGGGTACGTCCATGAGAGAACCTTCGCAGACGTTGAGGAGAGTAGGCTGGAGAAGACGAAGATGCTGGCCAAGATCGTCTCCTTCTCTAGAAGAAAGAAGGTGAGAGCCAAGGAGAGGTTCTCGGAATTGGCTGGAGGATAAGTCCTTGAAGGAGAAGCCTAAAGGGGTTCTGGTTATTGGTGGGGGAATAGCAGGCATTCAGGCCGCCCTCGATCTCGGAGATATGGGACTGAAGGTGCATCTGGTTGAGAGGAAGCCGAGTATAGGGGGGAGAATGGCTCAGCTCGACAAAACTTTTCCGACAAATGACTGCTCCATCTGTATTCTGGCCCCTAAACTCGCTGATTGCTTCAGACACCCAAACATCACCCTTCACACGCTGTCGGAGGTCAAAAGTGTGACGGGGCAGATGGGAGATTTCTCGATAAAGTTGCGTAAGTACGCCAGATTTGTTGATGAAGAAAAGTGTGTCAACTGTGGGGATTGCGCCGCAAAGTGCCCCGTAAAAGTGCCTGACGAGTTTGATATGGAGCTGAGAAAGAGGGAGGCCATATATCCATACTACCTTCAAGGAGTTCCGGCGGTCATGACCATTGACAGGGAAAACTGCCTCTACCTAACGCGAGGTGTGTGCAGAATCTGCGAGAAATTTTGTGCTAGAGAAGCGATAGACTTTGAACAGAAAGACGCGGATACAATGTTGAACGTTGGTGCCATCATCGTCGCATCCGGTTTTGACCCCTACGATCCCTCTGGGATCCCCAGGTTTGGCTATAAAAGGTACAGAAACGTAATCATTTCTTTGGAATACGAGAGACTGATATGCGCCTCAGGACCCACTGGAGGACACCTCACGAGGCCCTCAGACAATAAACCCGCAGAGAAAATAGCTTTCATCCAGTGCGTCGGGTCTCGAGACTTCAAAAACAATCGTTACTGCTCATCCGTCTGCTGTATGCACATGCACGCAACCAAGGAAGCCATGCTCGCCTACGAACACAACCCCGAAGTGAAATCTCACATATTCTACATGGACCTCAGGGCCGCAGGGAAGGGTTTTCACGAGTACGTAGCGCGGGGAGAGCAAGAGTATAACATATCATACATCAGAGGAGGAGTAGCCAAGATCACCGAAGATCATGACGAGAACCCCGTAGTGTGGTACGAAGAAACCCGAAGCTCTAAAACAGAGAAAATGACCGTAGACCTAGCGGTTTTGGCGACAAGCCTGATGCCGAGGATGGACGCGAAGAAACTAGCAAAAGTTCTAGGCGCCGAGCTTGACGAATACAGCTTCTTCAAGACAGATCCTCTCAACCCGCTTGACACAACGAGGCCGGGGATATTCGCGTGTGGCTGCTGTCGGGAACCAACGGACATACCGGAGTCCGTAGCGCAAGCGAGTGGAGCAGCCGAGAGAGCTGCAGAAACGGTGATGAGGTGATAAGAGCTTGAATGAAGTGAGAGTCGGCGTTTTCGTCTGTCACTGCGGCACGAACATAGGAGGATTTTTGGACGTCCCGGAGATCCGTGAATACGCCCTAAGCCTACCCAACGTTGTTTTCGCGAAGGATAATCGGTATACGTGCTCCGAGGCTGGGTTGACAGAAATAAAAAACGCTATAGCTGAAAAAAGGCTGAACCGCGTGATCGTGGCCTCTTGCACCCCTAGGACTCACGAGCCCCTGTTTAGGTCAACTTGCAAGGAGGCAGGATTGAACCCATATCTCTTTCAGTTTGTCAACATAAGGGACCAGTGCTCTTGGGTTCACATGAAAACCAGGGAGAGGGCAACCGACAAGGCGAAAGCCCTCATAAGGATGGGAGTCGCAAGGGCGGTGTTGCTGGAGCCCTTGGAAGAGACCGAAGTTGAGGTCAATCCATGCGCTCTGGTGATTGGTGGAGGAATAGCGGGAATGACCTGTGCGCTAAGCCTAGCCAACCGAGGCTACGAGGTGAAGCTGATAGAGAAGGAGGACCGGTTAGGCGGAACTCTAAACAGCCTCTACAAGCTCTACCCAACGCATGAAGAAGCCTCAAGGCTGGTTCAGGCGAAGGCTGAGGAGATTGAGAAGAACCCGAAGATAGAGGTTTTGATGTCTTCCGAAGTTAAAGAAGTTAAAGGCTTCGTTGGCAACTACGATGTCACGGTAGGGCAAGGAGATAAGGAGGGATTATTCAAGGCCGGAGTGATCATAGTGGCGACAGGCGCTGAGACGCTCAAGCCTGTGGGCATGTACGGCTACGATGAAGAAAACGTTATCACTCAGATGGAACTGGAACGAATGCTGAAGGAAGGGAGGCTCAGCGCCGACACAGTTGTGATGATCCAATGTGTAGGGTCTAGGAACGAAAAAAGAGTCTACTGTTCCAAGGTTTGCTGTCCAACCTCCCTCAAAAACGCCATGCTGATCAAGGAAGCTAACCCAGCCACACAGGTTTTCGCACTCTATAGAGACATGGTAACCCAAGGAACCCAATACGAAGACTACTATGGAAAAGCCAGAGAAACCGGCATAACCTTTATAAAATACTCGCCAGAAAGACCGCCGGTCGTCGAGAACGGGTTCGTGAGAGTTCACGATGAGCTTTTGGGTGAAGAACTTATTCTGCCTTCTGACATGGTTGTGCTATCGACCCCTATGGTTGCCCATCTTGACTCGGCACATCTCGCGCAGAAACTGAAAGTGCCAGTGGATGAGAATGGCTTCTTCCTAGAGGCCCACGTGAAACTTCGACCTGTAGACTTTGCCACAGACGGCATCTATGTGTGCGGCTGCGCTCACTGGCCAGCCAATGTCGGCGAGAGCATTTCCCAAGCCTATGGCGCGGCTTCCAGAGCATCAATACCGCTATCCGCTGGGCACGTGAAGACCGAGCCCTCAATCTCAGTGGTTGATGAGGACAAATGCTCAGGCTGTAGCTTATGTGAGCTGACCTGCCCCTTCAAGGCGATACGGATCGAAGAAACCGAGAAGGGAAGGAAAGCCAAGGTGATAGCCGCCTCCTGCAAGGGTTGCGGGGCATGTGGTGCTGGTTGCCCGCAGAGGGCGATCACAATGCGACACTTTACGGATGAGCAACTCCTCGCGCAAGTGATTCCACTAGTGGAGGTGACATCTTGACCTCTAAAGAAAGCTTTGAACCAGACATCCTGGGCTTCCTCTGCAACTGGTGTTCCTACGCCGGCGCGGACCTAGCTGGAGTCAGCCGCTTCCAGTATCCGCCAAACGTCAGGATTATCAGGGTGATGTGCTCAGCAAGGGTTGACCCAACCATCGTCCTTGAACCATTCATCAGAGGGTTAGACGGCGTTATGGTTTTGGGGTGCCACCTTGGCGACTGCCACTACATGACTGGGAACTACTATACAGAAAGGAGAATGAAAGCGACTAAAAATATCCTGAAGAACGTAGGGTTGTCTTCTGAGCGATTGCTGATCGATTGGGTGTCCGCGTCTGAGGGGGAACGTTTTGCAACCTTGGTGAAAGATTTCACAGAAAAGGTAAGGAAACTGGGCCCGCTTGGCAACGAAACAGATCTGAAGCCACAACAGTTGAGGACGCGTTTGGTTGCAGCCAAGGAGACTCTCGCCCACGAGAGGATCAGATGGCTTGTGGGCAGGGAAAGGGAACTCGTAGAGGACAAGAACGTCTTCGGGGAGAAGGTGTCACAAGAAGAATTCGACCAGCTGACGCTCCAAACTATCGAAAAAGAGTTTGCGAAAAGAAGAATTCTCATCTCCATTGAAGAAGACGCTCTTTCTGTCAAAGAGATAGTCCAGAGAGTAGAATCTTCACCGAGGGAAGTACTGAGAAACCTGGTCTCTCTTGAGCGCGATGGGCTGGTCTCTGTCGTGGGAATTGAAGGAAACAGCCCGAAGTATCGAAGAGCTGGAGGGTGAGAGACGAAATCAAGAACATGGAGGATAACAAAATGAACTCGCAAAACCCGCTTTCTGAACGAAGCGAAGTGGGTTCAGTGTTGGTTGTAGGCGGGGGAATTGGAGGAATACAGGCTGCGCTCGACCTAGCCGAGTCAGGTTTCAAAGTTTACGTGGTGGATAACTCCTCGGCTATAGGCGGAGTCATGGCGCAGTTAGACAAAACCTTTCCAACCAACGACTGCTCCATGTGCATTCTATCCCCCAAACTTGTGGAATGCGGAAGACACTTGAACGTTGAAGTCTTGACATGCTCCGAAGTCGACGAGATTTCTGGAGAGGTAGGCAACTTCAACATTTTAGTGAGGCGACGACCAAGATACGTTGACATCGAGAAGTGCACTGGTTGTGGGCTTTGCGCCAAATTCTGTCCAGTCGACGCCATAGACACCTTCAACAAAGGCTTGAGTGAGAGAACGGCAATTCATATCAACTACCCTCAAGCTGTTCCCTTGGTGTACATGATTGACAGAGAAAAGTGTATAGGCTGTGGGCTGTGCAAAAACATTTGTCTGGCCGAGGCCATAAACTACTCAGACCAAGAGAAAGAAGTGAAGCTGAACGTAGGCGCTGTCATTCTAGCCCCTGGCGTTAAGGAATTTGACGCCAAGCTGAAGAGCGAGTACGGTTACGGAAGATACGCCAATGTGGTCACGAGCATCGAGTTCGAGCGCATCTTGAGCGCTTCTGGACCCTTCATGGGACGCGTACAGAGGCCCTCAGAGGGGGATATCCCTAGGAAAATCGCTTTCATACAGTGCGTTGGCTCTAGAGACGTCACGTGTGGAAACGGCTATTGCTCTTCTGTTTGCTGCATGTACTCCACGAAGGAGGCGGTTATAGCCAGAGAGCACATGAGCCAGATTGAACCCACCATCTTCTATATCGATCTGCGGGCCTACGGGAAGGATTTTGACAAGTATATCGAGAGGGCTAAGGAAGAGTATGGAGTTAGGTTTGTCAGGTGCAGGGTGTCCGAGGTAGAGGAGATACCCAAGACCCAAAACCTAAGGATAAGGTACGAGACCGAAGACGGAAGACTCCACGAGGAAGAGTTCGACCTTGTCGTCCTATCGGTCGGCTTCACACCATCCGAGAACGTTAAGAGGCTGGCTAAAAACCTCGGTGTTGAGGTGAACGAATACGGTTTCTCCAAAACCCAACGCTTTCATCCCTTGGAAACCTCCAGACCTGGAGTTTTCGTCTGCGGAATGCTCTCATCGCCAAAGGACATACCTGAAACAGTTACCCAAGCCAGCGCCGCCGCTTCTAGCGTGGGCGAATTACTATCCTCTGTTCGAGGAACCCTGGTCAAGAAGAAAGAGTATCCAAAAGAGCTGGATGTTAGAGGTCAGCCGCCCAGAATAGGGGTCTTCATCTGTCACTGCGGCATCAACATAGGAGGGGTCGTCGACGTTCCAAGCGTTGTGAAGTATGCTCAAACTCTACCAAATGTTGTCCACGTCTGTGACAACCTCTATACATGCTCCTCAGACACTCAAGAGATAATTAAGAAGAGAATCCAAGAATACGGACTAAACAGAGTTATAGTGGCATCATGTTCACCCCGAACCCATGAACCTCTCTTCCAAGAAACAATAAGGGAATCCGGCCTAAACAGGTATCTCTTCGAGATGGCTAACATCCGCGACCAGTGTTCCTGGGTGCATATGCATGATCCTGAAGACGCCACCGAGAAGGCAAAGGACTTAGTGCGAATGGCCGTGGCGAAGGCTCGGGTGATAGAGCCCTTAGAAAGACTTTCATTGGGTGTCACACGCCGAGGTCTCGTTATCGGGGGAGGGTTGGCGGGAATGACAGCCGCTCTAGCCCTCGCCGAGCAAGGCTTTGAAGTTGACCTCGTAGAGAAGAACAAAGAGCTTGGAGGCTTCCTCCGCAGAATACACTACACACTGGACAACGACGACACTCAAGGGTACCTAAGAACGATGATTGAAAAGATAAGCGCAAGCAAACTGATTCAGGTTTTTCCAGACGCAAAGGTCGAGAACGTCTCCGGCTACGTGGGAAACTTCAAAACCACCATAACTCAGAGCTCGGAAAAGAAGGAGCTGGGTCACGGAATTGTGATTGTGGCCACAGGAGGCGAAGAACTTCACCCCAGCGAGTACCTCTACGGAAAAGACCCTCGCGTATTGACGCAGCTGGAATTGGAGAACAGAATCGCAACTGCTGACCAAGAAAAGTTCGGCAATGTGGTAATGATCCAGTGCGTTGGGTCTAGGAATGACGAACACCCCTACTGCAGTAGAATGTGCTGTGGAGAAGCGGTCAAGAACGCTCTCAAAGTGAAGGCCAAAGACCCAGACGCCAACGTGTACGTTCTGTACCGAGACGTAAGAACTTACGGCCTAATGGAAGACCATTATAGAGAGGCTCGAGAGGCTGGAGTGGTTTTCATCCGCTACAAGGAGGAAAACAAGCCGAAGGTTGCCAAAGCCATGTCGGAAGGAAAAGAAGTATTGCAAGTATCAGTTTTTGAACCAACCATCCAAGAAGACCTCCTCATAGATGCAGACCTCCTCGTTCTGAGCGCGGCTGTGGTTCCGCCGAAAGAAAACGAGATTCTAGCCAAGATGCTGAAGGTTCCCATAAATGAAGATGGCTTCTTCTTGGAGGCACACGCCAAGCTTCGACCTGTCGACTTCGCCACAGAGGGCATCTTCGTGTGTGGGATGGCCCACTCGCCGAAACCCATAGAAGAGAGCATCTCACAAGCGAAGGCCGCGGTGGCCAGGGCGTGTACGCTGTTGACGAAAGATGCCATTGAGGCTGAGGGTATTATCGCCACCGTTAACCCGAATAGATGCACAGCATGCGAGCTCTGCATCCTAGTATGTGCTTACAGCGCTATAGAAATCGAAGAAACCAAGAGGGGGAAGATCGCAAAGGTGAACAGCGCCCTTTGCAAGGGGTGCGGAGCCTGTGCCGCTACTTGCAGGTGCTCGGCAATAGACATCAAGGGCTTCACCGACATGCAGATGAACTTGGTCATTAACGCACTGAGGTGACTACAGTGAAACCCTTTGAAAAAGAAACGAACCCAAGAATACTAGCCTTCCTATGCAACTGGTGCAGCTACGCTGGAGCCGACCTCGCTGGAATCAGTAGAATGCAGTATCCCCCCAACATAAGGATCGTCCGGGTCCCCTGCTCGGGGAGGATTAACCCATACTTTATCATAAAAGCCCTACAGCGCGGATGGGACGGGGTCCTCGTCTCAGGATGCCATCCAGGCGACTGCCACTACATCAGCGGAAACCTCGTGGCTAGAAGGCGGTTCGCTGTACTGAAGGACCTACTGGAATACGTCGGAATTGAACCTGGAAGGGTGAACTTCTCGTGGGTCTCTGCCGCTGAAGGTGAAAAGTTTGCTAGCGTCGTTAAGGACGTAGTAGAAAAGGTGAAGGCCCTAGGGCCTGCCGCGAGATTGGTGAAGAGGTGAGCGCCGCGTGGGAAACCTTGAAGATTCAATAAGAGACGTTGCTGAAAAACTTCTCAGCGAGAAGAAAGTAGACCTGATAATTGGATACGAACAAGGGACCCTGCCATACCGAACCACTCCATGCTTCGTGGACAAGGTGGAGGATATTCAAAAACTCGTTTGGAACGCATGTTGCGACGCCAATCTTTCAAAATACCTGGTGGGCAGAGAAGAAAAAGTGGGTATCGTCGCAAAAGGTTGCGACGCACGTTCAATAGCGGTTTGCGCCGTTGAAAAACAGATTCCGAGGGAAAACGTGGTTATTATAGGTGTCCCTTGTCTCGGACTCATTGATAGAAAAAAGCTAGAGGCAAGACTTGACAGTAGAGAAGTCTTGGAGGCCACTGTTGAAGCCGAACAGATAAGGGCTAAGGGGGAAGGCTTCGAGCTTGTCTTGCCGAAAAAAGATTTTCTTTGCGACTCATGTCTAACCTGCAGGCACAGAAACCCTCCTATTTTAGATGTTTTTGTGGGGGAGAAAGTGCGTGAGACACCAGATGTCGACGAGTTCGCTGAGGTTTCGGATATTGGGTCGAAGTCGACGGAGGAAAGGTGGGCGCACTTCAAGGAAGAACTGAGCAAGTGCATCAGGTGCTACGCATGTAGAAACGTTTGTCCTCTCTGCTACTGTAAGACGTGCTTCGTCGACCAGACCATGCCTGCTTGGTTCGGCAAGACGAACGACCTCTCAGACACGATGATCTATCATATTGTCCGCGCCTTCCATGTGGCTGGACGATGCGTTGACTGTGGAGCTTGCAGTCGAGCCTGCCCGATGGACATAAACTTGAGGGAACTCGTGAAGAAAACCGAGAAGATCATGAAAGAACGGTACAACTACGAGTCTGGAGTAAGCCTTGAAGAGATCCCTCCGTTGGGAGAGTTCGAGATGGATGACTCTCAGGAGTTCATCAAGTGAAAAGGCGGTGTTTCAAATAGAGTGGAAGGTCATAGAAAAGAGTAAAATGCCCACGCTCATAGAAGAGTTAACCAAAGAACACGAGGTTTTCGGACCAGTTAAGGATAGAAGCCTCGTTTTCTTTGAAAGGATCTCTTCTGAAAATCAAATTTACCTAGGTTTTCAGAACACAAAGAAGTCTCCCAAGGAGGTTTTCTTCCCACAAACCGAGATCTTGTTCACCTATAAGGTCGGAAAGAAAACAGTGGACATAGAGACGCTCCCAAGCCTGAAGACAAAGATGGTGTTGCTGGGTGTCCGACCGTGCGATGCCAGAGGCTTTGTTTTGCTCGACAAGTTCTTCTCTTCTGGGGAACACAAAGATATGTACTATTTGGAGAAGAGGGAGAACACTACTACCGTCGGTTTAGCATGTAATCATCCTCTGAGCACGTGTTTCTGCACGTCCACAGGCGGAAGCCCTTTCGGAAAAGAAGGCGTGGACCTGCTTCTTCACGAAGTAGGCGACAAGTATCTGATAGAAGCAGTCACTGAAAAGGGTAAGAAGCTCATTGAAGAATTTTCGTGGTTAGAGAATGCAGAAAAGGCCGATATGGTGACGGCGAGGAAGCTCTCCGAAGACGCTGAGAAAGCCATTAGATCAAAGGTATCCGTTGAAGACGTGAGCGAGAAGCTGGATACGATTTTCGACGACCCGATTTGGGACCGAATACACCAGAAGTGCGTAGGCTGCGGAATCTGTACCTACCTTTGTCCCACCTGCTGTTGTTTCGACGTTCTGGACGAAGAAACGGAGGAAAGAAAAAGAGTCAGAATTTGGGACTCCTGTCAGTTTCCCTGCTTCACGCTGCAGGGTTCTGGGCATAACCCTCGCCCCTCAGAAAAGGAGAGGATGAGGCAAAGAGTCATGCACAAGTTCAACTATTTTGTCAAGAACTTCGGTGAGAGCTTCTGCGTGGGCTGTGGAAGATGCGTGAGGAATTGTCCTGTCAACCTTGACATCAGAGAAGTGGTTGACGAAATATCGACTAGGCAGGTGTGGTAGAAAATGAGCAACCCATACATCCCAAGCCTCACAGTTATCAGAAAGATCACAACGGAAAACGAAGTGAACGACATTAAGACGTTTGACCTTGTCTTCCAAGACCAGAAAGCGATGGAAAACTTCAAGCACAGATGCGGTCAATTCGCGGAAATCTCTGTCTTCGGCGCCGGAGAGTGTCCCATAGGCATAGCCTCATCCCCTATGGACGAGAAGTACATTCAATTCACCGTGAAAAAGGTCGGAGTCGTCACCACAGCTCTGCACAATAGCGAGGAAGGGGAGGTCATAGGGGTCAGGGGACCATTCGGCAACGGATTCCCGCTGGAGAAAATGGAAGGGCGCAATGTTGTTATTGTCGGAGGAGGCTTCGCGTTCACGACATTGAGGTCTCTAACCAAATTCGTCCTTCACGAGAAAAACAGAGATCGGTTCAAGGACCTGACGATTATCTATGGAGCCCGCGACCCAGGCGAACTCATCTACAAATACGACCTTGAAGCTTGGGGGAAGAGGGATGACGTTAGCCTTAATGTGACCATAGATCGCGCTGTTCCCGGCTGGACCGGGTTGGTTGGCTTTGTCCCAGCCGTTCTTAAGGAGGTTGCCCCAAGCTCAGACAACGCTATCTTGATTGTCTGCGGGCCACCTATAATGATAAGGTTCACAATGCCAGTCATTAAGGAACTCGGCTTCTCCGCTGAGAATATTTTCCTATCCCTCGAGATGAAAATGAAGTGCGGCATCGGGAAATGCGGAAGGTGTAACATAGGAGACAAGTTTGTGTGCAAGGATGGACCAGTCTTCAGTTATGAAGAGTTTCAGATGATGCCCAAAGAGTATTGAATACTGGACTCGCTGTTGAAAAACTTGCCATCGCATAGGCAGGGAGATGACTGCAATCTGAAAAAACAGTCAAAACGATATGCGACGATGCAACTTACCGATGATAGAAGGACTGATCTTGATAGCGATCCTAGCGCGTGGAGTAGACACCAGTAATGAGGATTTGTTTGCCGTATGATATGCTTTTGTGTTAGTCGTTTTGTCGATGGTTGATGTTTCTGTTTTTTCTTCTGGGCATTATCTAGCTTTCTTTTAAGAGACTTTTGTGCCACTCTACTGCTTTGTTGAAGTCCATGATTTTCTTTATTTCCTCGTCAAGATTTGTTGGGGAAATAACTAACAGCCAGCCTTCCTTGTAGGGGTCCTCGTTGAGCAACTCGGGTTTGCCGCTGACCTCTTCGTTCACTTGCTCTATGGTGCCACTCAAAGGAGCAACAAGATCTGAAACGGCTTTCACAGACTCCACCGTTCCAAAGGGATCACCTTGCTTAACGTTGTCGCCAACACTTGGTAGTTCAACGTAAACGATTTCGCGCAGCTGCTTTTGAGCGTAGTCGGTTATGCCAATCCTAGCCTTTCCGTCTTCAACGCGTGCCCATCCGAACTCC
>JABAOC010004395.1_pt2 | contig 11597 bp, 13 predicted proteins | sample 7062161 | NCBI WGS metagenome assembly JABAOC01 (sample SAMN14538625, study PRJNA623070) | marine sediment metagenome | biome: marine biome [ENVO:00000428]; feature: marine pelagic biome [ENVO:01000023]; material: deep marine sediment [ENVO:00002113] | place: India: Gulf of Khambhat ... | reverse complement strand
GGGTATTTATAAACTTGAAAAGAAAATAAATCCTATGGATACTTATCATCTCTTAAAAATCGCTGATTGGGTGGACGATATTGCAGATCATGCTGAAAATGTAGCTGATTGGTTAAGATCAATGATCGCACGTTGATCTAATTTTTTTATTTTTTAATTGAACCAACAACTTTTTTTACGAGAAAATCTCTAATTTCTTCAGGTTTCGTCGAATCAATTCCAAAATATTCAGGAAATAATCTTGATGTCGTGAGCATCTCGGTTGAACCATGTGGTTTTGAATTAATTAGTTTTAAATCAATCAGTTCATCAACATGATCATAGACACGAGGTCCTATCAACCGTCTCAGATTCGATTGTTTAATCGGTTGGTGAAAGGCGATAAGAGTTAGCGTTTTTAAAAGATGACTCTGGATTTCTGGCTTTGCAATCATTATAGATTTATCGACATATTTCTTTTTCACCTGCATTGTATATTTATCGCCTGCTTTCACGACTTCGATTGATGTTTCATTTTTTCTATCTACGTTATATGTTTGAATCAGACTTTCTATTGCGGTTTCAACTTTAGATTTCGAAAGACCGGTTGCTTCCTTTATCTCACTCACACCTATTGGTTTACTTGCAGAAAATAAAACCGATTCTACCAATCGATCTTCTCTAACTCCCATACATCTACCCTCCTAGGTATATCCTAGGGTTTTAATAAAAATTTCTCCATAGGGAAACTTCCGTTGATAGATTCTAATTTTCTTATCATATGCAAGAAATAGAACTGAAAGAAACGTTTTTATTCGTTCTTCTGGATCTTCTGTTTTACAGATCGTACTAAAACTTGTGAATTTTTTCGATGATGATAAAATCTTATTCCAGACAACTAAAATATCTTCTTCAAGATGATCCTCATGGGCAGTACCCTTCATAGCTTTTCGAGCTTTTAGGGCTAACCTCTCTCTTTCTTCACGGCGTAATCTATCAATTAATTGATACTCTTCAGCTTCTTTTCTTGCGACATCAAATGCATCTAACAGTTCAATAAGCGATACCTTTCGCTTTGCATCACGCCGCAACGGTTCTTCAATTGGGGGAGATGGCATTTTCATAACAAGATTGGTATATGAATATCCATCATCACTTTCAAGCCACGCACCGGTTGGAATGTCCTCCCATCCAAACGCTTCTATTTCTTCTTCTTGTTTTGCTTCCATGTTAATGACAAGATCATCGCTTTGCATCCTGAGCACTTTCCACGCCATATGGATAATACGTCCCGCTGTCATCAAATCGATTCTTTCTTCCTTTACTCTTTTTAGATACATTGTTGAAAAATTGACGAGATCAATATCCCATGGATTTAATCGTTGAGAAAGTACGAGATCAAAGGCAAGATAAATAGAGCGATCAAAGGGACTACCTATTGAAAGATGTTCTCCGCTACCCGCTTGTTTTACCATATCAAGATATTCATTGATTCGTGAAACATCGTTATCTTCATCTATCAATGCTTTATGAAATAACAAATGATTGATAACTTCATCATTGAGTTCTATGAAGATACACCACCCTTTACTAGTATCTCACCTTTTGGGCCTACCGATTCTGGATCAATATTTCCAATCATTTCCGATATCCCAGAATCATGCATGGTTACCCCATAGATGTGGTTTGCTTCCTTTAATGCTATTTTTCGAAGTGACACATTAATAAATTGAGAATGGCGGGCATTATCTTTTATCATCCGCGAAACCGTTTCTGCATTGACCCCATCTAGAAACATATCAATTTCATCAAGCACATAAAACGGAGAAGGATCATACTGTTGAATTGCAAAGATAAATGCTAGGGAAGCGATACTTTTTTCACCACCAGAAAGTGCAGATAAACGTAGTATCTTTTTTCCATGGGGACGAGCTTTTATGGTCAGACCATTTTCAAATATATGCTCCTCATCTTCCAGTAATAGTTCAGCTTCTCCACCTTCTGACAGTTGGGCGTAGATTGATTTGAAATTATTATTAATTTGATCAAACACTTCAAAGAATCGATCTTTTTTGTTTGTTGTAATCTCTGTAACCAGTTTAATGAGATTTTTTTCCTGATCCTTGAGGTGTTTGACATCCTCATTAAATTTCTTCTTCCGCTCCATTTGATGTTCATATTCTTCTAATGCTCTCATATTAACAGGTTCTAATTCTTGCATGGTTTCTTCAGTAAGTCGCATGGATTCCTTTAATGATTCAATATTAGGTAGTTTCTTGTCGGTAATTTCAACCTGATATAGCGCAATTTCTTGATTTAATTCCTTCACCGTATCTTCTAGAGTTGGTAATCGATATTTGGACCGAGAGATAAGATCTAGATAGGATTCAGCCCGAGTATTGATTTTGTCAAGCTCAGTTTCTATAGATACTGTTTTTTTGTACACCTCATCTCTTTTTCCAGCAAATTTCTCAACTTTTCCGGTCATCTGTTCTTCAACAGCCATTAAGGCTTTGAGTTCATCTTTATGATGAGTCTTTGATTCCTTTAAACTCTCAATAGATGATAAAAACTCATTAATTTCAGATGTATTGGACTTAATTTTTTGTTCTATCTCTTCTTTTCGTTCAGAAATAAGCTCAATTTTCTTTTGGAGAGTATTCTTTTCGGAGCAAAGTTTCAATAAATTTTCTTGTAGCTCTGATGTTCCGTCTTCCAGTTTTCGTACCTCGGTAGCTATCTCCTTTTTCGAGGTTTTTAATAAATGTTTTCCTTTTTCTTCTTTTAATTCATTGAGCTCTTGTAATCTTGATTCATGTTCTTTGATCGTTGTCACAATTTCATTTTTCTTTGATGATAAATCTTCTTGTTCTTGTATCTTTGTCTCAAGGTCTTTTGTGATAATTTCGAGTTTTCCAATATATTCTTTTTTCCGTACCTCAATATCCTGGACTAGTTTGTTCTGATCTCCTTCAGATTTTAACGATCCCAGATTACTTTCAATATCTATTATCTCTTTTTTTACTCCAGAAAGTTCTTCAGAGAGTACGTCTTGATTTTCAATCGCTACTTGCAGTTTTTGAGTAACTTCATCGAGCTTATTTCGATCAGCGATTCCAAAGGAAAGATGTGTTTTTGGGATACTTCCCCCAATCATTGCACCAGATGCTTCAATCAAATTACCTTTCATGTCTACCAGACGCACTCCACCCATCAAACGACGGGCATCAGTCAGTGTATCAACAATAACGGTATCACCAAATACGTACCAAAATGCTCCTTTGTATTTCTCATTGAATTGAACTAAATCAAACGCAAAACCATGAGAATGCTCATCTTTCACTGCCATGAGTGCTTTTGCCCGTGGCTTCCCTATAATCATTTTATTTAAGGGTAAAAAGGTAGCTCTTCCTAGTTTCTTTGTAGTTATATATCGAATTGCATCTGCTGCAGCTGCATCATCTTCAACAACAATCGATTGCATACGTGGACCTGCTGCAATTTCAAGTGATGTTTCATATTGTTCATCAACATGAGCGAGTTCCGCAATCGTTCCACAAATTCCTTTCAGCTCTCCCGAATTACGAGCGTCAAGAATCGTATTCACTGCTGTATTATACTTCGCATGAACGGATTGAAGAGCATCTTGCTCTGCCTGCAGTTTTGATTGTTCTCGTTGAAGTTTTACGATTGCTTTTTCTAGGTCTGCTAGTTGCTCATTGAGTTCAGATTCTTTTTTCTTTTTCTCAAATAATTGATTTTCTAATTCGTTTATTTTTTTACTCGATTCTTTTGTATCCTTTTGAAGTTCAGATGATTGCCAATCTATATCTTTTAATTCAAACTCATAGGTGGATTTTGTTTCTTGCATCTCAGCAATTTGTAATTGTATAGCATCGATGTTTTCACTAAGTCTATCCCGTTTTAATTTTAATTCATGGATTTCACTTTGTTTTTCATTGTACTCTTCTCGCATTTTCACGAGTTCTCTTGTGAGTTCCATGGATGTATCATCGGACTTTGCAATTTGATCTTTCAACTCAGTAAGCTTGCTTTCTTTTTCATCAAAATGAGTTTGTTGTTCTGTAATTTGATTTTCTAGTTCAGTATATTGATTTTGAAGATCTCCAAGTTCTATAGTAATACTTTCAATTGTTGATTCAAGTTCTTTTTTCTCGTTTTTCAGATCTATTATTTCATCATTGGAATAGTTAATTTTTTCTTCAATTTTTATTTCCTCCCTTCGAAGATTATCAATTTTATCTTTGATTTCTTTCGATTCATTTCCACCAGAATCACTGATTTTCTTTTCGATTTCTTCTAATTCGTTTAACAATTCATTATATTGACTTTTTAGAGCATCTCTTCTTTTTTCCAACTCGTTTTTTTCGGATTTATATGATTCCATCTGATGGTTAATTTCTGCAATTTGATTTTCAACTTCTTGATTTTTCTTGGTAGCGATTTTTGCTTTTGTTTCATAGAGGTTGTCTTTTAATTCCTTATAACGATAAGCTGCATCCCTATCTTTTTTCAATTGTCGAGTTTGACTGGAGATTTCATTTAATATAATCTTAATTCTTTCAAGATTTTTTTCGACATCACTTCGTACTTTTTCCGCTTTTTTAATATCCTCGTCAAAGGTACTTATTCCAGCAACATCTTCAATTATCTTTCTTCTGTCAACTGAACCCATTTTTACAAGACTTGTCACATCACCTTGTTTGACAATGTTGTATCCATCCCCCGATATTCGAGCATGGGTAAGTACATCAACAAATTCAGAAAAAGATGCTGCTTTTGAGTTAATGTAAAAATAACTGTAATAATTATTCGGGTCATTTTTTAAGGGAGCCCTCTTAATCATTCGGGTAAGGGTCACTTCATCTGAATTAATTGGCATTTTTCGTTGGGAATTATCAAATACCAGGGATACCTTACAATATTTTGCAGGATTTTTATGTTTTTTACCGCCATTGAAAATAAGATCTGTAAGCCTTCCTGCACGCATAACCTTTGAGCTTTTTGGACCTAACACAAATAAAATTGCATCGACAATATTACTTTTTCCCGAACCATTTGGCCCTGTTACTGCTGTAAAACCGGGGAAAAAGGGCACAATTAATTTTTTCCCAAACGATTTAAAATTTTCCATCTGGACTTCTTTGAGGTACAGTTCCATCCCTTCCTATCTGAGCTATTATTACATCCCATATAGGATAAAGGAAAACCGTATATAAAATTTTGGAGATTTTTTTAAAATTAAAGGAGAATCATAACATATGAAGTTTATTTATATCCACCGATTTTTAGGGAAGGATCTCCAAATAATTGCCACTGTTGAACCATTTTTACATCCATTTTATCTTCATTACCAAGAAATCTATGTAAGTAACCAGTTAATGTTTCCCCATGATTTTCCCCAAGAATATCATAATTTTCTTCACCATACAGTTGGAGAAACCGAAGCTCTAGCCAACCATCTAAAACCTCTAAGTAATCGGCGATAGAGTTATTATCTGAATCCCCGTCTCCATGTGTTCCTAAACCGGTATTTGCGATTGTTGCAATCGTTCCTCCTCCTTTCACACTCGTGAGCTTCCATGCCCAACAATTTGCTACCCATTCGTTATACCAAAAATCACCAAAGTTACTCGGATTTGTACTGAAATAACGAAGTCCATCTTCTAAAATACCTTTAATGATATTCCACATCGTAACATCAAACTGACCATTATGACAACCACCTACCACAGCAATGGGGAGCTTCCCCCGATTTCGTAACCACTTCATATCCATATTAACATACCCTTTCGTCCATTTTTTACCATCAGGAGGGAAATGAGTTGACCAACTTATTGGACTTCCATGACCACAGAAATAAGCAAAACCAGCACCTTTATTCATAGCTTTGTTCACAGTTCTTCTATTTATATCCTGATCTTCTGACGCATAAACTTTTACTGGAGTAAAATCAGGCATTAATTCTATTGCTTTTTCAGATATCAGTTCACCTTCGTTAAAATGATTCGTATCGTTATATGAATCTCCAGCAACAAGAATTAATTTTTTAAACCATGTATCATCGCATTTTTTCTTTTCATATTTTATTATTTTGTTAACCATTATTTTAACTTCTCGAACGTTTCTACAGGGAAGACGTCCAAGATACACATCCGGGTATAAATCCATCTCTTCTTTATAGGTGCTATTCCAAACAGCAAAGATATTATCATGATTTGAATCCCAACTCGAAAAGTTGCCTTGGCTATCATAAATATCAGCAAAATATAAATCACTTAGAAATGACTGTTCTGCATATTCCTGTTCTTCTGGAGGAACAACATGGCTATATCGAGCGGGGAGATTCCATCGAGAAGTTTGACCTTGTATACCGCCAACAAGTAAAACATGGGTTATTCCCCAATACTCAACTGCATTTTTAATATAATATTTAATTTTCTCAGCTTTATCTCTTCCCTGCCAAAACATCCTATCATAAACCTCTTTTAATTCTACCAGTCTTGTATTGATACCCATGCTATTTTTATGCCGAACAAGAGGTTTAAGATGTCGTATGTATTTTGACGGGGCAATTATTAACATATCATGAACTTTAATACCATCTAACAAAGGTTCAACTGGTTCGATATAACTTATATTTACGGTAATATTTTCAATAAATCGGAGTTGGTTTTCATCTGGATAATGTCGAACCGGGTAGACTCTGTTTACAAAAAATGTTCTATGTGAACTATGAGATAATCCTCCACTGGTATGATATGATATCCAATCAGAAGGAAACGGTTCTGAATTTTCATAGTTATATGAATTAAAATTATTTGATGGTACCTTATCATACATCGATTTTGACGCGTGAACAAGTCTTCCCGTCAAATTTATTATTATGGGAGTAGAATGCTTATATTCTACAGCCTTTATCTTTGTGCCAAATTCAAATTCTAATTTAGTAATATTAACTGGTAATACTGGTTTATCTGGTATCATCATGTTAAGGTCTGATTCATTTACATATACCCAAATATCATCTCTATCCACAACAATTTCTGGATATGAAAAAAAGAACTTTAAGGTTAGAAACTTAATATCTGATTCTGCAATTGGATTATGATTATCTGTCTGTATTTGGTTAAAATCACTCTTTAATCCGAAAACAGTTGAGCAGTTTGATAAAATGAAGAGTAATGCTATTATAATGATTATTTCTTTTTTTGGAATGTTAATTATCATAAGTTTCCCCTAATTTACATATTTATATACTATATTATAATTTATTTTCTACGGTATAATATTAATTAACAGATTATATATAAATTTTCGTTATTGGTTTTCTTTTTCAAAAAGAGAGATTGTATATTTTAAGAAGAGTGTCTGCTAGATCAGTTTTGACTTTATATTATTTTAATGGCTCTAATCCATCTCCAAAGTTACCAAATATATATATGAATGTGAATAAACCCAGTCCTACTTCGTATATACGTCCCAAATATGGTAACTTAAAATGTAACGGTTCGAACCAATATACTTCACGAATAATTCCTTCAGAGGTGTTATACCAAACAACAAGGTGAATTGCTACAAAAATAGTAGGAAAATTACCTTTACGTAACTTATGGAAATGGAAAATTAAACCTCTCATAAAAATTATCTCATCTTCGTGTTCAGGTTCGCAATCATCTCCTATTGTAGAGGGGATCATAGCTAAAAAGAGCATAGATACAAGAATTGTGATTATTTTTTTCTTCATTTTATACCCTTCTATTAACCAAACTATTCGTAATTATTCTACTTCTAATCCATATGGTCCTTTACCAAATATAAAACTAAGATTACCAATTAAAGGAATAATATGAAATTCATCTGGAAAGTTGATTCTGTTTAATATAATAATTCCGCCCCATCGTTCAGTTTCAGTCCATTCAAGATAACGTAATCTAATTGCCAAGGCTTTAATTGTATCATTTTCAATTTCTCCTGTAATAATAGTTCCGAATAAAATGAGTCCACCTTCTCCTTCAGTTGAAGTTATAATTGCTTGTGATGTTGAAGAAATTAGTGCAAGAATTAACATCACGACTGATATTCCAATTATTTTTTTCTTCATTTTCTGTTACACACCTAAATATCATATGGTTCTTGTGCAGGATTCCAATCAACATCTAACCAAGGTATACTTCGAAATATGATTTTGATTAATCTATTTCCCCAAATCAATACCGGTAACAGTCTAGCTCGATTCCAATAATTACCTTTCCATTTATTATCTGAATCTATTGAAAAAATATTTTTTCGTACACGATATAATAAATAAGTACGATTGAATATAAAATTGTTTTTTGAAAAAAGATTGTTATTTGAACTTTGTAATACTACATTTAGAAGATCATTTTCAAAATGGTTTCCTGAAATATTATTATTTTCTCCAAAGATAAATAATAAACCTATCCAATTATTTAGGAAAATGTTACTGGAAATTGTGTTGCTAGTTGAGTTTATAAAAAATACTCCTATAGCATTAGATGATAATACATTGCTTTTAACATAGCAATTTGTACACTCATAGAGTTGTATACCAATATCTACTATAGATAGTTCAAGATTATCAATAGTAACATTAGTACAATCTATTAAAATAACCTGTCCAGCATAATCAATAATTTTATCTGATGCACTCTCTAGGTACACCAATGGTTTACCATTAACTGTGTTATTGTAAATTAAGTTGTTATATCCCCATAGTGTAAGTCCAAAATTGAAAAATGTATTGTTGGTAATGGTGTTATTGTTAGAAAAAAATAATATATTGATTCCAGTTAAATAATTATTTATAATGTTGTCAGTGATTGTAATGTTACCAATGTTATTTATTTGTATACCAGAGTAATTCTGTAGTGTAAAACCACTAATCAATACTTCAGAAACATTTACACTAATATGACTACCATTTATAATCGTATTAATTTTACTCTCACCAATCAAATTAATAGATTTGTATATATCGATATATTGAGTTAAACCATATGTTCCATTGTATACAAAAACGGTATCTCCATCAGTTGCATTGTCAATTGCATCTTGTATTCTTGAGTAATTTCCAGGACCATCACCACCTACATATAAGATGTTACCATCAACTATTCGAACTTTTAATGACGCATAATAATAAGAGTCATTACATTTAGCTTCTGCCTGGATTGTATACACACCACATGCAGGCCAAGTTATAGATGCTATGAGTTTTTCATAAGAGGGATAAGGCCCAATCCAAGGTGTCCATTCTCCATCATAATTAATCCTAAGCCATAATGTATCATTTTCAGGATCTATTAAGTATATAGTGTAATTATATGGAACTCCTACTTTTTCAAGGGTAGGACCGTCAATAATAAGTTTGGTTCGAAGTTGACTTTCCTTAATATATACAGTTCCAGAAGCAGGTAGAACAGTTATAATTAATAATATACAAACAAAAATTCCAAATAATTTGTTTTTCATATAAATCCTCCCTATCATATAATCCCATAGATGTTATAATATATAAATTTTGATTTAAAAATCAGGGTTTTATTCTAAATCTCATTTTTTTAAAGGATTAATCACAAGAGTATCTGAGGAAGGAGCTAATCGTTGTATGAGTAACTGTCTTGTTATTCTCATTAATCTGTTTCTTCCACCTGTATCAAATACTTGGACCGTGTCGCTATCGATACATAAAACGATTAGCATATGTGCTCTATTATTAGTAATCTCAATTGAGACTATTACGGGTAAATTATCACTGGTTATTCGTTTATCAACATATTGAACTAGGGTATTTGCATTTCTATGGTTTACCACTTGAAATTCAAAATGGTCACCATATTGTTCCTCTAAAATATCCGCCATTGTAGCAAAACACATCCCTCTTGAGTTATTTTTCTGTAAAAAATGTTGGATAATTTGTTCTTGTGTAATTACAAAGTTAAAAAATCGCATTACATTTTCTATTGAAGCAGGTATACACCAATCATTATTTTGTTGCTGGATACATGGAAAATTTTCATAATTATTTATACAAGGCATTTTTTCTGTTCTAAATCTATAATTCAATATTACCTATTTTTCTATATCCTTATACAATCGTTCTATGTAATTCGTTATCCATTTTACTCTATCTAATTTTTTAAGCATTTCAGATGTCTTATCTATCATGTCTTCCATGCCTTCACATTCGTTTAAATGCTTACTGACTACTTCTACATCATCTTTTATGTCATTTACGATCTGCTTCATTTCTTCATTTAATATTAAAAATTCAGATTTCATTTTTCCTCCTTCAGATATGTATTCTTGTAACCTTATTGTTGTTTAAAAATCTTTAGAATTCTGTTTTACCTGTATATCTTGGTTTATGAGGAGTAAGTGGTTTCCTTTGTTCGATACATAATTTATTTTTCTTTTCATTATTTTTCAATTTAACCTCCCAATCTAATTTTGTAACATTCTACTTCTTTAAAAATCTTTATCTCTCTAGAAACAGTGTTTCCCTGCAATCCTTACAGATCGCATGCAGTGGTTTCCTATCTGGATACCATGATTATAACGGATAATAATTATTAGATAAAATATGTTTAATATCAATCCGGTTGAACATATGCATCTTCTTTTGTATAATGGAATTTATAAAGGGGTTTATCGACAATATTTAAAGTAAGTCGTTCTCCATCATTTGAAAATCTATAATTAAATTGGATTGGCATTAAATCTCCACTACCGCTCTCAGTTGGTATATTCAAAGTTAGTATATCTTTCGTTAGCGTCCATGTTCCAACATGTTCAGTATCTTTAACTGTTCCATTTCTAAAAAAATGCATATATTGATTATTTTTTCCTTCTTCAAACCATTTTCCTATAAATTTATTTGCAATCTTCTGTATGTCTTCATTGTTATCCTGTTCATTACAACCACTCAATCCAATGCAAATTAGCAGAACAACTATTCCAAACATTATAATTTTTTTTATCATTTTTTCCTATATCAAATTGTTATTCTATAATATTCTCCTTTTTTAAAAACCTATTTAATCCTAATAATACACTGAAATTATAATTAAAAAAAGATACATACTAAAATAAACACTAAAGCTAATATTCTACTTTGTCGAATTAATTTCCAATATTCTTCTGGAGTATCTTCTCTGCTTACACGCCTAAAACCAGCCAACCAACCAGTTCGAATAACCTTTTTTCTATCTATAAAAAAACCTTCGATAATCATTTCCAATCCGAATATTATCATTATTAATAAAAACAAAGTTACTAATCCTTTCGTTTTTCCTCTTCCAAATCTACAATGTCTCTATAATCAAATAACATTAATCATAATTAAATCAACCAATCAGGATTGAGTGTAATCACCATTAGTACTATGAAAAAGACGATAATCCATACTAAAATCTTTTTTATTAACTCCATTCTTTTTTCTTTTAAGTCTTTGATCGGTTCATTGTTTTCTTTCATTTCCTCCTCCAAATCTACAATTATTGTTTTATTCAGACCCAACTTTAGATCGATAACGTGGATATTTTATACTTTCTTTACAATATGCATCAATACCG
>JABAOC010030870.1_pt2 | contig 11601 bp, 11 predicted proteins | sample 7062161 | NCBI WGS metagenome assembly JABAOC01 (sample SAMN14538625, study PRJNA623070) | marine sediment metagenome | biome: marine biome [ENVO:00000428]; feature: marine pelagic biome [ENVO:01000023]; material: deep marine sediment [ENVO:00002113] | place: India: Gulf of Khambhat ... | reverse complement strand
GACTATGTCTGGGGCCAGCGAATGTTCCAGGCCTGGCGGAAAAAATTCCCTGAATCAGAAGTCCGTGACGACTATGAAAGCATAAGCAGCGTCCCGATTTCTCGGGCCCTTGCTGATTTTAAGGCCAAAGAGCCCGACCCGAACATAAGGTACGAGCTCGCCAGCAAAATTGACATCCTGGAAATGCATGAGAACTGGCCGTTGCTGGAGTTGAAAACCGATGATGATGTTTTCGCCGCCCAGTTGGAATTCATGGATACCGAGGGACTGCACATTTTACCGAAGGGACACCGGTACTATCCTTACGGTTCCGTTGCCGCCCAGACAATTGGCTGGGTCGGCCCTGCGACACAACAGCAGGATAGGGCACTTTTCGCGGACGACGAATTGCTGAGCTATCTGGAAGGAGAACTCTGCGGGCGAGAAGATGGAGTCGAGTACGTTTGCGAGACCGTTCTTCGAGGCAGAAGAGGCGAACTTAGCCACGACATTGACGGCCAGCTTACAAGCCGAGTCCCTACTAAGTTCGGCAATGATGTTAAGTTAACATTGGACATCGAACTGCAGCAAAGAATAGAGAACTACCTAACCGGCTACCCGCATGACCCTAATTGCGGCCCCGGAATGTCGGCCGTTGTCATTGAGGTCGGGACCTGTGAGATACTCGCTCTGGTTTCACTGCCGATTTATGACCTGAACCGTGCCCGGTATGACTATGGTGATTTAGTTTCTGATCCCGATAAGCCACTTATCAATAGGGCGATTAATGCGCAGTATCCGCCAGGCTCGGTTGTCAAGCCGTTGATTCTCGTCGCCGGGCTCGAAACAGGTAAAATCACCCCCGAGGATGTTATCGAATGTTCTGGACAGGCGGCCCCGGAAGGGTGGCCCAACTGCTGGATATACAGGCAAAATCCCGGTGTCGGCCATGATTACCAATGGGAAAATACGGCGCGCAACGCCATTAAAGGCAGTTGCAATATCTATTTTTCACGACTCGCTGACATGATTGAGCCGGAGGTTTTGCAGCAGTGGCTCTTTAAGTTCGGTTACGGACACGATGTGCTTTTTCTGCCGGACTCACTTATAAATACGACCAAAACCGATGTCGTCAGGAATTTCAACCAGGGTTCCGGAATCATATCAAGCAGTATCCCAAGAGAGAAAGTTCTGGATTTTGAAGATATAGCGTCGCTAAGACTGAGCCACAGAAGAATGTTTGGTATAGGCCAGGGCAATCTACGTGTCACGCTCCTGCAGGTCGCAAATGCGATGGCTGCCCTGGCCCGTGGCGGAATCTTCAAGCGCCCGAGGTTGATATGGGGTCATGGTAATTCCGAGGGTATCGACCTGGGTATCTCGCTCGAAACTTTGGCCGTCGTATATGATGGTATGAGTGCCGTTGTCAACGAGGCAGGCGGTACGGCTTACACTCAATTCGAACCTTTCCTTGCGACTCTTGCTGCCGAGGACGTGACAGCTTACGGTAAAACCGGCTCGACGGAAAGGCCCGACCACGCCTGGTTTGGAGGCTTCGCCCAGGACAGCACGGCACGAAAAATCGCAATCGCCGTTGTCGTCGAAGGCGGCCAGCACGGCTCAAGCGACGCTGCACCACTGGCCCGTGACATCATCCAGTTCTGCATCGAAGCCGGATATATCGGCAAATCCATCCTGACAGCGGAATCCTTCGACTCCGTTCACGGTGAAGCTCTTCATGCCGAGCGAAGATGAGGCACTGCCCGAGATTAAAAATTCTCATAAAACATCTTGTAAGTCTCGTACGATAAACTATTATATCGAAGATGGGTTTTGGAGTCGTACTGCTCGAATAAACAGAGTATAGAAGAGAATTCAGATGTACTGCCCAAAATGCGGGATACAAAATCCGGATGGTGCTCAAGTGTGCAACTCATGTAGTNNAAGAGTGGTGGCAAATTGACCGGAACTAAGTTTGCTGTTTTAGGAATTGTGTTGCCAATTGTTCTATCATGTGGAATCGTGGTGCCGGGGATATTAAAGATAAGGAAGGTAGCGTATCGACAGATTTGCGCCACAAACATGTCCGCGATTGGTATGGCAATGTTAACTTATGCCAACGACTTTGATGATAAATTCCCTCGTTCTGGGGGTAAAGACAGTATCTGGATGGGGCATATACCCAACTGGCGAGCCGAAAATCGATTTGCTGCGTATGGCCTGAATCCTGATGGAAGCGGCGGACAGGGAAGTATAACGTCCAGCTTCTACCTTTTGGTTAAGTATAGCTACCCTTCTGATCAAAGAGAGTTTGTTTGTAAAGGCGATGCTGGAGTGACAGTATTTATTCCGGCTGACGAAGGTGTGAATGGTCAAAATCGGCTTGATTTTTGGGATTTTGGTCCGGAACCGTCGAAGCACTGCAGCTACTCTTATCATATGCCATTTGGCCGATACACGCTGACCAAATCGAGCGAACCAGGAATGGCGGTTGCAGCCGACAGGAATCCGTGGCAGGATTCTCCCGGTGCATCGGCCAAGAGATTCCCCGGCCTTTATAATCCTAACGGCGGTAAAGAGGCTGTAAAATACGGCAATGCCATTACTCACCAAGAGGATGCACAAAACGTATTGTTTCTGGATATGCACGTCGGCCAGGAAAAACGCTCGTTCTGCGGCATCAATGATGATAACATCTACACCTTCTGGGATGGCGGAGACATAAGAATAGGTGCCACACCCGTAGTTGGTAGTGAGCCGCAGAATAAATTGGATTCGCTGCTGGTGCATGATGCACCATAGCTGGGTCGAAGAGTCTGTTTTAATAGATTTTTCCCCTTTGCGATGATATCACTGGGGGCATTCAATACTGATGGGAGAGTTAAGCTTATTTAGCTCACGTTGGAGGATGTTGAAGAATTTGTCATTGTCGGGCCAGAGGATTTTTTCACTGTCCGGCATAGGTTTGTCGAGTTCGTCGAGGAATTGGGCTATGATTGGCTCATCGAGTTTTTCGGCGGTGATTCCCAGGCCGAGCTTTTGTATGTAATGAGCGTTGATAATCTGCTCGTACTGTCCGGCCAGAGGCAGCAGGAGCATCTTTTTCTTTAGGTACATGCACTCGCTGATAAGAGAAAAACCCGCCGAGGCGATAACGCCCCGGGCGCCGGCAAGGTCCGAGAGGAATCCTTCTGTGGAGCGCTTCTTAAATATACAGTTCCCATATTTGGCATCTTCATTGAAGCCATAAATGGTAAAAGTCTGGTTGCCGAATTTGTGCAGGACATCGAGCAGTCGGTCCCGCTCTGTGCCGGTCGTGGAATACAGCAGGATATACTCGCCCGGTATTGCATTCAGTTCACTGACAACGGACCTTACGATGGGCGGTGCTAAAACCGCCGAGTCGAGCCGCAGCGGCACTTTAAAGAAATTCAGGATAATATAAGCAACCGCTCCGATGTAGTGGCACTCGGTAACCACGCTGGCGGTCAGTCGCGAAAACCAGTTCTTCGCCGGGTGGTCGAGCTTGCAGAGCGTCAGCATGTGCTCGTGGTCGATACTGATAAACGGCACGTTCTTGCGCCATGCCCACCAGGCGCTGAATGGCTCGAAATCGGATATCACTAATTCCGGCCCGAACGGCTCGAAATGCTGCTTGAAAAGCTCTTCGTTGAGCCTGTTGGCCTCGGGCAGTTTGAGAAGATTCCTCTTGAGTGTTTCCGATTTGTCGATGCGTTGGCCCTCGAAGGCGAACGACAGGCCGAATACTTCTTTGACACGCCGGCCGAAGTATTGCTTTAGATATAGAAGTGACTTCTGCGAGCCAACGAACATTACATCGTGACCGGCATCGATTAATCTCTGCCCGATCATGTGCGACCGGCTGCTGTGTCCGAATCCTTCCCCCGCGNNTGGCCACTTTTCACAGACTCCGAAGCCGAAACCAGAGACATGAATCCCGGCTCTATTTAACACCAAGATAATTAAGCGTTCTTTCAATTATTTTAGCCGCTACGGGGGAGGCGACGGCCCCGCCAGTATAGCCTTTGCCGAGCGACCGATTCGGCTTGCGTATCGAGACCAGTACTACAATAGCGGGGTCCTCTGCCGGTGCACCGGCGACAAAGGAAGCAACGTAGTCGGAGTCCGAATAGCCTCTTGAGTCGCTCCTTGCGATATTTGCGGTTCCGGTTTTGCCGAACACCTGCCACTTTTCGAGTTTTGCTCTCTTGCCCGTTCCCTCATTGACCACGCCGACCATGGCATTAGTAACAATCCATTTAGCAACTTCGTTTTTGACGATATAACCTACAGGCGGGGGCGGTCTTTTCAACTCGGTGATATTTCCATCGTTATCGACAATTGCTCTGACTATGAATGGGCGAACCAGCCGGCCGCCGTTGGCAAGTATGCAAAAGGCTCGGACTAATTGCATGCTGGTTACACAAATTTCCTGACCGAAAGGTATTCGGGTGACACTGTAACCGGTCCATGTATGCGGAGGCCTTAACAGCCCGTCGACCTCTCCGGGAAGCTCGATACCAGTTTTGGTGCCGAAGCCGAAAAGCTTAAGCCCTTCGTAGAGCCTGTCTTTGCCGAGTCGTTGTCCGATTTTGGCCATGCCGATATTGCTGGAATTGATCAGAATTTCCCTTACTGTTAAATTTCCGAATCCCCGGCGATATTCTCCGATCCGCCCGAATCCTTTGCCGTAATAGTTACCGTTTTCACAGAATATCTTCTCCGTCTTGTTAACTGTCCCGGCCTCCAGGGCTATTGCGGTTATAACCGGTTTGAGAATACTTCCCGGCTCATACCAATCCATGATTGCCCGGCTGCGGAAATTATTCGGGTCGGTTGTTCGGATGTCGGCAGGATCGAAATCGGGCAGCGAAACCATCGCCAAAATTGCACCGCTCTTCGGTTCGGCCACAATCGCCACTGCCGATTCCGCCTCGTAGTTTTCGTATTGCTTAATGAGCTCGTCTCGTGCGAACTGCTGTATAGTTGCATCAATTGTTAAGATAATGCCTTTGCCATTGGTTAAAACGCCATCCTGCTGTTTTGCACGAATGGGCCGGCGACGGACGTCGGCAAAGAAAATATTCCGTGCGGCCGAACCGCTGAGCTCTTTGTCGTATCTCAGCTCAATTCCTTCCAGTCCACGATTGTCGAGACTCGTAAAGCCGACAACATTTGCCGCAAGGTGTCCCATTGGATAATGTCTCTGCCAGTCTGACTGAACGCCGATGCCGTAAATCCTGGTTGCAGCGCTGTATTCATTGACGTCTGTGGTTGTCTTGATTCTTGCAAAGCCCGGATTGCGGCTTTCCAATATTAATTGGCAGATAATATGTGCGCCCATATCCACGATCGGGGCAAGCTCTGAGGAAGTCTCTTTCGCGTCTTGTATCGCTCGCGGCTCTGCAAAAATAGTTTGGATTTTATTGCTTGCGGCAAGCACTCTGCCACGACAATCCAGTATTACGCCGCGCTGAGGCTGTAGGTTCCTGAATGACCGCTGCTGTCTCAGGCAGACTTCGCTAAAAAGTTGATTCCTGTAAAACTGTAGATAGAAACACCGTGCGCCCAGTGCCAAAAATGACACTATTAGTAACAACGAGAAAAAAATGGTTATTCGAACGCTTCTCAACTTTTAATTGTCAGTATTTGATTCGTCAACACGCTGTGAAATCGCAGCAGGATTAATCATACCTTCAAGCAATAACTGCTTGGTTCCGAGCTCTTGTTTCAACCGGCTCATCTCGGCGTCGCATGCACAAAGCTCGTTGAAGATACGATCATTGGCGTTGCGCAGGTAAACAGCAAAGATAAGGACGGCCGTTAAACAAAATACAACAAAAACAAAACGAAACTGGGACATTGTAAACGTATACCGTTATTCGTTCAGGATTCAGTCCTTAATATCTAATATTTGACCCGGGGAACCGCTCAAGGATTTGCCGTCCCCTTATCGAGACGGCATCCTCAGAAGCATCCCGACAGTTAGATCATTCTCGTCCTTAAGAATATTGGCATTGAGTTTGCTTATCTCTTTGTACCGGCTGCCGTCTCCAAGCTGCTCGGTGGCAATACGCCATAAGTTATCGTCTTCCTGCACAATGTATGGTACGCTCTGCTCTGCTTCTTCAGGACGAGTCGAAAAGTGCTTCCTGCCAATTGATTTTACCTTCTCAAATATTGAATCTGCGATGGTGTCCTCAGTTTCTTTCTTATCCGCCTGCGAAGCCACGAGCGGCGGTATCGCAAGTTTTTGGCCGACATAGATCTCATCAACGGTTTTCAGTAGTTGGCGGTTGGCCTCGAATATCTTCGCGATATTCGCTATCTTGTTGCCTTCCTCAGGTCCATAGAACTTTTTGGCGATATCGGCCAGAGTATCACCCTCGCTAACCACGTAGAGTTTTGGCCATTCCGGCCTGGCATGTCCGGGTTTCTTGAACTCATTTTTTTCTTCGGGAATCTGTACAGGCGGAGCCGGCTCGGCTGGTTTGGAAACAGTTGACTCGACTTCGTCGGCAATTTCCATAATTGAAGTGTCTTTTGCGACCGAAATGTCATTCGGCAATTGAATTTTAAAGCGGACGTCCTCCTTTTGCTCAAGGGCAGGCTGAGGCTCTTGGTATGTCTGTTCGTTAGCTTGCTCGGTCCAGTCAAAGACTCCCGGAGCTTGACGTTCTCTGCTGCCGATAGGCTGGGTATTATTCTGTGAGCTGACCATGTTCGTGGTCATCTCACTGCCGTTTGTGACACTGCGAAAGCGGGGCAGTCCATTGATGACAAATGCGATTATAAATATGAATAGCAGGCCTAACAGCAATCCAATTTTCGCGTCCGAAGTCATAATAAAACTCCATTTTCTTTTCGGGGATCGCATAAAAGGTCATTGTTTTTGTGCGATCCTCAATTTTGCACTTCTTGCACGCCGATTTTCTTTGATTTCCTCTCGCGCTGGCACAATCGGCTTTTTCGTGACAATTCTGTAAATACCTGACTTTTCATTTTGCCTGAAATCGCTTTTGACCAATCTGTCTTCCAGGCTGTGAAAGCTGATAACTGCTATATAACCATTCTTTTTCAGCAAATCCGGCGCTGAAACCAGCAGTTTCTTTAAATTTCCCAATTCGTCGTTGACTGCAATTCTCAACGCCTGAAAGGTTCTTGTTGCCGGATGTATTCTGCTTTTTCGGCCTCGCTGAGCTTTCCCAAATGCTTTGCAGACAACCTGCGCCAATTGGCCTGTAGTCGTTATCGGCTCAATTTCTCGCTGCCGTACTATAAAACGCGCGATCCGTCGCGAGGCCCTGTCCTGGCCGAAGCTGTATATCAAATCGGCCAGCGATTTTTCATCCGATTTATTAACTATATCGGCTGCGGTGCTCTTTAATCTTTTGTCAATTCTCATATCCAGCGGCATATTTGTCCGGAAACTAAGACCAAATTCGGCATCAGCCAACTGTGCTGAGCTTACACCCAAATCTGCCAATATAAGATCAACCTTTTTGATGCCCTGCTGGTGCAGTTGCTCGCTGATTCGGGAAAAATTCGAATGAAGCAGAATAACCTTGCAGGCAAGCCCCTTTAAATTAATCTGGGCCCTTCGGACAGCATTTATATCAACATCCAGACCGACGATAACTGCCTTAGGGCCCAAGGTTTTGCCGAGCAGAAGGCTGTGACCTCCCTGTCCTATGGTTGCATCGACCATCACGCCATCCGATGGCAACTTTATCTGCTCAGCTAACGTACCGGCAAGAACCGGAGTATGCTCTATTATCGAACCATCCACTTGTCTCGTATGTCATATACTATATGCCGTATGTACAGTCGTATTCCCGTGAATCGGAGTCTCACTTGATATTCAAAGCTTGTGAGACATTAAAAGTCAACCGACAGCTACGGCTTTCTTCTGACTTAGAAGTTTCTCCGCCTCGGGCGAAAATGCAACGCCGGAAAAAGCCCCGTTTAGTTTTTTCAAACGTTCAAGTCTTTCGTCAAGAATTGTCAGCGAGTCAAATGTTTGCTCGTTAACCTCTCTTTTGCCTGCGAGACTTTCAGCCACAATCCTGCAATGGTTCGAATCCGTTCCAGTCATTCTGTCTTGTCTCCACTCCAAAAGTCACCGTTTTTCGTTTTGTTTTTGCAGAACAACCTGCCGTGCCTGGGACATCTGTTTCTGATATTGAGGCATATGGTCTGAAACGTACTGTTCCCAACTTTCGGTGTTCCACAACTCGATATGGTCTCGAACGCCAATAAGGGTAATGTGGTCTTTCAATCCGGCCCTCTTTCGTAACATATCGCTTAGGAGCAATCTGCCCTGACCATCTAATTCAACCTTGTTCGACAAAGCAAAACTTATTCGCTCGAACACGACGGCCTCATCCGGAGCGGTGGTCCCGGGGGCAACAGCAAGAGCTATTTGCTCGAAATATTTTTCAGGGTACAAACACAGTATGCCGTTGGCGCCGAGTACAAGATAGAAATTGCTGCCGTGCTCATCGACATCAATCTGACTTCTTAACTTGTTAGAAATTAAGACTCTGCTTTTGTTATCGACTACATGCTGATATTCGCCTGTTAATAATAGCATGGCATTCGTCCCACTTGACCTATTCAAGGTGGGGAATTATACCACTTTTTACCACTTTGTCAATGTTCTAAAACACTTTTTTAAAGATTTTTCTCAAATTTTGTTATGGGACGGTTGTCCGAAGAGGTTAATTCGTTCGGTTACAAGTGCTTACGACAGTATGATTATATTAGGTCTATAAAATATTTTTCTGCTGCTCCAGAGGTTTATCTCTTGCGTAATGTGAATTTCTTTCCGTTTCGGTTACAAAGCTGGTTTTGTGGTTTATCTGCATACAATCTGTTATGGCAGGTATGAAACTCTATTTCTATGCCGGTCATATTTGCCTTTAGCAGCTATCTTTCTTTGTATAATATTCCTGCCAAGTCAATTTTCCGCAAGCTTCTGAAAAGGCCTATGGGCTATAAAATTATCCCTCCAATCTGAAATTGAATCTCTTGATATCTGCCGGAGAAGCAGAAAATAGTTGAAAATTCATTATTTATCTTGTATCCTAATAAGAGTTGAAGTGTTATACATTATTAAAGCATGGATATTTGATATTTACGAGTTCGGACGGTGACAGTTCACGAGAAAAGACAAACAGCAGGCAGAAATGGACGGCAGGGCGGCAGTGTGCCTAAAAGGAAAGGCAGGCGACTTTGGATAATAGCTTTGCCGCTTGTAATTGCCATGACGGCATTTGTGCTGTCCGGCTGGATGCGAACGTCCTCGTCGGCTGATACCGGCAACACAGGCGGCACGTTCACAGTGCGCGAGGATGACTTGATTATCACGGTAACCGAAAGCGGCAACATCCAGGCCCAGGAATCAACCGATATAATGTGTGAGGTGGAGGGACGCGGCGTTGAGATTGCCAGTATCGTTCCCGAGGGTACGGTGATTACTCCGGAAGACGTTCAAAAGGGCAAGATTCTCTGTCAACTGAACTCGGCCGAGCTCCAGGACACTTACAATCGAGAGCAGATCCAATTCTCATCTGATAAAGCGGCTTATACCGAGGCTCAGGAGGCTTACGTCATCCAGAAGAAACAGAATGAGTCGGACATTGCCGCGGCGGAATTGGCGGTTGAGTTCGGCCTGATGGATCTGCAGAACTACCTGGGCGAATCTGCAGCTCAGCATCTCATCGAACAGATTGTGCGGGACCCAAATGCACCGGTAGAAACGGCAGTCCTGTTGGAATTGCTCGAGGATCCCAACAGCCTGGGCGGCGAGGCTTCGCAAATGCTCAAGCAATATCAAAATGATATTCTTCTTGCCGAGGGACAGCTTGAGAAAGCGACAGATGTTTTAACGGGCACACAAAAGCTTCATGATGCTAATTACGCATCGGACCTTGATTTGAAGAGCGCTCAACTGGACGTGAACAGGTTTCGGATTCAATACGAAAGTTCATCTGAAGCACTTAGGTTGTATAAGCTCTATAGCTTTCCGAAGCAAACAAAGCAGCTTGTAAGTGACTATCACGAAGCACAACGTGAATTGGAACGCACTATCGCCCGGACACGATCCCAGCTGGCCCAGGCTCAGGCGAAACTTGAAAGTACCGAAGCCTCATTTAATCTCCAGAAAGACCACATTGCCAAGCTGGAGCGTCAAATTGCCGCATGCACTATCCGTGCGTCGAGCCCGGGCATCATCGTCTACGGCACCAGTGCGGATTGGCACCAAAGGCGTGAGGACCCGATCGAGGTCGGAGACATGGTCCGCCGGGGCCAGAAGATTTTTACTATTCCTAACTCCGACGTTATGAGTGTCGAGCTTAGAGTTCACGAGTCGTCGGTCAATAAGGTCCAGCCCGGTCAGAGTGTGAAAATTACGGTGGAGGCCCATCCGGACCTGGAGTTTCACGGCAAGGTAGTTAAGGTTGCTCCATTGCCGGATCCTCAGCACGGCTGGTTCGATACCGGCATTAAAGTTTACACCGCGCATGTTACAATCGAAGGTTCGCATGATATCCTCAAACCGGGAATGTCGGCAAAAGTTGAGATTCTTGTTGAGCAGTTGCACGATGTCAAAATTGTCCCTGTTCATGTAGTTGCGAATCGTGCCGGCAAGAAATTCTGTTATGTTGCTACTGACTCGGGTCCCCAGGAACGACAGGTGCAGACAGGGGCGTTTAACAATAACTTTGTCGAGATCGTCAGTGGGTTGCAGGTGGGCGAGAAAGTACTTTTGAGCCCTCCACGACCTGTCGAGCGGGAAAATGCTTACGAATCAGAGCAAGCGCCGGAAGAAAAGCAACCTCAGGACAGCATCGAAAAAGACAGCGAGTCTCTCGAAGAACCAGAACGTGATACATGAGCATTGACAACTTCGTAGCTTCGGCAGCGATTTCACCGGAGGTCTTTTTGAAGGCTAAGATACATTCCGTCAAACTTCCCAGACATGTAAAAGACAATTCCCAGCCGATCTGAGTAAAGATTTGTCGCGGAATTTCCCTTAAGCAAAGCAAAAGCTCAAAATAAAATCCATCGATTTAATTGTTAAAGAGCACCATTCTTCAGTTTTTCTATAGTTTAGAATCGATAGAAAAAGCTGACAGCAATAACCGGATAGAACTTAAATTTATCAAAAAAGTCTTCTACGTCATCCCGGAACTTGGCCAGTTCCGCATCGAATCCGGCAGGCTCCGTACCTCCTATTGCGTCAATATAAACATCAGGAGAGTCTGTAAAAGCAACTCCGAAATCACAGGTAAATCCCCACCTTCTGCTGTGAGTAAGCGGGTTGCCCCAGCCTATACCTATATAAGGTGCAACCTCATCACTTTCTATACTGCCGTACAAGGTGCCTGCTTCAGCGGGTGTGTAGGTCTTATCCCCAATCTCGATACTTTCAGTTGGTCTTCCTTCCAGATCGAGTTCGTGGTCCATCGAGATGATACCGCCGCTTATACGGAATGAATCATTAAAGACATACCAGTCGGCCAGTGCTGAGAAAGAGCTAAAATCTACTCCAACATCGAAATCAACATCCTCAATTTCCTCGTCGTCCAAATCAAC
>JABAOC010010417.1_pt4 | contig 11602 bp, 12 predicted proteins | sample 7062161 | NCBI WGS metagenome assembly JABAOC01 (sample SAMN14538625, study PRJNA623070) | marine sediment metagenome | biome: marine biome [ENVO:00000428]; feature: marine pelagic biome [ENVO:01000023]; material: deep marine sediment [ENVO:00002113] | place: India: Gulf of Khambhat ... | reverse complement strand
GTCCAGGGCGGAATCCACTAAGGCGCTCGATACAGCTAACCACTCCAGGTCCTTTGTATTTGAGATCCAGGCCACCTTAACTCTCTCGGGTGTCCACAACCCGATGGTCCCGAAGGCCGCGTCCACGGCGGCCCTATCGGTAGGTAACGCTAAAGGGAGACGTCCTTTTTCCGGGGACGAGGCCGTGATACAATTTATCGCTGTGGCCTCGAAATCGATCTTCTCAACCGCCCGCCGTGTCGTGTAATCAGCAAGGCCTATTCCGCTGGCATTACCCTCTGACCCTTCGGTTAGATCCATGAACACGATTCGCGTGATCTTGGGGGTCTCGCATTCCTTTTCGTAGATGTTCATGATACGACCGATGACCTTGGTATCGAAACCCGAGCCCGAAACGTCCTTTCCTATTTCGTCCACCAGGAGGATATCCAATTCGTCAAAGGGCAGCTTTGCCCTGTGTTGCTGTGATTCCTTCAACAGTTCTGGCTCCCGGTCGAAGACCTCAGTGGCGGGAACCGCTTCCACCCGGAGAAGCTGGTTGCGCTCATCCTCCAGGAGGGCAATCCCTCCGAGGATGTTGAGTTCCTTGAAGAGGACTTCCGCAATGGCATTGATTGCCTTTAAGTAGGTGATATTTACGGCCAACCGATGCATGGCTTCCGCGCCTGGTTGGCGTCCGAAACCAACTACAGCCATCTTTAGGATGCCTGATTCGGTATCCCCTATGTACTCGGTGTGTTCCTTGACCCGATTGACGATAAGAACGTGGTCTGCATCGACGACTGCTCTATCGGCATAGGCGGGGGCATTCCCTTGAACGCGCCCAACCTCGACCACCTTCCAGTCAGAGTAGATGGGAGCTCCCATAGACTCCTCGGTGATTCCCAAGTGTGTCAGAACCTGCACCTGCATTGCGGCCTTAGCGCCGCCATGACTTCCCATGGACGGGTACAAAAATGGCTCTCCACCGGTTGTCTTCACCGCTTCTACACATGCGGCCAAAACATCTTTCATGGAATCTATGCCTCGGCTGCCAGCCGTCAGGAGAACTTTATCGCCCTTCTTTATGCTTTTGAGCAGGCCCGTACGCTCGAGCTCCGCCAATACCCATCCCTTCGGATCGGGTCTTGGATGTGTAGGAAAGCGTTGCTTGATCAAGCCAAATTGTGGGTAATTCATTTGAATACCTCCTTAATCGTCCCTTCCCATTAGACGGTATGCAATCCGAGAACGTAAGATCTCAAAAGGACTTGGTAACAGCATGAATGTTGTAATACAAACATCCTTCCCCACTATTTAGTAACGACGAAGCACTACCAGTTGACGGTTCCCTTGGCCAATGCATCCTCAAAGACCTCGGGGTCTCTCTGGGCAAGTTCAATAACTGCCCCGTTTGGTTCTCTCAGGAAAACCAGGCGAATCCCAGGAGTTGGCTCGAATGGTTCCCCGAGGAAAGCGGCTCCCTTGGCCTGGAGGTCTCGGTACGAAGACTCAAAATCGGCCGTCTTGATCCCGATGTGATGGACTCCATAGTGTTTCATTGGTTCAACCGGCTCGGAGGCTGGACCCACCTCCATGAGCTCAAGCATGCTGTCGCCTATGCGAAGAAAGGTGATTCTCCTCGACTCGTCCAATCTCCGCCTCAGAATGACCTCGGCGTCGAACATGCGTTGAAAATAATCGACGGAGGCTTCGAGATCACGGCACTGGATGCTGACGTGTTCGATCGAGTAAGACATCTGACTTTCCCCTCTCTATGGATCCCTGAATTTCGTTTCTATGATAGCAAAAAGGTGGAGGAGCAACAACTCATAAATTGGGAATAATAGCAAGAGGTTCCCCCAGACAAACTGGCTTTCGGATGCCAAGCTCTCTTAGGAATTACAACCTCCTGCAAATGTCGAATCTCACCTGCTCGTATTTAGCAATCGAGACAGCCGTGTTCGGGATCGTCCTAAAGTCCTCTTGAATACCATAATAGCATATTTCAAGGAAAGCGAAGGGGAATTTCCCCCGGACAAAAATCAAGCGCCCTTATCTTTGAAGTCTCGCAAAATTTTTCCCGAAAAATCTTGACAAAGTATTCTCGTGTGGATAGTATGAAACATCATTTCATAATATGAAATGATCCGGTAATTCCAATTATTCTAAAAAATAGGGAGGAGGTTATATCGATGAAAGCTGCGTTTACCCTCATACCGTCAGAATCGAGGAGGTTGATCGCTAAGGCCGTCGTGCAGATGGAGGAGATCAAAGTCGCGCATGAGAAGGCATATATCGTCTTGAATGGTGGAACGACAAACGGCTTCATTGTCCAAGAGCTCCTGGGATTAAGGGACCTCGAACCTCAAAAATATACGGCAGGTACCAACACCCATAGGCTCCTCTGTGTTACCGATGCCGACAAGCGAACGCCCTTCCCTATTATCCTCTACAAGGGCGAGAAGTCTTCAAAAACTCTTCCTGAGGCTTTAGAAGACTTTCATATCGAAACCGTCCTCGTCAAGGGGGCAAATGCAATAGACCCTGAAGGGAACGTCGGTGTGATTACATCGGGCTTCGATGGCGGAACCATTGGGGCAACTTACGGCACGGCCACATCGCAGGGCCTAAGGTATGTTTTCGCCGTGGGCTTGGAGAAGATGGTCTCCTCGGTAAAAGAGGCAGCCGCCTGGACAGGGGCGAAGACCCTCGATTACACTATGGGAGCCGATTTTGGAATGTACTGCATCCCAAACGGAACCGTTGTGACGGAGATCGAGGCCCTGAAGATATTGGCCGACGTGGAGGCACAGCACATCGCATCCGGCGGTGTCGGCGAATCGGCTGGTTCGGTGGTTTTGGTAATCAAAGGGAAAGACGAAAATGTCAAAAAGGCGATATCCATCGTCGAATCGATTAAGGGGGAACCACCCTTGAAAGGATTTAAGGGTACGTGCAAGATATGTCCCTACGCGTGCAAATTCCAGGGAACGGAGGTGGAGAATCTCCCACCATGGCTGCTTGATTGATACCCTCTTCCATGCGGGAAACCAATCCCATGAAGGAAGATGTCCGTGAAGGAACTAACGGACCGTGGTTGAGGAGTTTGGGAGGATCATGATGAAATTTGCACGGTTTAGACGTGAGGGTAATGTCTTCCTCGGGATGGTTAGAGAAGAGGAGATTACCGTTCTCGACGGATCTCTTTTTACGGGCTATGAGGAGACAAAGGCTCACTATCCTTTGTCCGACGTAAAATTGCTTCCACCCGTGATTCCGACAAAAATCGTCTGTATCGGGCGGAACTATCGAGGGCACATAGAGGAGATCGGGGCTGAGGTTCCAGAGGAACCGGAAGTCTTCTTGAAGCCACCCTCATCCCTCATTGGACATGAAGATGCCATCATCTATCCTCGAAACGCCGAACGGGTTGACTACGAGGGCGAGCTGGCCGTTGTAATCAAGGACAAGATGAAAGACGTGCCGGAAGGTCAAACACTAAAGCACGTTCTGGGATATTCCTGCTTCAACGACGTGACCGAAAGGTCCCTTGTGATGAAAGATCCCAGCCTGCTGATAGTCGCCAAGGGGTTCGATACCTTCAGCCCCTTCGGGCCCTATCTTGTGAGGGATCTTAATCCGAACAACCTGGAGGTGAAAACTTACTTGAATGGCAAGTTGAGACAGCATGACAACACGAAGACCTGGGTCTTCAACATCCAGCATATCCTCCGCTATGTATCCCAATGCATGACGCTCTATCCCGGCGATATCATCACCACAGGAACGCCCAAGGGGGTGGCACCGATGAAGCCAGGTGACGTAGTTGAAGTGGAGATAGAGGGAATCGGAAAACTGCGAAACACGGTGAAGGCCACAGAGGCGGCACCATCTTAGGGTTCAATTGAGAGGGCAAATCCCTTGAGAACTACCCTCGCACATCATTGCCATCTGATCTCAAAAGGATGAAATTAGCCTCCCTTGACAAGAGTTTGCAGGTCATCGACCTGTTGAGCAGGCACCCGGGGGGATTGAGCCTCTTTGAGTTGAGCGCCATGCTTGATTTCCCCAAGAGCACCATCCACCACATTTTGAGTACCCTTCTTCCCTATGATTATGTTGCCAGGGATCCGGAGACGAGAAAATACTCCTTGGGTTTCAAGTTCCTGGAAATCGGTAGGGTTATATTAGACAACATAGACATCCGAAGAATCGCACGGAGGTACTTACGCGAGCTCCATGACGAGTGCAAGGAGGCGGTCCATTTAGCAATTCTGAGAAACGGGAAGGTTATTTACATAGATAAGATCGACACCCGGGGTGGGCTTTCGTTGGCCACTTACATTGGCTTTACCACCGATCCCCACGCAGCCGCTGGAGGAAAAGTTCTCCTTTCCGAACTTTCATCAAAGGAAATCGTGAGTATCTATAAGGACGGGCTCCTGAAGGTATACGGAAAGAATACCATAACGCACCTGGATCGATTATCGGACGAATTGAAAAAAGTAAGGAAGCAGGGATACGCCATCGATGACGAGGAATACTACAAGGGAGTCCGATGTGTGGCCGCCCCCATTAGGGCGGGTGGAGAGGTCGTAGCAGCTCTGAGCATCACGGGTTCCATTTTCACCATGACCATGGAAAGAATTAATGGGGAATTGAGACAGTTGGTGATGAGGAAGGCGGAAGAGATCTCATCGGAAATGAGATGGTAAGGCGCATCTTTTTTGAGATATGGAGAACATAGTCGACTGAAAACGGGAAGGGAACGTTCTTGAAAGAAATCCGGATTCACGGCAGAGGTGGTCAGGGCTCCCTGGTATTGGCTCAGTTCATCGCTATCGCCGCCCTCGAAGAGGGAAAATTCAGCCAGGCCTTCCCCTTCCTCGGAGCAGGTGGAGAGAGGCGCGGAAAGGCGATTCAGGCTTTCGCCCGGATTGACGATCGGTTCATCCGCCTGCGAAGCCGGGTCCACCACCCCGATTACATCATCGTCCAGGATGCTACCATCCTCAATGAGATCGATGTGTTGGAAGGCCTGAAGAAAGGAGGAACGCTCCTCATCAACACGGAAAAATCGCTGTCACCTCCTGAGTTGGAAGGCATGCTTCGATGGGTTGAAGTCCCGGCGTCCAAGATCGCGGTTGAGGTAGTGGGCAAACCATTGATGAACGCTGCTCTGCTGGGAGCATTCAGTGTAGCCACGAAGGAAATCAGCCTTTCATCCATTGAAAAGGCTATCAAGAAACGGTTCCCCGGTGAGGTGGGACTTCAGAACCTGGAGATTGCGCGGAAGGTACATGAGTACAGCCTAAAGGAAAGACTATGAGAACGTCCATCGGCGCCATCGTGGAGGGAGGGACCTCCGTCAATTACAAGACTGGAGACTGGCGGGAGTTTCGACCTGTTTTCGTGGTCGGGATTGCACCGTGTAGGGAGGCCTGCCCTGCTGGAATCGATATTGCGAGCTTCCTTCGTGAGGCAAAACACCGCCGCTTTGACCGAGCTTGGCAGGTTATCATGGAAGAGAACCCGTTTCCGGGCATCTGCGGCCGAGTCTGTGGGCATCCGTGTGAAGAGGCGTGCAATAGGAAGGAGTTCGATGAACCACTTGCTATCCATACGCTGGAGAGATTCGTGGGCGATCATGGTCTAAAAAACACGATGGAGGTTTCGAGCCCGAAGGAAAGAACGGGGGAAACCGTTGCCGTCTTCGGCTCTGGACCAGCTGGGCTCTCCTGTGCTTACCACTCGATGCGGCTGGGGTACGACGTTAAGGTGTTCGAACATTCACCCCTTGCCGGTGGAATGCTGAGATGGGGCATCCCCGACTATCGGCTCCCCCAGCCGATTCTGGATGGGGAAATTGACAGACTCCGCCGCACAGGGATCAAGATCCACACCGGGGTTTCCCTGGATGAGCACTTCCTCACCGAGGGCCTCAAGGAGTTCAAAGCTGTCTTCCTGGCCTTGGGGGCTCAAAAAAACCGGAGCCTAAGTATTGCTGGTGAGAATCTGTCAGGGGTCCTGTCAGGCCTCGATCTCCTGAGAGGGATAAAAGAGGAAAATCCCCCCCATCTCGGAAAACAGGTTGCGGTCATTGGCGGGGGAAATACCGCGGTTGACGTTGCCCGAACGGCCCTCAGGATGGGCTCAAAGCCCACCCTGATCTATCGGAGAACCCGTGAGGAAATGCCCGCTGTGTCGGACGAGGTTGAGGAGGCCCTGAAGGAGGGTGCTACCATTGAGTTTCTCACCTCCCCCGTTGCCATCACAAGACCAAGGGGCCAGGCACTTCGAATGGAGTGCGTGAGGAACCGTATGGGCAAACGCGGTCCTGATGGGAGAAAAACGCCGATACCCGTAAGAGGATCTAACTTCTTCATTGAAATAGATACTATCGTTGTTGCCGTTGGGGAAACCAGTGACCCAGATGATCTTCCCCAGCTCTTGGAATGGACCGAAGCAGGGGTCGCCGTGGATGAATGGGGAGCTACTGGAACTCCAGGGATATTTGCGGGGGGTGATCTGACGGCGGAACCCCACACGGTATGTCACGCCATTGGCTCGGGTAAAAAGGCGGCTTTGGCCATCGATGGTTTTGTCCGCGGATGGAATAAAGACCGGGCCAAACCGATTTTTTTGGGAAACCGGGGGAGCCTTTCTATAGACCAATGGATTAATCCCCCCCAGGCAACCCATCGAAGCAACCGTGTCGTTTCCTATGAGGATCTGAATCGCTTCTATTTTGAGCCCAGGCCACAGGAAGGGATGCCACAAATTTCCAACGTGGCGAGGAGGATAGCGTCATTTGATGAGGTCAACCTAGGGTTTCCCCAGAAGAAAGCCGTTCGGGAGGCCGAGCGCTGTTTTGGATGTGGCACCTGCAGCCTCTGCGAGAACTGTTATAACTTTTGTCCGGATAGCACCGTTTTGATGAAAGATGGGGACGAGACATTTGAGATCGATTACGAGTTCTGCAAGGGCTGTGGCCTTTGCGCCCATGAATGTCCTTCCCACTATATCGAGATGATCCGGGAGGAAAAGTAACATGAAAAAGATGGAGATTCTTGAGGGATCAATGGCCGTCGCTTTGGCGGTCAAGGCCTGTAAGCCAGGGGTCATCTCGGCCTACCCGATTAGCCCCAACACCCATATTGTGGAAGCCCTGGCAAAGATGGTGGCAGATGGCGAACTGAATTCCCAATACGTGCTCTCCGATTCGGAATTTTCGGCAGCCTCCATCGTTTACGGGGCCAGTGCAGCGGGAGTTCGAAGCTACACCGCCTCATCCTCACAGGGTCTACTCCTCATGACCGAGGTCATCTACAATGCGGCGGGGACGCGTCTTCCCATGGTTCTGACTGGAGCGAATCGGGCTATCTCGGCTCCCATTAGCATTCAGGTGGACCATCAGGATACCCTTTCCCTGAGGGACTCGGGCTTGATTCAATTCTACGTGGAAAGCGCCCAAGAAGCTTATGGCATGCACATCCAGGCCTTTCGGATTGCGGAAGATCCCGACATTCTGCTCCCCGTGATGATCTGTATGGATGGATGGGTCCTTACCCATTCCTATGAGCCGGTGGAATTGATTGACCAGAAGGCCATTGATGCCTTTCTTCCGCCCTATCGTCCGCGTCACTGCCTGGATCCGAAACACCCCCTCACCTTTGGTTCCTATGCTGAGGACAACGTTATGATGGAATTGAAATACATGATTCAAGCAGCTATGGACCGGGCCAGAGGGAAAATCGGGGAGATCTCTGCGGATTTCCATAGGACCACCGGGCACGCCGGAGCGGAGCTCATTGAAACCTACCAAATCGAAAAAGCAGAGGTCATCCTCGTAGGCATGGGATCGTTGGTGGGGACGATGAAGGAGGCCGTTGATGCCATGAGAGCAGACGGAATTTCCGTCGGGCTGATCAAGGTCTGCTGCTATCGCCCTTTCCCGGGCGAGGCTATTTTGGAATCCTGTCAGAACGCGGAGGCCGTTGCCGTTCTTGATCGAGCTTTCTCCATGGGAAGCGAAGGTCCTCTTTCTCTGGACGTGAAGGCCGCCCTATGCAATCTGGAAAAACCTCACATCCTGAGTTTCATCGCCGGCCTTGGCGGAAGGGAGATCACAACGGAGACCATCCGAAAGATTACGGCAGAGACCATGGAAACCACGGAATCCCGTCGAATCCCAAGAGGCAGCCATTGGGTTGATTTGAATCGTTCAATTCTGTAGGAGAAAGGCATGATACCCAAGACAGAAGAGCAGGAACTCTTTGCCCCCGGTCACCGGGCCTGCCCAGGCTGCGGTGAGGCGATTGCAACGCGGTGGATTTTGAAGGCCACAGGCACCAATGTCATCATCGTCTCCCCAACGGGGTGCCTGGAGACCTTTACTTCGCCTTATATGTTTTCCCCCTGGAGGGTTCCCTGGATTCATCCCCTCTTCGAGAACGGGGCCGCTGTGGCCTCAGGTATCGAGGCCGCCCTCAGGTATAAGGGCAGATCGGATGTCAGGGTTGTGGTCATCGGGGGAGACGGGGCGACCTTCGATATCGGCATGGGCGGCCTTTCGGGGATGTTTGAGCGAGGTCATCCAGTTCCTTACATCTGTTACGACAATGAGGCCTATATGAACACGGGCATTCAGCGTTGTAGCTCCACGCCTCTCTTTGCCAGTACAACGACCCAGCCACCTGGCCGACGGTCATGGGGCAAGGACAGGCCTAAGAAGAATATGCCCGCCATTGCGATGGCCCACGACATCGACTATGTGGCCACTGCCTCCGTTTCCTATCCCAAAGACCTGCACGACAAGGTCAAAAAAGCGCTGACCATGGAAGGACCGTCCTATATTCAAGTTCACACCCCCTGCTGCACCGGATGGGGCTTCTCCCCGGAAAAGACCGTTGAGATTGGTCGATCGGCGGTAAATACGGGCTTAACCCCGCTCTTTGAAATGGAGGCAGGTATAATCACCTCTGTCCACAAAATTGAGAAGAAGGTGCCGGTGCAAGAATACTTGATGGCCCAGGGGCGCTTCAAACATCTCTTTCAGAGCGAGGAGGGAAGGAAAGAGGTGGCCAAAGTGCAGAAAATTGCGGAACTGAACATCGAAAGACTCGGTTTGCTTTAGAAGAGAATTGGCTGTTGGCCAGTACGGAGAAAGACGATCTTTGGGGAGGTGAGAAGGATGAGATTCAAAGACAGGGTGGCAATTATCACTGGGAGCGGTCGGGGAATTGGGAGGGAGATCGCGCAACGGTTAGCCGAGGAGGGAGCTTCTATTATGATAAGCGATATAGACCCGGACACTGCACGGGAAACGGCCAAGGAGATAGAAAGATCTTTCAAGACAAAAGTATCCTCCATTCAGACCGATGTTAAGAAAAAGGACGAAATCTCCAACCTCGTGGAATTCACCATAAGGGATTTTGGGCACATTGATATTCTGGTCAATAACGCGGGGATTATGTATCCAACTAAGGTCGAGGATATTTCGGAGGAAGAGTGGGATGAGGTTCTCGATGTAAACCTGCGAGGTGTTTTCTTCTGTTCCCAGGCCGTTACCCCTCTCATGAAAAAACGAAGGCAGGGGAAAATCCTCAATATGGCATCACTAGCCGGAAAGGTCGGTGGAATTGCAGCGGGAGCCCATTACTCAGCCTCCAAAGCCGGGGTCATCTGTCTCACAAAAACTTTCGCGAGGGAATTAGCCCCCTTCGGGGTAACGGTAAATGGCATCGCACCCGGGCCTGTAGATACGGCCATGAGCCAGCTATTTTCACCTCAGGCGCAAGAGGACTTAAGAGAAAAGTGTCCGCTCAAGAGGTTTGCCGATACGGGAGACATCGCGGAAGCCGCAATCTTCTTGCTTTCCGATGGGGCAAAGCACATTACCGGGGCGATACTGGATGTCAACGGAGGCATGCTCATGGATTGATGGGATGGTAACCAGAATGGCAATCAGTTAGCGGAGAACCTCTGTCTACTTTTTCCCTTCCCACCACTTCTGCCACTGGGCGGCGTCTTCGCCAAAGTCCTTTCCCGTTATCTCCTTAAGTGCCAACGCTGCTTCCTTCCTGACATCTTTAATCTCGTCCCCCAGGGCATCGATCAGGGGCTTCACCGCCCGGGGATCCTTTATTTTCCGCAGAGCCCATGCCGCCATTACTTGGACATACACATTCTTATCCTTCAGGGCAGCGATTAGGGGTTCTACTGCACGGGGGTCCTTTGCCTCCCCCAGCGCCTCTGCCGAATACCATCGGACCTGCCATGATGGATCCTTTAAGTCAGCAATGAGGCGTTCTAATTCTGTCTCTGCCAGCACCTCCGCCGCATAGTGCGGGATCAGAAGAGCAATGACGGCCAAAAGGGCTACAATTGCTTTCATTTTTGTCATAGTTTCCCCCCTCTCTGCCTCCAGTGGCAGTTAGCACCATCTCCCTTCTCTCGTGCAGAATTGGGATTCCTGGGAATAAGAGCTTCAGTGGCAATAACTGACAACCGGCTCGAGGGCAATCAAGCCTCTTACTTGACCGTCATACAGGTGCAGTCAGCCACATGACAGACCTTACTGGAAACGCTCCCGAGAAGCATCCCCTTGACTTGGCCCAGCCCGCGACTTCCGATCATAATCATATCGACGCCCTTTTCCCTGGCAAAATTGATGATCGCTTCGGCGGGATCTCCCGGGACCACGACCGACTGGACCTCCTTCAGGCCCTTGTTCCTGGCCTCCCTTTCTGCAGCTGCGATGATTCCCTCCCCGATTTTTTGCAGGTAAACCCTCTCGGGCGGATCCTCGAGTTTCTCAACCCTAATATATTCGAGAACTTCGTCGGGAATTGTGCTCTCGGCGACCACATGCAGTATGTAGACCATCGCGTCATACTGCAAGGCAATATCGCTTGCAAGGTCAATCGCCCTTCTGGCATGTTCTGAGCCGTCTGTCGGGACAAGAATTTTCTTTACCATGAGCCCCCTATCCTCCTTTCCCGAAACGCTTCCTCCTCGTGCTTAATCATGAAAAACGCGGAATGTCCCAATTTCCTTACCAGCTCAACTAAGCTGTGTTCTTACAGTCGAATTTGTACCTGCCATTCACTCACTGTACGTGCCTATTACGAAAATGCCCTATAATGGTCTTTCTTGTCAAGATTCTTCTAATTCTTCTTCTAATTCCCCCTCGCCCATTGGTCTCTTATCTGAAGTTTCCTGAGTTTTGCAAGGAGTATTTTTGTAAGCTTTTGATAATATGACAAATTCTGTTTTTCATAAGGGAACACCATTGTCCCTTCGCTTCCGTACCTTCGAAGTGACCCTTTCGGGGCCCCGGGGAATACTTAACCCTTCCAGCCTCTAAAGGGCTGGCCTTCCNNGGTACCCCACTTCTCCGGCAAATTGCGCTCGGGGACAACGGTATTCCCCTGGAAACTCAGGAAACTTCACTCTCCTATTTCTTGTGAATCTTGTTCCAGTCTGTTAGGATAGTCCAATACAGATAAAGCCATACCTTCCGTAAGGTCGGGAAGGACAAAAGCTTCCGAGAAGGACCATTACATGAAGAGGTTCAATTCCATTTCAGCAACTATCCTCGCCTTGATCCTTATGGCCA
>JABAOC010008610.1_pt4 | contig 11605 bp, 11 predicted proteins | sample 7062161 | NCBI WGS metagenome assembly JABAOC01 (sample SAMN14538625, study PRJNA623070) | marine sediment metagenome | biome: marine biome [ENVO:00000428]; feature: marine pelagic biome [ENVO:01000023]; material: deep marine sediment [ENVO:00002113] | place: India: Gulf of Khambhat ... | reverse complement strand
ATGATTGCCATGGCGCTATCCTGCAACCCGACGATACTCATCGCCGATGAGCCAACTACGGCTCTGGATGTGACTACTCAGGCAGAGCTGTTGGAACTGATGAAAGATATGGTTGAGCAATTCAACGCCTCGTTGATCATCGTGACCCACAATCTAGGTGTTGTGGCTCGGTATGCACACAGGATTTATATCATGTATGCTGGGCGCATCGTCGAGTCAGGCACTACCGAGGATATATTCGGCGACCCACACCACCCGTATACCATAGGACTGCTCAACTGCATACCCAGGCTGGATGAGGAGGAGGGTAGGACGCTGGTCCCTATTGACGGCCTGCCGCCAAGTCTGATCAATATGCCACCCACCTGCGCCTTTCTACCCAGATGTTTCAGTAAGTCCGAAAGGTGCTCTCAGGAGCCTTGGCCTTTGCTTAGACATCTGGAAGGCCAACACTACGTCAGATGTTTTTGATTCGCGTTGGGAGGAAGACGAGTGGGCTCGCAGCGAAATGATGCCATCTTAGAGATCAGAGACCTGAAGATGTACTTCCCAGTAACCAGGGGTCTTCTACGGAGAAAGGTTGCTGATGTCAAAGCCGTTGACGGTGTCACCTTCAGCTTGAAGAGAGGTGAAACGCTAGGCCTGGTAGGAGAGAGTGGCTGTGGTAAGACCACCGTTGCTCGCTGCATTCTCAGACTGTATCAACCCACCGCCGGACAGATCCTGTTTGAAGGGGAGGATATTGCATCGTTCTCAGAGAAGGAGATGGGGAAGATCCGCTGCAACATGGCGCTCATCTTTCAGGATCCCTACAGTTCTCTGGACCCCCGCCAGAGCGCGGGAAGTATCGTTGGCGAGCCGCTCAAGATTCACAATATGGCTGGCAGCCGATCAGAGTACAACGATAGGGTGGATCATCTGTTCCGCTTGGTTGGCCTGGACCCGAGCATGATGGATCGCTTCCCCCATGAGTTCAGTGGTGGCCAACGGCAACGCATCGGCGTCGCACGCGCCCTTGCTTGTGAACCTTCTTTGATAGTCTGCGACGAGCCCATTTCAGCTCTAGATGTTTCCATACAAGCGCAGATCATCAACCTGTTGAAGGAACTGCAGGCAGGATTGAAGGGGCTGACCTATCTCTTCATAGCCCACGACCTTTCGGTGGTGAAGCACATAAGCACTCGGGTGGCTGTGATGTATCTGGGCCGCATAGTGGAAATCACCCAGTCAAAGACCCTATACCAGGACCCCCTGCACCCATACACCATAGCGCTGCTTTCCGCAGTGCCAATACCTGACCCCTTTGTGGACAAGAGACGCGAGCGCATCATCCTGAAGGGAGAAGTTCCCAGCCCGTTGAATCCACCGCCTGGCTGTAGTTTCCATCCGCGCTGCTCAGTAGCCATGCCGGAGTGCAGCGAAGTGATACCATCGCTCCGCGATGTTGATAGTGGACACGAGGTGGCCTGTATCAGAGTATAGCTGTTCCCGCAGAAGGAATGACCGACTCCTCATCCGTAGTACGCGGATCGTGCCCATGAGGGTCTGTAGTACCACAAGTGATGTCCTTTCACGGGCTTCCATGAGTTCGTCGGGTTGTCTCTGTATGTCCAATATCGTCATTGACTCACGGCGGCCAATGTCCCGCGCTGCACACCTAAGAAGCAAGGTCATCGCAGCCTCAACAATCAACAACGTGTGACGAGGTCAACTTGCATGACGACATTGGACGAATTCCATGGTTACGGAGAGGAACTCGAGAGGTTACTGCTGTTGAGGACATCGCCAATAGCCGTGAGACTTCTGGAAACGGAAGAGGATATTCCAGAGGAAGCCATTAGACCGAAAACAGACCGCGGTGAGCATCTTGCCCAGTGTCAAGCCTTTGCCATGTCACGTCGCCAGAGACTGACGGTAGCCATTCTGAAGGAAGATCAATGGTGCTGGGCTCCACTAATCGGCTTTGGACTGGTCGAGCCGCCTGACATGTATCTGGAAGGGAAGACTGCTTTCCCATTCATGGTTGCCACTCTGGAGGCGGCCAAGGATGTGGCGAAGACGCTCCCTTGTCTGGAATATGGGAAGTACGTGGGCATTCTCTCCGCGCCTTTGAAGAGCGCTAGTTTTGAGCCGGATCTGGTGCTCATCTATTCCAATACCGCCCAATTGAGGAGTCTGCTTCTTGCGGCGAAGTACAAAGATGGGTACCTGGTGACCTCTCAATTCGACCCTATTGACTCTTGCGTCTACTCCGTCGTGCCAGTGATGTTGACCGGCGAATACAGGATCACCCTTCCCGATCCCGGCGAATACGAGAGGGCACTAACTGGAGAAGATGAGATCATCTTTTCCGTGCCGAGAGATAGACTGGAAGAGCTGGTATTGGGACTCAAGCACTTTGAAGAGATCGAACTCGGCTATACCCAGCTTGTTATGGAGATGAAGCCCGATTTCCAGCAACCTCCCTTCTACCAGGAGTTGTTCCAGAGATGGGGCCTGGATGCGCCAGAATAGCGCCATTAGATTCATCGAGTAACCGGGCCTTGGCGAAGATACACACTTGCATGGGTGTTGAAAACACCGCTGTCTCAGAATCCGGATCTCTCAACATAGACACTCGGGAAGGAGAAGAGTAAACAGTGGCCACGATAGACTACGAGCGGTATCTTGTCAGAAAACCAATCTATGAGGCGGGTCCGGGAGTCAAGCACCGCCAAAGTCCCACCATGACGTACATGAGCAGTGCTCAGGTGCCTGAAGCCAACTACTATATCGAGTTTGGCTGGATATATGACATACCCGCGCCAAACCCCCATATCCATCAGCACGTGCACGACTTCGACGAAATAGTCCTCCATGTGGGCGGTGACCCCGACGATCCTGAGGACCTGGGCGGCGAGGTCGAGTTCTACGTCGGCGGTCAACCACTCACCTTTACGACAACGACAGGACTGTTTGTTCCCGCGGGGCTATCGCATGGGCCGCTAACCTGGAAGAAAGTCACAAAGCCTCACATACAGATGGCGATAATGCTGGGCGCTGGCAGCGCCGAAGAAGGTTGGGCCCGCAGCGGCATCAGTGAGGCGAAGGAGGGACTGCCGGAGAAAACGGATGACGTCGACTACGAAAGATATCTAGCGAGGAAACCCGTTTACGAGGCGGGCGTCGGAGTCAAGAACCGCCAGAGCCCAACCATGACACTGATGAGTAGCGCCCAAGTCCCTGAGGCCAACTACTACATCGAACTTGGCTGGATATACGACATACCCGAACCTAACCCCCATATCCATGAGCATGTCCACAAGTACGACGAGATTGTACTGCATTGGGGCGGCGACCCCGACAATCCCGAGGATCTCGGCGGCGAGATAGAGTTTGGCGTCGGCGGTCAGCCCCTTACCTTCACCACCACAACGGGGCTCTTTGTGCCGAAGGGAGTGAAGCACGGGCCGTTGATTTGGCAGAAGGTCGAAAGGCCGCACATACAGATGGCATTTATGCTCAACTGCGGCGATGTGAAGGAAGGCTGGGCAGACAGCGGCATCACCGGGCCAAGATCATAGACCGTGACTCTTAGAAAGGGGAAGAGTGAAGAATGGCTGAATCAAAATACGGCAAGTACATCGTCACCGAACTGAAAGAAAACATACAGTTGCCTGATTTCAGACAGCGGGAAGAGATCGGACAGGGGCCACTCGACGGTGCTCGTCGGCGGATGGAGCACGTAATATGGATGGACAGTGAGGTCGTCCCGGGGTCCTTCTATTCCGAATGTGTGTGGTTCTGGCCTGGAGAAATGCCCCCGCCCGATGAGATAGTCGGAGTACCGGCTCATACGCATCCCTTTGACGAAGTTATCACCTTCTTCGGCACCAACTTCGAAGACCCGCATGACCTGGGCGGCGAAATCGAGCTGTGGCTGGAAGATGAGAAGTTCGTACTGACCAAGAGCTTTCTGGCCTATATTCCGGCGGGGATGAAGCACTGCCCGTTGAAGATACTGAGGATTGATAGGCCCATGTTCCACTTCACCCTCGGCCCGGGCAAGATGTATGGATGAAGACCAAGCATTGCCCTGACAACAACTATGTTCGACCCCAGCAATAAGGAAAAGGAACGGCAGAACATGGAGGAATCGAAAAACGTCAAGTACTTCGTCTTTCAAGACAAACCCAACTTGGAGCTTCCTGAGTACCGGCACGAAATATCCAGTGAATATGCGCATCGCATCGTATACCTGGATAGTGAGGTCGTCCCAGACGCCTCCTTCTATGTGGAGGCCCTCTGGTTCTGGCCTGGACAAAGGCCCGAACCCCAGCCAGGGGAGACGGCCAGAGCGGGAGTGGAACCTCATACTCACCCGTTTGATGAGATGATCGCCTTCTTCGGCACCAACCCAGACGACATTCATGATTTGGGTGGCGAAGTCGAGCTGTGGATAGACGGTGAACAGCACATCATAGACAAGAGCTTTGTGGCCTTTGTTCCGGCAGGGGTAGAGCACTGCCCGTTGAACATCAGGAGAATTGACAGGCCCATTTTCCACTTCACCGCCGGACCCGGCAAGATGTACGAATAAAGGCCAGCTATAGCTCGACTTGCCTCCGACGAAACGGCCGACACAAGCGGGACTGTTCCGAACGTCTCTGGGTCAAGCAGGGGTATTGAAGACCCTGACTACGCAAGGGCGCAGATGGACAATGGACGAGAAAAGGCAACAGGTGCCCTGAGCACCGCCGGCAGAGGAACGGGTGGGAGCGAATTGAAAATGGCGAAGGAATGGGCGGAGATGACTCCGGATGAGAGACGGGAAGAGCGGTTCGAGCGATGGCTGTCGCCGCCTGATGTTGAATTCGTCAGCCCAGAGGCCGAGAAAGCTTACAAGAAAAGGGTTACCAGGTTCATCAAAGCTATCAAGCTGGAGGAGCCCGACCGGGTTCCGGTAATGCTCCCGGCAGGCTTCTTCCCTGCCTATTATGCGGGGGGCACGCTCAAGACGGTCATGTATGACTACGAGGAACTCAAGCGGGCGTGGCTCAAGTTCTTCAATGACTTCGACATGGATACGTTTGCCGGGCCCGGCCTTGTCCTTCCGGGCAAGATGCTGGACAGCATCGACTACAAGCTACATCACTGGCCCGGGCATGGCCTGGCTGATGATATCGCACTGTATCAGTATATTGAAGGCGAGTATATGAAACCTGACGAATACGATGCCTTCATTAGAGATCCGGCTGACTTCCTGCTGAGGACCTATTTGCCTCGGTCTGTGGGAGCGTTTGCGGGTCTGCGAAAGCTGGGTCCGTTGACACCATTCATCGGCATACCGGTGTTCTATATCACACAGTTCGGGGATCCGGAAGTCAGGGCGGCAGTCCAGGCGCTCCTAGATGCCGGGCAGGAAGGTGCGAAATGGCAGGCAGCTGTTGACGAGACTAGCCAGGCAGTGCGGGAAGCAGGGGTTCCCTCTATCTGGGGAGCGCTGTGCGGCGCGCCCTACGACCTCTTGGGCGATATGATGCGAGGGACCAAGGGCATCATGATCGATATGTATCGGCAGCCAGACAAGCTCTGTGAAGCCATGGAGAGAGTAGTCCCCATAGTGATAAATGAGGCTGTAGATGGGGCCAACGCCTCGGGATGCCCGGTGATATTCATGCCGCTGCACAAGGGCCCTGGCGGTTTTATGTCCAGCGATCAGTTCGAGACCTTCTACTGGCCCACCCTCAAGAAGGTGATGATGGGTCTGATTGACGAGGGTCTGGTGCCGCTGCCGTTTGCTGAGGGAGACTACACGCCGCGCCTGGAGATCATCAAGGATATGCCCAGCGGCAAAGTGATATGGTACTTTGAGACAATGGATATGGCCAAAGCCAAGGAGGTTCTGGGCGATAGTGCCTGCATCGCCGGGAATCTGCCTGCCTCAGTGCTGTGCACCGGGACGCCAGAGGAGGTCAAAGAGGGCTGCCGCAAACTCATCGAGACTTGTGCTCAAGGGGGCGGCTATATCCTGACCGCGGCGGCAAGCATGAATCAGGGTAACCCGAACAATCTGCGGGCTATGATGGAGGCAGCCAAGGAATACGGCGTGTACGAGTAGTAGCTCATACTTGTCTCTCGCATGTGGATGTGGGCGCATTCAGCATCAGATAGAGATGTATGAAAAAGTGAGGAGGCTACAATCATGAAACCAGGTTCATCAGCCAAGACGATTATGGAAGCGGCCCGAGAGACTGAGGTGCGCTATGAGGCCGAGGTAGTAGTGGTAGGCGGTGGTCCCGGAGGACATTCGGCTGCGGTGGCAGCGGCTCGAAACGGTGCGCACACAGTGCTTGTGGAAAGATACGGGCACCTGGGAGGCATGGCCACCGGCGGATTGGTCATACTCATCCCACACATGAGCGATGGCACTGACGAGCAGCAGATAGCTGGGCTCTGCCAGGAGTGGCTTGACAGGCTAGATGTGAGGGGCGCAGCTGTCTATCCGAAGAAGGAGGAGCTAGGTTCAAGTGACGAAGCGACAGTCAGCCGTTGGTTGGACTACTCTATCATGTTTGTACGTGAGGGGAGGGTAAGACTCAGCGCCAATGTCGACCCTGAGATACTGAGGTGCGTGCTAAACGACATGGTGGAAGAGGCTGGGGTGAAGCTGCTTCTCCATTCATGGGGCACCGAGGCTATCGTCGATGCAGACAGAGTTCAGGGCGTAATCTTCGAGAGCAAGTCAGGCAGGCAGGCAATACTTGGGCAAGTCGTGATCGATGCTACGGGTGACGGTGATCTATTGCCATCTGCTGGAGCTGAGTTTGACAGCAAGATCGATCCCAAACTCAGGATTGCCAAAGCCGCCGTCGTCTTTCAACTGGGCAATGTCGACATGAAGAGAGTCAGCGAGTTCAGACGATCGAATCCGGAGAAACACACCGAGTTGATGAATGAGCTCAGGGAATTGGGCGGATTCCCCGTCTACCAGACAACCGCGCTCGAGGATGTTGTGTGGGTCAATAATTGGATTCCAGATCGCGATATCCTAGACATCGAAGACCTCACTTGGATAGAGGTCGAAGTCCGAAAGAGAATGCTCGTGACACACGACTTCTACAGGAAGCATATTCCTGGCTTTGAGAAGAGCTTCATACTCAATACCGCGCCGCAACTTGGCACCCGAGGCAGCCGGCGACTGGTGGGAGAATACACGCTCACTCAGAAGGACATACGGTCAGGCACAGTCTTCGAAGACACCATAGCGGTGTGCCCAGATCTCAACTTCAACGTGTCACCAGAACACCCCCACGTGCATATTCCCTATCGTACTATGGTGCCACGCAAAGTAGAGGGGCTGCTTGTTGCCGGTCGTAGCTACTCCTCGGAGGATATCGTCAACGAGGACTTCAACCTTATCCCGCATTGCGTAGCCATTGGGGAGGCAGCAGGCACTGCAGCGGCCATGGCGGTGAAGAGTGGCATAAGGCTTAGGGACGTGGATTATGCGGTCCTGCAAGACCGCTTAGCTGCCCAAGGGGTCCCGCTGCCTGATGTAGCTAAGAGTGCGGCGGGCAGATAGAACTGCCACGATCAAGACCTCGGAGGTCTCCAGATGGGCCTTATCGGGTTCAAGAGCTGCTCCGGCCAACATATTTCGGTCGGGATAGGAACTGCATTGACCTCCGAGGTCCGGTAGTCGCCCAATGCCTAGAGACACTTCTGGCTCTCCCGTAGGAGGTTAGTGTGAGCCCGACCGTGCGAGACTACTCCATATTCGATAGATTCAACTTCGAAAGAAAGCCAGTGGGTGTCAAGTACTCACTCAAGAAACCGGATGGCTTCGACCAGCTGGACAAGAGCTTGGCTCTCTGTGAGTTGTTCGCAGAAGCGCAAACCAGCAGTCCCTTCTACGCCGCGAGAGAGAACATACAGTGTGGAGGGCACGTACTGGGCATGCTGGAGTTCCCGCCAGTCATGGAGAGCGGGCAATTGGGGCCAAGATACTCCATGTTCAAGACCCCCAGTGCCAACAGAAGAATCTATGAGTATATTCCACTACTGTCGAAGGATTCTGTAGAGTATGTCGTCTTCTCTCCTGTAGACCAACTGTCAGAAGATCCCGACATATTGATCATCACGGCCAATGTCACTCAAGCAGAGGTCTTGCTGAGAGCAAGCAGCTATTCCAATGGCAAGATGTGGTCCAGTAAGGGAACGACATGTTTGGCTTGCGCCTGGATATACGCCTCTCCGTACTTGAACGGCGAAGTGAATTTCACCGTCACCGGCCTCGGCTTCAGCATGAAAGCCAGACGAGTATTACCAGAAGGTCTGATGCTGATAACCATCCCCTTCGACCTGATCCCCATGTTGGTCGAGAATCTAGAGGATATGGAGTGGAATCCGTTCTGGTTCAAGGTGGGCAGAGAGGGCTTCATCGAAAGCACGCGGATACTGGTTGAAGAACTATGGGCGGAATACCCCACGGAGCAAGGGTAGCAGCCACCTTTGGGGCCAAAGGGCAAGTATACGCAGGATCGCACAGCCGGTTTGATGAGCGGTCTGCCGTGGCGAACTCGTGCCCGGTGATGCGCCCTACCTGCTCCTTTCCCCGGTATTACCTTCTCTGCGCCAGGTGAAAGGACCGAAGAATGAAGATTGTACTTTATGGTGCCAGTGGCACGATTGGGAGTTCGATCGCTCAAGAAGCGCTGGCTCGTGGTCATCAGGTCACGGCCGTCGTTCGTGATCCAACGCGTGTGGGGCCTCCGCATGCGGCGCTCTCGGTTGTCGCGGGAGACGTACTTGATCCGTCGGGTGTAGCTGCCCTGGCGGCGGGGCAGGATGTTGTCGCATGTGCCGTCGGACCGCGCCTTCCCGAAGATGAGCCCAAGTCGGTGGTGGATACGGCAAGATCGCTGATCGAAGGCCTTACGCGGGCCGGAGTGAGTCGCCTGGTGGTCGTGGGCGGGGCAGGAAGTCTTGAGGTTCGTCCGGGTGTCGACCTCGTCGACACGCCGGAGTTTCCGGAGGCCTGGAAAGGGATAGCTTTGGCACACCGCGATGCACTAGCAGTCTACCGAGGTGCGGACCTCGACTGGACGTATATCAGCCCGGCGGCACTGATCAGGCCGGGGGAGAGAACAGGACGGTATCGCACCGGAACCGATCAGTTGCTGACTGACGAGGACGGAGAGAGCCTCATTTCGGTAGAGGACTACGCAGTAGCGTTCGTGGACGAGATTGAAAACGCACGGTTTGTCCGTCAGCGCATGACGGTTGCGTACTGACTGAAGAGGCCTGTGCGTCGGCGGGATGCCTCGCTGAACACGGAGTGCGGCACAGCAAGTGGTCACAGACGGCGTGCCTCGGCTGGGTCGCCGCGATGTGGCTGAATCGCGCCGTCTGGCCGAGAGAAGGATTTGGCTATTGGGGAAGATGAAGACAAAGGAGATGTAGCCTGTGAAGGTCATTGCCATTAACGGAAGCCCAAGGAAAGGCTGGAATACGGCAACACTGCTTGAAAAGGCCCTGGAAGGAGCTGCCTCGCAGGGAGCAGAGACGGAACTCGTTCATCTGTATGACTTGGACTTCAAAGGATGCAGGAGCTGCTTTGAATGCAAGACACGAGGAGGCCCCAGCTATGGCAGGTGTGCAGCGAGGGATGACCTGACTCCAATCCTGAGAAAGATTGAGGACGCCGACGCTCTCATCCTGGGCTCCCCGATCTATTACGGAACCGTTTCTGGGGAGATGAGATCATTCATGGAGCGTCTACTGTTTCAGTACATGACTTATACCGAGCCACGTCAATCGCTTGTCCCAAAGAAGATCAAGACGGGGTTCATCTACACCATGAATGCCAGAGAAGAGGGCGCGAAACCGTCTGGCCAGGCTCAACACTTCGACCTGAACGAAAGGGTACTGAGCATGATATTCGCGTCTTCGGAGTCGCTGTGCAGCTATGACACATATCAGTTCGAGGATTATTCCAAGGTGGTAGCGGATCTCTTCGATCCCGCTGAGAAGAAGAAGAGGCGCGAGGAGGTATTCCCGAAGGACTGCGAGAAGGCCTTTGAAATGGGGGCTAGGCTTGCCAAGCACGGTCAATAGATCATAGATGGTCCAACCGTGCTGTGTTGCGGCAACCTCGCTCCAGGACTACCAACAAGAAGGCAAGGACAAGGGGTAGTAGTATGGCAAGTGGCTTTGCGGGAAAGATCCTGTGGGTGGATCTTTCCAGAGGTGAGCTCAAGGATGACGTGTTGGACGACAAGCTTGGCCGCCAGTTCATTGGGGGCTATGGTCTGGGAGCCAGGATGCTATTCAGCCGGCAGAAGGCCGGTGTTGATCCATTAGGACCCGACAGTACCCTCGGTATTGCGACGGGCATGCTGACCGGTACGCCGGCAATCTCGGCTTCAAGATACGTCGTCGTGGGAAAATCACCCCTTACAGGGGGTTGGGGCGATTCCAATTCAGGCGGGTTTTTCGGCCCCCGCCTGAAGTTCGCCGGCTACGACTCGGTGTTCGTTAGCGGAATATCAGAGAAGCCGGTCTACCTCTTGATCGATAATGGCAAAGCAGAGCTGAGAGATGCTTCCCATCTGTGGGGCAAAGACACTTTCGAAACGGAAGATATTCTGAGATCCGAATTGGGCAAGGACGTGGAAGCGGCGTGTATTGGCCCAGCAGGAGAGAAGGTTGCTCTCATCGCCTGTGTCATGAACAACAAGGGCAGAGCTGCTGGCCGTTCGGGGTTGGGCGCCGTGATGGGCTCCAAGAAGCTCAAGGCAGTGGCGGTGAAGGGCAGAATGAAGATCCCTCTGGCCGACGAGAAGAGAGCCAAGGAGCTACGAAGAAAGTACCTGCGTGAACTGACAGGGGGTGTTGACTGGTTGAGGGAATTCGGCACGCCGGCCCTCGTCATTCATTGCGCAGAGAGCGGTGATACGCCAACCAAGAACTGGGCAGGGACCGCGCCTATCGATTTCCCGGATTATGAGCTCATCGCAGGCAACCCCGTGATTGAACGCCAGTCCAGGACCTATGCCTGCTATCAGTGCCCCATCGGGTGTGGAGGGCGCATGAAAGAGGGAACCGGAGAGTACAAGTATGAGGCAGACGCCCACAAGCCTGAGTATGAAACCCTTGGCATGTATGGGGCCAATTGTCTCAACAGCAATCTTGAATCGATAATCAAGTTGAATGATATCTGCAATCGCTATGGGATTGACACCATCTCTGGCGGGGCCACCATTGCTTTCGCTATTGAGTGCTTTGAGAAGGGGCTGATTACCAAGGCAGACACCGATGGTATCGAAATGACCTGGGGTAACCACAGATCCATCGTTGCCATGACGGAAAGACTGGTCAAGAGGGAAGGTTTTGGTGACGTGTTGGCCGACGGGGTGAAGGTGGCCGCGGAGAGGATCGGTAGGGGCGCGGAGCAATACGCCATGCATATTCAAGGGCAAGAGGCCCCGGCCCATGACCCGAAATACGGGTATCACTGGGGAACGTCCTACAGGATGGACCCCACTCCGGCTCGTCATACCCAGGGACCAGGGATGCCTATGGAGGGACTGCCGATGCCCGAAGTCGACCGAAAGTCATTTAG
>JABAOC010006525.1_pt4 | contig 11607 bp, 13 predicted proteins | sample 7062161 | NCBI WGS metagenome assembly JABAOC01 (sample SAMN14538625, study PRJNA623070) | marine sediment metagenome | biome: marine biome [ENVO:00000428]; feature: marine pelagic biome [ENVO:01000023]; material: deep marine sediment [ENVO:00002113] | place: India: Gulf of Khambhat ... | reverse complement strand
ATTATAGGAGCTGTGGCACTGGCACTTGGAATTTGGGCAATGAAGTATAGCTGGTGGTATATTGTTGAAATTGTTGAAGGGTTTATAGCTCTCAGCCTAGTTGTTGGCGGAACACTGACTATAACGATTGCAATGAGAAGAATGTACAGAGATAAACAGGCAGTAAATCAAAAAGAATAATTAATCAGCGAATTTACAAAAGAGACAAAAGCGGGATGTTTAGGTTCAGGATATTTTTTTGTAAGCCGCTTTTTTACAGAAAAATAAATAGTTCTATTAAAAGGTGAAAAAATGAAATTAGGAATTATTGGTGCGATTGCTTTGGGCCTGGGAGTGTGGGCCATGGTGGCCTGGTGGTGGTTTGTTGTTGAAATCGTTCAAGCACTGGTTGCTATTGCGCTGGTTATCGGTGGTTCGCTGGCCATCATAATTGCCGCAAGAAGGATGTACAGGGCGCAAAAAACAAGTGAAGAAATAACATGATTGCTCAGATGAATAACGAAGCTACTCGACTACCTGGGAAGGCCATTTAGTATCGTCTTGCCTGAACATTTAATTTGGGTCGAAATACCTGAAGTTTTCATAAGATGTCAAATGCAATCAAAAAGATTTAATAATAAATCAATCTGTTCGAATGCCTGAAGTTGACTATTAGTCAAAGCTGGAAAGGCGGTACAGAAAAAATGGAAGAAAATAAAAAGAGCAATGTTGAAATAAAAGAAGACGCGCAAGATGATAATAACAGTAACTTAATTACCATACTTATAACATTAATTGTTTTAGTTATTGTTGCTGTTATCTACTGGGATCGTCAGAACCAGCGCAATTTTCAACAATCTTTGGCGGCAAAACAAGTAGACCTTCTGGACGAATTTGGACCACAGTCACAACAACAGGTGAACCCAGCTCTTGGTGCGAAGCCTGTAGTGTTCTCCAAACAGGTTTCTTATAAAAATATTGTTGCCATGGTTGCTCCTTCGGTTGTAAGTGTTAATGTCGGGAGCAGTTTCATAAATCAAGGGCCCATTGTCCAATCTCAGCCGGTAGGAATGGGTNNGTTTGGCAGGTACAGGTTTTTTATTCTGCCCTCAATGTAATATTACTGTACCCTGTCGAGCTAGTAATGGTAGTTTAGTATATTGCCCTAAATGTGGTATATGTATGTTACGCGGCGTTATTCCCGGCGCCGGTACAACTCCGATGCAAAATCAGGCGACACCAATACAAAATCAACAGGCGGATCAATCATCAGGCTTATCAGATTTAGGACAATATATCTGGGGAGGTCGTATGGGAGGCTGGGGATCCGGACCGGGTGGTTTTCTGATATGTCCCAAATGTAATACACAGCTTCCTCATCAAACGGGAATTCCTGCTTATACAATAAACTGCCCAAGCTGTGGCACGCGAATGGTTCGCCAAGGTACACCTGGTATCCCCCCCGCCGTGGCCAGCGGCCAGCAGGTGGCTACTCAACCTAACGATAACCAATTTCACGCTCTAGGCAAAGGCGGTTCGGGAGTTATCGTCAGTAGTGAGGGATATGTCCTGACGAATCACCATGTAGTACATGGAGCAAGGAGCATTACTGTAACATTATCTCTCGGGAAAATCAGCAAAACTTATCCAGCGGACCTAATTGATGAGGCACCGTCACTGGATTTCGCCATCCTTAAGATAATCGCCAACGGGGAGGTTTTTACTCCAGCCAAGATTGGTGTGAGCAGTGATATGTCTGTCGGTGACGAAGTGTTAGCCATCGGGAGCCCCTTCGGCCTGCAACAAACCGTAACTTCCGGGATTATCAGCAATACCAGACGTACACTGACGGTTGGTAAGAAGACATTTACTAATTTCATACAAACGGATGCTCCCATTAATCCGGGTTCCAGCGGAGGCCCGCTTATCAACATTAATGGCGAGGTAATTGGCATTACAACAGCTATCTATTCACCAACTCAGGCTTTCAGCGGAATTGGTTTTGCGAGTCCGATTGACCCGGCGAAGGCAGTGTTTCCCGAGTTTATAGACGTGATCCCAAATGCGGCTGTAGCCTTTAGAAGAAATATACCGAATTGGGCCCGCGGTCCAGCACTTAGGGCAGCAGCGCAAAATCAGCGAGGTCTGGGACTTTACCCCTGGTGCCCACCTGGAGGACAGGCACAACAAATGGCAAATACTGCAGTGGCTCATCCCCAGCTGGGAATACGAGTATGTTCCATCGATAAACAAAGCAGAGCATTTTTAGGTCTGCCGATGAGTTATGGTGTTCTTGTGTCGGAAATATATAGTAATTCTCCCTGTATTGCGGCTGGGCTGCAAAGAGGAGATGTCATCTATCGAGCAGACAATCGAAGCATTAAAGACGGGGCAATGCTTGAGAATTTACTCTATCAGAAAAGGTTCGGTGAAAAACTCAAGCTGACCGTATATCGTGATGGGAAAAAGGTTTCTGTTCCTGTGAATTTGTCTGCTGCATCATGGCCGGGGCCGGGAGGTACGACTCTTCAGGCTCAACCAGTAGCGTTGCCGGCTCAGACTACACCTGGTACAGCCGCTCCACCGTCATTGACCGGGGCAATGCAGGGTGCGGAGGTTGGTGCAGCTGAAGTAGAGGCACTGGGGATGGAAATCGTAGAGCTGACACCTGTGCTGGCTACGGCAGCCGGTGTCCCCGGCAGTATGAGGGGTCTAATTGTTGTCGAGAGCGCTGCTCAGGCCGCGGCCGCAGGTCTTATGGTTAATGATGTGATTGTAACAATCAATGGCCAAAGAGTTGTAACTATTGATGATTTTGTAAAAGTAATGAACAAAGCCAGCCTGACTAATGGAATACCTCTGGATGTTTATCGACAGGGCCGACAAATTAGCCTAATTCTTCAAAGTTAAAATATGGTATAAAATATGACAAAGTCAAATAACACAAACGGAGAAGTATGTGCCCGAAAGACACTTGGTCCATTGCTTATCGCAATATCTGTGCTGATTATTGTCACCATTGTTCTGGCCTTTTACTATTCCGATGAAATACGGCAAAGGAAACAAAACAGTGGAAGTCAAATGCAAATAGGTGGATTCAGAGTGCCCGGCCAAGGGGGGCAAAACGCTCAGGGGGGACACGCCGCAGCTAAAGCAATGGCTTTCGTTCCGCCCTGGCACAGCGCGCCACCTGATACAGTTACCGGTGCTACGCCAAAAATAATGTCATTCAATCAGGCTATCAGCATCATTTCACCATCAGTGGTAGGAATCAACACATCCGGAGGCCAACAACAAAGTGCCTCCGGTATCATTGTTCACCATCTTGGGTACATCCTTACCAATAACCATGTTGTTAACGGCGCAGATAATATTACTGTTACACTTCACAACGACCAGATATTCAAAATCTATCAGGCCCAGATATTTGACAGCAGGCCGGACCTCGACCTGGCTATTATAAAGATAAATAAAACAGGCAATGAACTATTATCACCTGTGCCGCTGGGTGATTCAGACAGGATATATATTGGACAGCAGGTCTTAGCAATTGGAAATCCATTTGGTTTGTCACAGAGTGCTTCGTCCGGCATTATCAGTAATACTAATCGGACTCTTACCACTGAAAATAAAACTTTTGATGGCTTAATTCAAACCGATGCTCCTATTAATCCCGGCTCCAGCGGCGGCGCCCTGATTAATCCACAGGGTGAGGTGATAGGTGTCAATACCGCTATCTATTCGACTACACAGTCTTTCAGCGGTATTAGTTTAGCAGTTCCGATCAACCAAGCAAAAAAGGCTTTTCCCGACTTGATAGAAATAGTTCAATCGCCTTTAGCCATGCCTAATACACAGATAGCCAAAGCCAACACAAATCAAATGATGGCTTCTGCACCATCGGGCATGAACCTTCAGTTGATGGCGACTCAAAATACATCAACACCAAGTTGCTGGCTGGGAGTAACTGCCTTTCCGATCGACAGCTTTGTTTTAGAAGAGCTTAATTTACCGACCCATCACGGAGTCCTGGTTAATCGTGTCATCGGAACTTCCCCTGCGGCAGAGGCTGGCTTGATGAGTGGAGATATGATTTTAAGGTTTGATAATAGAAGAATTAGAAATGAAGAAATGCTCTGGGGGTATCTACAGGGCAAGAACGCCGGTGATAAGGTAAAGATTGCCGTGCTCAGACAGGGCAACAGGGAAACTTTCGTTGCTACACTGCAACCCAAACCGGCGACTCCAATAATACAGCCCGAGCAAGAGCTTGAGCAGCAAAGAGTTAACACACCAACTATAAAAGCAGCCCAGGCAGCTCGTGTAATAGTAGGACCTGGAACAACCTTACCAACGCCCCGCGAGCAGAACGCAGCAGGTAAGAAGTTTATCGAAGGGCACTGGTTAGGTCTTGAGGTAATTCCACTTACAACTGAACTGGCCAAAGAATATCAGATTCCGAAAGGGGAAACCGGCGTACTGGTCGATGAAGTTACTCTTGAGGCTGCAGAATCCGGTATTTTAGCCTGCGATATGATTCAGTCAATCGGCAGCTATCCAATACGTGATCTGGAGTCGTTTTTCAAGGCTACACTACGGGAGCGTGTACAGGAAGCAAAGCGCACTCAAGTAGGAGTCAGCCGTCGGGGCAAAAAGATGACATTTATTATGACCGCCCGAAACACGAACATGCTGGGTTTCGCTCAAATGGAGGCGGCGCAACCGATTCAGCCGGGAGCATTGCGACCGCATCGTTACATGGGTTCGTGTACCAACTGCCATATTCTAATGAAGACCGGAGGTCAACTGGCAACAGATGCTGGTGACATACTACCCAATCCTCCACCCATAACAAAAAACGCAAAAGCGCCGCATCGTTACCGAGGCCCGTGTGCTACTTGTCATACTATAATGTAATGAATGAAAGGACATATCGGCGATCGAGACAGAAGTAATGTCAGGAGAACTGATTAAGAAGGTCGATCACAAACAAGTTGGCGATAATGAAACTTTTGAAGATGCAATCAATTCCGAATAATCGAGACTTAGGCGAATGATAAAGCAAGTTGTTGTTGATGAAAAATGTAAAAGATGTGCCGACAGGGCAATGTGGTGTTGTCTTGTAGGTAACCTCTTTTTATGTATATTCAAGGCAATCGTGGGTGTTCTAAGCGGCTCTCTTGCGTTAGTCGCCGACGCCCTCCATTCCGGTGCTGATGTCCTGATTTCAGTAGTTGCAATCATCACGGTACACCTTGCGAAAAAGCCAGCGGATACCACTCATCCTTATGGTCATGGCAAGACCGAATTTATTGGTGGCGTGTTCGTCGGAATTGTGCTGCTTTTAGGTGCATCATTCATTGTTGTCTCGTCTATAGGTCATCTTCTTAGCAGTTATAGACAACCACCTCCACACTTTATCGCGCTCGCGGCGGCAGCCATTTCTATCACAGTCAATGAGCTTATGTTTAGATGGACTATTTGTGCATCCAACCGTGTAAACAGTGCCGCACTTGAGGCAGAGGCTTGGGATAACCGCTCCGATGCTTTCTCTTCTATTCCTGTCTTTTTCGGCGTCCTGGGTGCACAATTCGGATTTCGTTCACTAGATCCGTTGGCCGCTTCGTTTGTCGGGCTTTTGGTCGGTAAGATAGGTTTCGAATTACTAAGCAAGAATCTGCATGGCTTGATGGATATACCATTAGAGCAGTGCGAACTCGAACGCATCAATGAACTGGTGACTTCCACTCGGGGTGTAAAGGACATAGATTACCTTCGGACGAGGGGAATGGGTCGGCATTTCATGGCGGACATGCAAATTCTGATCAATCCGAAGACTACCGTCGAGAGAAGCAACGCCATTGCAACAGAGGTAAGAAACACCCTGAGACGGGAAATAAAACATCTGGAAGATATAACAATCGTCTGCAAGGCTTACAAGAAAAATTACAAAGAGAGCAAACTTGTTGAATAAACAAACAAAACAAATTAAATCCTGGATACAGGTTCTATCGATATTCTTCCTTGTTGTTCTTGCCTGTATCGCCTGGAAGAAATTTACTTCCGAGAAAATCGAGCCCATTGACGCCCAGCAGGTTTTTGACCCGAAACCGGTACTTACACAGATAACTCCAAGCGTTGTTAGTATCTGGGGCATAACGCACAGCGGACCGGAAACACATATTAATGTAATCGGCTGTGCGCTGATTGTTGATTCACGAGGGCTTGCCCTTACCTCTGCAACCTTAATGGACAATATCGAATCTCTATATGTAATCGACGACAAGAATATAAAATACCCGGTCAGTGTAATCGCAGACGATAGGAAAAATCAGTTGACTTTACTCAAAATAAATCCCACAAATGATCAACAGCCCAAGATATTCGAAGCCGCAAAATTAGCAGATTTTAAGCAAGTAAAAAGAAGAGACGACGTTCTTGTTTTAGGCAGCAGAAGGACTCCCGATAGTTGGGAACTGTCGGTAAAAACGGGCAGAATTACAGATCCATATCAATCTTTGAGAATTAAAAAAGTCCGATACCATAATTTAATTCAAACTGATGTACCGCTTACCTCGGAAAACGCGGGCGGACCATTGGTTAATCTTAAAGGAAAAGTCCTCGGATTTGCTCTGCCCTTTGTCCAGCCAGAGACCGGCCCTGCTACATTTAGCTATGCCGTTGGAGTTAACCAAGGCAAGAATTTCATGGCACGCTTACCACTTCCTCAGTGGGCTGAAGGAACATCCGAACCAATATGCAGCTGGTTGGGAGCGGAGATACTTCCGGCTGATCCAATGGTTGTAACCGAGCTTAATGGGCAGATCGGACCCGGGGAAGTAATTAATTACATTCAGAACAATTCACCCGCTGAGCGTTCCGGTTTGAAACAAGGTGATGCCATCGTTGACATAAATGGACAACAAATAACAAACAAAACATCTTTCGATGAAGTAGCTCTGAAGCTGTGCCAAACAAACAAAACCAAAGTTCGAATTCTCAGAGACGGAAGGGTAAAAACTCTTACCTTAAACTGGAGTAAACCTATATATGTCCAGCCTGAAAGAGGTTCTTTGGCGGAAGTAATACTGGTGGTGTTGATTTTTGCACTTATGTATTACTTCGTGTACAAAAATATCTTCGACCGCGTTGTCCTGTTCGTGCTTGGAGCGATAGTAGTTGCTATAACCGGTCATCATCTGGGTTTTTATGAGCAGGACCAGATGGCATCCGCACTGCTTAGTAAGCTCGATGTCCTCCTGTTTATAGTAGGAATGCAACTGGTTACCGGCGTTTTGGATGAAGCCGGGGCCCTGAATTACTTAGCTAAAAAAATAACACTCATTACACATGGTAATTCCTGGCGGGTAATGTGGCTTTTTTGTCTGGTTACATATTTGTGCTCTATGTTTGTCAACAATCTCACGACAATTATGCTGATAGCACCGATGGTCTTGAGCATATCCAAATATCTTGATTGTAATCCCAAGCCTTTTCTGATTAGTATAATCATCGCCTCGAATCTTGGCGGAGCTTCCACTATGGTCGGCGATTTTCCAAATATACTCATCGGTACAGAGACGGGGCTGCCTTTCTATCAGTTTTCCTATTATCTTCTTCCGATTTGTCTTCTTGAACTTTTTGTTCTATTGATATATTTACGGATCGCCAAACCATCATTATTTAAAGCTACTGTTCCTTTGCTTTCGTTATCAACGGATGGATACCCGAATTTCGAGCCTTTTGATAAAGATTTTCCTGAGTTATCCGAGGCAGCTAACAAGGCCACAGACAAGCACAACATGCTTAATACTATAAACGACCGCTTGTCCGAAACAATAACAAGCCGGGTCATTCTAATACGGGGTTTGATTATTCTTGCGATAGTTATAGCGGGATTTCTGCTCGCTGATGTTCTGAACTGGTCACCGGCCATCATTGCTATAGCCGGAGGAATGATTGCTCTTATCTTCGGGGGCTGTGAGACATTCAATCTTATGGAGAAAGTGAGTATCAAGGATATATTGTTTTTTTCAGGTCTTTTTATTTGTGTAGGAGCAGCGGAAGCCTCCGGTCTTCTCGGCTATATATCAGAGGCAATTGTCCATATGTCCTTCGGTAATACCCTTGTTGTGTGTCTGCTTCTGCTGTGGATGGGCGCATTGTTTACATGTTTTCTTAATGCAGGGCCGACTACCGCCCTGTTTCTACCGGTAGTACTTTCGTTCAGGACTTCGGCACCGCATGGTCTTTACTGGTGGTCGCTTTCACTTGGGATTTGTGCAGGATCAAGCGGAACTATTGTCGGAGCTACGGCAGGCAGTGTTACAGCAACAATGCTCGATAGATTCAACCGAGAACAAAGGAAACTATCAGCTGGTTCGGGTGAACAGTTTGGTCGGATTGACGCTGTCGGAGACTGGCCAAGAAATACCGATAAAGACAGACAGGACCTCACGAGTCTGACATCTAAGGAATATGCTTCATTCGGCTTACCAATAATGATGATTTTCCTGTTTTTATCGAGCATATATATTTCCGTGCTCTATAGCTGGTAAAAAAAGAAACTTGTAAAAAAAAGCTTGTAAAAAAACAGGTTACATATGCTATACGTATGCTACGTCCAACAGATTACTATTCCATGCTTTTGTGCTCCAAGAACAGACGGGGACATCCTTCTGTGGACGTATTATCACAGGAGATTTTTATGCCTCGGCAACTGATTATTATTCTATTGGTAGCATTGGTATTGGTACTGATGACCGTCCAAAATCCCAATCCGGTTTCCGTCCAATTCCTCAGTTGGGAGGCCCGACAGGTTCCCGTAATTATCGTCATACTTATTTCACTACTGGCGGGAATAATTATTTCATCAGTATTAGGATTAATCAAGCAGTCGAAGTTAAAAGATAAAATTCGACGGCTACAGAGAGAAATAGATGAATTGAAGTATACAACAACGAATCCACCAGAAGAAGANNGGAGACGGGGGAAAGGAACTCGAAAATGAAAAAGGACCCGGCACTCGCCTGTTTGTTGAATTTGTTGTTCTTAGGAACCGGTCATATGTACCTGGGGAAAATAGCCAAAGGTGTGTTGATATTGGCTCTGGGTATTGGTGCAGGAATGTTCGTATGGCCTGTATCAATCCTTATTATTATCTGGGCAATGTATGATGCTTATAAGAGCGCCAAGAAATTTAATCAGACGGTAAGAGCAAGAGTTAGCTGAAAAAACAACAGAGGTAGAAAGGATGATAATGATGGCTGGGAAAAGTATAAATAAAGAATCCATCAGCAACAATATGAATGCAATTTTTATTGCTGTTACAATTGTTTTAATTGCCGTTACCGTTATGTACTTCCGGGATAGGGAGCAGAAAAGAAGATACCAGCTTCAGCATCTTGAAAAACAAATGCACGTCTGGGAGGAATTCGGCCCACCACAGCAAAACAGGCAAATGAATAACACAACAGCACAAAGTGGTGAAAGAATCCTATAATCGATTTCGTGGAAATTGGGAGCCTTATGAGCGATTTTTAGCGTTTGAGCAGACTAAGTTTAAATGAATAAATCAATAGTTAATGAAAAAGCTGAATTACAGGAGAAAACAGGGGCTAAAATAAGGGGATAGCTATGGCTATGAAAGAGGCAAATAAAAATATATGGGATTTTCGGAATAATAAGACACTTATTATTTCCATTACAGTGGTGGTGCTGGTGATAATTATAATGTATTTTCGAGACCGGCAGCAACAGAATATTTATGAATTGCGCCATGAGAAACGAGTTGAAATGCTCGAAGAATGGGACATTTCAAGACAACAAAATGTTCGATAAAACACGGGGGGATGCAGGTGTCAGAACTTTCTTTTAGACTCAGCTTTCGAGACTAAAAAAGTTACTTGACACCATTTATTTTTATGTCTTTAATTATATCAGAGGAGTTATCATGAGTTCGGCCGATGTTTGTCGTAATTTCGTTTGTGGCGTTGGTAAATTCTTCGGTTCAAGCTTAAACGCCATGACCACTGCCCGAAAAGCCGCGGGGAAATCGATAGGGAAATCTATTGAAATACTTAAAACACTTCGACCTCAATCCTCCAAGAACAAGATTAGAACGATTGTGATGGAGGAACTGGCGCGCTTACAGAATACCAACTCTCTAACCGATCTTGAAGAACGCCTTCAGCTTATGGCCGACACTATAGAGGCTATTCAAAAAAGGATGTTGGAATTAAGCGGTCGAGGTCTTGGACATGAAGCACTTGTCTCGGCTGCAATGGCTTCAGTCGAAAATGTAAACCGGCTTAACAGCGAGGAAAAGGCAATACTAACAAATATTTTCAGGCAGAATGTTGCTATCCAGAAACCTGAACTTGTCGATACCTCTATCGGTCAGGCATAAAAGGAGTGATACCATCATTAACGTCTTTGACGGTTTGATGTTCAGTTAATAATGGAAAAACGTAAGGAGAATGAAAATGGGTAAAGCGGCAACCAAAAAAAAGTCGAAGAAGCAAAAATCTTCCGTGGAATCACTTCGTCCCGGCAAGTTACAACCTTTCAGACCCGATAGCGAGGCCCTCTTCGTGGGCGTCGATTTGGGTACCTGCCGAGCATCAATATCGGCCAGTAACGGCGTCCGAGAGGTGGTTCCTACCTATGTTGGTTACCCAAAGGATAATATCTCTGAGGAGCTTTTGGGTACCGAGCCGCTTTTCGGGGAAGTAGCACTCAAACATCGGCTTTCAGTAGATCTGATTCGCCCCCTGGCTCATGGTGTAATACAAGATACAGGCAAAGGGAGCAAGAACAGGAATCTCGTGGCTGCACAACAGTTAGTCCGTCACCTTTTAGAGAAAGCACGGCCGAAACCCGGTCATCCTGTCTATGGAGTTATTGGTGCACCAGCAAGGGCCAGTATCGCCAGTAAACGTATCCTCATAGATGCAGCCCGTGGCATACTCGATGCGGTAATGATTGTTTCCGAACCTTTTTCTGTGGCTTATGGACTGAATATTCTGGACCGTGCCCTGGTTATTGATATTGGCGCAGGTACGGTCGATTTATGCCGGCTGCATGGAACGCTCCCTGAAGAACAAGACCAGATTACCCTGGACGAGGCCGGTGATTACGTGGATGACAAGCTCTTAAGTCTGATTCACAAAAAACATCCCCAGGCACAATTCAACGTCAATATGGTCAGGTCGTTAAAAGAACAGCATGGTTTCGTCTCGGAAAACGCGGACAGGGTAACAGCACGATTTCCAGTAAAGGGCAGGCCAACAGACTTTGATGTTACCGATGAACTGCGGACAGCCTGTAGAAGTATTGTCCCAGGTATCATCGATTCAATCGCACAATTGATTGCTACTTATGATCCGGAATTTCAGGAAGCCATTCGGTCGAGGGTTGTACTGGCCGGTGGAGGTAGTCAAATGGTCGGGCTTGCAACGCTTATAACTCAAGGAATGCAAGAGCTTGGTAGAGGAAAGGTAACCTGTGTTGATGAACCGGTTTTTGCCGGCTCAAACGGAGCATTGAAAATGGCACAGCGAATGCCAAAGCATTTCTGGCAGGTACTGGTCTGAGCAGATAATAAATTTGTTATAGGAAACAGGAGAG